>Ga0129309_1000129_pt1 | contig 67664 bp, 61 predicted proteins | sample L1105metagenome_FD_94439 | JGI IMG/M metagenome (GOLD analysis project Ga0129309, IMG submission 94439) | Ring-tailed lemur group fecal microbial communities from Wisconsin, USA - L1105 metagenome | ecosystem: Host-associated > Mammals > Digestive system > Large intestine > Fecal | place: USA...
CCAGCCGGATATCATTCTCTCCGGCTCCGCCCTGCGAAAACAAAACCACAGTATCTCCTTCTCCATCCAGCGATGCCAAACCCCCGGGACGAAAGACTCATATACACACCTCACCACCCCGTCTGCTGGCCGTACCGGCGGCGTCCTCACCTGCTTAATTAAATATCCATCTAAACTGTTTCGTTATCAAGAATCTCCATACTTTCCGAAAATATACTGTATCCGAATATCTGAACCGGATAATGCATACAAAAAACTGCGGCATGGCAGGAACATGTTAAAGTTCCGTACCATACCGCAGACTGTTATTTCTTATCCGAAAATGACTCCCAGCACACCGTAAGACAGGATAGACATAATGACCGTAGCGATTACAATGCCTATTAATATTGCTGCAAATGCTGTTTTAAAACGCACTCTCAAAAGCGCAGCTATCAAAGAGCCTGTCCAGGCTCCCGTACCAGGGAGGGGGATCCCTACAAAAAGCACAAGTCCCCAAAATCCATATTTCTCAATCTGGTCTTTTTTACTCATCGCCTTATTCTCCAGCCACAAAGCAATTGGCCGGAACACCTTCACCAGCTTCATCCAGTCCAGTATCTTTCTGATAAGGAGCAGAATAAACGGGATTGGCAGAATATTTCCGATAATGCAGATTGGTATTGCCTGCATAATCGGTACATTGAGAAGTGCCGGCGAAGCCGCCAGAAGTCCTCCCCTCAATTCCAGTATTGGTACCATGGAAATAATAAAAATAACTGCCTCTTTTGAGATAAACTCAGAAAGATTGGCCGTAAACCACTGTACTAATGCGTCCATTCTATCTCCTATTCTTCGTTTTCGCTGTCTTCCTCTGCGAAGATGGATTCATCTGCCGCCGTTTTTACCGGAAACTGCAGTCCTGGTTCTTCACTGTCCTCATCCTCTGAGGCGCCTGCCATCTTATCCTCCATAGGAGCACCGCACTTACTGCAATACAGGGCCTCTCTCTCTACCTTGGCTCCGCACTCCGCACAGACTCTGGTTCCTTCCAGTTCTGCAATTTCGTCTTCCAGTACAGCCATCTTAATCAGACCCGCCTGGATAATCTTGAATTCATCGGCGTACTCATCTTCCAGCGCTGCTTCGTGCCTGTCATAGTATGCCTTTCCAAGACTGATATATGCTTTATTAACTTTTTCCTTTTCTGCTGACAATTTTGATTTGAGCTGGATTACGCCTGTGATATCCTTCACTTTATTGGCTGCTTCCTTGCTCTTATCACTGATTACTTTACCAAGTTCATCTAAAAATGCCATTCATTTTCCTCCTCTACAGGATATTTTTCCTCACTTATTTTATCCTGTAAAGGAGAGAAAGTCAATCAAAAGTAAAACCGGGCCACTTAAGGCAGCTTCTAATAGCCCCACATTACATCATTTTTCATATTTTCTTCCGTCAATTTAAACGTTTCTTTTACAAAATCCGGAATCTTGTCGTAGTCAAACCGCAGTCCGTATCTGACATATTCCGTCTCCTGTTCACTTCCATCTATACTCTCCGTCTGCACTGTTTCAGGCATGGCAGCCGCATCAAACTCGTCTTCCGTCTGCCCCCGCTTGACCGAAACATAGGCAGTCAGATTCACCCCGGTAAAGGTATTATTCAGATAATTTGTACAGTTCAGGCTGTCAGACAGGGAGCTGTCAAGGATCTGGCGGATCTCGTTCTTATCAGTTACCGTGACCTTCCAGCTTCCGCGCTCTTTTGAATAGACACCTTCCATTTCAGCAGACGGTATCTCTTCCACGTCTTCTTCACTTCTGTAGTATTCCATAACAATCTTATCCACCTTGTCTGCTGTCAGGAATTCTCCCACATCAACCCCGCATTCTTTCAGCAGGCTGATTGTTTCCGTAAAGGACGGATAGATCGGATAATAAAATTTTCTGTTGAACACACTGAAGTCGCGCTTTTTTTCTCTGAGCGTATCAATCATTTCCTGCATCTCGCCCGTTTTGAACTGAATTGCTGCAATCGGGCTTTCTTCTCTTCTTGTTTCGGCAGTCAGGCCTCTTAACTCCTTCTGATACGCCTCCAGAATCCGAGCCTTCATTTCGTCATTCTTCAGGTTCACATGACTGAAATCACCGTATTCCTCATAATTGATTCCTGCCACATCCGACGCCTGATAAGAAAGAATCGGATAAACTTCCGTCTTATATTCCTCACTGTCATAAATTTTGTCGAGCGCTCCGCTTACCGCTGACAGATTCATATTATAGCGGCGCAGCACAGTTTTTCCGCCCTTCAGATGATAAGCAACCACTACCTCGTCAATCGTTTCGTCACTCGAATCACGGTAATAATAGCGGCCGCTTCTAAGGATGCCGTGGTTTCGTTTCTTTGCCTGTTCGGCATCGGTAACGCCCCTTTTTCCTATTTCAATCACCGACGTTACATCAGCCAGTTTTATCTCCTTCACCAGTTCTCCTGCTGATTTCGATTTCCAGCTCACATAATCATAGCCCCTGGAGTCACTGTTCAGCTCCAATTCAGACAAATAGTCTTCAAGAAAATCCGCGTCCATCCGCCTGCAGTAAATTCCTGCCGCTTCCATCTTGGATTCAGAAGGCACATAAGAGTCAAATCCCGACAAATCAAACCTGAAAAATGCAAGGATTGCCAATGAGCAGACTGTACAGAGTGCAAATTGTTTTTTATGTGCAAACAGTCTTCTGAAATCAAAGTTATAAATTATTTCAATAATAGCGTAACTGATTACAAGTCCGCAGACCAGACCGAAAATGCTCCATCCGTCGCTTCCCATCATTTCTCTGAAAATCAGGCTGCCGGTGAGTGCAATCGGCACTACAAGGAGCAGCTTGATAACCGGCTGGCTTTTTCTGAATGCCATGGCGCGCCCGGCTGCCTCGGAAGGTCTTTTCTTATACAGAAATACACAGAGCGCGATAAGAAGTACGGTTACTGCAACCGCCCACAGCGCCATTGGGCCTGCTTTTTCCGGTTCTGATACCGCTCCGATATACCAGGCTGCCGGTGATGATTTTTGCAAAAGCTCTACGAATCTGTTCCCGTCCTGGTAAAAGGTAATATAATAGCTGCTGAAATAGCCGATAAGCAGCATGACCGTTCCCGGTCCCCACAGGAAAAACACTGCGGTTCCAAGCACATTGACAATGGTATTGCCGGTCATCAGAGCAGCCGCTATCACTACCGTATACATTAACAAAAAGAACGACATATGGATACAGTAAGTCTTTAACACCTCTCCCCACGGGAATATCTGCCCGGCTTTCACCTGAATCATTAATGAAGATATCAAAAGGGATATCAGATAAGGCACAGCCGTATAAAGGACGCCGTTCAGATATACGGCAGTAAATAATCTTTCACGTTTTACCGGAATTGCATGGTAAAAATCGGTTTTCTTACGCGAATGCAGATACGCAAATCCCGAAATACCGCAGACTACGGCAAAAACGATAAGAAGAAAAACCAACATGCCATTATCTATTGCAGTCCAGCTTAAGTATCTTTCCTGAAGCTGCTGCTTTATCACCTCGACTCCCTGCGCTTCCCTCTCCCAAACGGCATCGATTCTGTCCTGGGAAAGATAACTGCTGATTAACAGCGCCGTCTGCACCGGAAATGTAAAAAAGAATATTAATGATATCAAAGCGACTGTCCAGAGGCGCTGTTTCGTATTTTCTTTCATCAGATTAAAAAATAAGTTTTTTGATGTCATAACCGGCCACCTCCGTTTCACTGATAAATATTTCTTCCAGGGAAAGAGGAATCAGTTCAAAAAATACCGGATGGAAGGTCTGCATAACCGCTTCTATCTCTTCCTTTTTCCCCCTTATGGTCAGAGTCAGCAGGCTCCCCCTGCGTTCCGTCCTGATAATGTCAATTCCATGCAGATTTTCCGGCTCTGTACCCGGAAGAAGTACACATTGAACCTTATGGATATTCAGCTTCATATCATCCAGATCCTTTGACAGCAGAATTCCTCCTTTGTGGAGAAGTCCCACGTGATCACAGATATCTTCCAGCTCCCTCAGGTTATGTGAGGCAATAATCGGAGTCAGATTCCTCTCCTCCATATCATTGGCAAAAAGGCTTTTCACTGTCTGCCTCATAACCGGATCCAGCCCGTCAAATGTCTCATCGCAGAATATATAGTCTGTGTTGGCACAAATTCCAAGAAGAACGGAAAGCTGTTTCTTCATTCCTTTTGAAAATGTATTTACCTTCCGCCTTGCATCCAAATCGAAATTGGAAAGCAGGCCGAAAAATCGCTTTTCGTCAAAATTCCTGTATACATTTCTGTAAAACTTCATCATCTCACCTGGAGTCGCGTTATTTAAAAAATACTGCTCATCCGATATATAGAAAAATTTTGATTTTACCTTATCATTCTCAAAAATGTCTTCTCCGTCGATCGTAACTCTGCCCTCATCCGGTTTCAGTATTCCGGCAGCCATTCTGAGAAACGTACTCTTTCCTGCACCATTCGTGCCTATCAATCCAAATACGCTGCCCTCTCTGATTACTGCATTAATATGATCAACGGCTTTGATATCGTCAAATCGCTTTGTCAGGTTGATTGCTTCAATCATCCGTTTCTCCTCCTTTTTCCTCCCTCTTGCCTCCAAGAGCCGGTTCCGTCATCTGATTCTTTGTCACCGGCTCATGTACGGCAGTTAACGTCGCCTCCGCAGCCGGCAAAATTTGCGATTCTTTTACCGGAGCCGCAGTTCCTGCCGCTGGCCGCGGCCTCCTGTCACTGCCATAGAACTGTATCACCTGCTCCTGAAATTGAAGCATCGTGACTCCCGTTCCCCTGGCCTCCTCCACAAGTCTGCCCAGTCTCACAAAAATTTCTTTTTTTTTCTGTTCACGAATGTGGTGATTCTCGGCCACAAAACTGCCTCTGCCCTTTACCGAATAAATATACCCCTGCCGCTCCAGTTCCGCATAGGCTCTCTGTATTGTGTTGGGATTAATCGACAATTCCGTTGCAAGGCTGCGTACAGATGGAAGCTGGCTGTTCTGCTCCAAAATTCCTCGCACCATCAGCTCAGACAGTTTTTCTACAACCTGTTCATATATAGGACGCCGATCTTTATAGTCAATCAGAATCATAGGCTCCTCCTTTCCCGTATTATTTAAATTAAGTGTATTAATTCATTTAATACACTTAGTATACGAGAGAAGCGGTCCGCTGTCAAGCGGCCGCTCCTTACATTTTTCTTAACCTGATTAATTTATGTAGGCTTATCAGCCTGCTAACGATTAGTTAGCTGTGCTCTCCTCAATCAGAGCTGCATCGTCGGATTCTGCCGCAGCATCTTCAGCCTGGCTCTCTGCTGCCTCTGTCTCCTCTGTGTCAGCTGCTTCTGTGATATCTTCTGCTGACTCAGAATTAACTTCCTCTGTGCTCTCCTCTGGTGCTGCTGTCTCCGGAGCTTCAGTTGTCTCTGCCTTGGTTACGGCTGCTGTTGTAGTGCCTGCATCGGTTCCGCCGCAAGCTGTCAGGGCGGTAGCCGCTAACATTACACTCATCATCATTACTGCTGCTGGTTTCACTAAATTTTTTTTCATAATTACATCTCCTCTTTTTTTGAATCAATTTACTTAATTCGTGGTACGCCAGTAATGATAATTTGAAATTGTGTCAAAATTGTGACCAATCTATTAATGAAGAATAAAATTATCTTCCTTTTTTTTCGAAAAAGGAAAGAATTCGTAAGAATATATTTTTAACACCCTGATTTTATCAGGATTATCCGCCTGTTAATTCTTAATTTTTTTATTGAAATTCTGTCATGTAGGGGCGGTACCTCAGAGCCAGATGGCCTCTCTGGCAGACATAATTTTCTCTTTCTTTGATTGCGACACTGTCAAAAAAGATTTTCCAGAGTGTTTCATACTCCTTCCGATCTGATTTCTCCGACAGTTTTTCCAGTCTTTTCCCCTCCTCGCCGGACAGAATGTACCAGCCTGTATTGGGAGTATATATGACAGCCTTCTCCCGGATTTCATCATAAATGATAAACCGCTCCGGCCTCAGCCGATCCGAAAAATGAAGGGCCAGCATCGGAAGAACGTCATTCTTTGGCCCAATCCTTGAAAAAAGGACTTTATTCTCCAGTTCAGAAAACCGGAGAAACTCCTTCATATTATGGGCCTCATTCTGTATGTGGCGGTTTATTCGGAATATCTCATGGACAGCAGGTATATGGAGACTTTCCGTAATCTGCTTTCCTATATGGAATCCAAAAATCAGAAATCGGTAAATTATGTCTGCCTTCTCCGGTTCATAACTGAGAGACGCCCTGTAAATCCAGCCATACGCTTCCCTGGATATCTTTTGTACAATAGCTTGTATCACCTTATCTACCTTTTCTTCGGTGACCTGCACATCGCGGTATTTTGCAAACAACTCCATATTATAGGCTCCCTGAAGCTGCAGTCTGACATTGTCATGCCCCAGTCTGCTCATCCAGGCATCATAAACGCCGCAGAGTATGGAGTCAAAATCATCTTTACATATAAATATAACCATATTACATCTCCCCCGTTAAGACAGATACCCTTTCCTCCGCAGGAGGCGCTGCCTCCATATGGAAATCATCAAACAGAGACATCTGCCTGAACAGCCCCTTTTGCTCAAGCTCCCAGTTTCGCCGCTTCTCCTCTCCCACTATCTGGTTTGCGATGGCATCTTCCGAAAGCTTCACCGGATACATCATTTTACCGGAGCAGGTTATGAAATATACCGCTCTTTTTAAAACAACCCCCATCTTTTTTAAATCTTCAAATCTTAAGACTGCCTGCTTCCTGGCGGCGACAATCCGCATCGCAGATTTAGTCCCGATTCCGGGCACCCTCAAAAGAGAGGCATAGGGAGCATGATTTACCTCCACCGGAAATTCCCCCAAATTTCTCAGCGCCCAATCACACTTGGGATCCAGAAACACATTAAAATTAGGCTTATCCTCTGATAACAGTTCGGAGGCGTGAAACCCATAGTATCGCAGGAGCCAGTCCGCCTGATAGAGCCGGTGTTCCCTTAGAAGCGGCGGTCCTCCCGGCAGAGCCGGAAGGAGGCTGTCATGATTCACGGGGACAAAGGCAGAGTAAAAGACTCTCTTAAGCCCGAAATTCTTGTAAAGCGCCTCTGCTACCGCCATCATCTGATAATCACTCTCCGGTGTGGCTCCAACAATCATCTGAGTACTCTGACCGGCAGGCACAAAATACGACTTATGATTAGATACACGGCCCACGCCATAATTACCATACACAGACTTTCCCGGAATAACTGCAGGGCGTGCGGCATCCGCTCCGGTGCCGGAACGGGACAGTACCGGCGTTGACGCGCCGGCAGCCTGCGGCAGGCTTTCCGAAAGCTCCGTCCGCGGCCCCGGCGTTTTACCGGCGGGCGCAGTCCTTAAAGAGTCTGTGAGAAATCCCGGCGGCAATATAATCCCCTTCTTTTCCAGGAGCCCTTCACGGGCCATCTGATTTACAATTCCCCTCTGAATCTGCCGCATCGGCTTTAATATCTTATCCCTTGTCTTTCCCGGCGCCAGCTTCCTCAGCCCTTCGGCGGTTGGAAGTTCCAGGTTCACGCTCATCCTGTCTGCCAGGAAACCGGTCATCTCAATCAGGGTCGGATCGGCTCCCGGTATCGCCTTCACATGAATATAACCGTTAAATTTATGCTCATTGCGCAGCAGATAAAGAGTTCTGTAAATTTGCTCCATTGTTTTATCCGGTGTGTCAAGAATTCCGGAGCTGAGGAACAGCCCCTCAATATAATTCCTCCGGTAAAACTCCATCGTCAGGCGGCAGACTTCCCCGGGTGTGAACGCAGTGCGGACAGTATCATTGGAACGTCTGTTCACACAGTACCTGCAGTCATAGATACACTGGTTCGTGTAAAGAATCTTCAGGAGAGAAATGCATCTGCCGTCGGCAGCAAAGCTGTGGCAAAGTCCGGCTTCACTTGCGCTTCCGATGCAGCCGTCCTTCCCCTTCCTTTCCACTCCGCTGGATGTACAGGCGACATCATACTTAGCTGCATCCGTTAAAATTTTGAGTTTTTCTTCTATTGACAGATTCTCCTGTATCAGCATTAACTTTCTCCTTTATATAAGCAATGAACCGCATTGTGATAATCCATTGTACTGCTTGTCACCGGCACATCACTGCACAGATTTATAAGAACATTTGTTCTATTCTCATTTTATCATATTCTGATTTTGATGGCAAGAGTTTTTTCGAACATTCGTTCTTTTTATGAGACATTATTCCCTACCGCCGCAGGCATTGGCTCACTTAGCGAGTGTAACGAGCTTAGTGAACAAGCCCTCTTTAAAGTTGCGAGCCTCCGCGGAGCGGTTTTTATTTAACAGGAGAACTTTCCTGTTAAATAAAAAACGGCCTTCGCAGGACACTCCTGCAAAGGCCGGATAAATCGGCATTCCAAAGCTGATTTTATTTTTTATTCTTTACGCCCCGGTCAATCATTCTGAGAATGAACTCTACCGTACCGTCGATTCCATAACTTGCACTGTTAATACAGAGATCATAATTATTCGCATTGCCCCACCGGCGGCTTGTATAAAAATTATAATAATGGGAATGCTGCCGATCCAGGTGTTTCAGGAGACGCCTTGCCTTCTTCTCCCCCATTCCGTTATGGATTTCCATTGTGTGGCGCACCCTCTGTTCAAAGGGCGCCGTGATGTAAATACTGATATGCGGGATTCTGTTATTCGTCATAATTGCATCACCGCAGCGGCCCATAATGATAAAGTCTTCTTTTCTGGCCATATCGCACAGCAGGTCACTCTGATTAAAGAATATGGCATCTTTCTTGGAAAGGCCGTGATATCGGCTGAATTCACGCATTCTCTGCCGAAGAGTCAGGCTCTTTGTCTGTTCAAATGCACTGGCCAGATTCGGATTCAGATCCGGATTGCTTGAATAGCCTATCGAATCGCGGACCGTATCCTTCTCTGCCTCCAGCCGCTTTAACACAGCCTCAAATATTTCGGCATCATAATAGTTGATTTTCAATTTATCGGCCAGTTTGAAGCCGACATCAATGCCGCCGCAGCCATACGTCCAGCTAATGCAGATAATCAGGTGATCTTCGCTGGAAAAACGGTCCTGGAGATTGAATGCGTTCAGCTTCGCCATCTCCGGATCGATAATATCACCACTCACAAAGCTGGTAGGAAGGCTCATTACTTCCTGAAGAATCCGGTTGTATTCCGTCATAACCAGCTTCCGCTCTTCTTTATCCTTAATCGTGCGGGCCATGTTGGCAATCAGCGCCAGTTCACTCCGCATCAGATGGCCCTGGGGCCTGGTCAGCATTGTATTAACCAGTTCATCCACACAGCTTTCGCGGTTCCTGTTAAAAACACGGCCCAGGGAAGAACCTAACTGAGCATAAACCTCCGCATCCAGATCGTAGATGCGCTCCGCCAGTTCCCGGAGCTGCTCTTCATTATTTAACATCGTTCATCCCCCTCCCTATAAAAAGAACAATATCATATCCAGTGCAAAGACCGGAATCAGAATTGCGAGCGACCAGAGAAGATAGCCAAAAAAGGACGGCATGCGGACACCGTTCTCATCCGCTATAGATTTAACCATAAAATTGGGAGCATTGCCTATATAAGTATTGGCTCCCATAAATACGGCTCCGGCCGAGATTGCCATCAGCATCTGTAACGGCACAACCCCCAGAGCCGTTGTCATTCCCTCCGTAAAATCAAGCGCTCCGGCCGTGGTCAGGAATACAAGATAGGTGGGCGTATTATCCAGAAAGCTGGAAAGGAGTCCCGTGCTCCAGAACATCTGGTACGGCTCCGTAATGCCCAGGCTGCCGCCATTGGCTTTCAAAAGCATGAGAGCCGGCTGCATTGTGATAAAAATTCCCACAAATAAAACGGCAACCTCACGGATAGCGCTCCATGTAAAATGGTTCTCCCTCCGGATCTCCGAATCCGTAGTTTTAAAGGAAAGTAATGCAGCCAGCAAAATTATAGCAATTTCAATCAGCGCCGGATATCCCAGGCTTACTTCCCCAAAAATATGAATTCCCTTCACATTTCCCGCCGCATCCTGAAACGCCGGATGTCCCGGCAGGGTGCCGCTCAAAATAACTGCTGCCACAATCATAATCAGAAAAATCAGATTATGCGCTCCCCTGATCTTAACCTCCGTACCGGGCTTACTGATATCCGGTTTCAGGCCGAGGGCAATATCCTTGCGGTATGCACGCCTGTCCAGCCAGTAAAACAGGAACAGCAGCACTGCCATATTAAAGATAAGAAGCGGAAAAAGCTTCAAACTCCAGAAAAAGGGGACACCTCTCATAAAGCCCATCAGCAGGGGCGGATCCCCAATCGGGGTGAGACAGCCGCCTATGTTGGAAACCAGAAAAATAAAAAACACAATAATGTGGCGTTTCCTTTTTCTCCATGAATTCATCTTGATGACGGGGCGGATCATCAGCATGCTTGCGCCAGTGGTGCCTATCCAGCTTGAAAGCAGCGTCCCCAGAGCCAGCAGCCCCACGTTTACCCTGGGCGAGCCTGCCAGGTCCCCGGACATCGTAATGTTGCCGGAAACACAGAACAGGCCGAAAAGCAGGATTATAAATGTCAGATAATCGTTCACGATGCATTCCAGAACGGTCTCTAATGCAGTCCCTGCACTGAATGAAAGAGCGAATGGAACAATAAAAAGCAATGACCAGAAAATCACCGCATGCGGCTGATGCTCTTCCCACCACTCGGCCTTAATCAGCGGCAGCACCGCAATACACAAAAGAAGTCCGGCAAAAGGGATACACAGCCAGATTGGTACGGCTGTTTTCTCACTGCCGGCCACATGTTCTGCCGCCAGAGCCGTCATCGGACTGAAAAACAGCATCAGTGCCAGGCTCCCGCAGAAAGCAGTCAATTTTTTCACCTCAAAAATCCTCCCTATCCTTTTCCGAACTATTTTTATAGTTCAGCCAATAATTATAACAACTTTATCAACGAATTACAACCGCAGATTCTGCAATGACAGCAAAGAGCTTCAAAATCCGGATTTTCGGCAAATCTATTTATTATTTATGAACGTATGGGAGCCTTTTTCTGTCTGCGGCGGGTCGCTTCAGCGACATTATTCCCTGCCGTCGCAGGCATTGGCTCACTTAGCGAGTGTAACGAGCTTAGTGAACAAGCCCTCTTTAGAGTTGCGATCCTCCGCGGAGCGGTTTTTATTTAACAGGAGAACTTTCCTGTTAAACGATAGCCTGCACGCTCTGCGTACAGACCACCGTCTTCAAATAAAAATACTGTCCGGCTAAGGCCGGACAGTAAATAAATTTATTTTCAGTTATCTGCTAATCCGGCGCACGCCTAAAAGCCGCTTTGCCTTCCTTATTGCCTTGCCGGTTTCTGTCTCAGTTTCTGTAACCGTCCGGATTCATCGACTGCCATCTCCAGGAGTCTTCGCACATTTCCTCTATGCCGCGCTCTGCCTCCCAGCCAAGTTCCTCTTTCGCCTTAGTTGCGTCTGCATAGCAGGTTGCGATATCCCCGGCGCGTCTCGGCTTAATCTCATAAGCAATCTCTCTGCCGCTGGCTTTTGCATAAGCTTTTACCACGTCAAGGACACTGTAGCCGTTCCCTGTTCCCAGATTGTAGATGGTAACCCCTGCTTTCTCTTCTATCTTCTTCAGGGCTTTGACATGGCCTACCGCTAAATCCACTACATGGATATAGTCACGCACTCCGGTACCGTCGGGTGTAGGATAGTCGTCCCCAAAAACTCCGAGGCATTTCAGCTTGCCTACTGCGACCTGCGCAATATACGGGACAAGGTTGTTCGGAATCCCCTTTGGATCCTCGCCGATTAAACCGCTCTTATGAGCTCCGATTGGATTGAAATAGCGCAGCAGAACAACGTTCCATTCCGGATCGGCCACATGCAGGTCCGTCAGAATCTGCTCAAGCATGCTCTTCGTCTGTCCGTATGGGTTCGTTATCTTTCCCTTCGGACACTCTTCCGTAATCGGTACGAATGCCGGATCTCCGTAAACAGTAGCCGAGGAACTGAATACGATATTCTTAACGCCATGGTTCCTCATAACATCGCAGAGGAGCAGCGTTCCGGTAATGTTATTATGATAATATTCCAGTGGCTTTTGAACAGACTCACCCACCGCCTTCAGTCCTGCAAAATGAATCACGGAATCAATGTTCTCCTTATCGAATACAGCCTCTATGGCAGGCTTATCCAATAAATCAGCCTCATAGAATTTCACCTGTTTCCCTGTGATTTTTTCTACACGTCTTAAGGATTCCTCGCTGGAATTACTGAGATTATCCACCACTACAACCTCATATCCTGCGTTCAGAAGTTCTACACACGTATGGCTTCCTATGTAGCCTGCACCGCCTGTAACTAAAATTGCCATAATCAACATCCTCCTTCTCGCAATGAAAAACGCGTTCCGCAAACTTTTCACTGCCATCAATCAAAACTTCAAGCTCAGCTTTCATTATATACGGAGGATATTTATAATACAATCAGAAATATTGCGATAAATTATCGAATTTATGCTGTCTTTTTCCAGGCGGCCGGTTCGGCAACCGGCCTTCTGCATATTTTGCAGAAACCGGTTTGCTGACAGACGCAAATCGTCCCCGACATTCAAAATTTCCGGTTCACCCATTCTTCTCAAATTCCAGCCTCAGTTTTTCCAGGGCCTTCTTCTCAATACGGCTGACATAAGAACGTGAGATTCCCATTTTACCGGCTATCTCTCTCTGAGTGCGTTCCTGCTCCCCAAAGAGTCCGTACCGCATGCTCAGTACCTCCTGCTCCGTGTTTTTCAGACATTTCCGATAGGCATCATAGAGTTCAGAGACATCCTGCTCCAATATAATCGTCTCCAGGGCAGCTTTATCATCCGCTTCGATCACATCGATCAGGTTAACGGTCTCTCCATCCTTATCAACTCCTATGGGGTCATATAAGGAGACATCTTTGGAATGCTTTTTACCGGCGCGAAACAGCATCAGAATCTCGTTTTCCACACATTTCGCTGCGTAAGTAGCCAGTCTGGAGCCGCGGTCCATCTTAAACGTATTCACGGCTTTGATCAGCCCGATTGTCCCAACCGACAGAAGGTCTTCCATCTCATAATCAGTATATTGATACTTTTTTATGACATGGGCCACCAGCCTTAAGTTACGTTCAATCAAAACGGCCTTGGCTTCTTCGTCTCCCTCTTTGCAGCGTTTTAGATACTCACGTTCTTCACTGGCCGTCAATGGTTTTGGAAATGTTTTCAAAGAAAGCCACCTCAAAGCTACGTTAATCTATCTTATGCGCTCCGGGAGACTTAAGTGCTTTTACAACTTTTTACAGGCTGGTACTATTTTAGCAGAAACCATAAATCCGTTTATCTGTGAGATACGGCCTGTTCCAATAATGATTCATTGACAGACGCGCAAACGGGATCCGGCCAACCGCCGGATCCCTTTTCTCTGTCATCGTTTTATAGTTCATGGCCTGTTCTTAAGCTGTTCCATCTGTCTGAGAAAGATTGCCTCATTCTCCTCTGCCGATTTGGTCGGATCGCTGCTTTCATAGAGAGGACACGGCAGCCGGCGGCATTTTCCGCAATGGGGCAGTTTCTTTTTATATGTACAGCATTCATAAATCCTGCAGATTTCTTCCCCTGTATATTTAAGCCAGAACGGCTTGCCCTGTATCTCATCACATCCGGCACACCTGTCCTCCTCTGTCCCGAAATACTCACAATCCGTGCAGTCAACTCCGCACAGGCTGATCGACTCTGTTTTCCGCTTTACGGAATATACATGATGCGGCATCGTAACACCTTTATAGTGCTTAACAATCGTATCCCTGTACCTCATACCGTTTCTCTGTGCCACCTTCTGGGAAGCGGTATTGCTGTCCCTGATGATGGAATAGACTTCTTCTGCATCTAGCTGATTAAAGGCGTAGTCCCGGCATGCGGCGGCAGCTTCAACGGCATACCCATGATGCCAGTATGCTTTTTCAAAGAGATAGCCGACTTCAAGCACCTGTTTTTCCCTGTAATCCTGCATCGTAAGGCCGCATTGGCCTATCATACGGCCGCTGTCCTTCAAAGTAACGGCCCAGAGTCCGAATCCATATTGATGATACCTCTCTGTCTGCCTGTCCAGCCATTCCTGTACTTCTCTATCGCTGAAAGCTCCTTCGTAGGCATACATCACATCATTGTCCTTTAATATCCGGCAAAGCGCTTCGTAATCCTCCTGCCCCATGTTTCTCAGTATCAGCCTGTCTGTTTTAATAACCATCTCATCGCCCCTCTCTCCGGATAGACGCCAGCGCCTCGGCAATATCTCTCATTACCAGAGAGCTCATACTGTCCCTGTAAATGCCCGGATTGGCCTGTTCCAGCGCAGTGCAAATACAATCATAAAGGTCAGGCTTATACTTGACAATTGACGGCAGGGCTTTGATACACTGTCTCGATGTGATAGGCTTAACATCCTCAATATGCTTCAGATAGCTGTCTATCAGCTCATCAATCTTATTCTCCGTGTCCCAACGGGCATTGGCGGCAATCAGCAGAAGCCCCCTCGTTCTGACATAGGAATTTTCATCTTCTATCATATCTGCAAAAAGGTCAAAGAAGGGGTATACATGATCCGTATCGGATGATTCCTTCTCCAGTAACTTAAAACATTGATAAGCCTTTGTTTCGTCTTTCGACCTTAACGCTTCAACCAGTTCTGCGGCTTGTCCGAAATCCATGCTATGCGCTTCCTTTCTTTTGTCTCTTCTTTCTGTCCGCAATCCTCTGGCAGCAGGTAGGATACTTACCTTCTGCTTCGTGTACCGCTCTGCACTCGTTACAGTTCCCGTGGCGGATACAGTCTCTCTTGCAGGGACAGTTAGGGTTTAAATTAGTTTGTGGGGTTATCTCTGTGCCCTTTGCACTATCTTTCATGTACTGGGGTTCTGTGTCTGTTTTGGATTTTTTCAGCTTCTTTTCAGTCATATCAGCAGATTACTCCTTCCGGATGATTGAGCAGCAGTTGCATATGTGGATGGAAATCAGATATATCCATATTTACTCTGATTTATCAGTATTTGCAATCCGCGTGGAATTATGCCTGAATTCTTCTGCTGTTGTGAAGTTGTAACTGGGGTTCTGTTCAATCAGCTAATTGGTCCCCCGTTTCCTCCACTTTTGCAGTCTGTCCCAAATGTCATTCCCCAAAGCCACGTAAACAGAGAAAAACAGAAACCCCGCATAGAGCAGCAACGCAAGAATTGTTCTCCTGATTTTCATAACACCACCCTCTCTTTCACTGTACTGTCATTAATCGGTTATTTTGCTCATAATAATATTATATACGATATCTAATAATTCCTGAACGTCTTTTGGAAGATTTTTTATCTCTATATATTTTTCCTGTATCCCCAGAAAATTCATCCGGCTCATCCTGGCCTGTTTTAACAGATGACAGGATTCATTCACCTCAAAAGGATGATGAGTCTCTGAAAATAAAATAAAATCCGACTTTTCATCCGAAGAAAACTGGCGATACGTCAAATCGGCCTCCATGTGGATGCTCTCTTCACAGTACCAAACATGGGCTTTAAGTCTGTCTTCATTCTTTGAATCCAGAAAATCACGTCTCCCCTCTCTGTCGATTTCATTGTCCTGATACCAGATTTTATATTTAACCCGTATCGTTTTACATCCCATAAAACGCCCCAGCAGCAGCGATGCATGGAACCCATCGGAAAACGGAAACTGCTCAAACCAGTTCTGGACAGCCTCTTCGTATATTTCCAGTTTTGACCGTTCTCTCCGGACTTGTTCTATCGCATCTGCAAATTTTAAAATCCGGATAACCACAGAACAAAATGAGTAATAGTTTCTCAGCCATGGAGCAAAGTGGCTCAGGGAAAGTCCGGCTTCCTCAAACCGTTTAAAATACATGAGGCATTTCTGATATTCGTCCAGATGGCAGCAGTAGAAACAAAGGCGGAGCGCATATTCTGCTGTTTTTGGGTGCTGGATCATTTTCTCTAATTTAGCTTCTACAAGCTGCATCTGATTCTGCATCTCTGCAGCATAGATGGGCTTATGATGTTCTGTCAGGTTTAAGGCAAACGTACCTTCGTCCAGGATAGCCATACGCGTATCAAGCGCATCGATTTCCAAATGGTTTTCCTCATAAACGGCCGTAATATCCTCCAGCATTTGTTTCACCTTCTCAAACCGGTATTCCTCAATATGCATTCTTTTCATCCCGGCCAATTCTTTGCGGTAATGGCACCGTTCATATACGGCTTCTGCCGGTAGGGAGTCGATATAGTTCTGGATCTCTTTTTCCGCCTGAAACGCCATATAGTTTTCCGCCGCCCTATCCAAATCATGATACTGTCCCAAAAGTCTGTCATCGTACAAATCACGAAACAGCAAATCAATCTCCTTCCATGTACGGTATCGCGCCGGCATGGGAAGTCCTGAGAGCTTCTCTCTGTCTTTCTCAAGCGCTTCAAGACAGTTGGTTGGATTAAAACGCATCGAGCAGACGATCCTTGCCATACTGCCCTCGTAAACACATCTTTCCTGTTCCGTTAGTCCATACTTCAGTGTCTGTAAAAATTGTTCCTGGATCCATATTTCCGTCTCCTGTGTATTTTCCTCTGTCTGGCGGAGCAGCTCCAATTCAATATTGCATACGGAAATAAAAGCTTTCGCCTTCCCCATATCCAGTAAATCACGGTATTCCTCCAATATTTTTTTCCAGTCTCCCCGTTTCATGTCCTCGCGAATTCTGCACAAATTAAAACAATAATTATAATAAACCGGTTCCAGAATCTCCATATTCATTTTCTTGTTTTGTCCGGGCGCCGCAATCGCCTGTTTGAAGTAGTAATCTGCCTCCTGATAATTTCCCTGGCATACGTAAAGCACTCCCCGGTTATTGAGAATCTGAATGTACAGTTGGGGAGGCGTATTTTGCTGACAGCATTTTTCCGCCTTCATCATTGACTCACCCGCCCGGACTATGTCACCTGCAGACATTTGCTTAAAACCGTGGAAAAAGTAAAACAACGGACCGTCCGTGACCCCCAACTGTGAAAGATATCTTTCCGCTTTTTCCAGATCTCCCAAAAGTAACAAGACGAAGAGGCAGCGCTCCAAATATTTCTTCTTTATTCCGGGAGTCAGGTTCGAAAGTGGAATTTCATTTAATTTCTTCCATGCAGAAATAATATCCTCTGATTCTGTTTTTTTCATCACTTTGAGAATATGGCAGTAATGCTTGTATCTTATGAATAAAATAGAAGCTGAAAGCAGGCAGACTGCACCGGCTCCCCATAAAAATGCCCAATATTTACCGGTGGACGGTTCTATAAATAAAATGTCGGCCGTAATGACTATGACGGCTCCCAACACAGCAATGAATGAGTTTCTTATATATTTAATTACCAGATAGGAATGAAACAGTTTCCCTGCACCGATTACCGCCAAAAGGTACAGCAGAAGAATAAGGATAAACTTTTTCATTTCCGGAGCATCTATGTAGCTTAGCAGTTCTAAAATTGTATCAATCATTTTATCCTCACCAGATTTATATTTATGTATTTATCTAGTTTAACACATGATTCTTTATAACTAAAGTATTCCACTGCTTTATCTGTTCTGATTAATAGAAAAAATTTAGGGCAGCCAAAATTAAGCTGCCCTAAATGTAAAAATAGAGTATTAAATCGTTCCATTATTCATAATCTGTAAGTATTTTGTCCTTGTTATGCCCTATTCTCTTTCTCTCTGTATATATCTGATACTATATACTTAGGTCTACGTTTAATTTCATCATACATTTTCTCAAAATAGAATCCTATGACTCCTAAGCTAAGCATTATAATACTCCCTATAAATAACAATAATAAAATAACCGTTGTAAAACCTTCGACCGAACTGCCATTAATATAATGAATCAATGTTTGCAAGCCAAATATGAAAGCAATTACAAGCATAACGCCTCCGCTGACAGTGACAAACTGAAGAGGGATTGTTGTAAACGCAGTAATATTATTCAATCCGTATCGAATTAAAGATTTAATTGACCATTTTGAACTCCCATTTTTACGTTCCTGTACCTCAAAAAATACAGATGCTGATTTGAATCCAACCCAAGATGATAAGGCCCGGAAAAAGGTATTGCGTTCAGGCATTGAACATAAAACTTGTACTACTTTTTTGTCAAACATTTTAAAATCCGATGCATTTTTCATGTCTATCCCTGTTGCTCCCGACATTATTTGGTAAAAAATCCCCGCTGAAAGTTTATAAAAAAGGCTCTCCTTACCTCTTTTCTTTTTTATTCCTTCTATTACTTCATACCCCTGCTGCCATAAACGGTACATCTCTATCAGCGTCTCAGGCGGATGTTGAAGATCACAATCCATCACTGCTACCACATCTCCAGATGCCTGCTCCAGCCCAGCATATATGGCTGCCTCCTTGCCAAAATTCCGTGAAAAACATACACCTGTAACATGTACGTTAACATAGCAACAATCTTTGATTTTAGTCCATGTTAAATCTTTTGAACCATCATTTACAAGAACCAACTCATAATTTATCTTTTCCTTCACCAGTATATTGGTCAGTACTGATACAGTCTCTTCGATCACTTTTTCCTCATTATATGCAGGTAAAACTATAGATAGCAAGCCTTCCATTTTTACTCCTCATTTGCAAATTTAATTACCAAAACACCTTTATAAACCTCAATAGAACCACTATCCGGATAGCAGGGCATTTCCATTATATGTTTATCTGTCTTTAATTTGTTTATTATTTCATCATCAACAATGGGGATTTGATACCCTACATAATTCTTAATAAAAGAATTTCTGGAATACGCATTAATTAACGTTGTTGCATTACCACCATAACTGAATGTATCAAAATGAGTCCAAGGATTATCAAATAAAGGATCTACAATCGAATCACCAATAAAGGCCCATTTTAGAGAAGAATGATAACCATCGGCCACTCTCGCCTGAGTTATTAATGAATTTAAGTAATTGTTCGTTTGTTGTGTTGTATAGTACATTGAAACATAATTTCCATTTGACAGCCATATATAATTGAATATTACGATAGAATAAGTTATCAGAATTATCTTCCTAATCCCCCTCAGCCAGCTTGTGTATTTGGTGGATACGCATATAAAACTTGGTTTTTCCATTAAATCAAGAAGCATCAGCGGAATCATATAAATAAAAACAGCTGCATAAATCATCAACGTATAAATATTACTATGGGGACACATAAAAATAATACTGTTAACAGCTATTGGAAAAATAAGACACAATAAAATAGCTGAGATTTTAATTCTCCAATCCTTAACCCTAACTAATACTATATAGCTTATTATAAATATACTAATAGCCCCCAAAACTGATAATGATAATCGAATAATTGGCGTAGCCGAGAGCCCTTTATAATCAGCTAAGGGGATTTTTATAAAGGCGATATACATTCGTTTTATTATCTGCGGAAGCTCCATGAAATTTATAGTTCCCATCTCATTTACTCCTTGGTAATCTGATAAGGACATATTATAAAATTTGAGACAAATATTTAAAAATAGAAAGTATAAAAGTAAACTCAAAAATAAGGTCAGCAGATACAGCAAGCCTATACGAAAAATATCTTTCAGCTGACTGTCATTAGATAATATTTTCTGCAATAATACTGTCACAAAGAGTGTAATCATCATCGGAAAATAAGCCTGATAAATTCCCAGTGAAAAAGCCCCTAAAACTGCTGCTAAAAGAAAACCGTATTTATAGTTTACAGTAAACCATACGGATGCGATCACAAATAAAACTGCAAGTGCATAATAGGGTGCTGTGTACATAAAAAACAATGTACTTGTTACAGTCGGAAAGCATAGAAAAATTCCGCCCCAAACAATACACATTGAAATGGATTCGAGATCTAATATCTCAACAATCAGGCATGCCGAAATACATAATAAAAAAATAGTTAACAGGCCATTGAAAAAAGGCAGATTATAATTACCCCAAATTTTCTTTATGAAATTCCCCAAAACTGTTAATAACCATCTGCCGGAAGTCAGACCGGTTCCGTACCCACCCGGCACAATAGCAATATTATCATAATTTTGCAGAACATTAGTCAATGTAAAAAGATGGGCCAATCCTCCTAGGATAAAACTTGATAAAAAGGTCACTTTTATACGATGTGATATTGTCATATTATTTATGTACTCCCTTCACATAATTTCCGGTTGGTAGCCTGAATAAATATTATTAATTTCTGATTGTTTTTTTAATTCTTTTATATAAACTCTTTCTTTCATTTTTCCAACTCATAAATAATACAAAATATAAACTATTGCCTAAGAGCATTGTAGATGCACTATTAAATAATATTTGGAGAATTGGGTTGTTTAATTTAAAAAATACACAGGTTTTTTTTACTATTATCATGCTGATTACTGTAGCAAAAAATCCCCATAATAACTCCAGATAATATTTACGGATACTCTGTCTTAATACACGTCTGTATACAAGTACGGGGTATGTATATACATATAATATTAAAGAGCTGAGAATAGTTCCCAGAAAAACACCAGCCAAGCCAAGTATTTTCAATAAAAAGATTGATGCAACTATATTTATAACCGATTCAATAACAGGAACAAAACGATCCTCGTATAGAATTCCGGATGTTTCTTTAAAAATATTGTAAACTGTCCTCATACCTTGAATATAAAAATTTATAGATAAGACGAACAGAGTGTCATCCGATAATATATATTCATTTCCAAATATAAAGCTTATTATTGGTGTTGCAACACAATAAATCCCAATAGATGCACAATTAATAAGCAAACCATTCATAATTTGCATCTCTGTAAAAACTTGATATATTCTATTTTCGTTTTTTTCTGCTAATAAGTGTCCTACACTGGCTGTTGCGGATATCAGGATTTGAGAACATACACTTTTAATTGTATTTATAATCAAATAATAATTTGAATATATTCCAACAGCTGCCAATCCCAAAAAGCGGGATATCAATATATTATCTGTACCCAAAACAATAAAACTACCTATTTTATGAAATACGGTCCCTTTAACCTTTTTTTTAATATCTTCTACAATATTCTGTGGTAATAGATAAACATCATCATTACTAGATAAATAAGGATACTTCCGATTAGAAATAAAATTTATTAATAAATTTTCTAAGAGCCTGAATATCACCATTAATGATAAATAAATAATAAAATCCTGTAATAACCATAAAATCACGATTTGTCCCAATTTAACTATCAACTGATAGCAGAAATCGCAAGCTATGATGACATAATTTTTTTGATCAGCAATTAAAATGGAGCGCTTATACGTAAATAAATATGATACAACAGAATCTAAAAGAAACCATATATATAAAATTGGTAAAGAATATGATGTAGAATTATCCGTTACAATTAATGGAAGTAATGGCATAATCAACAAACCTAATGATAAAATGACTCCTGCTATTATCCAATAACATCTTCTATAAAAATTCATTAATGCTTTTATTTGAAATTTATCATTCTTACTCATAGGGCCATATAAATGAAAAATAATTGCAGTACCAACTCCCAATTCTGCAATTGATAGCATGGATAATATATTACTAAATAGGCCATTAATGCCCTGATATTCAATTCCTAAAAATAAGATTACGGCTTTTCGATTTAATACACCTAAAATAATCGTACTAAAATAGTAGAATAAGCTGGCTATTGAATTATAAAATGTATTCTTTGTCTTCATTATTATATCCTGTTTAATTTTTAATAATTTATTTTGGACTTTTATTATGATAAATTGCTAAAAGCATAATAAATAATCCCATTTTTTTATTCTTAAATATTAAAAATGCAATTTTTTTTAATAATGGTAATTTTGTATGCCATAATAAATCGTTTAATATAACTGTAGATTTACTATCCCTTATCTTGATTAATACATTAGATAGTTGCATATGATTTTTATTCAAGTTTTTTGTAGTTAAACCTAATACATTCATCCACCAATGAGTCACTTGCATCCCTAATAAATCAACTGCAAAATTTTCTTTTTTTAAAAACTCGCAAATTGCATCTGAGGCTGAAGTCGAATCATATATTTGTTTCAAAGTCGGCGTCTGACATACACTAAACGTATTCAAGCGATTATAATATAAAGCTTCCGGAACACTTATAATTTTATTGCATTTTTTTGCTACGTAAAGAGAATGTAGAATATCCTCTCCATATTTTATGTCTTTTATTTTCTTAACATCAACTGCTTCAGCTATCACGCGTTTCATACATTTGCAAAAAATCACTCCTGAAAAGCCCTTAATAATTTCCTGAATAAATTCTTTATTAGAACCATAATGATATAATATTGAGTGGGCACATGGATTTATTTCTTTAAAATTACCATTTTCATTTACAATATTATATCGAAAAATAATCAAATCACTCTGATAACAAAGTATATATTTATACATCGTTTCTAATAATTTAGAATCCCAATAATCATCACTATCCAACCATAAAACATATTTACCTATAGCTATTTTTAAACCTTCCATTCGAGCTATTAATTGCCCTTGGTTTTCCTGTGAATAATATTGAAATTGTGTACTCAAAACTTTATAATTTTGGCAAATTAATTCAGTGGAATCTGTTGAACCATCGTTAATTACGATCAACTCAAAATTTTTAAAGGTTTGTTTTAGAACTGAATCTATACATTCTTTCAAATAATGTTCAGCATTATAAGCTGGTATTATAACACTAAAAAAGGGAGTCTGTGACATAATGTTCATTTCTCTTTCTCTCAGTTGTTTTATTTAAATTTAAAGGTAAATAACCTGCACATAAAAACATAATAAAAATATTACCAAAAGCTGAGTTTTCTGTAATACTCTCAACTATGCAAATATTAAAAACCAACAGTATAATAAGACTTATTTTATTTCGATACTGTTTTTGATTAATTATGTATAAACCAATAACAATAAATATTAATAGAGCAGACAGATAAAATATCCCACCGTGAAGCAGAATTTCAAGGATTGTATTATGTGTATATAAAACACCATTAAACAGTTCATCTGTTAACTTTTCATTAAATACATCTTGTGTACCATATCCTATAAAAAATTTTTCTCTTACTAGCCCTAATGCGATTTCCCAACGAGGAGTGCGATTTGTTAATGTAGGATTACGTCCCAGTAATTGAATAATGACTTTGAATACATAAAAGTTCTGATTAATACTGTATAAGAAAAGAGCTACTGTAGTAAAGCAATATGCCAGCCATACAATCCAATAACTCCACTTTTTCATGAATATAAGAAAAATTGCGTTGACAATTATAAATACGTATCCTGTTGCACTTCTTGTTAATACTAATAAAGTGATTTGTGCGAGAATTACAATAGCCGGTAAGAATTTTATTTTATGATATCTGCTTATTGTATATAAGTAAGTTATGCAGGATGCTATCGCTAAATAAAATGCCGTATGATTCCGGTTCGGAAAAATTCCTATAAAAGCATTTTTAGTATAGCTATCTCTTATAATCTGTTCAGCAAAAAAATATTCTTTTATAATACAAGCAAATGTTATACACAAAAAATATAAGTACATTCCCTGTATTAAAGCAGTTCTATGTTCCCAGCCCCACATGCAAAAAAATACAAACCCCATATTGATAATAAATCCAAAGGGTATTCCAGGTGTATAAAATCCATTAAAAATTGAACTTACAAATTTTGCACCATAACACAAAAACGCCATTAAGATAAATACTGCTTCTCTACGGGAAACAGCTTTATGTCGGGCTAATATATAAAAATAGCCAATTGAAGCAACTAAAATATATGCCATATATTTTGGCACCTTATTTTCAAACGGATAAAATGAGCAAAAAACTAAAAATGCAAATAATATCCATTCATGCTTTTTAAATGAATACCGCATTAAAGCACCTTCTTATTTTTTTTATTAACTTTCTCCCTATTGTTTCCAGTTCTTTCTTTACAAAATAATATTGTAAATACTGTTTAGAAGGTATTTGATACTTTTCTTTAAAGAAAGGATAGAAACGATTATAGAAAATAAAAGTATTCTTTATTTTAGCCATTTCATAGCTATATTTTGACATAGTATGCTGGCCACTTTTAGTTTCAGTCTGAATATGTGGCAGATGGTAACAACATGTATCCGAAGTAAAAATTATCTTGTACCCCTTTATACTTAACTGAACCTGAGCATCTGACTCCTCCCTATATCCATTCCCTTTATATCCCTCAAAGTACCTGCATTCATCGTACGCCGTTGCTGGCAGTAATATCAAAGCATGCCCATAAGGAACTTCTATATCCTCTGTATTCCTTTTCCCATAATAACCCTCAAATACTTTAAAATCAAAAGTTTTTCGTTTCCGTTGTTCATGCTCTTTGATTATTATATATTTCTGTTCTTCATTCATATCAGGGGTTATGCCGTAATATATATTACCAAAAAGTATTTCTTTATTTTTTATTTTCTTCAACAACACACTTGTATAATCTTCTCTTAAAAAAGCGTCATCTTCCCCCCATAAAATAAAATCTCCCGAAGCCTTTACAAGTCCAATATTTCTACATGCTGCTGCCCCCATATTTATTTTATTTTTATAATAGATGAATTTAATGTTATTTTTGTCAGCTTCTTTCTGTCCAAAAGTAATGAGCTCTGCATAATCTCTTTCGCTTGCATCATCAATAAGAATTATCTCCTGAACTTCTTTTTGTAAAAAATATGATGGCAGCACCCGCATTAAGGTATCGGGTCTATTATAAGTTGGTATAATAATTGATATCATGTGGAAACCTCTCTCAATATTTCTTCAAATATTGTTTTCACATTACTATTCGAATATTTCTCCATAAATATTTGTCTATTATATGAATTATAATAAACCGGATTTTTTAGAAACTGATTCATTGCTGTCACGAATTCCTCACCCGTATTGCATAATCCTCCAGCCTTTTGACAATCAATTTCATACCCTTCAAATGCCTCTTTTGTGCCGAATACGGTTTTTCCGTACATTAATGCTTCTGCCATTTTTACTTTCATACCAGAGCCTTCAAATATAGGCATAACAACGCAGGCAGCATCTGTATAATATGGCTCGATTGACTGTACCGTTCCAATAACTTCCAATTTATCATTCAGTGCTTCTAGTTCATACTTTACTTTTTCAAATCCCTTTCCAACGATCTGCAATTTGGCTGAAATCAGGGGAAGAGCATTTTCTATAAACCATTTTACGCCTTCATAATTAGGCAAAAAGAATGAACCAACAAATAAAATAACAGGTTCATTACATAGCTGTTTTTGTCTATTCATTTTTTGCTTAATAAATTTATCTTCAAATGTAACCGGAATTAAATACTCTGATTTCCTAAGATACTTCTCCGCAATTCTTTTTTGATCCCTTCTATTTAATGTGATAATAATATCCGCATATTTTGTACATTGCCTTTCACTAAAAAGTGCATACAAATAATATAAACTTTTAATTATATTTTTTTTGGAAAGCATTTTAAAATAATCACTTTCACAGTTATGAAAAAAAACAACAACCTTACAATTAAACTTTCTTTTTATATTCTTTGCTATGCCCCCAAATAAAGATGCATCTAGAAATATGGCAGAATATTTCTCATCTTTGCATTTTTGATTTATTTCTTGAATGTGCTGTAATGTTATTCCCGGAAAGTACATAAATATAAGCGACAAATATGCAAATAAATTCTTTCTTGTTTTAATATGATATAAATCCACATCTGCAAGCTCTGAAAGCAATTGGAAATTTCTTTTGCTGCCTGCACTCCCTCCATTGGGTACACCGTGGTAGTCCTGTTTCGTTACAAACAAAATTTTCATTAATCTTTCCCCATCTGTTTTCTCTTTATATCTTTACTGCCTGCCATCATACACCGATAAGCGTTCCCGAATTTTATATCAGAGCTATAGATGCTATATTTTCTGATGCAATATTGCAGGCAATATAATCGAAATAGCAGCGGCGAAATGCTATAAAACAAGGCTCCTTTATCATAAAAATATTTCTCATTATATCCCCTAAACCACGATGATGTTTTTTGCTCTACATATCCGATAATCTCTGGACTGGTATATATTTTAAGGCCCTTTTTTAAGCATTCATGAATAAATAATGTATCTTCGCCGGAGCCATAATAAGCTCCTCCTCCAAATAGAAGTGAGAATGTTATATTTCTTGAATGTATAGATAATCTTTTTACGGCTATTCTGATAGTTCCATATCTTAAGCAGTTAAACCAATGTACTCTACTAAACTTTTTTACCATAAAAGACGGCCGTTTGCAGTTTAAACTAGGAACATTAAAAAAAATCATATCTGCATCCGGATGTTCTTCAAATTCTCTGATAATTTGGGTTTCATAAGTGTTATTATAAACTAAGTCATCATCAGCAAATAATAAGATATCTTCTGAAGCACGCATAAGCGCATTATTTCTACTTAGGCCAACTCCTCTTTCCGAAAAAGAGTAAATAGAAATATTTCTTTCGCCTTTAACTAACTTTTGTAACTCAAACTGAGAGCATTGATTTATTATGATAGCATCCGAAGATATATTCATTTTATCTACTATATCTAAAGACTGATTCATTACTGATGCTAATACTTGTACTCGCACTTTTAAACTCCTTCTAATCTATTTTGCCCAAACCAATTCGTTCATAGCATATTCCGTTATGTAGTGTTTTAAAGCAGCCCCGTCCATCCATTACCACTGGTCTACGCATCAATTTTTGAAATTTTTCAGTATCATAGCCTCTAATTTCTTCCCAATCTGTAAAGATAAAGCAGATATCAGTTCCTGCTATTGTCTCATCAATACTGTTGCAGTAAATAAGTTCCGTGGGATATACCTTTTTATAATTTTCCATACCTATAGGATCCCATACTTTTACAATAGCTCCCTCATCTAAAAATATTGGAATATTTACAAGAGAAGGCGCTTCACGAAGATCATCCGTATTCGGTTTAAAAGTTAATCCCAATACTGAAATTATTAATCCTTCAAAAGATTCATAAAATTTTCTTGATTTTTTTATCAGACGTAGCTTCTGTTGTTCATTTACCTCAATGGCAGCCTTAATTGTTTTAAGTTCTCTGTCATGCATGCTAGATAACCAGTGAAGTGCTTTTGTATCCTTTGGAAAACATGACCCACCATACCCTATACCTGCCTTCAGAAATTCATTACCGATTCTGGAGTCATAGCCCATTCCTCTCGTTACATCCCTTATATCTGCCCCAATTTCTTCGCATAAATTGGCAATTTCATTTATATATGAAATTTTCAACGCCAAAAAATCATTGGATGCATATTTAACCATTTCGGCACTGCGACGATTCATAACCAGCTTGGGGGCGTCAAAATCCTTATACAACTCCAAAAGTGTGTCCTTTGCTGTTCTCTCCTCTACTCCCAATACAATTCTTGAAGCATGCAATGTGTTCTCAACCGCCGTTCCTTGTGCAAGAAATTCCGGATTTGAAGCAACTAGTATATTTCCTCTGTCTTTTCTATGTTCATTAATAATTCTTTCCACTTTATCATTCGTACCAATTGGTACTGTAGATTTAATGACTACTACACACTCTGTTTTAACAGATTCAGCAATCTGTTTTGCGACTGTATAAACATATGAAAGGTTTGCAGAGCCATCCTTTTTCTCCGGCGTTCCTACTCCAATAAATATCACTTTAGCATCCCTATATGCAGAGTGCCAATTTGTTGTAAAGGAAAGGCGTTCCTTGTTTTTTTTAATTAATTCGCCTAATCCAGGTTCAAATATTGGACATATTCCTTTCTTTAGTACTTCTACTCTCTTATCATCAACATCCACACACACAACCTGATGCCCTTTATCAGCCATACAGGCAGCTGTTACTAAGCCAACATATCCTGATCCTGCAATTGCAATTTTCATATTTCCCTCTACTAATATTTTATTTAATTCTTAATAACTTAACGAATACTAAATATACAATATGATATATAGCTGAAACGATGGAGAGTTTTTCATATTTCCGGTAAAGCTCCCAATGATACCTAATTAAAGACAGCTTATTTCTCGATAAAGAACATTTTCTAATACGGTATAATGCCAGAACTTCATCTAAACAATTAACATACTCTACTTGTCTCAATAATTTTAACCATAATGCATAATCGTTTCGTTTTCTAATATTGGGCCCATATACTTTGCCTACTTTTTCAGCATTATACATTGCTGTTAAAGTTCCAATCGGGTTGCATTTAAGTGCCCCTTTATAATTTACTTTTTTCGGTGAACGAATAACTTTTCCTGTCTTCATTCCGTCTTCATTTATTTGCTCGTAATAACAGCATGAAAAAAGGATATGATTTTTTTTCATAAAGCAATATTGCCGCTCTAATTTTTCAGGCAGCCAAAGATCATCACTATCTAAAAAGGCAATATATTGACCTTTCGAATACTCAATCCCTTTATTTCGGGCATAAGCAGCTCCCTTGTTTTCTTGTAGCTTTACATATACAATCCTCTTTTCATTATTCAAATATTTGTAAATTATCTCTGCACTCCTGTCTGTAGAAGCATCATCAATCAAAAGTAATTCCCAATTATCGTACGTCTGTTTTAAGACAGAGACAATTGTTTCATTTAAAAACTTTTCACAATTATATACTGGCATTACGATTGAGATTAAATCATTCCCATCCACGTTTTTTGTATCCCCTTCTTCATCTTTCTTTTGTAACAGCAATCTTTTGTCCTGCCTCCATCCCTTCCGTACTCTCCTTCATAAATAAAATCTGAACTGTCTTCATCATAATTTCAAAATCCAGCCGTAAATTATAATTCTGAATATACATTAAATCCAACTTTAATTTATCATAAGCTGTCGTATTATACTTACCATACACCTGAGCATAACCGGTCAGTCCAGCCTTCACCTTCAGTCGATATGCAAACTCTGGAATTTCTTTTTCGTATTCTGCCGCGATCTCTGGCCGTTCCGGCCGCGGTCCCACAATACTCATATCCCCCTTTAAAATATTTAAAAGCTGTGGCAGTTCGTCAAAACGAATCGCTCGTATCACACGGCCAACTTTTGTGATCCGGTCGTCGTGTTCTCCAGCCAATCTGGCAACACCATCCTTTTCGGCATCTTCCCTCATGCTGCGAAATTTATAGACATAAAACTCCCGGCCGTCTTGAGTCAGCCGTTTCTGCTTATATATGATACTGCCGCCATCCTCTATCTTGATAAGTAATGCGGTAACTGCCATCAATGGGAGAGCTGGAATAAGAGCAATCACAGAGAGAATTATATCAACCACCCGCTTTATTACTCGCTGCTCTATCGTCAGCCCGTTATTGCGTGAAAGTAATAGCGGCGTATCAAACATATGCTGGCTTTCGGCACTTCTTATAATTAAATCTGATATTTTGGGCGTAGTATAACAGCGGACCCCTTTTCCATAACAATATTTCAAAATCTGGTTTCGCTCATGACTTGGAATGTCACAAATTACCACCCCATCATAAAGTGCTATTTTTTTCTCTATTTCTCTTATCTCGCCCCACTCTGTTTCATCTGTCTTCAATTCACCTGAGCCATTCGGTATATGTACCATCTCACCAATCTCAAACCGATCCGTCCGGCTTCCAATCTTTTTCATCAATCCCAGAGCCGGATGCTCACCATAGACAAGCAGCACCTTGCGGGGCGGATAAGCCAGTCTGTAAAGTCTTGTACTTACAACTCCCCAGATTGAAATCAGAAGGAACTGGCAAACAGTCATAATAATCAGCGGAAGTGCATTTTCAAAATGCTTTGTAAGCAATGTCACGAGACAATACATCAAAACATTTGTCATGATAATTCCTAAAATCTGGGAATAGATGACATTAAATATGCGCAGATACCCTACCTTCCAGCCGCCGTAAACGCGAGGCAGAATAAAACTCCAAAACAGGTAAAAAGCAAGTATCATCCAATGCCCTTTTTTCCAATATTGCGTCTCCATTAAGAGACTGTAATAGCCACGCCATACGCACCAAAATAGCAATGCATGGACAAACAGCAATGTAAAACAAAAAGCTGCCCGTATGAGCCGCTTATACTGTTCCTGATTTTTCATTGGTAAAACTCCCTTTTTCCAGCTTATAAGTTTCGGCATTCCCTCTCTATTTATAAATTTCATGATAGCAGTCATAACAAAGCTGCCCTGCTCCCTCAACGTAACAGGAACGGTAATCTATTTCTAAATCAACCGGAATTTGCAGCTGCTTATGGCAGCGTACACAGATTTCAAACTGAATTCTTTTTTCTGGCTTTTTAATTTTCTTTTCCATTTTCATAACTGTTAAAGAGGCCTGGCATACCAACCCCTTCCCTCCTTTTTCGTAAATCTTGTCAGTGAAATTTGTCCTCATCCAGGCGGATACCCAACTGAATCCGCCTTGTCTCTCCTAAAAAAGGGATTTCGATAATTACACTGCGTTTTCTAAGTCTTTGTTTTACAATCTGACTCCAATAATCTCTCAATGCTCCTTCGGCCGAAACGATCTGTCCGTTTGCATCCACATGAACCAGGGACCGCTGAACGATATACCGCTCTGCCCTGCTGCCCTCTGATGCATTTAAATTGGATTCTTTACGGGCTGTCTCAATCATATTGTGAAGAAATTGTTCCTCATATGCGCCAATACTCCAGAAGTTTCCTTCCGCTCCCAGCAGCTTTGCCAGCTTGGGCACCTGTTTCAGGGCAATAAAAAATGCATCCGGATTATCGGTCTCTGCAAACACATAAGACGGAAATAACGGTTCAATATGAATCCGAAACTGTCCTTCGATTCTCCAGATGCATTCCCGTTCCAGGGTAAAACATCTTTTATATGTTTCTTCTCTTTTATTTCCGACAAGAACATTCTCAATTGCTTTCATGAGTTCCTGTTCTTTACCGGTAACCGTCTGTATTACATACCACATAAATCTTTTCTCCATTCAGAGTAAGCTTCGCCATCCGGGAATTTCTCCCCGGCAGTATGGACAAAAACGCTTGTCCAACTCAGCTATAATCCACTTTCGCCCGAACCATGGCGTAAACCACAGAACTTCTTCAAAATGTACTTTTCAATCATTTATTCACTGCTTACACTGCCAGATCATGTTCCAGTTTCAGCCCGAACAGTATTTCCTGTTTTCTGTTAAACAACTCCACCTCCACAATGGCAAACCGCTTATGGAGGTTCAGCTTCACAATCTGATTTAAATAACCTGATAAAATTCCATCCGCTTTCTCAATCCTCCGGTCATCACTTAACTTAATTTGAGTAATTCCCATTGGCCTCTTTAAGTTATCTCCACAGACCGCTTTTAAAAACATCAGATCCGCCGCTTCCAATGGGATCATCTGTGTTTCCTTAGCAATCCTTTCATTCCCAGACCTTATCAATGGCTGCGGAAAATCTTTTGCTCTCTGCAATTCTTTAACCAGCTTTTCGGGACAATCTGTTCTCACCAAAATATACCCAGGGAACATTACATCTTCTACAAGATGGAGAATTCCTCCTGAGCGAAATACCTTTACCTTTTTCAGGATTCGCCATTCACACCAATTCTCGCGGCTTATTCTCCGCTCCAGCAGTTCTATTGCCTCCTGCTCTTTGCCGGACACCGCAGATAATGCATACCACTGTTCCATCAGCGCCTCCGAACTGTCGTTTAACTAAATATTAAGCGACAGTCCGATGTGTATTATTTAAAGTAATTTTTAATCAAAATTGGATATTTATAGATAACTAAAGAAAAAAATAAGAATTTATTAGGATTTATTGCCATTTCTTTTCATTCCAGGCTGTTGACCAGACTTTGAAAGAATGCTATAATTTACGAGAACTCAAAATAAATGCAAAAAAGTGTCGCTTAATATTTAGTTAAGCGACACTTTTTCTCTTTATAAAGTTAATTTATCAAAATTTTCTATCCTTTATTTCATCAACGTAACCATAACCGCCTTCTGCGCATGCAGCCGGTTCTCCGCCTCTTCAAATATCTCATCCGCATGCTCCTCAAAGAGCTTATCCGTGATTTCCTGGCCCCGGTATGCGGGCAGACAGTGCTGAACCATGGCTCCGGGTTTCGCGGCGGCCATCAGCTTGTCATTTAACTGATACCCCTGGAAGGCCTTCATACGGACTGTTTTCTCCTCTTCCTGTCCCATGGACGCCCAGGTGTCCGTTACCACGATATCGGCATTTTCCGCCGCCTTCATTGGGTCATCCGTCAATGTGAATGCTTCACCGTATTCGGAAGCAAAGTTAAGAACTGTTTTATCCGGCCGGTAGCCTTCCGGTGTCGCAACCGACACATTCATATCCATCTTCAGGCCGCCCACAATCAGAGAGTTGGCCATGTTATTTCCATCACCGATATAGCACAGCTTCAGGCCGTTTAGAACTCCGTATTTTTCCCTGATTGTCATCAAATCCGCCAGTACCTGGCATGGATGACAGAAATCGGTCAGACCGTTTATAATCGGGATCCGGCCGTATCTGGCAAGGTCCTCCACTTCCTTCTGCTCATAGGTCCGTATCATGATTCCGTCCAGATACCGCGAGAGAACCCGGGCCGTATCCTGAACCGGTTCGCCGCGGCCAATCTGAAGATCCCTTGACGATAAAAACAGAGCCTGGCCGCCCAGCTGGAAAATTCCTGTTTCAAATGAAACCCTTGTTCTGGTGGAGGATTTCTGGAAAATCAGGCCAATCGATTTTCCCTCCAGAAGCCTGTGTGTAATGTTATGCTTTCTCTCATATTTGAGCTGATCCGCCAGATCAAGAATCGCTGTGATTTCCTCTTGTTTGCAGTCCAGCAGTTTTAATAAATGCTTCATTTTCAGAAAACCTCCTTCATAACGGCAACGGCGCTGTCCATCTCTTCATAGCTGATAACCAGAGGCGGAAGGAGACGGATTGTCTCTTCCCCTGCAGTAAGCGCCAGGACGCCCTTTTCAAGCAAACGGTTGACCATTCCTGTACGGCTTTCTTTATCTACGACGATTCCCAGCATCAGTCCCATGCCTCTGACCGTTTTAATCTTGTCGGAGCCGATTGCCAGAATGGCGTTTTTCAAATATTCGCCCTTTCGCTGCACTTCTTTTAAGAACTCCGGTTTATTGACAACCGACAGCACGGTGCGGGCCGCTGCGCAGCAGAATGGATTGCCGCCGAATGTCGTTCCGTGAGTGCCTGCCCCCAGCACATCCGCGCATATCTCTGATGCCATAACCGCGCCGACCGGTACGCCGCCGCCAAGGCCCTTAGCCATACTGACGACATCCGGCTTTACTCCGTACTGCTCATAGCAGAACAGACTGCCGGTACGGCCGATTCCTGTCTGAACCTCGTCTATCAGGAAAAGAATGTCCTTCGCTCTGCAAAACTCAGCCGCCTGCTGCACATATTCTTTATCCAGCGGCAGGACGCCGCCCTCACCCTGGATCAGTTCTATCATCACGGCACAGACAGAATCATCGGCCTTATCTTTAAGCTCTTCAATATCATTGGCCGCAGCATAATCAAACCCTTCGGTGAACGGATAGAAATACTGATGGAATTTCTCCTGTCCGGTTGCTTTAAGCGTGGTGACGGTACGGCCGTGGAACGACTGCTTTAACGTGATGATCTTATTTCTGCCTTCCCCATATTTGTCATAGGAATATTTCCGGGCCAGCTTAATCATCCCTTCATTGGCCTCCGCGCCGGAGTTGGAGAAAAATATTTTTCCCATGCCGCAGGAGGTTACAAGCTCTTTTGCCACCTGCACCATCGGCTCCGTCAGATACAGATTGGATGCATGCAACAGCTTATGGGCCTGTTCATTCAGCGCCGATACAAGGGCCTCGTTGTCGTGGCCCAGGCTGCTTACTCCGATTCCCGACGTCAGATCAATATACTTTTTCCCGTCGATATCCCAGAGAGTGGCTCCCTTCCCATGGTCGAGCGCAGCCGGAAAGCGGCCATATGTATGCATTAAATAAAGTTGTTCTTCGTCTTTCAATTCCTGATATGTCATATTTTCCTCCTGCTTATGAGAACATCGTTCCCACGCCGTCCTTGCTGAGCAGCTCAATCAGAATCGAGTGGGGAACGCGGCCGTCCTGTATATTGGCCCTCTCAACCCCCTGGCGTACCGCCTCCACACAGCAGTCCACTTTCGGAATCATGCCGCCCGAGATGATGCCCGATTTAACGAGAGCCGGAACCTCCGATACCTTCAGTTTTGGAATCAGAGTGCTGTCGTCCCCCGGTACCTTCATCAGTCCTCGCACGTCGGTTAAGAGAATCAGTTTCTTTGCCTTTAAAGCCACCGCCAGCTTCTCAGCCGCCGTATCTGCGTTGATATTATAATTTGTCTCCTCATCGACACCGGCCGCCACGGAGGATACCACCGGGATGAATCCCTCCTCCAGCATATCCAGCACCAGTTTTTCATTTACCTCGGTAATCTCGCCGACGTACCCATAATCCGTTCCATCCGGATCCCTGAGCCTGACAGCCTTGAAGAGGCCACCGTCCATCCCGCCGAGACCGACGCCCCTGCCGCCTGCTTTCTCCAGAAGGGAGACAAGATTTTTATTTACTTTGCCGCAGAGAATCATCTGGACGATATCCATCGTCTCCTCGTCCGTATAGCGCAGACCTTTGACAAAGGTCGATTCTTTGCCGATTTTTTTCAGCATTTCCGATATCTCCGGGCCGCCGCCATGCACAAGGACGACCTTGATGCCTACCAGATTCAGAAGAACAATGTCCTGAATGACCGCTTCTTTGAGCACTTCGCTCACCATTGCATTGCCGCCGTACTTTACCACGATAATCTGGCCGGCATATTCCTGGATATACGGCAGCGCTTCCACCAGTATTCCGGCCCTCGTCTCAGGGGTTAAATTCATCATGTCCGATAATCTCCGTTTATTTTCACATAGTCATAAGTCAGGTCGCAGCCCCAGCACGTGACATTGCCGCTGCCTTCCTGCAGGGTTACGTTAATTTCAACTTCTTCCTGATCTAATATCTCTTTCGCCAGCTCCTCATTGAAATCCAGGCCGCGCCCTTTCTCACAGACCGTGACCGTACCTGCTTTAGAGGCAAATTCCACTGTCACCTCTTCCGTATTGAATGCTGCGCCTGAATAGCCCATTGCACAAAGCACGCGGCCCCAGTTGGCGTCGGAACCAAAGATTGCGGCCTTGACAAGGGATGAGGAACAGATAGATTTGCAGAGCTGCTCGGCTGTATCCTCGTCCAGTGCGCCTGATACCGTACAGGTCATCAGCTTGCTGGCTCCCTCTCCGTCTGCCGCTATCTTGCGGGCCAAATCTTCCGTCACCATATGCAGCGCCGCACAAAATGCGTCATAATCCGGCCCTTCCTGCTCCACCGGGAGGTTTCCCGCCATGCCGTTTGCCAGGATACAGCACATATCATTTGTGGACGTATCGCCATCCACCGTCACACGGTTGAACGTCTTTTTTACATCCGCTTTAAGCGCTTTATCAAGCATTTCCGATGAAATGGCGCAGTCCGTCGTGATAAAGGACAGCATGGTTCCCATATTGGGATGAATCATTCCGGAACCTTTGCAGATTCCTCCGATATGGCAGGTCTTACCGTCCGCCTCAAATTCCACCGCAATCGTTTTTACTTTTGTGTCGGTTGTCATAATGGCCTCTGCGGCAGCCATAGAATTTCCGTATTTCATTTCCATGCTTCCGGCATGTTCTTCGATGCACTCCACGCTGAGAGTCTGGCCGATTACGCCGGTGGACGCCACAACCACATCCTCCATCGCGACATGGAGCGCACGGGCCGCAGCCATTGCCTCTCTTCTGGCATTCTCAATCCCAAAGGGGGCGCAGGCGTTGGCATTGCCGGAATTGACGATCACCGCCCTGGCCTTTCCGTTTGAAAGGTTTTCCATCGTTAAAAGTATCGGGGCCGCTTTCACCCTGTTTGTCGTATATACGGCAGCCGCGCTGCATTCACAGTCCGAAAGAATCATTGCCAGGTCTTTCTTTGTCTGGGATTTTCTGATTCCGCAGCGTATTGCACCCGCTTTAAAGCCCTTTGCAGCACAAACTCCGCCATCTATGATTTTCATCTCCAAAGTTCCTCCTTTTTCATAATGTTGCAATGTCACAGTTACTGCTCATACGGTAACGTCCCGCGAGGTGTTTTCGTGTATCACAGGTTCAGTCCCTGCGTCTCCTCAAATCCAAGCATCAGGTTCATATTCTGCACTGCCGCCCCTGATGCGCCTTTTCCCAGGTTATCAAACAAAGCCGTGATAATGGTCTGATCACTGTGTCCGTTTACAATCAGTTCCAGACTGTCCTTCCCGGCCATGGTTCCGGCAGCTATCATTTTGTCATAGCCAAAGGGATGGACTTTTACCAGCTTCCTGCCCGCATAGTGCAAGGTCAGAGCCTGATGAATCTCTTCTGCCGATTGCTTTCCATTTAGCAGCCTGTTTTGCAGCATCACCGTCACTGCCATTCCCTTATAGTAATCGTCCACCACGGGGATGAATACCGGCGGATACTGAAGTCTGCAGATTTTCTGCATTTCAGGGAGGTGCTTATGCCTCAGATTCAGGCCATAAATCCGCGGGGTATCATAAAGCGGCGGCTTTTCGGCTGCCTCATACTCCGCTATCATCTTCTTGCCTCCGCCTGAATAGCCGGTCAGTGAAAACACGGTCAGCGGATAGTCGCGAGACAGAATCCCCGACGCTGCCAGCGGATAGACCGCCGTTATAAAGCCGGTCGCATGGCAGCCGGGATTGGCTACCCGTTTTGACGTCTCCACCAGCCTCCGATGCTCCTTTGAAAGCTCCGGCATCCCATAAGCCCATCCTTCTGCCGTTCTGTGGGCAGTTGAGGCGTCGATAATCCGTGTGGCCGGGTTTTCAGCCAGCGCTGCCGCATGGATCGCTGCCTCATCCGGCAGACAGAGAAAAACGATATCCGCCTCATTAATCAGTTTTTTGCGTTCGGGTGTATCTTTTCTTTTTTCTTCCTCAATCAGCAGAAGCTCAATATCGCTTCGTCCGGCCAGCCTGTCATAAATCTGAAGTCCGGTCGTACCTTCTTTTCCGTCTATATAAACTTTCGGTTTCGCCATCTGTGGTTCTTCCTTCCTCATGCTGTCTGAACCGTTACAATGAACCGCTCAATCACGGCAATCTGCCTCGACACTTCCTCCGGGGACGGGCCTCCGGTTACATTCCGGCCTCTGACGCAGGTTTTGAGGTCAATTGCATCATAAATGTCTTCATCAAAAAGTCCGGAATGCTCACGGTATTCATCAAGCGTCAGATCCATCAGGGATTTATCCTGCTTTACACATTCCGCTACCAGCTGCCCCACTGTTTTATACGCGTCCCTGAAAGGCATTCCCTTTTTGGTCAGATAATCGGCGCAGTCCGTCGCGTTGATAAATCCTTTAAGCGCCGCTTTTTTCATATTCTCCCGGCACAGCTCCATCGTGGCAAACATCGGGGTCAGCACTCTCAGACACTGTTTTACCGTATCTATGGCATCAAATACTGCTTCTTTGTCTTCCTGCATATCTTTATTATAAGCTAACGGGATTCCCTTCAGCACTGTAAGCAGCGTAAAGAGGGAACCGTATACACGCCCTGTCTTTCCTCTCACCAGTTCACAGACATCCGGGTTCTTCTTCTGCGGCATGATGGAGGAGCCGGTGGAAAATGCATCATCCAGTTCCACAAATTTGAACTCCCAGGAACACCATGCAATGATTTCCTCCGAAAAACGTGACAGATGCATCATCAGGATGGAGAGCGCCGAACAAAGCTCCACACAGTAATCCCTGTCGGATACCCCGTCCAGGGAATTATCCGTCACTCTGGCAAATCCAAGCTGCTCCCTGACAAAATCACGGTCAATCGGATAAGTTGTGGACGCCAGGGCACCCGAGCCAAGCGGCATGTCGTCCATTCCCTCAAGGCAGTTGTCAAGCCGGATGACATCGCGTTTCATCATATTGGCGTAAGCCATCATATAGTGGCCGAAGGTCACCGGCTGCGCCCTCTGAAGATGGGTATAGCCCGGCATCACCGTATCAAGATTTTTCTTCGAACTGTCGCAGAGCTCCTCCATGAAGCCGATGACCAGTTTCTTTATCTCGCCGATTTCCTTTTTCACATAAAGGCGCATATCAAGAGCTACCTGATCATTCCGGGACCTTGCGGTATGGAGACGCTTTCCCGCATCCCCAATCCGTTCCGTCAAAATCTGTTCCATGGCCATATGGATATCTTCATATTCCGCGGAAAACTGAATTTTTCCTGCCTCTATTTCTTTTAATATCCCTTTCAGGCCTTCTATTATCTTGTCAGCCTCTTCCTCCGCGATAATTCCCTGCTTCCCCAGCATGGCCGCATGGGCCATGGAGCCGGTGATGTCTTCTTTATAAAGACGGCAGTCAAACGAAATGGAGGAATTAAAATCATTAACTTCCAGATCCGTCTCTTTCCCGAAACGTCCTGCCCATAATTTAGCCATTATCTCTATTGCTCCTTATCATTAAAAATGTTCAGCACTCTGATTACTTGTAACAGTTCAGACAGCATGAACTGTTACGATTACTCCACTTCCGGAAAATGTTTCCCTGTCTTCGCAGCCAGTGCCTGGTCATTTAACGCACGCACCTTGATTGGAAGGCCGAAGAGGTTGATGAAACCGGCAGAATCGGCCTGGTCATAGCAGTCATCCTCGTCAAAGGTAGCCATATCTGCAGAATAGAGGGAGTACGGCGACGTTACGGAGGCCGGAATAATATTTCCCTTATAGAGCTTTAACTTCACATCGCCGGTCACCGTCTCCTGTGTGGAATCCACAAAAGCGCTCATCGCTTTGCGAAGAGGGGTATACCACTGCCCGTTGTATACTAAGTCGGCAAATTTCAGGGCAAGCTGCTGTTTGTAGTGCTGTGTCTCTTTGTCCAAAGTGATTTCTTCCAGTTTTTCATGGGCTTTATAGAGAATCGTTCCGCCCGGAGTCTCATAAACTCCGCGGCTCTTCATGCCCACAAGACGGTTTTCTACGAGATCGAGGATTCCGCAGCCGTTCTCTCCGCCCAGTTTATTCAGAACTTCGATTACCTTTTCACAATCCATCTCCTCGCCGTTGACGGAGGTAGGAATGCCTTTTTCAAAATGAATCTCCACATAGGCTGGTGTATCAGGCGCCTGCTCCGGTGAAACAGAAAGCTCTAAAAATCCGGGTTTGCCAAGCGGCGCTTCGTTGGCCGGATCCTCCAGATCCAGTCCCTCGTGGGAGAGATGCCAGAGATTTTTATCTTTTGAATAGTTGGTCTCTTTTGTGATTTTTAACGGAATGCCCCGCTGCTCGGCATATTCTATCTCTTTCTCACGGGAGTTAAGCTCCCAGAACCGCCATGGCGCGATTACATCCATCGAAGGCGCAAACGCTTTGATTGCCAGCTCGAAACGGACCTGATCATTTCCTTTTCCTGTACAGCCATGGCAGATGGCGTCGGCCCCCTCTTTTTTCGCAATCTCTACAATCCGTTTTGCTATAATGGGACGCGCGAAGGAGGTTCCCAGCAGGTAATGCTCGTATGCGGCTCCCGCCTTCATCGTGGGAATAATATATTCATCCACAAATTCTTTCTTCAAATCTTCTATGTAAAGTTTGGAAGCGCCTGTCTTAAGTGCCTTCTCCTCAAGTCCGATAAGCTCCGCGCCCTGGCCCACATCGGCGGATACGGCCACCACCTCGCAGCCGTAATTCTCTTTTAACCACGGGATTAAAACGGATGTATCAAGTCCTCCTGAATATGCAAGTACGATTTTGTTGTATTTCTTTTCCATAATAGTTCTCCTCCATTTTGTTTGCTTTTTTACTTTTATTCATCACCTGTGCGCTATCCGGAAACAGCCTCAGCCCACTTGAAGTTTAAAAACACCGTTTCGCGCTGTGTTTAGCAACGTTCAATGGGCTGCTGTGAAATTGGCATAATTATACCTCTATGGGAATAATTATGCAATACCTTTTTTGAATTTTTATTAAAAAACATTGTATATATAGTGTGTATTCATTTTTAATATGCATAAATATAGCATTTTATACATATAGAATGTATATTCCCAGCAGTTTTCCGCCTTTTTATGCCTGCCTGTTTATTCACGATTCCAGAATCGTCCCGAGTACCCCTGCTTTATCCTCCAGTTTTTCTCTTCCCTGATAATAAAGTACCAGCACCTTCTTTCCCCGTCTTGCCACCAGAATCTGGCTTTTCCCATCTTCCAGTAGTGAAAAGCTGTCATACCCCTCTTTCGCAAGTACCCTGTATCCGCCGCCGTGGTGAGACAGGTGTTCCTCCACCAGTTCACGGCACAGTGCCTCAGAGAGCCAGGTGAAACGCGCGTCATACAAATCTGCCTTCAAAAATGAAAGCTTGTCTTTGTTTTCCGAGTTTTTCCCCTCTCTTTCCACATACCCCTGCTGTCTTATCTCATACCGCTCTTTCAAAAAAGGATTGAAAAAGTAGATAACATTACCCGTATCATTTTCACCGGGTGCTGCCGTCACCCCGCCTGTCTCCAGCTCCTGCAGGACCGGCAGTTGGCGCTCCCTTATCTCCTGTTCAATCGGGGCTCCTGTTCCGACGCCCGTGAAGACAGTCAGGATGGAAGCAGCAATCAAAAAGGTCACTGCATAACCGGCCCGGGAGCTGTAGCGTATCCTGCATAGCGCTTCCGCCCCATCTTCCCCGCTTTTTCCATTTTCCAGATCTTTTCTCAATTTCCAAACCTTATAAATGGCGGCAGCCGTTCGAAGCGGCATGATAAGAAGCAGCGTCCCGACCACCGCATTCTGCAGAAACAGAGGGCTTGCCAGGAATAAAGCCGGTCCGGATACCTCTGTGCTGAACAGACGGTAAATGCCCATTATCAGGACGCCTAAGATGATCATATCACTGAGTGCAATCGACCAGAGTGATTTTTGATATTTCTGAAAAAGCATACTCTTGACAAAAGGGTCTGTATGAAGTTCCTCTGCCGTCCCCGATTGGGCCAGATAGATGTGATACCAGTCCTTGTGGCTCGCTACATACTTCCATCCCATTTTCTCATAATCCTCATTCTTCAGGTGATCCAGTTTCCCGTCCCTCTCCTCGACCGGTTCCAGCCGGTAGCGCACCTCTTCCGGCTCATCCTCATAGAAGCGCCACCAGCTACTGCCTGTACTGCTCAGGAAAAGGCCACGGGCCGCCATGTCGTTCAGCCACCTTTCCACGGCCTTTATATCCATATCATTCACCGGAATCCTACGTATACGTTCTTTCTTCAATATCTCCGCCTCCTCTCTGAAACCAGAAGCTCACCTATCAACTCTGTTTTTTCTTTTAGCATCTCCGGGCCGCTGTACTCAATCAATATCACATCATCTTCCTGCCTAGCCGCCGCAGCCTGTGTCCCATCCTCCCCGATGCCGTAAACTATGGTAAAGGCTCCCAGAGCATTTTCCGCCGTCAAAGGATCCACTGCCGTCAATGTGCCGCTGATATATTTTCTTTGCACCTCTGAAAACAAGGCTCCGGTCAGACAGGGAAAGCGCATCCTGAAATACTGTACATGAAGTGACGAGGCCGGCGCATCCGTCTTCTTATCCGCATCCCTCTCATATAATTCGTAATTCCCGGCTGTCAGTATATTAAAACGCTGCCATACGGTGCCTCCGCTTTCCCCCTCCTCTTCTGTCTCCTTTGCTGCCCGGACTGCCCCTTCCTCTCCTCCTCTCTCTTCGAGAAGCTCCAGGGTAAGAAAGCGCCCGGCTTTCATTGCCTGCTCAAGCGGTTCTCCCATCCGCTCCGGAAAAAATGACAGTACCAGACCGGCTATCAGAAAGCCAATGCCAATCCGTTCCAGAGTATGTCCGATTCTTTTCTTCCTGATCCGTTTTCCAGATACCTTTTTTACCTTCACCGGTATTCCTTCCGCCAGCATTTTCCTGAGTTTATGCACTTTTAAGACGAGGAAAAGCGTTTTAAAAAACCAGGCGGCCATAAACAGTCTGTACAGGATTACCGCAGGCCGGAGTTCAATGAATGAGAGGACCGGATACCGCAGAAAATGGGTGGACGAGAAAAAAGAGTCAACTGCAATGAATGCCCAAAGCACAGCCAGAAAAACTAAATCCTTCCTGATCTTTTTTTCCAGCATTTTAAGAGAAAAGCTCTCCACTATCCGATCCGTATGAAGTTCCTCCGTCTCCGGATGATCCGCCATAAAAATATGATAATATGTATTATATTTTGCCACATAATGCCATCCCATAGCTTCATAGTCCGCCTGCCGCTCGGCATCCAGTTTTCCTTTTTTCCCGGCGGCGGGCTCAATCCGGTACCGCACGGTTTTCGGTTCTTCTTCCGCAAAAAGCCATGCATACGGCCCGGCCTCTTTCAAGAACAATCCGCGGCCGGCCATCTCTTCCAGCCAGACTTCGATCTCCTTTATGTCCAATGCATCGATGGGAGGATATTTATATCTTTCATTATTCACAGAATACACCTCACTTTCCCTTTTCCAGAATTTCCTTTATTATCCCGGCTTTCTCCTTCATATCGCTCTGTCCGTCGTACTCCACAACCAGGATCCGGTTCCCCTCTGCCGCCGCCACCACCTGTTTCTCCCCCTCTTTTACATAGACGCAATGATCAAGACCGGTACCTGAAGGCGCTGACTGAGCCAAATCACTGCTTTCGGCTCCCGTATATTTTCTTACCAGTTCCTTAAATAACGGCTCTGTCAAAGCTGAAATCCTGCTGTCGAAATAGTAGGCGGAAATGGAGGTTTCACGGCTTTCGGCCTGGCCTTCCTTCGTCACCATCCGGGTCTCATGGAGTTCATAGTTCTCATTCAGCAGCAGATTTTTATATTCGATATACCGGTCTCCCTGACCATTGAGAAACCATCCGTCGCTTGTCTCTACCGTCCCGTCTTCAAATGCCTCCAGAACCGGCAGCCCCTCGAAATTCATCCTTCCGTCCAGCTCCACACTCTCCGGCCGGAATAAAATGCAAGCGCCGAAATACAGGAAAAACCAGATTGGAAAAAAATACCGGGACAGCTTCTCTTTCAGGCTCCGCCCCGTCAGTTCCTTTTCATACCCTGCTTTTCTTCCCTCTGCCATATACCGTCTCATCGCCCTGACATCTTTATAGGAAAAGATACAGCTCAAGACACAGCCTGCCAGCCATACGGCCAGAAAGATACGGTTAAAATCCGGCGATACGATGGATAAGAGAGGATACTGAAAAAATACATATCCGGTCATCCGGTAAAGCCAGTACCCGGCGGCGGCAGATGCTATGCAGAGTATCAGATTCGACCGGAATGTTGTCTGTAACTGCTTAAGCTTAAGGCTTTCCTCAAGTCCGTCCATGTGCAGTTCTTCTGCCTGCGGGTCCTTTGCCTGAAAGATATGGTACATTGTCTTGTGTGTAAGCAGATACTTCCAGCCCTTCTTCTGATAGCTTTCCCTCTTCTCCACACTGGGCATTGCCCCCTTTTCCGTCACTTTGTCAAGTCTGTACCGGATAGCTTCAGGCTCTCCTTCCCTGAAATACCAGGATGTTCCTGCCGTATCGCACAGGAAGAGGCCTTCCAGGGCCATCTGATCCAGCCACAGCTCGATTCCCTCCACATTCGTCTCCGCAAAAGGCAGCCGTTTCATAATCTCTTTATTCATAGATATCCCTCACTTTCCGCATCAGCGATACACATTCTGAGCCGCGTCACCTCATCGCGGTATGCCTGTATTCCCTTTTCCGTGATCCGGTAGGTTCTTTTCCTGCCTTCAACCTGAATTTCTTCTATAAAATGTTCCTCTTCAAACTTACCTAAAATTGTATACAGCGTACCGGGGCCAAGCCTGACCCTGCCCTTTGTCTTCCTCTCTACAAATTCGGCAATCTCGATGCCGCACATCTCTTTCCCCATGAATGACATCAGCACGTAAAACATGGATTCCGTCAATATTTCTAGCGTTCTTTTCGCCATAATTAAGCATCCTTTCGTACCGTTTCGGCATTTTTGATATCAACACTCAATATCAAGTATCGATATCGTATATTGATATTATAAACCCATCCGCGGCCGGATTCAATAGTGCTTCCTGTCAATTTCCTTACGGAATAATTTAGAATTGCTGTAGCACCATTCGTCACCAACAAAAAAAGTTCATAGCCTTTTGTATCAGCTATAAACTTATTTATAGGAAACGGCAATTTTTCTGCCGTTTCCTCGTAATATGCTATTCTATGCCAGCTCAAACATTCCATTATAAAGCCGGTAATACACTCCCTTCTGGGCCAGCAGATCCTCATGATCGCCTCTCTCTATAATCTCGCCCTGATCGAGTACCATGATGGCGTTGGAATTTCGCACCGTGGAAAGCCGGTGGGCGATCACAAATACCGTCCTCCCTTCCATCAGCCGGTCCATCCCCTTTTCGATGAGACGTTCCGTTCTCGTGTCAATCGAACTGGTCGCTTCATCGAGAATCAGAACGGGCGGATCGGCGACGGCTGCCCTGGCGATGGCGAGAAGCTGTCTCTGCCCCTGGGAAAGGTTGCTTCCATCGGATGTAACCATTGTCTCGTACCCCTTTGGCAGCCTTCCGATAAAGGAATCTGCATTTGCCAGCTTTGCCGCCTCTTCCACTTCCTCCATCGTGGCATCCAGTTTGCCATACCGGATATTATCTGCAATCGTACCGGTAAACAGGTGCGTATCCTGAAGAACGATTCCCAGTGAGGAACGAAGCGCATCCTTTCCGATATCCCTGACGTCAATCCCGTCATAGGTCAGGCTTCCTCCGTCGATATCATAAAAGCGGTTGATCAGATTGGTAATCGTTGTCTTACCGGCTCCGGTTGCGCCGACGAAAGCAATCTTCTGTCCAGGCTTTGCGTAGAGACTGATATTTTTCAATATCAGCCGGCCCTTTTCATAGCCGAAATCCACATTTTTAAATTGTACGTCGCCTCTGAGCGGAATCAATCCCCCATCCTCGGTTTTCCAGGCCCAGCTCCCTGTCTTCTCCGGGCATTCTGTGAGCGGACCGTCCTCCGCTCTTATTACATTCACGAGTGTGACACGGCCTTCATCCGCCTCCGGTTCCTCCTCCATAGTCTCGAAGATTCTCTCCGCTCCGGCCAGGGCCGCCAGAAGAAAGTTTGACTGCAGCGTAAACTGGTTGATCGGCATCGCCGTCTGCCTTACAAAGACAAGATAGCTTGCGAGACTTCCAATATCGGTCCAGCCTTTCAAGGCCATAAATGCGCCTACCATCGTCACGATCGTATAGTTTACATAAGAGATGCTGACAACCATCGGAACCATAGTGCCGGAGTAGGTCAGAGCGCTGACAGCCGCCTGCTTTAACTGTCTGTTCTTCTTATTAAACCGTTCAATATTCTCTTTCTCATGGTTGAATACTTTTACTACCTTCTGTCCGGCTGTCATCTCTTCAATGTAACCGTTCAGCTCGCCCAGGTATTTCTGCTGGAAATTGAAATAATATTTGCTCTTTTGTCCGCTGTACCGGATATAGGCAAACATCAGAATGTAGCAGGCAAATACAATCAGTGACAGGCGCCAGTTCAGGATGAAAATCAAGGTGAGCGTGCCGACTATCTGAATAAAGCTCTGGATTACCATTGCAAAACTGTTGTTAAGCGCATCTGAAACCGTATCCACATCGTTCGTAAAACGGCTCATAATATCGCCGTGGGTTCTGGTATCAAAATATTTAAGGGGCAGCTTCTGAATATGACAGAATAAATCCTTCCTGATTTCCGCAGTAATTTTCTGCGCTGCCATTACCATAAGCTGCGTATATCCGAATGAAGATAATACACCGGCCAGATAGACAGCTCCCATTACAAGAACGGCATAAAAAAGTCCTCTCATATTCCCCGGCACAATATAATCATTGACAATCGGTTTCAGCATATAGGTGCCGTACAGACCGGCCGATGCGCTGACCGTCGTCAGCAGGGCAACCAGAAGAAACAGGAATTTATGGTTACCCATATATCCGAGAAGCTTGCATATTGTGCCTTTCAGGTTTTCAGGCCTCTTGGCGCTAAACTGTCTTGCCATCTTCATCAGCTCCTTTCTGCTGGGAATAATAAAGCTCCTGATAAATCGGATCCGATTCGAGGAGGCTTTTGTGGGTCCCGGCCGCATGTATCTCTCCATCTTCAAGAATAATAATCTGGTCGGAATCCATAACGGACGTAATTCTCTGGGCTATAATGATTTTCGTCGTGTCGGCGAGGCCGGCCAGATGCTTTCTGATCTTTGCATCCGTGGCCGTGTCCACAGCGCTGGTGGAATCATCAAATATCAAGACTTTCGGCCTCTTAAGAAGCGCCCTGGCGATGCAGAGTCTCTGCTTTTGTCCGCCGGATACGTTGACTCCTCCCTGTCCCAGATCCGTATCATATCCCTCCGGAAAACGTCCGATGAACTCATCCACACAGGCCGCCCGGCAGGCCCACTCGATTTCCTTCTCATCTGCATTCAGATTGCCCCATTTCAAATTCTCCCGGATTGTACCTGAAAAAAGAACATTCTTCTGGAGTACAATACCTATGGCATCGCGCAGGTGTGTAAGAGAGTATTCACGCACATCCCGCCCGTCCACTTTCACGCTTCCCTCTGTGACATCATAGAGGCGCGGTATCAGAGAGACAAGAGTGCTTTTGGCAGAACCGGTTCCCCCGATAATTCCAACCGTCTGCCCCTTTTCAATGTGTATATTGATGTCATTCAGGACATTGCGCTTTGCTTCCTTCTTATATTTAAATGAGACATGCTCAAAATCGATGGTTCCGTGTTCGATTTTGGCTTCCGGCTCGCTCCCGTCCATTAAATCCAGCGGTTCATCAAAAACCTCGCCAATTCTCTTTGCACTGGCCAGAGAGCGGGTCAGCATCAGAAATACATTGGATATCATCGTCAGGGAATTCATAATCTGCATAACATAGCTCAGGAATCCCGTCAGCTCACCGACCTGCATTCCTCCTGTTTGAATCATCTGTCCCCCAAACCACAGAATCAGAATAATTGCCGCATACATGGTCAAAAGAAAGGACGGCATATTGAGAACGGCAAAATGGAAGGTTCTCTCGCTAGTTCTCTTCAGATTATTATTTACCTCCGCAAATTTTTCCTCCTCGTACTCCCCCCTGACGAACGCCTTTACGACGCGGATTGCCGTCAGGTTCTCCTGAACCACTCCATTGACACGATCAACCGCCTTCTGCAGCCTGCCGTACATCGGCGCCACTCTGCTGATAATCACAATCAGAATTGCCGCCAGCACAGGCATGCAGACGGCAAATACGAGCGCCAGCCGCGCATTCATATAGCAGGCCATGACAAGCCCCAATACCATCATGACCGGGCCTCGGATTATCGGCCTCATTCCTCCGACAATTGCATTCTGCATTACGGTCACATCTGTTGTGAGTCGTGTGATCATGGAAGAGGTCTCAAAATGATCCAGATTCCCGAAGGAATATTCCTGGAGTTTTTCATACTCCGCCTCACGCAGCCCCGCGCCAAACCCTCCTGCCGCCCGGGCGGAGTACCTGGCATACAAAAGGCCGGTGCCTAGTGAAATAATCGAACAAGCTGCCATCAGACCGCCTCTGGAAAAAATGTAGTTCAAATCCCGGCCGGCAACGCCCACGTCCAAGATTCCGGCCATGATCATTGGGATGATCAGTTCAAAGCTGGTTTCAATCACGACAAAGAAAATTGCCAGCGAGAAATCTAACCGGTATGGTCTAGTAAACTTTAAAATCCTTTTTAAATCCTTCATGACTCTTATGCCTCCACTGAGTTGCTGTTTAGCTGTTACGGTTCACAGAAAACGCGTTTTTCTGCGGGGCTGTGAATAGTAACGTTCTGCTATCTTGCTTCTTTACCACTCATATTTTTATAAGCCCGGCTCAAAAAATCGCCAAACTGCGCCGTCTCCTCCTCCGTAAATCCGGTCAGCATGGAAGCCTCCGCCTCGTGACAGTGCCCTACCCACTTTTCCACAACTTCCCGTCCTTTCTCCGTTATCAGGATACTGCCTGCGCGGCGGTTTCCCTCCATCGTCTTGCGGACAATAAAACCGTTTTTTTCCAATGTATCCAGCACACGGCTTGTTGTGGCCGGCTCAATGTCACAGTGCTCCGCGACGTCCTTCTGCATACAGCCGTCGTGGCCGGCCAGGTACAGCAGCACCTTCGGCTGGCCCGGGGCCAGGCCAAGTTCCGCCATGAAGGGCCTCAGGCACTTCCTCTGGGCGTGAAAGGCCCGGTACAGCAGCATGTAAAATGATACTTTCATAAGTTCTTCTCCTCACTCTCCTTGTACTGCATCGCATAAATTATTAGCATTATCACTGTTAGATAGCTAACTTTATGTCTGTTTTTATTCTATTCCTGACTTAAAAAAATGTCAACCGAAAAACGTGTGAACTGCAACAGCATTCCGCCTGCCATTTTCTTATCACTATCTTTACAAGTTTTGACGCTTTTTCGACGCTTTGGAGACTATGATAAACTTAATAAAAATCTGGTAAAACAGAAACAAAAATGAAGTAACGAAAGATTATATATAACTATATTTTCCTATGTAAGAAAGGAGGTGTGTCTGCTTCAGCTGTATGTTGGAAAATTAGGAACAAAGCAGTTAATGCCGCGGCTCCGGGCTGATAGTAAATGACTTGCCGTGGTATTAAGTGACAGGTAACTAGTCGCCCCCTGCAGAATGTATATATTCTTCTCTCCGTGACGGTCTGGCGTTTGGAATTGAGAAGGATTGCGTTCTGCAGGGGGCGGCTTTTCCTGTTGGAAAAACAGTATGCAATGATTAAGAAAGTGAGGGTTTAAAATGAGTGAAAAAGAAAAAAAACAGCGTACGGTTCGTCTTCCCAACGTTTTTGAGGCATTGTTACCCATTGTCGTAATGTTAGGCCTGATGTTGTATCACTTTATGGCCGGCACCAGTTACGGAGATGCGCATATGCCGCTGCTTGTCTCCATTGTTGTAGCCTGTATTATCGGCTGTATCTGCGGCCACTCTTTTTCAGATATGATGGCAGGTATGCTGGACTGTCTGAACCGTACAATGGAAGCGATTCTTATTCTTTGCACGGTCGGCATTCTGGTGGCATCTTTTATCATGTCCGGCACGATTCCGGCCCTGATCTATTACGGACTGGATCTGCTGACTCCAAAGCTGTTTCTGCCGGTCGGCTGCATCCTGTGCGCCGTTGTCGGTCTGGCCTGCGGTTCTTCCTGGACCACCACCGCAACCATAGGTATTGCTTTTATGGGGATTGGAGCCGGCCTGGGCATGCCGGTTGCGCTGACAGCCGGTATGATTATATCCGGAGCTTATGTGGGAGACAAATTTTCTCCGCTGTCAGATACCACCAATCTGGCCGCCGCAGTCTCGGAAACAGGCCTCTTTGATCATGTTACCGCAATGGTATCAACAACGGCTCCAACCTTCGTGATTGCTTTGGTCCTGTATACAATCATAGGTTTTGGCTATTCAACGACCGGATATGACAACACGGTTGCTCTGGAACTCCAGCAGGCTCTTGCAGGCGGATACAACTTAAATCCGGTGCTTCTGTTGCCCATCGTTGTGGTTGTCGTTGTATGTGTGTTAAAACTGCCGGCCTTGCCAGGCCTCGCCATTTCCGTGGGCTGCGGTGTCCTCTTTGGGGCTGTTTTTCAGGGAATCACTAATGTCAGTGATATTTTTAACATTCTCCATTACGGAACCACATTTGAAAGCAGCAATGAACTGGCTAACAATCTGCTGAGCCGCGGCGGCATGGATCACCAGATGTGGACCATCAACCTGATACTGCTGGCCGTAGCCTACGGCGGAGCGCTGGAACGGTGCGGCTGTGTCGAAACACTTTTCAGCGGTATCAAGAGTAAAATCCACAATGTAGGAGGTCTGGTTGTATTAACCCTGGTCACATCCCTGTTCTGCGACGCTACCATGTGTGACCAGTTCCTGGGAATTGGTGTTCCTGGCCCCCTGTACAGAGATAAATACGATGAGATGGGCCTGGCCCGAAACATGCTTTCCCGTACCCTTGAGGACTGCGGGACCCTGTGGGCCGTTATGTTCCCGTGGACCGGCTGCGGCGCTTATCAGTATGCAACCCTGGGCGTGCACCCCTTCGTATATTTCCCATATGCATTTGTAAATCTTCTGAATCCGATTTACGGCGGGATCACCGCCTGCCTGAAACGCAATGTGTTCTGGGCCGACGGCGCCTATACCAGCATTTTCGGTAAGACCACAATGCGTAAAGCGGCCGCTGCGCCTCCCAAAGAACATGCGTACGCCCTTGAAAGACTGGAAGCTCTCCGTGCTGCCGGCAAGGCCCCTGTCCCAACCGGCGTAAAGAAAGCCTGACCACTGATAACAGTAGAACGGAAAGGAATGGTTTTATGTGAGAACGAGAGCAGATTATCTCCCATGGGAATTAACAGCCGGCCCAAAATATCATGCCAGAGAATTAAAGCAGCGCAGCAAATGGGTTACGGCAGGCAGTTGGTTTATGTCCGGCCTGCTTCTGGCTGCAGGAGTCATTACACCGTATCGCGTTGCATTTATATTTGGCCTGTTATACATACTTGCATTAAAAATGCAAAAGGATACGGTAATCACCAAGCGCGGGCTTGAAATTTTTTATCAGATGCATATTACCACACAGTATGATTTCTGGAGCTGGGAGCAGATTGATTCCGTGACGCTTGAGGATAGGAATCATCCGGAGCTGGTGGCCCTCCATATCAGCAAGGGTGACAGGATCCGGCGGCTTTTCTTCACAAGAGAGGATGCGGCAGACATTATGGTTCTGGCAAAAAAACAAAAACCCGGTATCCTGGTTGGTGAAGCCGATCCCGGCCGGATGATTGGCTTTAAAAGAGAAAATAAGCGTGGAAAGAGCGTACGCACAACGATGAAAGCATACAATTTTTCCAGGAAAAAATAGCTTAGAGGGAGCCGCATGCGTACGGGTCCCTCTTTTTCTAGAGCTAAATACTGTCACCTTTTCGGTAAACGACTCGGCCGCCGCACATCGTCATAAGCACTTCCGTATGCTCAATCTCGTCAGCCGGTATTTCAAAAATATTCCGGTCGAGAACCTGTAAATCCGCACATTTTCCCACTTCCAGTGACCCGCAGATATCTTCAGCATGGTTTTGGTATGCCGGATAGATTGTGTACATACGGACAGCCTCTCTGATATCAATAGCCATTTCAGGATGATATACCTTCCCGTCCTTTGCCCTTCTGCTGACCAGGAAATGCAGCCCCTTCATCCAGTTCATCGGCAGGGCCGGGGCATCGGAACCCTCAGCAACCAGCATACCTCCGTCCAGCAGGACTTTATAATCCGTCTCCCCGCCAAATTCGTAACCGCCCACTGCCTGTGCCCCGCACCCTATTTCATGTCTCACACACTTTTTAATATTTTCTTTACTGGAACTGCTGGCATGGAGTATAAAATGGCGAAGATCGCGGCCAGGTTCCTCTTCCTCTGCTTTTGAAAGAGCATCCACCGAGATATCGATCCCCCTGCCTCCTGTGAGATGAATCGCCGTCTGCCAGCCCCTGTGGTGAAGCTCCCTGATTGTTCTTCGCAGCTCTTCCCCCTGCTCTTCCTGTGTCTCTCCCGGAAACATACAGTAGCCGTTTTTTTCCGGCGGCAAATCCCGCTCCCAGCCGTCATCCCCAAAGATTTTAACAGCATCAGCCCGAACCCACTTCCGATCGCCAAATTCAGGCAGATTCATCTCTTCGAGTCCTCCGATAATGGTATCATAGCTCTGGACACCGCCCTTTCCCGCGAGCAGATTGATAAATACGCGGGCTGTCAGTTTCCCTTCTCTCCTAAGCCTCTCATAACCACGGATCGCTTCTTCACCGTAGGTACCGAAACAAATATCATTACCGCCCGGCCCCACGATATCATTATGGGAGGTAATGCCGTAGCTGTTCATCTTCCTCTGCATCCGTATCAGGCATTCATCCATCTCCCGTCCCTGCAGATGATATGCTGCTCTTCCCACCGCTGCCTGAGTCCCAAAATCGGTAAACAGGCCGGTCGGGCTGCCGTCTTCAAACCGGAACATGATGCCCTCTTCCTTTTTAAAACGGGTATCTTTTGTAATCCCCGCCAGTTTGAGCGCCTGTTTGCTGACCAGCATGGTATGCAGGCCGCCGTCGTTGAGAATGACCGGATGCCCCAGTGAACCCTCTTCTATATCTTTCCAGGTCGGCATCCGTTCTTCCCTGGCCCACTCTTCTACCTGCCGGATCTTAAATCCCCAGCCGATAATCCAGGTATCCGCCGGCAGGTTCCCGGCTTTTTCCCGGATTCTGTCATTCAATTCTTTCAGATTGGAGGCATCCTCCGGTTCCACTTTGACAAAATCAGGGGAGAGACTGAGTCCGGCATAAGCCGCATGGATATGGGCGTCAAACGTTCCCGGCAGAACCAGTTTTCCTTCGAGATCGATGATCTTTGTGCCGTCTCCCTGAAGCTGAAGCGCCTGACGGTTATTTCCGCAATACAAAATTTTATCATCTCCCACAGCCAGGGCCTGTACAAATCGAAATGACGGATCAACGGTACAAATCACTCCATTCACTAAAATCGTGTCTGCTCTCTGCATTGTGACTTCCTCCTAATATGTTACTCAATGACATTGGGCTGTGAATAGTAACCCTAATACGCCAGTATTCTGGCCGGGTTCTTTACCATAATCTGGTTAATGGCATAGGGAGAAACCCCGACAATATCGCGGAGTGTCGGAATGGCAAACCGGGTCAGGCGTCCATACCCTTCTCCGCCGTAATACCTGGCCATATGTTTTGCACACGTATCCGTAGCGAGAACAAGCTGAGCCGCATACTCTTCCTGAATCAGCTGATATACGGCCGCCAGCCTCATCCATCCCGGAATACTGGCGGAGCCTGTGGCTTCCCTGTCGGAGGTGTTGCATATTTCAATGCAGATGTTAACCCCCGTATCAAGCACCCGGTGCAGGTAATCGAGGCTGATTCCCCAGCTTTTCTGGTTAGTAATCAATGTCTTCAGACTTCCTTCTCCCAGAAATGCCCCCATATGGGCAATGACGGTTCTCTCCATATCCACATTTTCTTCTTTCAGGATCTTAGCTATTTCCAGGGGGCCTCCGCCCATGGTGAAACAGGGATGAACCGTCAGTGAAAGACCGGTTTCATTGGCCGTTCTGGCCGCAGCCCGGAGGAGAAGCTCTTCCCTCGGACGAAATCCTGAAGAAATTCCGACTTTAATCATCCCCGGGCGGATGCCGGTGCCCTCAATCCCTTCCTCGATCTCCTGATTCATAAAATTCATAAAATCTTTTATCTCTGCTTCGTGGCACCACTCCGGCCAGGACTCATAGATATAAATTCCCGTTGTACCGATCACATTAACCCCTGTGTTTTGTGCTATTGTTTTAACCGCCCGGATATCGCCGCGGATACCGGGGACGCTCATTTCCACCAGCGACCGGCCGCCGGCCGCCTTAAAATCGGCAACCTCTTTTTCCATAACGGCCGGATCGTCCAGATCCTGGGTATCCCAGGTAAACATATTATTTCTGCGGATAATTCCGATATTTTCCAGCGTATTTTTTTCATCCTCTCCAACCGTCTCTTTAAATCCCGGATGTTCCTCTTTGAACTGCTCCCTGAAAATGCGTCCTTTCATCAGAATATGTTCATGCATATCGGTAAATCCAAGCTCCTCAGGCTTTATCTCTCCCGTAACTGTTACAACCTTCTTCATATCCGGCTTCCTCTCATTCACCTGCTTATGTTTCCTTTATCCGTTCTTTCTTCATCTACTCTTTCTGTAACTGCTTTCCTGTGGCTGCATTTTCTGTCTCCCTGTAATTTCTGCAAAGCGTATAATGTCCTTCCGATACCTTCAGCCGTTCCAGCTCTCCGCTTTTACATTCATCCGAAGCATACCGGCATCTCGGATGGAAAGGACACCCGGGCGGCATATTTGACAAATCAGGAACATTTCCTTCTATCACGTTCAAATCTTCATCCCCGGCCGCCAGGCTGGGGACACATGCGATCAGACCTTTTGTATAGGGATGTGTCGGATTCTTAAATATTGCTCTCGTCGCCGCCTCCTCCACAACCTTCCCGCCGTAAAAAACGGCGATACGCTGCGCTAACGTTGCCACCACTCCCAGATCATGAGTGACAATAATAATACTGGTCCCGAATTGATCCCGGATACTCTTCAGCAATCCGAGAATCTGAGCCTGTATCGTCACATCCAGAGCCGTCGTCGGTTCATCCGCTAAAAGCAGTTTCGGCTTACAGGCCAGCGCAATTGCTATCATCACTCTCTGACACATACCGCCGGACAACTGGTGCGGATAACTGCTCATCCTGATTTCTGGATCCGGTATTCCTACCACCTTCAGAAGCTTCACCGCCTCGTCATACGCCTGCTTCTTGTCCATATCCTCATGCTCCAGGAGCATCTCCATAATCTGCTTTCCGACCCGGATGACCGGATCCAGGCAGTTCATAGGATCCTGGAAAATCATGGCAATCTCCTTACCCCTTATTTTGCGGAATTCCTTATCCTTTTTATATAAAATATTTTCCCCATTAAAACATATTTCTCCGCTGATAACAGCGGGCGGCGCTTCCACAAGCCCCAGGACATTGGACAAAGTCACGCTCTTCCCACATCCTGATTCTCCCACAACGCCAAGGATTTCTCCTTCGTCAACATACAGATTCACGCCGTTTACAGCGTGAATGTTCCCCGCTTTCGACGGAAATTCCACCTTCAAATCTTTAATCTCAAGCAAATGCTCCATATATCCGCTCTCCTTTTCTGCTGCCTGGTTCTCCCGTTCGAATCGCCGCAGCAATCAATTGCTTCTCAGCCTCGGATCGAGTACGTCCCTCAAACCGTCCCCCAGAAGATTGAAGGCAAGCGTTGTCAGCGTGATCATAAGACCGCCGAAGATGGCAACCCAGGGCGCGTCGATGAAAACATCTTTTCCCTCGTTGATAATCATTCCCCAGGACGGTGTCGGTGGTGCGATTCCCAGCCCTAAAAATCCGAGAGACGATTCCGCCATGATACAGCCGCCGATGGTTCCTGACAGCGTGATAAAAATCTGTGGCAGGGCATTGGGAATAATATGTTTGAATATCGTGTATCTGCTCCCCGCCCCCATAGTTTTGGACGCCATAACAAAGGTGCGTTCACGTATGGACAGGGTTTCGCTCCGTGCAATCCGGTAAAATCCGGGAATTACAGGGATTCCGATAGCCAGACACATTCTGGTTTCCGTGGAGCCAAAACAGATTGCGATAATCATAGACAGAAGCATAGATGGAAACGCCATCATGATATCCATCATACGCCCAACAAAGAAATCCATTTTCCCCCGGAAGTAGCCGCAGATAAATCCGATGGTACTTCCGATGGAGAGGGCCAGCATTACGGATAAGAAAGACACCTTGAGCGATACCCTGGCTCCGTATATCAATCTCGTCCATACATCCTTTCCGTAATCGTCGGTTCCCATAAGATGAAGGGACGACGGCGCCAGAAGCCGTTCGCCCAGATGATTCGTCTTGTAATCGTAAGGTGTCAGCCAGGGAGCTGCAACTGCCAGAAAAATCATTGCCAGTATCACTACTGTCCCGAATACGACCATTTTATTATGCAGCAGCCGTTTTATCATCAGCCTTCCCCTCCTTTTCCAAAACCGGAGTTGTAATCCAGCTTTAATGTAAGTTCTTTATAGCGGTGACAGGCCGCCTGATGGCTCTCTGATACGTACTCAAGCCCGGGCGCTTCCCGCTCGCACCGCTCCTGCCTGTATGGGCATCTCTCATGGAAAATACAGCCTGACGGCGGATTTAAAAGACTCGGCACATCGCCTGTCAAAGCTTCCGTATTCACCTGATAATCAGGATCCGGCAGCGGAACGGCTGACAGCAGCGCATGGGTATACGGATGTTTTACATCCGAAAACAGTTCATTCTTCGGAGCTACCTCCACCAGATGCCCGAAATACATAACGCCGATTGTATCAGATATGTATTTTACCACCGATAAATTGTGGGATATGAAAAGGTATGTCAGCCCCAGTTCTTTCTGCAGGTGCCGGAGCAGGTTCAGTATCTGTGCCTGAACCGACACGTCCAGCGCGGAAACAGCTTCGTCACAGATAACGAATTCCGGGTTGAGGGCCAGACTCCTTGCAATATTCACCCTCTGCCTCTGGCCGCCGGACAGCTGATGCGGCATCCTGGTGAGAAGGTTGACGGGAAGGCCCACGAGGCGGCACATTTCTTCCACCTTTTCACGCTTTTCCTGCTTTGTGCCGAACTTGTGGATATCGAGAGGTTCCATTATAATTTCTTCGATTGTGAGATAAGGATCCAGCGCCTCATAGGGATCCTGGAAAATAACCTGCATTTCTCTGCGCACTTCGCGAAGCTGCCTGGAATTCATTTTGTAAACCGGCTTTCCGTGAAAATACACCTCGCCTGCCGTTGCTTTATACAGAGAAAGAATCAGGCTGGAAAGCGTGCTTTTTCCACATCCTGACTCGCCTACCAGGCCGAAGGTTTCGCCTTTACGAATCGAAAGAGACACGCCGTCAACGGCCTTAATATACTCTTTACTCTTAGCCGCGTTTGGGAACCACTTTTTGACATCCTTCACTTCCAGTATTATTTCTTTATCTGTTTCTATTGCTTTATTCTCTTTATCATCTATATTTTGTTCAGCCATAAGTCAACCTTCCAATTCCAGTTTATATTATTTAGCATTATCCTGGTATGCCGTTTGAACTGTTACGAATCCTGAACCCGGATACGCGGATCGAAAATACCGTACAGAATATCCGTTACCAGAATTACAAGAATCATAAATACCGCCAAAAATACGGCTGTTCCCTGAATAACCGTGTAATCCCTGGCATTGATGGCATCGACAAGAAGCTTGCCGATACCCGGCCTGGCGAATACCGTCTCCGTAACCACCGCCCCGCCCAGATACGCGGCAAATGTCCCTCCCACAACCGTAATAATCGGTGTCAGGGCATTTCTCAGGGCATGCTTAATTATAATGGCGCTCTTTGCGATTCCCTTGGACTTGCAGACTTTGATAAAATCATTGCCGAGAATCTTGAGCATGGAAGTTCTCGTAGTCCTGGCAATAGATGCTGCGGAACCGAGGCCGACCGTAATCACCGGTCCGATAAGCCCTGCAAAATGCTGCTCCGGCGCCAGGTTAAGACCTATGACAGGAATCAGCTTAAGCTGAACTCCGAATACAATAATAAGCACTAGCCCCAAGAAAAACGAGGGCATCGACATCAGAAGCGTATTCAGGCTCAGTATCATCATGTCGAAGATGCTGCCCCGGTAAAGAGCTGCAAATATTCCTGATGTGACACCCAAAACGATTGCCAGCAGCACTCCGAAAATTGTCAGTTCCAGCGTATTCGGCAGGCAGTCCAGAATCATATCAAATACCGGCTGGTTATTTGCCATCGAATATCCCAAATCACCGCGGAATGTGTCAATAATCGAATCCACCATCTGCACCGCCATAGGCCGGTTATACCCATATTCCTCCCTGTACTCCTCTATCTCCTGGACGGTGGCTGATTTACCGAATTTCATCGCTACCGGGTCTCCCGGAATCGAACGTATAATCAGAAACACTACCATCATACTCCCTAAAATCGTGGGAACCGCAAATAACAGACGTTTTAAAATGTAACGCTTCATGTTTCCCCTCCATCCGTTTCCTGCGGCAGCATTTTTTGTGGTTCACTGCCGCAGAAAACGCAGCCGTTAATTACTGCAAATCCATATACTTAAACTGGAAAAGGAGTTCCGGATTAAGTGAGAAGCCCTTTACCGTATCTTTAACAAGGATATCGCCCGTTGATTCCGCAATCGGAATCGATGGTATGCTCTCCACAAGAATTTTCTGGGCATCTCCAAAATATTTATCTTTGTCGGCCTTTTCCGTTGCTTCAAAGCCCTTTGCCACAAGTTCATCAAACTCCTCGTTTCTGAACTGACACCAGTTGCTTCCCGGAATCTTTTCGCTGGTGAAGGAGGTGAGCCACTGATCGCCGCGGTAACCGTCGCCGTTAACCAGGAACCACATATCGTGGCGTCCGTTCCTTACATCGTCGAGGAAAGTAGCGAACTCTGAAAGATTTAACTGCATATCAATACCGATATCAGCCATATACTCCTGGATCACAAGCAGCGGTCCTTTTGACAGCGTATCGTTCGGAGAAGCAACCGATGTGGAAAATCCGTCCGGATAGCCGGCTTCCGCCAAAAGCTGTTTTGCCTTTTCGGGATTATATTCATATGTAAAGCCGCTCTCCTCTGCCGTACTGGCATAGATACAGTAGGACTGAACGTAGCCGGTAGGCGGGAACAGCGTTCCTCTCCAGTAGTCGTTGAGCATTTCGTCATAATTGATCGCATATTTCAGGGCTTCCCTGACCTTCGGATTGGTGAACGGCTCTTTTTCCAGGTTCATTCCCAGGTAGTAACAGCCTGCGCCTGCGACTTTCTTCACCTCGCACCCCTCTGTTTCTCCGAATTTCAGGATATTGTTGGAATCATTTAATGACATGATATCGACTTCGCCCGCGTTATACAGGTTAATCCGGCTCGACTCGTCAGCCAGCATTGTAATCTGAACTTTGTCCAGCAGTGCTTTTTCCCCCCAGTAGTCATCAAATCGTTTAACGATGTATGCCTCCGCCGGTTTGCCCGATTCATATTCGAAGGGCCCCGTTCCGACCGGTTTTGCACCGAATCCCGACGGTTTCAGCTCTTCATAAGCTTTCTTGCTTATTATGTTCGTATACCATGACGCAAAATCCATCAGGATCTCATTGTCTGCTTCCTTTAAATGGAGTACAAACACATAGGGATCTGATGTGTCCATGGATTCGATGTTGTCCACCTTGCATTTTGATTTCGTATCGGTAGCCCCTACCTCCGGATCACTCAGGCGCTCCAGTGTGTATGCCACATCCTCCGATGTCAGCTCTCCATAGCCGGCATGGAACCGGACACCTTTCCTCAGATGAAAGGTATATGTTTTTCTGTCGTCGGATACATCCCAGCTCTCCGCCAGGCTCGGAATCAGGTTTCTGTCTTCATCCAGGGCCAGTAAGGTTTCAAAGATGGATATACCTGCCTTGACACTGCCTCCGTCTCCCCAGAGTGCCGGATCAAAGGTGGCCTTCTCCCAATGTGTTGCAACTTTCAGCATCTTCTCACCACTGTCCCCGGAGCTTTGCTGAACCGCTGAGCTCCCCCCTGTGTCCGCCGCTTTCCCGCCTCCGCCGCAGCCGGTCAATATCATTGATGCAAAGAGCGCTATTGCCGCCGCTGTTGTCAGTAATCTTATTTTTTTCATATTCTGGCTCCTTTCAATTCACGGTTAAATCCGTGATATTATATAAATGAATATTTCAATTACTTACCCCTCTCCGCCTTCGAATTAGTAAATTTTACCCCTTTATCCCCTGTAATTTTTGTATATTTTATAAAAATATGCATCTATGCCAGAATATTAACATATTGTTACAGAATTATCATCACAAAACAACGGCGACCACTTTAAAAAAAACTCTGAATTTTACCGCGTGGTATATAACAGTTGGGCGGGCCAGTCACGCTCCACGTGGAATGGATCGTGAATTACCTTTCACCGCGAATCCAAATTGAAACAGACGGTAACAGAAGAAGGGCTTTTCTCTTCTCAGAGAATCCCCTATTCTGTTACCGTCTGTTCATGTTAAAAATTACCTGTTATATCTTTTTATCCTTATCCTTTACCAGGCATAACTATCCGGTGCCTCTCCCCCCGGTCCCGGGAAGATTTCATCCAGACGTTTCATCGCGCTGTCATCCAGCTTTACATCCAGCGCATGCAGGATATTATCGAGATGTTCCGGCGTCCTGGGCCCGATCAGAGGGCTTGTGACAACCGGATTTTTCAGAATCCATGCCATTGCCACATCGGACTGCTTCTCTCCCAGTTCCCGGCAGAAATCCGCGAAGTCCGTGAGCGTCTTAATCATCGCCTCGGAATAGTGACGGTTCTCACCGCGCGATCCGCTCAGGCGTTTCAGGGCATTCTCTCCCAGCATCCCTCCTGCCAGAGGTGAGTAGGTGACAAAGCCCAGCCCAAGCTCCCTGGCGGCCGGAATCACTTCCAGCTCCGGAAGTCTTGACAGAAGATGGTATTGGTGCTGCTCCGCCACCAGACCAAGGAAGTGGCGTTTATCGGCCTCCCACTGCGCCCGGACCAAATCGTGGCCTGCAAAGTTGGAGGATGCGATGTAGGTTGCCTTTCCGCTGTTAACCAGAACTTCCATCACTCCCCACATCTCAGGCCATGTCACATGGCGGTCGATATGATGCATATAATACAGATCGACATGGTCTGTCTGAAGGCGTTTCAGCGAGTCTTCCATATGCCTGCGGACTTTCCAGGCCGACAAGCCGTCTTCGTCATTCGGCCCCTCCAGCGGATCTTCCATCGTAGCGAAAACTTTCGTGGCCAGGATTACGCGTTCCCTTCTTTTGCCGCCCTGGGCAAACCACTTTCCGATTATCTTCTCCGTCAGTCCGTGTTCTCCCTCGCCGGCGAAGCCGCCGTAGGCGTCGGCCGTATCAAAGAAATTAATGCCTGCATCCACCGCCTTATCCATGATATAAAATGCATCCTTCTCGCTGGTGGATGTTCCAAAATTCATTGTTCCAAGGCAAAAGCGGCTCACCTTCAGCCCCGTACGCCCCAAATACGTATATTCCATATTCGACTTCTCCTGTTGATTTTTATTGTATTACTCTTACTTATTTATCGTTCCGGTTTCCGGTTCTCAGACACTTCTGATTGAATCCTGCTCCCGGGAATAAACAATTTTTCCACCCGTCACGGTCATCACAACCCTGACATCGTCAAACTGTTCCGGGGATATCTCAAAGATATCGGTGTCAAGCACCTGCAGATCCGCCAGCTTGTCAACCTCAATGCTGCCCGTAACATCTTCTCTGTGGTTCTGGTATGCGCCGTTAATCGTATACATCCTGATTCCGTCCTCAATCGTACAGCCGTTTCCCCTGTTATAGCAGGTGCCGGAGACAGTCGTCCGCGTCATCGCGAACTTCAGTCCCATCAGCCAGTTAACGGTCATGCAGGGGGCGTCGGAACCCTGGCTTACGACAACGCCGTTATCCATAAATCTCTGGTAATCGAACATATGCGAAGGTTCTTCCGGATCCACACAGTCCACCAGGGATTCCATGAATCCCCAGGGAGCCACGGCCTGGGAGGACAGCACAATATGGTTCTTTGCGCATTTCTTCATGTTATCTTCCGAGAAATCGTCACCGTGAATCACAAAATGGCGCGGGTTTTTCCCGGGGTACAGCTCCATCGCTTTAACATAGGCATCCACAATGGTATCGATCCCGCAGCCTCCGGTGGAATGGATTCCTATCTGGTATCCCATCCGGTGAAGCTCCACGATGGTTCGTGTTATTTCTTCCTGCTGCTCTTCTATTGTATTACCGGGAAAATAACTGCTCCCTCCCGTTTTTCTTCCGTCGGGGCGCAGCCACATGCTGTCTCCAAACAGCTTGACGGCACAGGCATCCACCCATTTTCTGTCCGTCAGTGCCGGAACCTTTTTAGCGGCGGCTCCGCCGATAATCGAATCATAAGTGGAAAGACCGTTCAGCCCCGCCATAATATTTACGGAAACTCTGGCCGTAAGCTCTCCCTCCTTGGCCATCTGCTCATACATATCGATAACCCGGGAGCCGCCTGTACCGGCAAACAGATAATCCCCTCCGATTCCGACAATATCGGTGTGGCTTGTAACGCCATTTTCATTCATTTCTTTCTGAATCAGCCTGATGCATTCGCGAAGCTGCCCGTCGCTCAGCCGGGGCGAAACTCTCCCGACTTTGTCCATCAGCATAAAGTCGTCCAGATACCCTGTCGGTTCACCGTCTTCTCTTCTCTGAATCTTTCCCTCATGTCGCTCTAAATCCGGTGTGTCTTTTGTGATTCCTGCCAGTTCCAGCGCCTTCGTGTTAACAAGTATATGGTGCAGACCGCTGTTAGCCAGCCATACGGGATGCTCCGGCACCGCCTCATCGATATCCCACCGCGTGATCTGCCGCTGTGCATCGGCACATTCCTTAATACTGCCCGGGCTGAGGCCGGATCCCATGATCCACTGACCCTTTGGCATCTCTGCCGCAGCCTCAGCGAGGATTTTTCTGAGATCGGCAAGACAGGACACCTTATCCGCTCCCACGTCCAGAAACCATGGCATTTTATAAAGCCCCGCCAGGCAGGCGTGAGTATGGCAGTCCTGGGACCCGGGGAGCATCAGCCTGCCATTCAAATCAACCGCCTCTGTCGCTTCTCCGATGTGGCATTTCATTTCTTCATCACTGCCGATATCAATAATCCATCCGTCCTTTACCGCAATTGCAGTGCAAAAGCCAAATTTCCGATCGACTTTTGCTATCTTTCCGTTGAAAAACACAAGATCTGCCGAAACCGGCATCTCTTTGCCCTCCGTCTTCATTTGCTTCATAAAAATCTCCCGTTTTTCAAAAATTCAACAAAAAACCGACAGACATTAACCATACCATATCTGATATGCTGTCTCCCGGTGTACACCATTTGTTAATATGTGAGCTCACATTGCGTTCAGAGAATCACTGAATAGACTTGTTTAAAATGTAAGGAAATTTGTGTGTGGAATTTCTTTATGGTTAAAGGATATCATTTTTGATAAGTAAAGTCATTAAAGAAATATGCTTTTTTCAACAATATTCATACATACGCTTTACAAAGTGGTATAGTCCGGAGCGTTCTCCCCGGTTTAATTATCCATCTGCCCCAATAATATCTCGCTTGCCAGCCGGAGTATTTCTTCCTCCGTCAGGTGCATTGCATAAAGCTCGTCGACCAGTTTTTTAGCGTTTTGATAACAGGACTGCTTTTTTCCTTTTTCTCTTACAAATGTCCCGCTTCCCCTCGCCTGTTCCAGAAGTCCGGCTTGCTTTAATTGTGAAAGAGCTGCTTTCAGCGTACCGCGTGCGACCTGATATTGCTTGCATAATTCCCTTTCACTCGGAAGTTTCTGACCGGATTGATATGTTCCGTCCTCCACTTTATCCTGGATATCTTTTATGATTTTTCTATAAATCGGCGTTTTCTCTTTCATCTATACCTCCTGCAGATATGCTTCCAGGTCTGTATAGGAATCAGGAAGTATCTTATAACGGTAAAACAGAACATCCATATTCTCCTCTTTTTCCGCCTCCGTCTTCATTTCCTCATAGCGGGCCGGAACAATCCAACAGACAGGTTTTGAATCAAGTAAACTCCTCCTGTCCTTCCATTCGTCTTTCCGGCAGATAAAATACGTATTATGCTTACACAGAGATGATGTAAGAAGGCTTACATGTTTAATAAAATCCCGGCTCTCATAGATAATTCCCACTATACATGAACCGCTAAGCCCCGACAATGTCTCCACTACTTTGTCGTCTACCGAGATCTGTAACTTTATCAGTGTTTTATTATAGGCCTTTGCCAGATTCTGTAATTCATGATAATGAGCCGTCGTCGTCAGCCAGAGTTCTGCCTCCGGGACAATACCGCCGAATGCTTCAAGGACTTCATAAACGTCATAACATACTGGAAGGAACTTAAATCGCTCCTCTATTTTGCGGGAGATATCCGCGGCAATTTCAGGCGTGCAGTCAAAAAGGGCAGCCTGTACCTCTTCCTTTTTACTGAATTTTTTCCGGCATGCCTCCTCAATCAGCTGAAATGCCTCCTCAGCCGGTATTCCGGCCCTGAGAACCTTCTCCCTGTAAGCCTGCATTTTTTGTCTTTCCGATCTCCATTCCTGGATATAGGTTCCGCTTCCCCTGCTTCTTTTAATGCACCCCTTATGTTCCAGCTCCTCATAGGCCATGCGGATCGTTCCCTTGGAGAGACCGGTAGAATGGTACAGCGCCGCTTCGGAGGGAAGTCTGTCACCAGGTTTAAGCTCTCCCTCTGTTATTGCTTTTATAATCTTTTCACAAAGCTGTTTATATGCCGGTTCACTTCCGTCAAAAACTTCAACGTCCATTACTCCTCCCCCTGCTGAATCCGATCTGTTTTTACAAAATAATATAATACTATATTTTTACTAATAAAGTAAATGATAAATTATATTTTTTTCGACAAAGGGCTCGATATAGACAAATAAATAGCGATAACCTGCACGCTCTGCGCACAGGTCACCGCCTGGAACTATATCCGTTCCGATTATTTTATAAAATTCTCCTGATACTGTTTCGGTGAAACGCCCGTCAGGTTCTTAAAAACAGTACAAAAATAACTGATGCTGTTAAATCCGGTCTGAAATGCCACTTCATTCGGCTTGTCCCCCCTGGCCAGAAATTCTTTCGCCCTCTCGATCCGGTACCTGGCTAGATACTGCCGGAAGGATTCTCCCCGTGTGTTTTTAAAGAGACGGCCAAAATGATAGGAGCTGTAATGGAACAGATTTGCCATTACATCCAGGTTAAACTCACTGTTGGGATAATATTTTTCAATGGCCTCATCAATTTTGTGAAACAGCAGTTCCTCGGAACTTTGCGACTCCGCCCCCAGTTCTTTTATCAACATATCACAGAACTGCTCCATCGTCTCCTTTATATCGTCTGCAAACATGCCGTTTATGACTTGTTTGGATGTGTTCAGATACGCTTTTTCCAATATATCGGCCGGTATTCTGGAGTTGTAAAAGCGTTCTCTCAATGTATCTACAAAACTCACCAGGATCAGACGTATGTTAATGGGCGACATTGCCACGGACAGCATGTATTTCATCATCTCATCCACATGGTCCTTTACCGCCGCCCGCTCTCCATTCGTGATCCCGGAGACAATCTCAGCCCCAAAGGTTTTCAGCACATCCCGTGAAAACGGTGTCCTGGGTTCGCATATATCTTTATGAAATACCATGTGGTTTTTCCCCAGCCTGAAGCAGTGAAACAGTCCCTCCTTACACTCGGCATAAGCCTGCGGGAAACGCGACAGGCTGCTGCAATATCGGCTTATCCCAATCGCAACACTCTCTCCCACCTCTTCGTTGACCCGTACAATCATATCCTTTGCAAGTTCCCTGATTTTCTCCGTTATTACTTTCTCTTCAGAAGACGATTCCTGCCCCGTACACAGGAAGACACCGACCACGCCCCGCGCCGGGTAGGATGCGACCAGCCCCTCAATTCCGCTTCGCTTCACACATCTTTGAAGCGTCTGCGTCTGGTTAAATCTCCTGGGAAACTGATTAAATTCAGGATAAAACTGGAACACATCATTGTAGTCTGTCTGTACCAGCAAAAGCCGGTCAGGCAGACAGCTCAATCCAATCAACTGAAGAATTTCATCCACATGGCTGCTGTTCAGGTTTCCATATATAATACTGTAAGCAAACTCCTGGCAATACAGATCATACTGCCCGTCTTTAGTACTGCCTTTAAACCTCCTGAAAAATGCTGGAATATCTTTAATAAATATTTCGTTCGAATCCATCTGCAGCACTCCTTGTAGTCTGTTTTTGTTTCAAGTGTATCATAAATCTTTCCTTTTTCCATAGCTTTGAATGAAAAAACCGACAGACAATAATCATATCAAATTGATATGCAGTCTCCCGGTGTACACCATTTTTTACTATGTGAGCTCATTTTTAATTCAAAAGAAACACTGAATTGATTTGTTATTATTATCGCTATTGTTGTTTTAAATTAAGTAAGGAAAAATTGTGTGTGGAATTTATTTCTGATTCAAGGATAACATTTTTAGTAAGCAAAGTCATTAAAGAAATTTGCTTTTTTTATTCAATATTTATACATACAATTTACAATACTGTAACTCCGGCCTGTATAATCCCATACCGTTATTCTGCATGCTCCGCGCACAGGCCGCCTTCAATACTTAAAAGTCCGAAATCTCCGGGATTTCCGGGATTTCGGACTTTCATTTACTGCTGTTTAATTTTTACATAAACCACTTTTAATAATTTGTTGTTCGGATTTTTCATCGTTCTTGTCTCAAGATAATCAAAGCTTTCAATAAATTGGCCCAGTTTCTTGCATTTATAGTTTCGTGGATCAAAGCCAGGAACTCTTTTGGGAAGTACCGTTCCTATCTCCGACTGGTTAATCCATCCGTTCTCATCGGATCTGGACTCAATTATGGCTACTATCTCAGCGCCGATTTCCTCCTTCGTCGGCACATTGTTGAGTCTGGCATCATCCTTTAAATTGTCGGCTTTGTCATCCGGAGTATCCGCAGTTTCAACCGGGTGGGGCTTTGTCTTTGCCTCCGGGGCTTTCTTCGTATCGCGTTCGTCCGAGGAACGGATTGCCGCAGGCGGTTCTGCCGCTTTTGCTGCCTTAACTTCAGAAAGCTTCTCGTCCTCCGCCTGTTCTTCCAGGCTCTCCTGATACAGTAAATCAAGGAATTTGAATGTCTCGCAGGCCGATACCAGAGAATTCGGAGTCTTCTGTTCCCCCATTCCAATTACAATCATCCCGGCCTCGCGGAGACGAATCGCCAGCTTCGTAAAATCACTGTCGGAGGTTACCAGACAGAATCCATTTACTTTTCCCGAATATAAGATATCCATCGCGTCGATAATCAGGGCGGAGTCCGACGCATTCTTTCCTTTCGTATAGTTAAACTGAAATACCGGCGTCAGTGCAAAATCTCTGAGCGCATCCTGCCATGCCATAACACTGGGATTTGTAAAATCACCGTAAATCCGTTTGTATGTAGCGATCCCATAGTCGCTCACTTCATCCATAATCAGTTTAATGTACTTTTTAGAAACGTTTTCTGCGTCAATCAGTACTGCAATCTTGTCCTGCTTATCCATATATGCCTCCAGCTATCATGTTCACTAGATTCGTGGGGAACCTCATCAAGTGCTCATAGTATATCCTGGTCACTAAGCTCGTTTAATACCTTGCTAAGTGTCCAGATATGACTCGCACTAGATTCGTGGGGAACCTCATCAAGTGCTCATAGTATATCCTGGTCACTAAGCTCGTTTAATACCTCGCTAAGTGTCCAGATA
>Ga0129309_1000132_pt1 | contig 67356 bp, 71 predicted proteins | sample L1105metagenome_FD_94439 | JGI IMG/M metagenome (GOLD analysis project Ga0129309, IMG submission 94439) | Ring-tailed lemur group fecal microbial communities from Wisconsin, USA - L1105 metagenome | ecosystem: Host-associated > Mammals > Digestive system > Large intestine > Fecal | place: USA...
CAAGGAGTAGCGCTGATTTTGTCCTGACTATATAACACATTTTCGACTGGAGGTGATATGTTCAGATTATCAAATGGCGTGTCCATAGGAGCATAACGCGCCACTACTCGGGCCCCTGGCAGGTGACAACTCACCTGCCAGGGGCCTTTTTTATTTTTTACGCAACGTTTTAACCGGCTCCCTCCAGCGGACATATTGTCCGCTGGAGGGAGTTTTTTTGTTTACTTGGAGGTAACTGGCTATGAAGCCTCTTGAGTTAAATTATTTTTACGGCAGCGAGTCAGAGCAGTATCAGTTTTACCGCATACCCAAAGTTCTTTTCACCGATCACCGCTACAGGTGTGTATCAGTAGAGGCTAAGACCCTGTACGGACTTATGCTTGACCGAATGGGCCTCTCCATCCGAAACGGCTGGCTGGATACTGATGGAAAAGTCTTTATCTATTTCACCCTGGAGGATGCCATGGCCTTTTTAGGCTTTGGCAAGGATAAGCTGGTCAAGCTGTTCAAGGAGTTGGACAAGGACGGAGGCATTGGTCTGATTGAGCGCAAGAAGCAGGGACAAGGTAAACCAGCCAAAATCTATGTCAAGAATTTTGTTCTCCCTCTTGAATCGGATCAGACTTCTGAAATTCCGAAGTCTGGACTTCCAGATGAGGCCGAACTCTTGACTTCGGAAAAACCGAAGTCTGGACTTCTGGAATGCCGACTTCAAGACTTCGGCATTTCCGCCTCTAATAATACTGATAAGAAAGATACTGAAATAAGTGATACTGAGTCATCTATCTATCCTCCCCACCCTCCTGTACGGGAATCGCCCAGAGGAGAGAAACGCCGGATGAGGATGGATGAGATAGGACAGTATCGAAAAATTATCAAAGAAAATATTGATTACGACCTGTTGCTTTTGGAGCATCCCTATGATCAGGAACTGATCGAAGGCTATGTTGAACTGATTGTCGAGGCTTGCTGTTCCCAGCGCGATTATATCCGGGTCAATCAGGAGAATATGCCAAGAGATCTGGTAAGAAGCCGTCTGCTTAAATTGACCAAAGAGCATATCAGCTATGTGATGGAAAGTCTGCGAAGAAACACGACCCATGTAGGAAACATCAAGGCGTATACACTCTCCGCGCTGTATAACGCTCCCATTACAATGGATCAGCATTACGTTTCCCTGGTGAGCCATGATATGGCCCAGGGATTTACATGATTAGGAAGGAGATTTTGAAAATGGCGAAGAAAAATCCTGAGCGCGATATGACAGAAGATCCACGTTACCATGATACCTGGCGCCTGCTCAAAAAATACCGAGATGTGGTGTGGAGTTTGGAGTTGTCTGTCCAACAACTGAAAAATCAGTTTGAGATTGAATACGGCAGCAGTATTGAGGAGTTTTTGGAATCAGTTTATTTGGCTGGCGCCGATTTGAGCGGCACACAGCTGGAAGATCATGCCCGCTGCATCGAGCGCAGCAATAAAATGCTGACCCTTGTAAATAACTCCATAGATCTTCTGCGAACCCGCCACAAGAACGGTGAGGACTACTATTGGCTACTGTACTATACGTTTCTTTCTCCCCAGCAGCTAAAAAATGTGGAAGAAATTATTGAACAACTGCGTCCTCATATTCGGGATATCAGCTTCCGCACCTATTACCGCAAGCGAAAGAATGCGGTCGAAGCATTGAGCTCTGTGCTCTGGGGATACACCTCTCAGGACAGCTTGGATATTCTCCGGCAGTTCTTTCCCCCAGATCAGTCCAGTCATAGGAGTAAGGCGTGATTTTCTTGAGGATTCAATTTCACGGCACATAAATGGCATGAAATTGGCAAAGTAATGGCACGGTTTTGCTATTGAATGGTAAATCTCCTTATGATAAACTGGTCATGCTCAAAACTGTATCAACCAGCCCTACAACTGAAAACCGCCACAGACAGACGCCATTGGCGGCTGTTTTTTATTGCGGAATGAAAGCAGTACTCGATCAATCGGGTGCTGCTTTTGTTTTCAGTTAAAACCAGAAAAGGAGGTCACCCTACTTGAAACCGGATAAAACCCCGCTCTTAAAAGAGAAACCGCGTAAAACAAATCCCGGCCGTATCCTCTATATAGCTTATCTCAGCATTTGCCTTGGGATGATGCTTTGTGTACCTGCCTCAGCAGCGACTATCTGGGAAAAAGCCAGCGAGATTATGCAGGATGTTTACAAACAAATCCTTGCCATATCCACCATTGCCGCTATCGTTACGGCGTCAGTTGCCCTTTTGATGATGAACTTTTCGCGTTCAGGACGCACCGTGGATGAATCCCGGGCATGGCTCAAGCGAATTGTGATCACCTGGATCATTCTCAACGGTCTGGGCTTCATCATGGCGTATATCACCCCGTTCTTCAGCGGTGGTCAGTGGACGCCGTAAGCTGATATGGGTATCTTAGACGGCATTGTTGAGTGGATCGCAGAACAGGTCATGTACGTCCTGGACTTAATCAACACATCAGTTTTGGGCGCGCTTGGATGTGACATGGCCGTATTCCTTCGGTATTTTCCAGCAGCAGAGACTATGTATGAGATTTTTGTCGCTCTTGCTGTTGGCTTGATTCTGCTGATTTGGGTATGGAATCTCTTTAAAAATTTCGGCTTGGGGTCAAGTTCCGAGGTGGAAGACCCCGTAAAGCTGAGTATCCGCGCAATTTTGTTCATTGCCTTGGCCTGGTATGCAGATGAAATCGTAGACACAATTCTGCAAATAGGCGGCAAGCCGTATGACTGGATACTAACATCTTCACTCCCCAGTCTCGATTTTGCGAGTTTTAACTCTGTAATGTTGACCATCATCGGCGTGTGTGCCAATGGTGCGGTGGCTCTTATTGTTCTGATTCTGGTGCTTATTCTGGCGTGGAACTATCTGAAACTGCTCTTTGAAGCGGCGGAAAGATATGTTCTTCTGGGCGTATTGGTCTATACTGCTCCAGTTGCTTTCGCCATGGGCGCATCACAGGCCACATCCAACATCTTCAAGAGCTGGTGCCGGATGTTTGGTGGGCAGGTGTTTTTGCTGCTGATGAACGCATGGTGCCTGCGGCTATTTATCAGCATGGTAGGAGCCTTCATTGCCAACCCGCTCTCGCTCCCATTCTAAGGAGGTAATTTGCCACGAAACGAATAAGTACGATTATACCTCTGGCGCTGCTGGTTTTCTTGACTACATTGCTGCTTACTGTACCGGCTTTTGCCATTACCGAAGCCGAGGTGGAGGCACAGGTCAGCGCCACGAGCAAGGAAAGCGTAACAGGAAACGTGCTGATCTGGTTTCTTTGCGCTGTAGCTTTTCTCAAGGTTTCTCAGAAAATCGACAGCTTTATGGCCAGTCTGGGCGTCAATGTGGGTCATACAGGCGGTTCCATGATTGCTGAAGCCATGCTTGCTACGAGAGGTGTGGCAACGATAGCCAGTGCAGCAGGGCATTCCTTTGGAAGGACACGCCCAAGCCCCGGAAATCCGTCTTCTGATGGCAGCGGTCATTTAGGGGGCTTCCTGAAAGGCGGACTCGCCGGCGTGGTCAGTCGCAAAATTACAAATGATGCGGTCAGGACAGCCACAACGGCAAAATCCGCGGTTCATACGGTAACGTCTACGGCTGCTTCCAATGTGAGATCTACTGTTGTTTCAGGCCAAGCGAACAATTTCCAGGAAACAGATTCACAGGCTGAAACGCAGCACACTGCTGATTTGGTTCACAGCAGTTCACAAATCGCATCTGAACAGTCTGATATTCACGGCGTTCGCCAGACGGAGCAGAGTGAGCACCACACAGCTATTCAAACAGATATGAACAGTTCGCACACTGCATCCAATACAACTCGTTCAGACAAGCAGGTTTCCAAATCCTCCTTCAAGGGTGTTGGTCTGGGTGGAGCAATCTTTGCAAAGTCCCTGATGACTGGTGGCAGCTTTGCGACAGATGTGATTGGTACTGTTGCCAAGGGCGACATCCGGTCTACCGGGTCTATTACAGGAGATTTGGCGGCACAGGCCGTCAAACCCTACTTGGGATACAGCCTTTCCAGTGAGGACGGCAAAGTCCCGCCAACCTTTTCTAATGTAGAAATCGGCGGCGGCCGGATTACTGGGACTGTGCAGGCACCGGGGCAAGAGCCGATTGCCTTTGGTATGTATCATGCAGATCAGTACGCTGAACCGAAGGAGTCTTTTTCCAGAGTTCGCTCTACCGATGGAACCTTGTGGTATACGCAGCTTGCACGGGACACTGTGGAGCGCAAGCCATATAAGGCTCCCGATGGCTCGGTTGCTTATGATGAGCAGATCGTAAAAAAGCTCCCTGACCCGCCCAAACGGAAAGATCGGATATAGGGAGGTTTTATGAAGAACGAAGAACGAGACGTTTTTGTCATTCCACCCAATTTTATTGAGGGTGGCACGGTTCTGGGCGGCATGTTTAAAACGCGAAATGTAGTGGAAGCGGGCATTCTGGCTCTTGTGGTCGGAGTGCCTGTTCTTAATTTGAGCATCTCCCTGTCCACACGCATTATCATTCTGTGTCTGACCGCCCTTCCGCTGGTGCTTGTGGCGTTGATTGGGATTAGCGGCAGCAGCTTGTCCTCATTTATTTTCCATTTTTTCGTTTTTCTGCGGAACAGGCGTGTATTATCCCGTGAGCCACAGGCCGATGAAGAAAAGGGACGCAGTAAACGGCTACACCCCAGTTGGGCTGCAAAAATGCGGAGAGAAAATAAACCTGGCGGCCAGGATTCTTTGCCTGCCAGCAGAAGAAGCCTTCGATTTGACTTCAAGGCGCGGAAGGTCGATCAGTTCAAAACCTTTTTGCCGCCCGATGAAACGGTCAAGCCCCTTAATCCACTGGCAGACTATGTTCCCATCGAGAAGATCCAAAATGGCGTTATCTACACCAGGGATCACCGCTACATCAAGGTGGTGGAGGTGGTGCCGGTCAACTTTCTGCTCCGCAGCGCCCAGGAACAGCGCAGCATCATTTACTCCTTTATCTCCTACTTGAAAATCTCGCCGGCAAAAGTCCAGTTCAAGGTGCTGACGAAGCGGGCCGATATAGACCGTCATGTGGAGACAGTCCGTAAGGAGCTGGAGCGGGAGACTGACTCCCATTGTCGGGCGCTTCAAGAGGACTATTTGCGGCTCATCCGGCAGCTCGGCTCCCGCGAGGCCATCACCCGAAGGTTTTTCTTGATTTTTGAGCATGAGGAGCTGCCCGGCACCCGCCGGGGGCAAGAGGAAGCGGAGGCCATCGCATCCCTGCAAACGGCGGCCCGGACGGCCTCCAACTATCTGCGCCAGTGTGGAAACACGGTGCTGATGCCGGAGGATGAAGACCTGGCCGCATCGGAAATCCTTTACAACATCCTCTGCCGCAAGGAGAGCAACGAGGAACCTTTTACTCAAAAGGTCAAGCGTATCTTGGCGGAGTATATGGCGGAGGGGCGTTCCCTGGACAACATTCCGTCCAACGAGTTCTACGCTCCCGGGCAAATTGATTTTACCCATGGCCATTACATCTGCATTGATGGCGTCTACTACACCTATCTGCTCGTCCCTTCCAGCGGCTATAAGTCCCAGGTGCCGGCCGGGTGGCTCAGTCTCATTGTCAACGCCGGGGACGGCATCGACTTAGATATGTTCCTTACCCGCCAGCCGAAAGACCGGATGATCCGTAAGCTGGGCCAGCAACTCCGTATCAACCGGAGCAAGATCAAAGAGACCAGCGACACCAATACCGACTTCGATGATCTGGATGGCGCCATTCAAAGCGGCTACTTTCTCAAAGATGGATTGGGCAACAACGAGGATTTCTACTACCTCAACCTACTTATCACCATCACTGCGGACAGTATCGACGATCTGGAGTGGAAAAGCGCGGAGATGAAAAAACTCCTGCTCAGTCAGGACATGGATGTTCAGACCTGTTCCTTTTGCGAGGAGCAGGCTTTTTTATCCTCTCTTCCGCTGGTTTCTCTGGAACGGCGGCTCTATGAGCGTTCCAAGCGGAATGTGCTGACACTGGGAGCGGCCAGCTGCTATCCCTTTACCTCTTACGAAATGTGCGATGACAATGGCATTTTGTTGGGGGTGAACAAGCACAATAACTCCCTCATTATCGTGGACATCTTCGATTCCCGCGTTTACAAAAACGCCAATATCGCGATCCTTGGCACCAGCGGTGCCGGAAAGAGCTTCACGATGCAGCTGATGGCGACCCGTATGCGGCGCAAGGGTATTCAGGTGTTCATCGTGGCTCCGCTGAAAGGGCATGAGTTCCACCGGGCCTGCTCCAACATCGGCGGGGAGTTCATTCAGATTTCCCCAGCCTCGCGGAACTGTATCAATGTGATGGAGATACGGCGGGTGGATAAGTCCGTAGATGAAATGCTGGACGGCCCCGGTGTGGAAAAATCACTGCTGGCGGCGAAGATCCAGCGGCTCCATATTTTCTTCAGTCTGCTTGTCCCCGATATGAGCCATGAGGAGCGGCAGCTTTTGGACGATGCTCTCATCCGCACTTACGCCTTAAAGGGCATTACCCATGAAAACAGCACCCTGGAGGACACTGAGCACCCCGGCCAATACCGCACCATGCCGGTGTTGGGCGACCTCTATGAAGTCCTAAAGCAGTCGGCAGAAACCAAGCGGCTGGCAAATATCATCAACCGCCTGGTCAACGGCTCCGCCCGTACCTTCAACCAGCAAACCAATGTGTTCTTGGACAACAAATACACGGTGCTGGACATCTCTGAGCTGACGGGCGACCTGCTGACGGTGGGGATGTTTGTGGCTTTGGATTTCGTCTGGGATAAGGCCAAGGAGAACCGCACCGAGGAAAAAGCCATCTTCATCGACGAGTGCTGGCAACTCATTGGAGCCAACAGCAACCGCCTGGCCGCCGAGTTCGTTCTGGAGATTTTCAAGATCATCCGTGGCTATGGCGGCAGCGCCATCTGCGCCACCCAGGACATCAATGATTTCTTCGCGCTGGACGAAGGCAAGTATGGGAAAGGAATCATTAACAACGCCAAAACCAAGATCCTGCTCAATCTGGAAGAGGAAGAGGCCCGGCGAGTCCAGTCTATCCTCCATCTCTCTGAAGCTGAGGTCATGGAGATCACTCACTTTGAGCGCGGCAGCGGTTTGATCAGCACCAATAACAACAATGTGACGGTGGAAATCAAATGCAGCCAGATGGAAAAGGAGCTGATCACCACCGACCGCCGGGAGCTGCAGGAACTGCTGGAGAAAACGAACGGCCAGACGACTTAACACGCCTGTAATGCGCCGTTTATACGCCTAAGACCACTTGTGCGTCAATAATACGGCGCTAATACGCATGGCTCATGTTCCAATGCGCCCACAATACGGCGTTAATACGCATAGGAGGAGGCAATGTCCCATGAAAACACGCGCTGACCTGTATGGGCAGGAGGCTGCCAGCCTGTTACGGGATATATCCATGTACCGGGCCTTGATGGAGGAACAGATCCTGCGCCTGTACCCTGGCAAACGGGACAAGATCAAAAATCTGCTGGCCTACCTGGTCAAGCAAAACCGCATCTGGTATACAGACGGCCTGTACTGCGCTGCACCCGATGGTGCCAAGGAACTTGACAAGGGCCTGCTGGCAGCGGTCTGGGTGCTGACAGAGTTTATCGACCAAATTGAGTACCATACAGTTGGTGATTACCCAGCAAAAATTGTTTTCTCCGCGAATGGGGAGGTCTATGAACTTGTCTATGTCGCCGAAGGGAAAGAGGTTCTTATTTCCAATATTTTAAAAAACACCGGGGAGGATCCGCCACGATATATCCTGCTGGTGGATGACCCGGCCCAGATCGAGCAGCTTTATGTTCCCAATGCCGGTGGTTACTGCACTGTGACCCCGGAGGGAATCGTTCAATTTTACCAAAAGAAATAGAGGTGACTGATATGGACAGAGCGGATCTGTCACGGAGAATATCATCGATTTTGTCAGAGGTTACACGCCTTACGAATGCCCTGTGTGCTCTGAATATTACAGATATCAAGCGTTACCCGGAAAATTATGAGGTGTTGTCTACAGATGCAGTGCATCGTGCGGAACGGATCACCTGCCGTCTCCGCCATCTGGTCTATTTGACTACAAAGATTAAAAAAGAAGACTATTTAGTCACTGCAGCAGACATACAGGGCATCGAGATTGAGTATACGGACAGAATTTTGAATATTACTCTGCCCTGCCTGTTCCCGAGACAGAATCAGCGGCAAAATTTAGAGTATCTTCTGGATCCTCTTATCGCAGCCCTGAGCCGATATACAAAGGCCCACCCCATGCCCCGGTTTCGGAACTGCATGATTTGCTTCTCTGTTGTTTATAGCAGAGAACTGCCCCAAGAGAGAATCCTGGACTACGATGATCAGGAGCTAAAGCGGCTTCAGGATGTGGTTGCATCCTTCTTTTTGACTGACGATAGTGGTCGGTTGTGTGATGATTGCCATATCACGGAGCTAGGAGAAGCCGACTGCACACGAATTTCTATTATGGACACCAAGCTCTTTCCGGAGTGGTACATAGCAAAGAAATCGGTGCCGCAATTCCTCCCGGATTTATAGCATCAGCGACGCAAAAACCATATCCCATTTTGTCCTGTTTTGCACACCCAATCGGGGGATATGGCTTTTTCCTCCTGGTGGCCTTGAAAACTCAGAGTTTTTTAGCTCTTGAGCACGAAAAAAGCGCCCAAGTAATGGCGACCCTGGGCGAAAAATCAATGGGAGGTGGTGATTATGGAAAGCCAAAAGGGGGTGCTGCCTTCTCCAGATACATTGCCTGATTTGGTGCTGGTCATGACCGCCTTATCCGGCGAACTGCCAGCATCACAGGTCAGCAGACTCCCTGGCTCCGACAGCTACAAAGTGTATGCGGTCAAGCGTCTCAAACACGACAAACTTCTGCGCACTTACTACCGTGATGGCCTTCGCGGCCTGCGCCTTACCTCTGCTGCAAAAAAGCTGCTGCTTAACAGGCAGCCAGATCGATACCGGCCGTTGTTTTCAGGCGAAACCAGCACAAATGCCCCCAAGTACTCCCTCACTCACCGCCTGCGTCTCCACCGAATGGCTGAAGTTCTGATTACGATGCATCAGGCGGGCGTATGTTCCTTTCCATGGGAAAAGCCTGTTGTTTTCCAGCCTGTACTAAGTACGTCAGATATACCAATAACCAGCCCATCTTATTACAGCTCACGCGAGATAAAGGAGATGGGCGATCAAGCGGTCATGATCCGTGGTTCACGAGCTACCGGCGTCCTATTGGCGGGCGGCGGTATTTTTGCTGTCTATAATACCGGCCCATACGAAATGAAGTGGGAGTACAGAGCGGAAGAGAGATTAAAGGCGCTGCTTCAAACGGAAGTCTGCCAGCAGAGACTGCCAAATCAGTTTATGGACGCTGAATTAGGCGCCATCGTATTTGGCAGCGGCATGACTCCGCTGGAGAGGCTGATGGGGCCGGGCAATACAGAGGTACGCAACTATTTTGTGTTGGAAGGCAGCTATAGGCATTTTCACTATTTGACGAATGACCATTATGGGGAGGTGATCCTACAGCTCTTATGCGATCCGGAGTTGAAAGCAGCTCTGGACGAAATCTTATCCGAGGATTTATCTGCGAGCAGGCCCGGCTGGCCCGTTGAGAACGACGCGATTGACGAACGGGGAGCCCCAGTTCTGTTTGGCTATACCTGTGATATGCCTCGTATCTGGCGATTTAACACCGCTCTGGCATTGCACGAACAAATAGGGACAATCTTCTGTTTTGACTTTCAGGAAGAAACTTTGCGTCGAATTTGCGGGCCGTGGGTCACGTTGCAGAGTATTGACTTTGAGGCGTATGAAAGGAGTGTGTCCCCATATCCCGAAAACAACTGATTAAATCTCTGATTGTCCTGCCCATTGCCGTAATTACCCTGCTCTATGCCGGAGGTTATATCGCACAGTTTATTTATAACTATGACGTGTGGCAGCAGGGCGGCGGCACTCTCTACAGCGGGACATCCCCTGAATTTCCTGATGGAGCCTTTTTGGCCTGCATCCTGGCCGTTTTCCGTTTTCCCTATGGCCTATACGGCGTGGGAGTCTGCGCCGCCGCATTGGGACTGCTGATTTTTATGGTCATGCGGATGGGATACAGCGATACCGGCGAGTATGACCGCGACCGTAATTTGGTCTACTCCAACAAGGGAACCTATGGCACGGCAGGCTTCATGACTAAGAAGGAAATGAAAGGAGTCCTTGATCTAGCCTCCGATATTCGAAAGAACCATGGCACTATTTTAGGAGAGCTGAGCGGCCAGGTCGTATGCGTTCCAGAAAAGACACGGTTCAACGGCAACCTTGCTGTGTACGGTGCCAGCGGTTCCAAAAAGACCAGGGCATTTTGTGTCAACATGATACTCCAATGTGCTGCCAGAAAATCCAGTCTGATCATCTGTGACCCCAAATCAGAACTCTACGAAAAGACCAGCGAATATCTCCGCAATCAGGGCTATACCGTCAAAGTATTCAATCTGGTAACACCCGCCGCCTCAGATTCCTGGAACTGCCTGTCAGAAATTAAGGGCCAGGAGTTGATGGCGCAGCTCTTCTGCGATGTCGTGATTAAAAATACGGGCAGTGAGCGTGGCGATCATTTCTGGGACAGTGCTGAAATGAACTTGCTCAAGGCGCTTGTCCTCTATGTGGAGCAGAGCTATCCACCGGAGAAAAGGAGCATTGGAGAGGTATATCAGCTGCTGGCTATGAGCTCAGAGAAGGAACTGAACGCCCTTTTTGATGTGCTGCCGATTAGCCATCCGGCCAAGGCACCATATAGCATCTTTAAGCAGTCCAGCGAGAGCGTTCGGGGCGGTGTCATCATTGGCCTGGGTTCTCGGTTGCAGGTATTTCAAAACCGAGACATTCGTGAGATCACAGGACACGACGAAATCGACCTGGAACTGCCCGGCAAGGAGTTATGCGCATACTATTGCATTACCAGTGACCAGGACAGCACATTTGATTTTCTGTCCTCGCTGTTCCTATCTTTTGTTTTTATCCGGTTGGTACGCTATGCGGATCAGGAATGCCCCGGTGGCGAGCTGCCAATTCCAGTCCACGTGTTAGGAGAAGAACTTTGCGCGTGCGGCATTATTCCGGACTTGTCTCGAAAAATATCTGTAATTCGCTCAAGGCGTATCAGTATGTCATGCGTTTTCCAAAATCTCGCTGGCCTGCAAAACCGCTATCCTTACAACCAGTGGCAGGAAATTTTGGGAAACTGCGACATCACTCTGTTTTTGGGCTGTACGGATGCCCTGACCGCACAATTTATCTCTGACCGCACCGGTGAAGCATCCATTGCCGTTACCAGTAAGGCCAAGCAGCTGGGAACCTGGCGTGTCTCCAACTATACACCTGAATATCGGGAGACTAGCGGTGTAGGCCGGAGACAGCTGATGACCATGGATGAAGTGCTTCGTATGGATGTAGACCGGGCGCTGGTTATCATTCGCGGAAAAAAAGTATTGGAGGTAAACAAATATGACTATTCCAAGCATCCAGAGGCGAAGAAACTGCGGCCGAGCAAGGCCTCCTCCCACGTGCCCGAATGGCAAAGTAGGAAGCAAGCGGATATGGCGGCGCGTGCCGCAAAAAGGGGAGCTGCGGCCAGCACCACAGCAAAAAAGCGCACGAAGAAAGGAACCTTGCCAGTCGCGACCCAGCCAGAAGCTGCTGTCCCGGCTGAACAGTCTTCCGCTTTAGTGCCTTCTGAGACACCGCAGGCTGTTCAACCGCCTGCGGTGTCTGCTATACCTGCAAAAGCCGCGGCCAAACCCAGGATTATATCCGCAACCAAAGAATCCATCTTGTCAAAACCAAAAGTAAATAAGGAGGAATGATTTTATGGCAAGAAAGAAAAGCGTTACCCCGCCTCCCGAGGAGCTGGAAGGCATGAGCCCGGCCACAGATGTGGTCGCTCCTCCGGTGGACAGCTCCGCCGAGTCTCCGACAGATATTACCGCTGTTAGTTCTGACAGCGGTGACGGTGCGCCCAGCGAGGAGACGATGAATCTCATGGAGGCCGAGTACAATGCCTTTATGAGCAGCGCGCCGGCGGCTGAGGATGCTGGGGCCGAAGATCCGGCTGATATCCCCGCCGGTGACGGCGATACACCCGCTGGCGGAGATACCGCTTCCGCGGACGGGCAGAGCGGGGAAGCAACCGAGCCTGATAGTTCCGGTGATGATCCCCTCCCTGAAACGGAACAGCCGGAAGACCCCAATCTGTCTGCCGGTGCGGAGACTGATACCGGATCGGCGGGCAGTGCAGATGATTATACATCTGTCCTGAAGAATTTTTGTTCTGCGGCGCCATCTGAAGGAGATGTCCTGCCCACTGCGAAAGACGATAACACTGTGGTGGACGGCGAGGGGTACAGCGCTGACGATATGCTGCTGTTGGGGGATGATCCGGCCGATGAACCTGACGGTTCTTCTGAAGATGCCCCAGGTGACAACGGGCTGGCTGACGAAGAGATTTCTCCCCCCGCCGCTGTATCTTCGTCTCCCGTTTCCGCCGCAGCCAGACGCCGGCGTGAGCGTATTCTCACCATCGACGCACGGGATGAGATTCAGACCGAAGAGGATCGGGAGGCCATCATCTGGCATGACATCCAGAACTCTCACCGGACGCGCCGTATTCTCACCGGAGCTCTGGACGGCGTAGAGAAAATGGACTCTGGCCTGACGATTGCTGTGGTCAATTACAAGGGCATTCGCGTGGCGATCCCTATTAAGGAAATGCTGCTTTACACTGGCAAGACGCCGTCCGGCCGCGAGTATATGGAGATGATGGATCAGCTGCACCGTATCCTCAACGCCCGTCTGGGATCTGAGATTGACTTCATTGTCAAGGGCTACGACAACAATACCCGCAGTGTGGTGGCCAGCCGTAAAGAGGCCATGTACCGGAAACGGCAGACCTTCTATCTGGATACTGACGAGCTGGGCGAACACATGATCTATGAGGGGCGGGTGGTGCAGGCCCGGGTGGTGGCGGTCGCGGAGAAGGTTATCCGAGTAGAAGTCTTTGGCGTTGAAACCTCTATCGTGGCCAGAGATCTTTCCTGGGAGTGGCTCGGGAACGCCCGTGAACATTTCAATGTGGGAGATCGTATCCTTGTCCGTGTTCTGCGGATCAACCGTACCGATTTGGAGCATCTGTCCATCCGGGTGGATGTCCGCAGCGTGTCCGGCACGAACAGCCACGATAACCTGCAAAAGTGCATGCCCCAGTGCCGGTATGTGGGCCGGGTCACCGACGTCAGAAATGGCGTCGTTTTTGTCCGGCTTAACAATGGCGTTAACGCTATCGCCCACACATGCTATGATTCCCGGTATCCTGGGAAGAAGGATGACGTCAGCTTTGCTGTGACCCGGCTGGATGCGGAACGTGGCGTCGCCATTGGCATCATCACCCGTATCATCAAACAAAATCTGTAATAAAGGAGCGGCCTCTTATGAAGCATATCAGACACCTGGCGCTGTGCCTGCTGCTGGCCCTGTCTCTCATGACCAGCGCCTTTGCCGCCGAAGTCCCGGATACTTTGGTGGTGGAGAATTTGAATGGGCAGCAGCGTATGATCAAGACCTATGTGCTCCCCCCTGACGTTGATCCGGAAGCGCTGAAGGAGCCGTCGTTTGATTACGATGGCTTTACCTATACATGGGCCTATACGACCAAAGAGGAGCAGCCCTATCTGGATACAAAAACGGTCACGCAGACCGTGACGGTGGAATCGTCATCCAAAGACCTCAGCGATATTCTGGCCCTTTTGTCCCCCAGTCTCGCTTACGATGATGGGGAGTACGCCGGTGAGCTGGCGCTGGATCACACGACGCTGTCCACCGAAGTCTCCGGCTATACCACCAAATACGGCAGCGTCACAGAGACAAAGGTGATTGGAAACCTGGATCGCAATGATATGTCCTATGTGCCGGCCACCACGGTCAAGAACGGGCGCACACTGTCTCTCTCGAATGTGGAATGGCAGGTCACCGGTACGGCGCTGGTGGGCGAGGCCCTGGTTCCCTCCCAGTATCAGGCTGTGGCAACCTATTCTGCTTCCACCAGCTGGAAAGCCGCCACCGGCTATGTGACCACGGCGGAATACCGCGGTGAAGTGGTTTCCGAGGGAATTGAGAGTGTCACCTATACCGTGGTTTATACCGGTGAGCCGATCAAAGCGATTGAGCCGGAGCGTCATTCGTCCGTCCTTTCCAGCGCCGTTTCCAGTTCGCCGCTGTTTGCAGTCGGCGCATTTATGATGCTCGCACTTCTGATCGGCTTGGCAGTTCTTCTGTTTATGCGCCGAAGGAATGTCTGCGTCTATGTTCCCGGTGTTCGAGCCAGAGACTATAAGCTGGTAGCAAAGTACCGAGTCGAGTCGGAACGGCCTGAAATCGACATCAGCGATTTGGATCTCGCGTCCAGCCATACTGTGGCGGTAGAGATCAAGCGTTCCCTTGCGAAAAAGCTGATTGGAAAGACGTTCAGCGTCCGCTATGAAGGTGGTGTCCATACCTATGAGATCGCTCAGGACGGCCATGATGATTGGCATGAATTTGAATTCAAGGAGGAGACTCTATGCGGCGAAGATTGATCTGCAGCCTGATGCTTGCGGCAGCGCTGTTTGCCGTGCCCACCAACGCCTTTGCATCTGACTATTCTTTTACCACAGATGGCACACCGGAGTATTATACATCCACCTCTTACGAGGAGGTCTACGGCTCTCAGTACAACTACGGTGGAAAGAATGTGGTGGACTACCAGGCTCCGGAGTTGGAATACGGCAGCTTCAGTACAACTCAGATTGGCGTGATGGAGAAGATTTTGCTGCCCGGATTGCAGCAGAGCAGCTATACCTCCACCTCCAGCGGTGGCGGTTACGGAATTTCCGGCAATACGACCAGCGCCGGAACCACTGCGGTTTTGCCCGGAACCTCTGGTGTGACTGGGGGAACCCTGCTGCCGGGTGCAATTCAGTTTACGGAACTGGATGATATTCGTTTGCTCTCCAACGGAGCCATTGGGAAAATATCCATTCCTGCGCTGAAAATCAAAAATTACTATGTCTGGGAGGACACCACCTCTGCCAGCATGAACAAGGGAGTAGGCCACTTTACCAACACTTCCGTCTGGGATGGAAATGTGGGTATGGCCGGCCATAACCGGGGTGCCAAGTATGTAATTGGCGCAATTAAGGACTTGGAACCTGGCGATACGATTACCTACACGACCTCTCAGGGTACCCGCACCTATGAGGTGGCCACAGTCACCAAAATCAAGAATGATGATTGGTCTTATCTGGAGGCAACTTCAGACAACCGGATTACCCTTGTAACCTGCGTGGCCGGAGACAGCAGCCACAGATGGTGTATTCAGGGAATTGAAAAATAATTGTTGAAAAAAACTCCTTTTCTTCGTATTAAGTAATATCCACGAAATAAAGGAGGCTTTCCTATGAAGAAGACAGCATTCGCACTTCTGGCTGGTGTCATTCTTGGCGTCGCTTTGGCACCTGGTTCCGTTGTGGAAGCGGCGGAGTCATTTTTCAAAGCATACCCCAGCACCCACACCATCTATCTGGACGGCCAGGAAATCGAGCTTGAGGCGTATGTCATCAACGGTTCTAACTATGTAAGACTCCGGGATGTTGGTGAAGCCGTGGGTTTCAATGTCTACTGGGACGATACGGCTGGAACTGTTCAGATTGACAGCGTTGCCCCCTACACCGGCCAGCCGCCGGTGGCTGCCACAGAGCTGGATGCTGTGCGGCAGGAAATGATCCGACTGGTCAACCAGATACGCCGGGAGCACGGTGTCCGGGAGTTGACCGTCAACGACGCGCTCATGGCTACCGCCCAGGAACGGGCCGAAACACTATATACCTACCACCGCACAAGGGAGGAGTGTGAGGCCGCAATCGCCAACGGGTATCCCTATGGCTTCGGCGTCAATATTACGGCTTTTACCGGAACAGCGACAACCGACGCGGCGCAGCAGGCAGTTACGAACTGGATCAATTCCCCCGGACATCTTCAGACCATGCTTAACCCAGATTGTGACGCCATTGGTGTCGGCATTGCGGAGGATCAGTACAAAACCGTCTGCTATCTGTATGTTGGAGATCCAAAATCGCATAACCCTTACGAATAAGTGCGAATATCGTGCCGAATGGCCATTCAGCTTCCGCTGGATGGCCATTTTTATATCCAAAATCTAAAAAAGGAGTGTTTCAAAGCATGAAACGAACCCGAATTCCGCATAATCGCATTCTTGCGGTGCTGTTGATGCTGGTCTGTATGCTCGGATTACTCCCGGCAACAGCATTGGCGGCCAATCCAAGTACCATCACCATGGACGATTGCACCTACAACGGCACTCACTACGAGTCCCCTGCGTTGGGAATCTGCTATATGCACCAGATGCACTTTGACTATAATGGCAAGAGCACCATGGGATTCTGCGCAGAGAAAGGGAAAGGGATGGGGTGGTCACTTATAGGCCATACCTGGAGCAATCCAAAGCCTATTTCCGATCCTACCGTCAAAACGATGATGGCCTACTTCTACGCCCACTCCACCGGCGTGTTCACGGATCAGGCCCACGCCCTCGGTGTGGATACTGTGTGGGACAGCGATTACGTCTGGAAGATGAATTCCTGGACCCAGGCCGTCATTTGGCGCTATAAGGCTAATCTGCTTTCTGATCCTGTGGTCGCCTGCGCTGAGGAGCTGATGGAGGTCTACAATAACCTGTATAACACCAGCTATACCAGCATTGACGACCTGCTGGATGGTATCTCTTTCCGCGACCGCACCCAGTATATCCTGGATTTAGGCGCCCAGGGCGTATGGGGCGATTGTGATGTCTACGAATACGCCTACACTGGCCCTGGCACCAGCTATCATCCTTCCAATGATGTGCAGGCCATTATGGTAGGTGAACTGACCGTCACATACGAAAAATACAGCCTCACCGTCAAAAAAGTGGACTCCACCAACCCCAACAAGGGATTGCCTGGAGCCCGCTTTTTAGTTGCCTCCGAAAACGGTTCCTATTCTAAAGAGGTAGTGACCGGCAGCGATGGTACCTACACACTGCACGATTTGGACGCCTCGACATACGCCATCACAGAATTGGCAGCTCCGGAGGGGTACCAAATTGACAATGCCGGACCGCAGTATGTGGTCTTACCCAGCGGTGATGGAACTACTGTGACTGTCACATTTACTGACACGCCGGAGATCACCGGTGAAGGCAGCATCCGCAAGGTAGATGCGGATGATCCCACCCACGGTCTTGCTGGTGCGGTTATCAAAATTGAAGGTGTGGACAACAGCTTTGTAGGCACTTACACCACAGGAACCGGCGGCTATCTCACGGATGTCCCCTGGGACACCATGCCTATTGGGAGCTTCGTAGCGACCGAGGTGACTCCGCCCGCCGGCTACTCCATCAGCTCCGATCCTGACAAGGTGCGGCAGAAATTTTACTGGGACGGTAAACATGATGTTGACCTCATTTTTGAAAATGACGCCAAGGTCAAAGTCCAACTGCTGAAACTGGACGATTCGGGAAATCCGCTTCCTGATGCGGTGTTTAACATTATCAAGGACGGCCAAATCATCGGTACGGAAAAAACGGATAGATCGGGCGTTATCACCGTTCCAAATGTCACCGAAGGAATGTACGCCTTTGTGGAGGTGTCTGTCCCGGCACCTTTCGCCTGCCTAACCGAGCCGGTCATCGCCCATGTGGATCAGGCCACTGTAGAGGGTGGCGGAACCATCACTGTGACGGCGACAGATAAACGGCTGCCCTCGTTGACCATTTTGAAAAAGGACGAGCAGACCGGCGCTGTGATACCCAACACGACCTTCGAGGTCAAGGGCATCCACTATGGGTATCACAATGATGTGGTCACCGGCCCTGACGGCACCGCTACCCTGACCGGCCTTCCCGTGGACAGCTACGAGGTGACGGAAAAGGCCGTCCCTGACCCCTATGTGGTCAGCGAGGTGCCGACACAGACCATCTGGCTCGGCCCCGGCGACAATAGGCAGCTCGTTTTTGATAATCAGAAGAGGCCCCTCATCACCATCGCAAAGGTGGACGCAGCAGATTCCACCACACCAATTCCTGACACAGTTTTTGAGATCATTGGTATTGACAATGATTACAAAAACGATGTGACTACTGGGGCGGATGGCACTGTATCCCTGCGGGTAGACCCCGGCACATATGTCATTGTGGAGAAGTCCGTCCCTGCCCCCTATTATCTCCCTGACGAAGATGCCGACCGGACGCAGGCAATCTCTTTGAACGCCGGCGATGAAAAAACGGTGGTGTTCAAGGACTACAAGGCCCCGGAGTTGACCATCTATAAGGAGGATTCCGTGGCGGGCGCGCCTGTCGAGGGTGCGAAATTCCACATCACCTATGTGTCCAACGGTGAGGCCGCCGACGCTCCCGCCACCATTGACTATGGTATCATCCTGACAGACAAAAATGGCGAGATCAAGCTGCACGAGCAGGGAAAGCGGCTCTACCCGGGCGAGTTTACCATCACAGAAGTGGAACCAGCCCCCGGTTTCCAGATGAAGGAGCCGACCACGCAGAAGGTAATTCTGCATGGCGGTGAGAGCAAGACCGTGACCTTCCAGAATGTTCCCCTCAATGCCATTGTTGTTGAAAAGTATGATAGCGTCACCGGCGCGGCCCTGCCCGGCTGCACCTTCCAGATCCGCTACTTGGGCGGCACTTCGGGTACCGGAGGCACGGTCATCGGCCAGAAGACGACAGGAAAAAACGGCACCGCCATCTGGACGGGCCTCCAGAGCGGCACCTATATTTTAGAGGAGGTAGACCCAGCAGACGGGTACAGCATTATCCAATCGTCGGAAACCGTGTATCTGGCAGACAGTGGGGAGCAGTCGGTTGTCACTGTCCGTTTTGAGAACATGCCGGACGGAAATCTGCTGATCCGCAAGGTCTGTTCGGTCAACCCCAGCGTCACCTTGCAGGATGCGGAGTTCAAAGTCATGTATTCTGATGGGACGCTCATCGGCGACAGCAACGGTATCTATCGAAGCGATGAAAATGGTGAAATCCTCATTACCGGCCTGACCCCCGGAAAAAGCGTGGTAGTCACGGAAACCCGCGCCCCGGACGGATTCTTGATTGACACCCAGAGCCAGACCATCCAAATTAAAGAAGGCCGCACGGTCACTTTGACTTTCAAGAACCAGCCCAAAGGCCAGCTTATTATCCAAAAACGGGACAGCGAGACAAACCAGCCGCTTTCCGGTGCGGAGTTCAGGGTCACAACGGCAGCCGGATGTGAGGTGGGCCTGGACGGCGTGATCGGCGACTCCACATTGACTCAAAATGGTATTTTCACCACGGACAGCAGCGGTGAGATCCGCATCTCCAATCTGGCTCCAGGGGCATACATAATTTCGGAAATCAAGGCGCCGGATGGCGGATACATCATTGATCAGCCTTCCACCAATGTGGTCATTGGACAGGGCGGTGACACGCAGACTGTCGTTATTAAAAATTCCAAGGCCGGCACCCTGGTCATCGACAAGCGGGACTCCCTCACTGGCAAGCCGCTGGAGGGCGTTACCTTCAAAGTCACGACTTCCACTGGAGAGTTTGTTCCCGATGAAAACGGCAAAATCAGTTCCAACGGCCTGTATTTCACCGATAAGGACGGCAAAATCACCATCAACGGCGTGGTGGGGACGCTGGTAGTGACAGAAACGGCCACTATCCCCGGCTATGCTATCGATGAGGCCACCCGGACGCAGACGGTGGTGGTGAATCCCAATGACACCCAGACGCTCCGTTTTTTCAACACTCCCAGCACCACCCTTGTCATTGAAAAATACGCGGACACTGGCACCACCGCAGATACCGCCGTTCCCCTGAAGGGCGTGACTTTCCTGGTCACTGATTCCAGTGGCGCCGTGGTCGGCCCGAGCAACGGGGAGTATATCACGGACGAGAACGGCCGCATCGTCATCACCGATTTGGAGCCCGGAATTACCGTAACCGCGCGGGAGGTCAAAACGGTGGAGGGCTATGTCCTGGACAGCGCCCCCAAGAGCATTTTAATCAAGGAGGGCGAGGTTCAGACCCTCCGTTTTTACAACAGCAAGCAAGGCTCCCTGGTCATCCGGAAACTCGATTCCGTAAGTAAGGAGCCGCTGGCCGGCGTGGAATTTGAATTGACCTACGCCGAGGGCGGATATGTGGACGACGCCAACGGCCACCTGTCCAGCAAGGGCCTCTACACGACGGACGGAAACGGCGAGATCCGCATCTCCGGTGTCACCGGCACCATCGTAGTTAAGGAAACCAAGACCATCGAGGGGTATACCATCGATCTGGCTGGCCAGACTCAGACCGTGGTAGTCAATCCGGCGGACACGCAAACTTTGACCTTCTACAATGACCCCATCGGCGGTGTCGAGATTGTCAAGGTCAACGCCGCAGACACAAAAGAGCGGATTCCCAATGTGACATTCGAGATCCGCAAGATTGATGATGAGTTGATTGACACCGTCACCACCGATAAGAATGGCCGGGTGTTTGTCTCTTTGGAGGATGGTGCCTATTACGCCGTTGAAATCGAAGCGGCGGAGGGCTTCCGTCTGGATGACACGCCCCACTACTTCGAGGTAGAGAACGGCAAAACTACCACGCTCCGGGTGGAGAACGAAGCCTTCAGCGGCATTATCATTCACAAGGTGGACAGTGTGACCGGAGAAGGCATTTATGATGTCAAGTTCCTTTTGTATGACGCCAACAAGAACCCTATTGGGGAATACTCCACTGATCAGAACGGCTACATCTACATCGACGATGCCATCGCGGAGGGCAAAGGCCGTTTCTACATTCGTGAGTTGGAGGCTGCCGAGGGCTATGTGCTCGACAAGGAGTACAAGACTGTCTATGTCCAGCCGGGTAAGACCATTGAAATTGAATGGGAAAACACCCCCATCACCGGCCAGATTCAGATCTATAAGTACGCCGCCGAGGCCAACGACATCACCGGCACCGCCGCTGGTTCTCCGCTCCAGGGCGCCGTCTATGAGATCGTCCAGGAGCGCAGCGGCAAGGTGGTGGATTATATCACCACCGATGCCCGGGGTGTTGCGGCTTCCAAGCCTTTGCCCTTGGGCCGCTATAAAATCGTGGAGGTCACAGCGCCCGCTTATTGGCAGGTGGATTCTACTGTACATGATGTGACGCTGGAGTTTGCGGGGCAGATCATCAAGATTTCTGCTTTCGACAAGCCCTCCAGCCTGGGCGTCAGCATTACCAAACGGGGTAATGCCTCGGTGCTGGCCGGCAGTACCATGCGGTATGATTTCACCGTCGCCAATACCAGCAATGTGGACTTGGAGAGTTTCTTCTGGCATGACACAATCCCCTATGATATAGCCCGGGCCACTACGCTGACTACGGGAACATACAGCGCCCGGCTCAATTACCGTGTGCTCTACAAGACCAACTACAACTCCACCTATCAGGTGCTGGCATCCAACCTGCTTACCAGCAACAATTACACCTTCAGTCTCAATGCGATTCCCGTCCAGGCGGGCGAGGTCGTCACAGACATTTATTTCGACTTCGGCAAGGTGCCGGTGGGCTTCCAGTCTACCAGCAACCCGACCATGAGTGTGGTAGTCAGCGGCAGTGCCGTCAATGGCTACCAGATGGTCAACCGGGCCGATGTGGGCGGCAAATACCAGGGAACCTGGCAGACCGCCCAGGCCAGTTGGGTGACGGTCATCCAGAAGCTCTGGAATACGCCCAGTTTGCCCAAGACGGGGTATTAAAGTGTGAGGAAAGCGGCACAAATTGACAGCGTACCGCCTTCCCTGTTAAGAACACAGGCAGCAGGGCTTCAAAGCTCTGCTGCCTGTGTCAAAACTCATGGAGCAAACCGTTTACGAAAACAGAAATTGCGGTCGATTGGAATGGACGGTACACCATATTGTCCGAGGATACCCGATGGGTCAAGGGCATCAAAGTCCAATTTCAAGAATGCCGCCGGTACAAGCCCCGGTTCAAGTTCAATTTTGCCATCCGCGCCTGTAATGGTGCCAAGAAGTTCATATTCCGGGTCTTTCAGTGCCAATTCAGCATCTTCCGGCCCCTCCGCAACCAAAAGGATACCTCCCGGCCGCAGGAAGCGTTTCATGGCCTGGCCTACATCGCCGGCATATTGGGAGATCAGCAGGTCGAATTGGGGCAGATTTATAGGGCTATGATAGTCCATCTCATAGAAAGAAATTCGACAAGGCCCGCTATAGGCTTTTTCGCCTAAGAGATCATTCAGCAGTTTTTCCCTGCTGCTAAAGAAGTCTGCCACAGCCTTGAAATTATCCAGGTAGACAACCTCTGGGATATATATGGATGGAACAATGTCATATCCGCAGCCTGGATAAAGCGCCGAGTTTATTTGGAACCGTTGCGCTATCATTTTATAGATTTCTCTGCGCAAAGGGTGTTCATCCATTCCACTGGAAGGAAACTGATTTTCCATGTATTTCTCCTTGCGGTTTCATCTTAAAGTGGATTTTTCTTAGCATCTTCAAGCTGGTGCTCATATTCCCGTATCTCATCTTCAGTGGCAAACCGGATCAGCAGTTTCCCACAATCAGGGCATTGCTCCGGCTCGGCTGCGCGGCTGAAAATAAAATGGCAGTTATCGCAAACATAAATCATCCATATCACCTGGCTACATTAAAAAATATCTTATAAGGAAACAATGATGATGCCTTAGCTTTCTTCCTGGCCATCCTGGCTGTCGGCCGCCGCCACGAGCCGGTCAAAGTCGCTTTGATAGAGTCGATCCTGGATGACACGGTACTGCTCAAACTCGCTCTCGGCAAAGGCCTTAGCGATTGCGGCGGTCACCTTCCCCTTATCCCGCAAAATTTCCTCTCCGTTGAACTGCAAAAAAGCATCCAGCTTTGAGGCCCAGTCAGCCATGGTCATGGGGATGTGCCGCCGGGCCTGCCGGGTCGCATAGTCCAGATACATGGTGACGATCTCGTTCAATTCCCGTATTTCCTCTTGGGACAGGTAGTTTTTTGCGACAGACACATCCGCCTTGACAATCTTGCCGTCTGGTGCATTGCGCCAGGAGGTCAGTCCCATATGCGGCTTTGTGTGATCCGCTCGATTCATAATAACCTCTGCCGCCGTGCTGCCATGGGCTGCATAGTGCATCTTGTTCTGAACGGTGGCAAAAAAATCCTTGGTGATCTGGCTATCCAGAGAGTAGTCAACCGCCGTTGCGTAGATATCTGTGATCTTCTGATAGAACCGCCGCTCGCTGGCCCTGATCTCCTGAATCTCTGAAATCAGGTGGTCAAAGTATTCATCATCAAAGATTTGCCCGTTGATCAGCCGGGATTTGTCCAGCACATAACCCTGCTTCGTAAAGGTCTCCAACACACAGGTGGCCCACTGGCGGAACTGTGCCGCCCGCTGAGAATTGACTCGATAGCCAACCGCAATAATGGCCGGCAGAGGGTAGAATTTGTAGCGGTAGGTCTTTCCATCATCTGCAGTTTGTGCAAAAAATGCACAAGCTGTTTTTTCGTCCAGCTCACCGCTCTCAAATATCTTTTTTAAGTGCTTGGCAACTACACTGCGGTCTACATCAAAAAGCTGTCCGATAGCTTTCTGCGTCAGCCACACTGTCCCATCCTGCACCCGAACCTCAATTCCGCTTTCTCCTGCGTCTTTCGTGAAAACGAGAAAATCGACGGTGCTATTGCGTATCTGGAGCTTTTTATTTTCACTCATAGGGTCGTTCTCTCCAATACAATCTCAGTTTTTATACCATTATAGCAAAGAGCGGTTTATTCTACAAGAAGGAGGCATCCAAAACTGAAGGATCAGGAAAAAAGCAGTCTATCCCAAGCTGCCGGCACAGCCCAGTCCATCCACGGGGCTATCAAAACAGGAAAGGCTGTTTCAGGCACCGCCAAGGGTGCGGCGGTAGGCGGATCATACGGTGCTGCCGCGGGGCTGATTCTGGGGGCAAGCCATCATGCCGGCAAGATACTCGCAGCTGTGGCCGTCCTGCTCATGCTCCCAGTGCTGTTTGTCCTCATGCTGCCCTCGCTCATTTTCGGTGGCCTGACCAGCAGCGGGAACCAGCCGAATCAGCCCATTTTGAACGATAACACCGCAATCGTTCAAAATACGAATGATATTGCCTTTGCGGTCAGCCAAATACTTGGCGAGGGCATCACAGACGCGGAGGACAGGATCGCCCAGGATTTCGCCGCCACCGACGGTGACCAGTATGAGATCGTTAATCCCTATGCCGCTGATATGACCAGCAATACGAACGCCTTTATTGCCCAGTACTGTGCCGCCAAGGAGCAGGACTGGAAGACCATTTCGCTGGCCGATCTGGAGCGGATTCTGCGCCAGGGGAAAAGTCAACTCTATTCCTTTACCTACACCACAGAAATCCGGGAGGTTGAGGACGACGATCCCGAGACGGAGGATGTGGTGGAAACCAAAAGCGAAAAGTGGTACATCTATACCCTTGTTTACAACGGGGAAGCCTATTTTGCTGATGCGGTTTTCCATCTAAGCGATGGTCAGAAGGAGCTGGCCGATGACTATGCGCAGAACCTCAGTTTGTTTCTGGGCGATGGGATGTTCCAATACGCGGAATATACCGGCTCTGTTCTCGCATCGCTGGGCGATGTCCGCTTCACGGATGGAGCTACCGAAGTCGTATACTTCAACCAACTGGATGAACGCTATGCCAATGAGCCGTATGGGACGGACAACATCGGCGGCTATGCCTGCGGCCCTACTTCCATGGCCATTGTGATTTCTTCTCTCACAGGTGAAATCATAGACCCTGTTGAGATGTCCAAATGGGCATATGACAATGGCTATTGGTGCAGCAAAAGCGGCTCTTACCACTCCCTGATTCCCAGTGCCGCAAAAGCGTGGGGCCTGCCCGTGGAAGGCTGTACTGCTGCAGAACCACAGCGGATTGTGGACGCGCTGAGCGAGGGAAAGCTGGTGGTGGCGCTGATGACGAAGGGCCATTTCACTAAGTCCGGACACTTCATTGTTTTGCGTGGCGTCCAGGACGGTCAAATTCTGGTGGCCGACCCGGCCAGTTACAACCGCAGCCAGAAGCTGTGGGATCTGTCTATTATTTTGAATGAGGCCAGCAAACGGGCCGCCGCGGGCGGGCCGTTCTGGATCATAGGCTAAAAGCTGCGGCGCATGGGAACAAACCCCTGCGCCGCAACTTTTAGTTTGAGTGATATTGGGAATTGTCCTGCCGGCAATCCAGAACCGCGTCCAGATAGACCTCTTTTTTCCCTTCGTCCACAGAAAAAAGTGCTTTGTACCATTTGCAGAACAGCGCCTTGCGAAAACCAGGTGGAAGGCCATACGCATCCTCAACAGGGAACAGATACGGCGTTTCCTCCAGCACATCTAATATTTTTTCAAATTCATCTACCATGCGCTCCGCAGCAGAAACACGCACCCGAGCTAAAAATCCCGCGTGGTTCACAAGCATTTCATCTGCATGTTTAGAAACAATGACCGAATACTTACTCACCAGCTTCAGCCTCCGCGATTGCTCGTCTCATATCCTTTACGACATCACGGGCGTTCCGTCCTTGATAGCCGTTTGCGCGGGCAGTCTGGGCCTCCAGCAGATCCACATAGAGCGCATTGCTGGAATCCAACGTGAGTGAAAGCGGAACGGACTTTTCTCGGACGATTTGTTTTAACAGCATTGTGAATACGCCCGACATGTTCAGTCCAATCTCGCTCAAAACCTCCTCTGCCTGAGCTTTCAGCGTGGAATCCACACGGGTAGTCCAGTTTGCATCTCCTGGCATATAGTTCACCACCTTTTCTGACAGAATTGTATCACATAGTATGTGCGTTGTCAATGCGACTATTCGAGGAGGAAATACCAGGATAGCGTCTGGGCTCTGTACCTGTCAAAACCATAGTTATCAAGATGACTGATATCTACTTATTTCTTCAAAGGAGAGTGTGATCATAATGAAATTCCGTCAAATACTTACTTTGAGTCTAACCGTGCTTTTGATGACCGTTCTGTTGACGGTTCCTGCTTTTGCAACCACAGAATCCTCCACCGCTGGTTTTCTGGACATCTCCTCTGATTCCGACAGCTATGAAGCCGTAACTTATCTAGCTGATCGCGGGATCACAGCTGGCACCGGAAATCAGTGCTTTTCTCCGGATAGTCTAATCACAGTACGCCAATGGGCAGTCCTGCTCTGCCGGGCCTACGGCCAAGAGGATGCGCTGGCGGACACATCTGAGCCATTTGGCACTGCCTGCGTGCTGCGGTGTTACGGGGAGGGCTGGTTGACCGATAGTGCCGTGGAGGATTCAAGCTCCAATATGTGCAGAAGTGCGCTCCTACAAAGCGCCTTTCATGCAGCCGGTATTCCCGTGTATGACTATACACTGTACCCGAACGGGGAAGAACTCTCTCCTTATGACAATATACTGCGGGTCGGAAGGGAGCTTGGCCTGTGCGCCCAGGACAGTGCCACGCTGGAATTGATGACAAGGGGCGAAGCCGCCCAGATACTCTACCAGCTTTTGACCTGCGAATACGAAATTGAGGAACCGCCGATGGTATCGGCGGTTTTTCTTTATAACCAGGAGGGCGTCGATCTCAATCCGTACCTGGTAGAGCTTGACCGTGTACCCGAACCCATCCTACAGGCGTTTGAACGCTATGAGTGGAAGTATGTGATCGACTTCGCCTATCTCCGGGAGTTCAGCAAGCAGCGAGGGATGACCTGCATCGGTGCGGCCTCCTACAGCACAAAGGAGATCTATGTTTCCGACTATACGGCGACTGTCCACGAGTTCGGCCACTTTCTGGATCAAGTCCTGCATTTTCCTGCAAAGCATGAAGCACTGTTCCGCGCAGAGGCCCAGTCCTCTCTCACTGTTCTGCGGGATTATGCCACAACCAACAGCAGAGAGTATTTTGCGGAGTACTTTGCCTACTGGATCGATAACCGTGAGAACGTGGACAAAATGGCACGGCTGGAAGCCGCAACACCGGAAACCTATGCATACTTCTCCCTTCTGGAGGCAAACGGCTGGACTGCTGGGAAAGCGGCGGCCTGAGCCGTTATTGGACAATTTACACAGCCTGGGCCGCGATCAGTCAAAGTGAAGTTTGGGCAGACGGAGATGTCCCCACTTTCCTTTTTGCGTTTTAAACTTATTGTTTACAAAATATTCACAGAATTTTTGAGCACTTTTGCTTTTGAGCGGTGCGTATTAAAGCGAAGGAATGTTAAGGAGGTTCCTGTCATGAAAACAAGTTCATATTCGATTTTTGACTTTCTGGAACACTGCGGGGGAAACTGGCGGAATACCGTCTATGTTCCCTGCGGCTGCTGTTTCCACCCGTGCAGGGCCAAATGCCGCGGCTGCCTGTTGACTGCGGACATGGATGGCCGCCCTATGGCAATTTCCGTTACACGGTTCGAGGCCATTACGGGGCAAAGAGTTGACTCGTCCGACTGCGTTGGATTGCTGGACAGATATGCCTTTGATGAGTTGTTCCGGCATTACAGAATTTGGGAATGTGACGATCCTGGCATGTGCCTTCTGTGTCATTTGGACAGCAATATCTCCGCCGCACCCTGCCCGAAGCAGGATCAGTCTGCCTCCCCACGCATCATGTCTCCGAAAGGGAGCGCAGATGATAAACAACTCACGCCTTTTGTAAAGCCGCCCCGTCCGAACACCAGACTCCATTGGCCAAAACAGCCGCCTGAACCGGATTAGCCGCCGCCATACGGAATGACAGGGCCGGGTTACCAGGAGCAAAGTCGATGATGAATAATTACTACGAAGCAAGGAGATGAAATGAAATCTATGAAGCGAGTCAACATCAAATGCCAATACTGCGGTTCCCAGGCGCTCCTGCGGCCCGCTTCGGTGATCTATGGGAAGCGGACGGATGACCCGAATGCAAAGCTCTATGTCTGCGCGCGGTATCCCTTCTGTAACGCCTATGTGGCCGCGCACCGGGACACCCTCCTGCCCATGGGAACGCTGGCCGATCCTGACCTGCGCCGCAAGCGCAAGGAGGCCCATATTGCCCTGGAGCGGATGATGGTCAGCGGAGGAATGACCCGAAAGCAGGCCTACCAATGGCTCCAGACGCAGTTTGGCCTTCCAAAGGCGGAGACGCATATCGGACACTTTTCCGAGTTTCGCTGTCAGCAGGTCATCGACCTGTGTGACACATTCTCCGAAAGCTGCAGCCAGGCTGCTTGACGCCGAATCGGAGGTGGATGATATGAAGCTGGAAAATCCAATGTCCGATCAGCAAAGAAGGCTGGCGGAAGAAAATCTGGCCCTTGTCTGGCAGACCATTGCCAAGCGCATCCGGCTCAATGAAGAAATCCCCGGTTTGGGGTTTGACGACCTGTTTCAGGAGGGAGCCTGGGCGCTGTGTCTGGCCGCCGTTTCTTACCGGCCGGAAACCAATGTGCCGTTCAGCGCGTATGCCCGGCCGGTGATCCGCAATCATCTGCTGGATTACTGCCGCCGCATCACGCTTCAGTCAAAGCGTATGGTCACAGTCCCGCTTGATGCGCCATCCCAGAATGGCCAGCCGCCGCCTGTGCAGCTGCCCGCATATGAGATTGCCGGCGGCGAGGACTGGGATACGCATATCCTTCTGGAGCAGCTTTTAGACCATGGCAAGCATACTTATACCGGTGTGGAGCGGCTGGGGATTGAAGCAATCGAAATGAAGCTCAGGGGGTATACCGGGACTGACATTGCAAGGCTGTACCACACCGGCCCGACCAATGTTGGAGCCTGGATCTCAAAGGCGGCGAAAAAACTAAAAAGCGACCAGAAGGTGCGCCGCCTCATGGACTATGATATAGAGCCGAAAGTCTCCAGCTTTTAGGCTTCACAGAGGAGGTTACGACTATGAAATCAAAAAACAGAAACTTTTATACCGCAGTCGGCCGTTTTCATACGAAAAGCGATGGTCGCGGCAATATCTACCCTGTGGTGATTATCAGCGGGCAGGAATATGTGCTGGATCCCCAGGAAATGTCCGTCTGGACAGTCCTCAACTGGCGTCTGCTGGACTTTTCTATGGTGGACTGGCACTATAATGATTTGGTCCGCAATCTGCCGCTGACGGAAACCCGCACGCTGGAGGACTGCCTGTCCCGGCTGGTGACCCGGGGGCTGGTTGCCTCTGGCACTGGCCAAACCACCCCAGATGCTCTGTATGACCTGCTGAGCGGCCTGTATGTGGTGCCGCTCTCGAAGAGCATTTTCTTGCGGCTGGTCACCTTTTTTCAGATGCTTCTGCTGGATCACGTGCCGTTTCGTAAGGCCAAAAAGCTATTTGAAAAACCGGATCTGAGTGATGATGAGATGCAGGTACTGGAGCTTTCCAGGCAGGCCCTGGTCTCTACGGCGGAGCTGGTTAAATGCGTGGAGCTTGACATTATCGACGTGTCTGGCAACGAAAAGATCATGGAAGCGCTGTATAGCGACGCGGATACCACCTGCGACAATATTGCTGATCTGATGCGCGGCGCGAAGAACCGTGAGGCGGCAGTCATGGCGGTTGCAAACCTCTACCTGCGGAGAATGGTCATCTTTGACCGGGTGTGAGCCATGAAAACAGGAAAAGAATGGCCCGCCGCCCTGCGGAACAGATGGTTCCTATATAACGCGGCGGGGGCCGGATTTCTGCTGGTGGGTCTGGCGGCCTTTTCTGCTCTGCATGACCGGATGCTGTTGATGATCAGCGGCCTGCTGTCTCTTTGCACGTTCCTGCGTTGTTTTTCGTTCTACCGGATGGTTCAAGCGGAGGCGTATGAGGTGGTGGAGGGCGTCTGCATCGAGCTGGGCCATCCGGGGCTTAGAAAGCGTCGAAAGGTTCGCCTGCTCCAGGAGGACGGTAACGAGTACGCCGTCCTCCTGGACAAACGGACGCCTTTGCGGATTGGCAACCGATACCGCATCTATTTCCGCTGTAAGGACAATGGTGGTCAGGATATAGACTTGGTTCCATGCCTTGCTGCGGAAGACCTGTTCCTTGGCCTTGAAGATATGGGAGAATATCATGCCGCCGCAGACAGTAAAAACAATAAGAGATGCATGTAATTCTCATCATGGCGCTCAACTTCTGATAATCCATTGCACAATTTGGCAAATATGAAACTTTGCAGCGGGCCGCTCAGGTCATTAGGGAGCGAATGCGGAAGTATGGATATCTATTCGCTTGATGGGCTGTAGTTTGCGAAGAAGAACTGTATATTGCTTGGAGAAGCCCCAGATCCACAGTACCGTGGATCTGGGGCTTTTGTTCTGTGAATTGATTGTGGGTTACTTAGTACTTCCTGCTTTACCAACAGAAATTGTATAGCTACCAGCTACTGGAGCGTATGTAAGGAATTCAACTGTTTTAGTTGAGGAAGTAAAGCGCTGTTTCGTTTACTTTGCGCTATTTATGACGACGAATCCTCAAAACAAGAATATCTGTTATTTTGTTGGCAATAATTACAACAATGGCAATAGCAAATAAAGTTGCGACTTCCTTCGAACTCGTCAACCAGCCAATCTTATAAAATGAGGCACAAATCAATCCTAGAATGGCAAACGTGACCACTACATCTTTTAGAAACTTTTTCATTGCGTTGCACCCATTATATTGTAATTAGTTTAACGCCACAGGGGTTTAGGATTTGTCGGGGTCTCAAACGCACCCCTATAATATTTCTCTCCATACATCATAGAGCCACTCCAGCTATCATATGTATTCATAGGGACTGGGATCATTCCACCACTTCCAGTACTAGTATATGTGGTAACACTATAAACAATCAGTCCTTTGCTACATACGCCTGTTTCGGAGTTTCTCCCTGCAGCTTTTGCGATGGAATCAAGCTCCACAGAGGTTAAAGACGGAATCTGAGGAACAACTGCAGACCCAATAGCGAGTGATCAAGAATCCATTTTGCCACATCTGCATCCACACCATAGTACTTCATAAGCCATTCAATGGCTTTTGTGGTTGAAAGATTTATAACCGCATCACGGACTTTGCGAATATTGTCTGTTGCAACAACACTATAATACCCCGCAGCTTGCGTAGAATTCAAGTATGTGATCTGATCCACATTGAAATAAGCGCCGTCCGGATCAACGTCCATTGTAGACCATCTCCATTCGCCGCCTTTTGTGGAGGACTTAGAATCACGGTTGCCAGCGAAATAGAATCTAAAGCTACCACTTGCAGAAGTCGTACCACCGCTGACTTTAACATAGTAGGTTGTATTGTTTTTTAAATCTTTCTCGATTCTAAAATTATTACCACTACCACCACTTCCAGATTCAGTTACTAAACTAAGTCCGAGAAGGCCTTTTTTGTACAACTCTCCATAAGTGTTTACAGAGCCAGTTGTGTAGATATTGTATGCGCCACCCGAAGGTGTTGTAAAGGTGAACCATTTTTCACCTTTCGCTGTTAAAGTTTGGGATGATCCCTTTCCTTCTGTAACCTCCACTGCAGAAGTAGGTACTGAAATCGCTGCAATAGTAGCTGGCGTATTTTGATCCTGATTTTCTTCTTGATTCTGAGCAAAGACCACTTCCTCGGGGAGTAACTGCTTCCCTCTTGCCTCAGCAAACATTTGTGCTTGTCTGTAAATTTCCCGAGGCGTTGCCAAATTTTCGTCCTCCATATCAATATCTGCTGCCATAGCAGAAATGCACAGAGAACTTATCATGATTAGGGAAAGAATGAGTGATACAAACCGTTTCATAAGCATTATCCTCCAACAATTGTAATTTAGAACCTACACTCGGGGAGCATCCCCGAGTGTTCTGCATATATGCAGAACACTAATAGACTTTATCCCATCGTAAAAATGGTGACATTTATGCTGTTTTGCTGGTCGTTGTGACGGTCTTGCTTTCAGCTTTGCCATCAAGCCAAACTGTAACCGTAGCCTGTGCCCGATAGGTTTTACCACTCTTTGCATCGACCGATCCGTTAATCGAAGCATTACGTCCATCTTCTTCGACCGTCCACGAATCCAATGTGACCCAGCGGCTCCCTCGCTGTTCCTGAATCTTCAGGATAATCTTGCATTTTTCAGCACCGCGTTTACCACCTACATTGGCACTTGCAGCAGCTGTTCCGTCTTTAACGGAAATTGCACATTGAGCATCGTTGATATTCGTCATCCTTAGCTCGATGATCCCATCGTCTATCGAAGATATATCAGCTGCCATACACGGGGAGGAAAGCGCACATGTGCAGATAACAGCGCAGAGCAGACAGAGCAACTGTTTTGAAACCTGTTTGAACATAAGAATTACCTCCTTCCTGTTCCGATTACAGTAACGAAGAAGGAGGCGATTAGGGGACACTTAAAATTTATTTTTTTCAAAAATAGGAATTATTTCGATATGGTTATTCCATTAGCAATTTTGACAATTTCCTCCGAAGGGAAATCACCAGTCAGAAGCATTATATATGGATCATCTTCCCACAGCAAAATTGAAGTACCATCTTTTACAATAAGAGCAGCGTCGTAGTCGCCCAAGGGGATTGTTGTTGTAGTACCATCTTCAGTATCCAGAAAAATATCAAAGCCGGTACTGTCAGCAACCAACTGCTGGCTGAATTTTAATTGCCGCCCCTCTGGGGTTTCGAAATAGATTGTTTGGCTTTGCGGATCGGATAATGTCTCACGGCGGATTTCGTTCATTCCTTCTGGAAGGTAGCTGAATTGAATTCCACCCAATTCCGTGTCACCCTGCCAGGAAGAGAAGAAGCTGAAGTGTGTCAAGTCATAGAATACCTCGGTAACGACTTCAATGAACTTAGCCCTGTAAGCCTCCACTGTCATCAAACCAGAAAAGCTAATCGTCGCTACTACCAGGATCACTACCGCAATTCTTTTTGCTGACGATATGAGTTGTTTCATCATGGGTGACTGTCGTTGTTTCCGAATGAGCTTTTTCATTTTGTGTTCAAAACGCCGCGAAAATTTATGCTCCGGAATTTGATCATCAGGTGGAAGTGAACTGAGCCAAAGTTTTTCCGCTTTCGGAGCGCACTTATATAGCATTGCTTCTGTGATTTCCATGTGCTATGTCTCCTCTCCGTCCAACTGATCTTCCAACCTTTTCCTGGCCCGCTGTATGGTCTTTTTTACATTTTCTTTCGACATGGACAGCATCACAGCGATTTCTTCCATAGAATACCCCCGAGCGTATTTCAACAGAAGTACTTCACGGTATTTTCCCGGTAACAATGCAATGGCCTTAACCAGTCGGTCATTTTCTTCAACCTGATCAATTATAGACTGCTCCGGGATACCTATGTACTCTTCTTCAAACGGAACAACGGTTTTCGATTTTCGCTTACGGTACAAGTCTATTGCTTTGTTTTCAGTTATAGTAACGATTAAACATCTCGTTTGGGGACTATTGGGATCAGCAATTTCATCAATTTTTTCGATTACCTTTAAGAAAGCGTCATGAACAATATCCTCAGAATCCCGGGCATCCCCCAGTATGCTGTTTGCTGTGTAGAACATTAGATTTTTGTACCGTTCATATATGACCTCAAATTTTAGTTTCCCCTCCGGAGAGTCGATCATAACTAGGTACATAAACATAGAAGCATCTCCTGTTATTGTGAAAATTAGATTTTTCCCGCATAAGAAGCTACAATCATCTGTTTACAACAGTTTGTCGAACTCTTCAGGAACCATCATCTATCACAGATGGAAAACACTCTCCCTCGATGCCAATAATATCATCCAGCGGGATTTTTGTGCCGTCTGTCAGGATCATGACACGCTCAATGCTTTCTGTCCGTTTCAAGATGCCTGTAGTTGTAACATAGCTCCCGCCATCCTTTTTCGCGTCCGGCTTAAACCATGTAACCGTGATTTCCGGCTGCTGGCCGATGATCTGCTCCAGATACCGCTGTTTCTCGTCCAGTACAACCTTGCTGTCCTCGTCCAATTCAATCTTCCGGTCTGTCAGCCGCGCCGCCTCCACGATGGCTGCTTCATGGCCAGTCAATGCGGCAAATGGACTGAAAATCGCCGCCCGGTCGCTGATTGGCATCTGTGGATGTCTGGCGGAGGTCGGATGGGACAGATGGATGATGTCGTTATATTTATCTGTGTTCTGCAAGTCGATCCCCCCTGCGGTACAGGCAATCACACTTGCCTGTAAACTACCTTGTACTTTGTACGAGTTCCATACTTCACAGGAGACAACAGGCCAAGATCAGTCAGCTTTAGAACGAATCCCCGGATTGTCGCATAAGCGGCGCCGCCGAAGTCCTTTTCCAATCGCTTTGTAGAGAACTCGGCTTCACCGTAAGCGGAAAGGACAAAACGCCAGAGGGAGACTTCCTTTTCCGTGAGTTTTCCCTGCTCCAGAGCTGCGTTGAAAGCGTCTGTTGTCATTGGCGCAGGCAATGCGGAATCCAGCTTGTGATACACATTTTCGATGAAATACACCAGGAACGGTGTCACATCCAGAACACCGCTGATCTTCGCATTATCCTCGATCAGCGCGTAGGCGTTATAGTAGTCTTTCCGGCTGTGATTGATATACTCTGAGAGCGGAATGAACAGGGCGGAGGAATATCCGCGCTGTACCAGATACCACAAATGCATCAACCGGGCCATTCTTCCGTTCCCGTCAAAATAGGGGTGCAGGTAGGCGATATAAAAATGGATCATGGCCGCCTTGAGCAGATCGTTCATCTGGTCTTCCGCATGGATATAGGCCACCAGGTCGCCCATGTACCCGTTCAGTTTCTGCCAGCTGATGCCGATGTGTTCCACCTTGTCACCCATGATATAAACAGCGTCGTGCCGGTAACGATTTCCGGGCAGCGGCCTGTCTTCTTCGGACAGAAAGCTGCCGACCGCCATCTCATAGAGCTTGAAGATATTTTCCTCAGTGATAGAATTGGCAGGATTGCTGATAAACTCCAGCCCCTTTTTCATGCCGAAAATGCGGTTCTCACTCTCGTCAGCCGGGGCATAGCCGGCCATGATCTTTCGGACGCTGTCCCGGGAGAAATCAATATTTTCGATGGTAAAGGTCGATGCGATTTCCTCCTCCATTGCCCGAAGCCCGTAAAGCTCCGCGCTGCTCTGGGGTGTCAGCAGTATTTTGGCCGCGGAGAGGTGGACACGCGCCGTATTGTCCAGGTAGACGATGCTGCTGCCGTGAAAGTCCTTCAGCGGCACAGTCTGATAGAAACCGTTTTTCAGCAGCTCCACGAACTCCTGTATGTCCGTCTGCCGGTACTTGGCCTTCAGCTTCCCCAAATCGGTCAGTCTTTTATCTGAGAGCATTTCCGCGAACAGCTTCGCATCCATGAATATCGCCTGCCTTTATACTGATATAAATTAGTATCAACTTATATCAGTATAGCAAACTATTTTCTATTTGTCAACTTCCACTGTTCTTTGCGGGGGCAACACAAAAAAATATCGTGCAGTCAAGGTTATCACGTTGATATCCGTCGATTACTCATGGTGTCCTCCAATCTGTTTATTCCGCTCCTGAGCCGTTGCGCCCTCCTCCAGATTCATACCCTTGAGGATAGCATTCTTGCCGTATTTCTTCTTGATGCCCAGTATGGTCTCCTGCATTTTTCGTTCCCGGGCCTGGGCGGCATCCGCCTTTTTGTGCTGTTCGTCCTGAGCGGCATAATCGGTGAACAAGTCCAACTGCTCCGCCGCGGCCTTCTTTGGCGCATCCGTCTCGCAGATCAGGTGATTGGCGGAAATGCTCAGCCGCCGCACCAGCAGCTTTTTATCCACGATGCGGTCAAACAGCCCCATCGCCGCCCGGATGATTTCGCTTGTGGAGGAACTGTACCCTTCCAGATTGGCCGTCCCATGGGCGTGCTTGGGAATCTTCCTCCCATAGCGGTCTGTGGTGACCTCGCCCGTATAGCCCTTTCGCCGCTGGGGATCATCCAGATTCTCCCGGTCATACCCCACCGTCAGCACAATTTGGTTAGTCACCAGTGCTTTATCCACCAAATCAAGCGACAAAGCGTCCGCCATCTCCCGCACCACCAGTCTCGCTTTCTCAAACTCATATGGGCATTGGAGCACCTGCCCAGAGACGATGCTCTTGTTTTCCGGCTTATAGGCTTTGACATCCGCGATGGTACACGGCTCCCAGCCCCAGGCGTGGTCAATCAGGATTTCCGCGTTGACGCCGAACAGCTTGTACAGCAGTTCCTCATTGTAGTAGTCCGTCTCCTTGCCGATGGAACAGCGGGCGATGTCCCCCATGGTATAGAGACCGCTGGCCTCCAGCTTTTTCGCATAGCCTGGCCCGACCCGCCAGAAGTCCGTCAGGGGGCGGTGCTCCCAGAGCAGGCGCCGGTAAGTCATCTCGTCCAGCTTAGCGATCCGCACACCGTCCCTGTCCGGTTGGATATGCTTGGACACAATATCCATGGCAACTTTAGCGAGATACAGATTCGTCCCCATGCCCGCCGTGGCGGTGATGCCGGTGGTTTCCAGCACGTCCAGGATCATCTTTCTGGTCAGCTCGCGTGCCGTCAGCTGATAGGTATCCAGATAATCGGTGACGTCCATGAACACCTCGTCGATGCTGTATGAGAAGATATCCTCTGGGGCCACATACTTCAGATATACCTGATAGATGCGGGTGCTCCACTCGATATAATGGGCCATCCGCGGCGGGGCCACCAGATAGTCCAGCTCCAACTCCGGACATTTCTTCAACTCCGGGTCGTTCCAGGAGGAGCCGGCAAACTGCCCGCCTGGGGCGCGGCGCTGCCGCTGGGCATTGACCTCCTTTACCCGCTGTACCACCTCGAACAGCCGCGCCCGGCCTGAAATGCCGTAGGCTTTCAAAGAGGGGGACACAGCCAGGCAGATCGTCTTTTCCGTGCGGCTCTTGTCCGCCACCACCAGATTGGTGGTCATAGGGTTCAGACCACGCTCCACGCACTCCACGGAGGCGTAGAAACTCTTAAGGTCACAGCAAACGTAGGTGCGTTTTTCCATGTCTCATACGCCTCCTTCTCCTTAGTATGCCTTACACCGTGCGGGATTATGGGCGCTCAGCCCAAAACAGCGTCCAACTCCAGAGTCTCCGCCTCTGGGAAGTTCTTCCGTATCTGCTGGTAAATCAGCTCTCTGGACGCAGCCGGATCAGTCTGGTAGGCTGAGGAGATGTGGTCATAGCCCCACAGGGTCTCCGGCGTGGAGTAGACAGAAATGGGCCAGCCGTACTCCAGGCCCTTCTTGTTGATGCGCCTACGGAAGTCTCGGATCAACAGATAGCTCTGCATCTGGAGGTCGGTAACCGTCCCCTCAAAGTTCTTTTCGCCCTCCTTGCCAAAGCCGGCCAGCCGCTTCAGCTCAAAGGAGAACAGCTCGTCCCTATGCTCAAATTGATCCATTACCCGCTTACAGCGCATACTGGCAAGCTCCTCGTCCCAGCGGCTGTCAAAATCGTAACCGTCCCGCCGGTAGTTGGCGAAGTGAGGGAACCACTCCTTGGAAATGAAACCCGCCTTTTTGCCGAAAAATTTGCCGTAGGCCACCTGGCCGCTGCGGGCAATCAGCTCCCGCCACTCCCACGGGTCCTGCGCTTCATCCCCAGTCCACCAGTAGAGGTCGGAAGTGTTCTCCTCCACAGAAAAGCCGTGAATTTCATTTTTGAACAGTGGAAGAAAACCAATCTCGTTGATCCAGTCGATCAGTTCTTTCCAGCTTTGGATGCGGCTGGGATCGTCCCAGGCCATCCCACGCATGATCCACTCGCCGTTCTCGATTGCCATTGCACTATCTCCTGTCTGCGATGTCAGTTTATTATAACATATCATGGCCCTATAATCTATATGTCAAGCTGATAAAATAGAAAATTTGTTCGATTGGAGCGAGCCGCATTTGGACTTTCAGAGCATATCCTTTTCTATAAATCTATGGTATGCTGGCATAAAATATTGTCCGTGATATTGGTCAGAATATAAATTTTGTGAGACTACGGCTCTGGGGAAAAGTCTATCGGCATACGGCATTCCCATCAGCGCCAAAAGAAAAGAGCGGGAATATTCCCGCTCTTTTCTGGAAATCCATTGTGCACTATGACGTTACTCAATTCATTTTGGAGATTAGATCCAGCAGCACATTCTTTTGTTCCTGAGATAAAGTAGACCAGCTGTTTAATAGAGATTGCTGCTCCGCAGTCAACGAAACAAAATCACCTTCAGCAAAGAATTGGCAAAGGGAGATGCCAAAGGCATCGCAAATTGTTTCCAGGGTAGGAATACTTGGCGTGGACCCACGGTGAAATATATTTGCAAGTGTGGATGTCGGTAGCCCTGTCTCCTTGGCTAAACGGTATTCCGTCCAGCCTCGGGCAGTCATCAATTCCTGAATACGCACGATCACATTCAAAGCATCACGTCCTTTGCAACTATATTTTACCGTTTAATTGAGTATCAAAATAGGGCTACTTTAAGCTGTACTTTGTTACTCATTTGAGATATAATATATGCAAAAAAGAACTTACACCAAACCGGTATAAGTTCTCTCTAATATTTTCCATCAATATGATTTAATCTACGTCTTCGGGAGCCTCACTTCTGAATTGATCCGTATCAAAAAAATCATAAAGCGACACTCCAAGGCCATCACAGATAAGTTTGATGGTGACAATCCCTGGGTTATGGCTGTTTCCATAAACAATATTTTTGAGAGTTGTAGGAGGAATACCAGCTTGTCGCGCCAAAGAATTGATGTTGTGTCCATGTTCCGCACAAAGCTGCTGCACACGTAGCGACACTAATTTCCGTGTATCCATTGACGCACCTCCTGTCTGCAAAAATCCTATTTTAGTTTAGACTTTTGAACGAAGGTGTTGAGACTTTATATGGACTTTTAGCTTCAATTATACTATAATGTTGTCAGTCCTTATAAAGTCTTTTAATGTTAATTTTCAAAATATGCCTCAGTCATAGCCTCAAGCATCGCCACTACACGGTGCACATCTTTGGTGTCTCGATTTGCAAGCATTGTTCCCAAGTTGAACAAAGCCGGATTTTCCTCAACATTACCGAAAAGTATTGTGTGCGCATCCGCGTTTAGCACCTGGCAGAGCTTCATAAAACTGTCAAGGCTGAGCCCGGAATTACCAAGTTCCAAGTCAGCAATAAACGGTACAGACAAACCGACCTCTTCAGCCAACTTTTCTCTGCTCCATCCCTTTGCTTCTCTTGCATCACGGAATCGCTGTCCCATATTTATATTTTGGGGCTTTTTCTTTTTCACGCCGCAACTCCCCATGCATACAATTATTCATTTATATCCTATCCCGAATCCCTGCGATTTAACATATAGTATGACACCCCTAATTTTTTAGTGTCCCATGGAAAAGGAAGTTGCGTATGTCAAATGTGGATGGAATTATGTTCAGCGAAGAAACGCTGCAAGGCTGTGAGGTGACAACGGTAACAGTACAGTCGGAGCAGGCGGCAAAAGCTCTGGGGAAATCCATTGGAACCTATATCACGATACAGGCCAATACCACCTTGGACAAGCTGGGGGACGTACTCCCCGTTGGCGAGTGTCTGGCAGAGGTGCTGGATCGGGTGCTGAGCCCCTACTACCACGGGAAGCTGTGTATTTGTGGAATGGGCAACAGGCGGTTTCTACACGATTCCCTGGGGCCAGAGGTAACTTATAACCTGCCTTTGAAGATGTACTCCGGCAGAGAAGGCAATTTTTGTGACGTCTGCTCCTTTGACCCAGGCGTTTCAATGATCACGAATATCAATACAGAGAAAACCGTGGCCGGCGTAGTAAAAGAGATCAAGGCGGACTGTGTGCTGCTGATAGACTCCAGTATAGCCCAGGATATCTCCCGCCTGTCCCGGACGATCCAGCTTTCAACTGCTGGGGGCGTAAGCCCCTATCTGTCCGGGCGGAAAGCAGACTGGTCATCGCTGGGCGTCCCAGTCGTTTCTCTCACTGTGCCTACGGTAATCCCACTGTCTGCACTCGACCCGAAACCGGAGGCGCGGGATGAGCTGTTTACCAGCGCAGCGGTCAAGGATGTGATTGCCGCCGCTGGAAGCATCATTGCCTACGCGATTTTGCGGGCGTGCTGGCCCAACCAGTCAAAAGCGGCCTGCTTTATTTTCTCGAAAATGAACAAAGACCCAATTCCGTTCAGCTCTGCGCTGGGCGAAGCATTTGAGGAAGAAACCGGTAAATCGGAGACACCAATATCTCATTGAGACTGTCACGATTACCTCCGCAAAGATAGAAAGAGGGAGAAATATGGAACACGAAACAGCACCGAAGCAGGAGAACGAGCTGCCCTTTCGCGTTGAAGATGTGCTGGGAGATATTCGCAAGGCCAGGGAGGAATGCCCGGGCGTTTACTATGTAGCGGTTCGGGAAAATGAAGACCCCTACTTTGCCCGGGAGTATTATGTGATTGCGGCGGATACGCCGGTCATTCCTCAAAAGGCAAAAAAATACGGACGATCCCTTCCAGGGTGTCCGGAGATTCTGCTTTATTCCATGGATGAGGAACGCGGCGGCTATAAGATTATTGAATATGAAATCGCTAGATACCGTACTGAACACGGAATCCCCTTGCCGGATGGAGAAACGCTTCATGAAATCAAAGCGTTCCATAGGGAACTTCACCCGGAATACTTTGGGCCATATCCGGTGCCGGCTGTAACCCCTGGTGGCTCTGTTCTGCGGCACCATGTTATTGACAATGGCGTTTATTGGCTTGAGACGGAGCGGGACGGGCCGTTTCTGAGCGTCTGCTATCCGATTTGGACAGAGCTTTCTGACTTTTCCATGAGATTTTCCCGTCAGGCAGAGCATGTGCAACTGCCAGAGGACGAAGATGAACCGGATTACGTATTTTTTTCGGAGTACGACAGCTGCGTTCCCATGTTTGAACTGCTTTTTCTCCGGCATGAATGGAAGGAGAGCGGCAGGGTCAACGAGGCCGCGCTGATGAACGCGATCTGGTCACATCATCCTGAGTACGCTGCCGTCTATAACACGGAGGAACAGGCAGGATGCCATGACGCATTGGGCCTTCTGCTGAAGGCCTTTGGCCGTGAAATTGAGCTGAACGGAAGTCCGCAGAATATGATTCGGATCACACAGGACGAGGGAACCGACTTCCTGCATTTGGGGAGCGCTGCTACTAAAACGATACAATGAAATCTTTGTAAGCGGGAGGACACTATGATTTATTTACCAGATGAAAAGCAGAGGCTGGACAATATTCTTGGAGCGTTTCATGATTACATATCCAATCACACGTTCTTTGACATTGTCTATTCGGACAAGATTGGCTATTTCAGAATACAAGTGCATGATCCTGACGGCGAGGGCCTGGCGGTCATCCATTCTGTGGATAAGCTTCTGGACGTACTGTTCAATGAGGTCATCAATGACATCCGTTTTGATGGAAAGAATGAGGAGCACTATTCTTCCAAATTGTCAGAAGTAGAGACAGAAGAAGCCCGGCGCCGGATCACAGAGAAACTTAAAAACCTGGGTGAGGATGCGGACTATTGCATGGATTTTCTGGGCACGTATCTTGAGGATTACCCGAATAACAACATCGAAAGGTAAAATAAGAAATTGTACGGAGATACGGAAGGCGATACACCTCCATAAATTGTAAACCCCAAATGACTTGCTTTGCCATTTGGGGTTTATAATTTCTCCTGAATTTCCCCTGTCAATGTTGCCGCTTCTTTGAATTAAACTTAAGCCGGCAGATCAAGGAGCTGGCGGAGCAGCTGAGCGAGTATATCTCCGCACCGATCTACAAGACCTATGTCCGCTCTGCGGTGGCCGTAGAGGAGGCTCAGGCGAACCGGGCCGATATATTTGACTATGCTGGGAAGTCTACGGTGGCAGAGGATTACAGAGCCTTTATCGAGGAATTTTTGAAGGGGGTAAATGAGTGATGGCAGGGAAAGCAAAGTTTGGCCAAGAGGCTGCGTTCAAGTCCGTTGTCGGTGCAGATCGTCAGCTAGCACAGGAGCCAAGTGCCGCCAGCCGGCCGGTAGCGGTTGGGGGAAAGAACAAAGACCAAGTACAGAGGTCTTATTTCGTAGATCGTGATTTGGATAAGGCTTTACGGAAGATGGGGCTGGAAGAGGACAAAAAACTGACGGAGACGGAAGTGGTTAATGAAATTTTGAGGATAGGACTTCAAAAATATTTGTAGAAGTAATACCTAAACAGTAAAGGGTTAGAAGAAATTTACATAAGATGGAACATGAATACTTAAAGGGAATTAAAAAATCAATTCAAAGGTATTAATCATGAGATCTGATCGATCTAAATCAGGAAGATTTGTTTCCCAAACTAAGTTGAACGAATCATTTTCGTTATATTTAAAGATTTGAATAGTTGCACTTTGATCAACATTTAATACATATATATCACCATTATCTTCTACTGAGATTAGGGAGTTGAAGAAATTATCAGAAGGATCTAATAAAGAGGTGCTGTCGGGATTCCTGCGGCTTCTTAGATTTGAAAAAGAGTATGGAAAGTTTCGTTCAAGAACCTCTCCATGTTGGTTAATAGTTACTAGATGAAAATCAGACGTAAAGACATATAGTGTGTTATTATGAACACTTATCGGGGTATCGGCAGAACCAATAATATACGGGTGACCGAGGGAACTGGAAGAGTAATCGTCTTTTATAATACTATGTTGTATACTTTGAGTTGTTAAATTGATTTCACTTAAAAGTAGTTGCATTTTATCTGTGGTGAAATTTTGTATTGCAGCTACGCGATATATTTTATCATCGGAACAAAGAATCCCAGCTCCAAGAAAAAAATCATCATTGTATATATCACTTTTATAGGGAATACTATAAATTGATTTTTCTAATTTGAATTTCTTTTGATTTTTATCAAATGGAACAATAATGTATCTAAAGAAATCCTTATCACCATATTTATCTGTGCTACTAATTTCACAAATAAAACGCTGGTTACTTTCATCAAAACAAATTGATGGAGCATAATAAGGAATAATTACATCATAATTTTCTGTTTCTGAGAATAATCTTAATACCATACGATAGGTTCCATCAGTAGAGCCGCCCATATTAAAATAGGCAAAAAACAAATTCAATGAGTCAATATAACCAATTTCTTTTGGCCCAAATTGAGTTGTATTTATGCTTAGATTTGAGGGTGCAGAGATAATAGAATCATGCGTAGCCAAAAAAGACTCATTTTTAAAAAAATAGGAAACAGAATCTTGATTTTGAACAATAAAATCAGAAATTATTTCATCATTAATAGAAAAATCTCCTTTAAGGTTTCCCAAATTGTCATAATAAAATATATGAGAAAATGATTGCCTTTTGGCTTCAGATGGGGTTGATATTCGAGGGTCGACTTGCGAAGAAAAATGTATAATAACTTCTGTGTTCTCAGGAATAATTAATGAACCGTCAGATTTTGTAGTGGTGTTGTGACATCCTGATAAGGCAATAAAAGAAAAAACAAAACAAAAGCAAAGAAAATTTTTCATACTGCACCTCAAAAGGGGGGAATTGATTTGATATCAATTCCCCCCTCGATATAACATAAAATTTAGCCAAAAGTTTTCCAGGTGGAAGTGAGCGATGATTCGTAGATATCGTTGGGATATACACCATCCCCTCCATTGCTATCCAAATCAATACTATTGTTGGAAGCTTTCATATAGGCTTTCCAGACCAGTTCTGAGCAGTTGTAGGAGTCATCTTCGTCCATCCAAAATCCTTCAACAAGCATTCCGTCTGTTTTGTTGTCTAAAAAGTCAAAGTCGTAAGGACGTCCTACTTTCGATGCGGCCCAAGAAGCAGCGTCAGAGCGTGTGTTAGAAGTTGCACCTGAAATGGATAAAACAGCACTATCGTTATCATCAATGACAGTGGTTTGATAAGCGTCTTCATCATAGATGGATTTACTCCAAACGCCTGGTGAAGATAATGCCTCAACGATAGTCGAAGAATTCTTATATATACCACAATGATTATAGAATGTGGGAGTATCAGTGAAGAATATATAACCGGTTAATGCGGTTGGTAGCGGTGTTTTTCGTGAACCTGAATCGCTTAATTGTGTGACATGGAGATTGTGTTGTTGTAGTTCGCATATATAGTGTTGATATACATCTTCTTGAGAAATATTTTGAATATCAGCTTGATATTTTGATTGTAATATCAGAGTGTTGCGAAGATCTGCAATATCTTCATCGGTCATTGTGACATTCAAATCGGTATTAACCTGAATACTTAGATTTAATAGAGTGTCGAGTAAGGAATCCGATGAGTTTGTGGTAACAGCAGAAGTGGGAGAAAGTGTGATAGAAAAAATGAGGATAAGAGTAATAAGTGAGATGAGCTTACGTTTTATAATAACCTCCTCTTTTATTGAACGGAACTGATGAAAACTTATCGTATAATATTTTATCATAATTTCAGATGAATGTCCAGACAATATTATAGCGGGTTACCCGTTTATATAATGAACGGGTAACCCGCTATACAGTTAGTTTTCTTGATATGTTGACACCTATCATATGGTATGGTAAGAGATTCCTGGATAGAAAAGGACCGCTATATGCGCTGGAGCCTGGGAGGCCGGTCCAGCAGGAAGGAAGTGATGAATATTGTGGCTGCAGCCGGAGTTGGCAGCAGTTATTATGAAATGCTTGTCTGGGCGAGAGTAAATAGTAATTAGGCCCATAGCGTCTTAGTCGGCAGATCGGTCGGCTGGGGGTAGCAATTTGCTAATCAGAAGCCATTTTAGGGTTGATACTCCTATGTAGTGTGCGGGCTTGCCGTAGTAACCCTTGCAAACTAAAAAGTGCACTATGCCCCCACATGAGTAATCCTTTTGAAAGTGCTGGTAAGCAAAACGCATCGTGGTTCTTCCAATCTTTTGATGGTCGGGATACCACAGATCTCTTGGGGAGCTGCGCCCTCTACAAAGGTGCTGACAGAATCCTAACTGCCGTAGATCTTAATAAATAGAGCTACTCACGGATCCCCATAAGGCCCACGCCAGGGACATCAAGGATATTCTCTATGACCGGATGAACTGGGAAACAGAGAAACGGTATCAGAGCCAGGTGATTACCAGCAACTCTAACCCCAGAACGTGGATGGTCATATTTCAATACGCCAAAATTTGAAGTAAAATTAAAATGGATATAGAGCCTGTTGGAAAATAAAGACGCCCGAAATACAATATATTGTATTATATTCATTTTATTTTCTGTATATTGTATTTTCGGCTTGACAATATCTATATCTTGTGTTAATCTCTATTTGTAATTGATTCTTTGTGCGCTCCTCATTTGAGGGTAGGCTGATCGTTGATCGGCCTATGAGCGAGAGGTCTCGCATTGCACACGTTGTTAGGTTTGTACGTGAGTGCCAGTGGCATGACTGCGCCCTTTTCAGGGGCCAGACTGCTTTCTGGCACTTTTTATATATATTAGAACGGCCCTTGCGGCAGAAAGGAGTGTTCATGGGGCAGCTTAACGTGATTGGCTGGGTATCCTCTGATTTGATTGAGGGAACCAGTGTCAGTCAGAGTCCTTATTTAGGATTCTCCCTTGCAGAGCGTGTTGGGTATGGTGCCAGCGTCCGGACACAGTTTTATCAGGTCTGGGCGTGGGGCAATCTTACGCAGCAGCTGAAAAAGGGCGGTGTGAGAAAAGGCAGCTTGATCTGGGCGTCCGGCTTGATGGAGCTGGAGGAGTACACCAAAAAAGACGGTGTCACCAGGGACAAGCGGCTGACACTCACGCTGAAGGATTGGCGGTTCATTCCGGGGACAGGAAAGCCAGGAACAGCCCCCAGCCAAACAAAGGGCGCGCCCAAAGCGTCCACATCAGACGCCGCTCCCATCGGTACTATTGATGGCGAGCGGGAACCCCTGCCGGGATAATTCACCGGCAGAACCACGAGGCACGATACTGAATTGTTTCAGAGATGTTCTGAGCGATTAGTATCGTGCCTCTTTTTTTGTCCCAAAGAAAATAGAAAGGTGGAATCAATCGTGAATAAGAATAACCCCCTGTGGGCCAGCGTTTCTCTGCTCATTGCCGCTGTGATTGCCGTCCTGGCGTTCGTTCGCGGCAACTGGATGATCCCCCTGCTGGTCGCGGTCTTTGCCGTGTGGGGCCTGTGGGTTTTTGTTGCCCTGGGCCTGCCCGTGCTGCGTGACCGGCGTGAACAGCGTATGTGCGAACGGAAGCTTCGGGAATTGGAGGAAGCAAATAAGGCGGAAGAACTCCGTGAGGCGCAGGCGGCGGATAAGTCGATGGCCGCTATTCCCAGTTCTGAGATGGCGCAGACGCTTCTGCGTCATGTCAACCACCGTGTCTCCGCCCAGCTGAAGGCGCAGTTTCCTGATGCCCGTTGGGAGTGGAAGGTAAAGAACCCCACGCTGCTGGCAGTTCAGGGCGGGATTGGCCGTATCCGTGTATACGGTGTTCCCAGCTTTGATTTTGCAGACGTGGAGCTGGATCCTGGCGGACGTCTCGCCTGCTCGCTGGTAAAAAGTCTGACGGAGAAAGATGCGGAACCTGGCCAGCAACCGGAGCCTCCCAACCGGCAGCCGGTAGACCCGAGTGTCTGGTATGCGGCGCAGGGGCAAAAAATCCTGGCCTCGCTGATTGGGGATTTGGATTCCCGCGGACATAACCAGCTGTTTATCAGGGAAGATGGCAGCGCCTACGTTAAGCCTGTGGATGGTGGTGAAGAAACCATGCGGGAATCTTTCCGCAGCTTCCCAGCCAAGGACAGCTGGGCCAAGCTGGTAGAGGTGCTGGAAGACGCCGGATATGCCGCTACGGTGCAGGAGGACTGCATCGCCGTGGTGTGGTGACTAAGGAGGGAAAAGAACACCATGAAAACCGGATGTACCATTCAAGAGATGGGGCAGGAGATCATCCGTCAGAGCCAGGCTAAGGTGGACTACCTGGTAAACACCAGCCGGATCGTCATGGAGGAAGAGGATGATCGGCCCAAGCTCCATCTGCGTGGCGACGACGGAGCCGATCTGCTGGGCGCTTTGGACATTCAGCAGACCGCCCACCGGCAGATGGGCGCCTATCTGGGGATTCCCCAGAAGTATTATGACCGGATGCTCACTGAGGATGTTGGACTGCTGGCTTACAACGTTAACCGCTGGTTTCAGCGTGAGCCGGAGCAGCGTATGATCCGCACCATTGATGGTCGCGCCCGGGCTTTCCTCAGCAACCGCTATCATCGCATCGACAACCTGGACATTGCCCGGGTCACCCTCCCCATCATTGCGGAGATCCCAGACGCCCGCTATGAGTCATGCCAGCTCACGGACGACTTCCTCTACATCAAGGTGGTTAGTCCTCGACTGATTGCCGAGGTGACCCCTGGTGACATCGTGCAGGGCGGCGTGCTCATTTCCAACAGTGAGACAGGGCTGGGTGCTGTCAATGTTCAGCCGCTGGTCTACCGACTGGTCTGCCGCAACGGCATGGTAGTCAATGATGCCAGGGCTCGCCGGCGGCATGTGGGGCGCGCTGAGATTACGGAAGATGACTTCCAGATCTACTCCCAGGAAACACTGGCCGCCGACGACAAGGCGTTCATTTTGAAGCTGCAAGATACTGTCCGCGCGGCGGTGACTGAGGCGCGCTTTGCCCAGACTGTCAACAAAATGCGAGAGAGCAAAGAGGTCAAGCTGGATACTTCCGCTCTCCCTGCCGTTGTCAAACTGGCCAGTTCTCGCTTTGGGATTACCGAAGATGAGAGTAAGGGCGTATTCCAGCACCTTATCGAAGATGCGGATTACACACTGTTTGGCCTTGCCAACGCTGTCACCCGGCACAGCCAGGATGTGGAGAGCTATGACCGGGCGACCAAACTTGAAGAAATCGGATACAGCGTAATGACGATGAGTCCCATGCTGTTCCATGCAATCAACCAACAGGTGACAGGCATGGCCGCCTGACGGGCCTGCTTTCACATAAAAATTTTTCGGAGGTAAATTAGTATGAATAATCAGAACAATGAAGAGTTGACCACCATGCAGAACCGGTTCATGATTCCCCAGGTTATGGAGAGTGAGTTTACAGCAGCGGAGTTGGCCGAGGATATGGATGGCCTGCAGCTGCACTTTAAGCAGGTCAAGATTCCTGCCGGCGGCGCGCTGCAGTTTGAAGTTCCCACGGATGACCCTGATAACCCGGAATATATGCGAACCATCGAGGGTGTCATTCTCTATAACCACTTCTCCTTTGCCTACTGGCCGGAGAACGAAGATGGCGAGAATGATGAGAACTCGGCGCCTCAGTGCCAGTCTATGGACGGCAAGCTGGGCATCGGCAATCCCGGCGGTCTGTGCGTCAACTGTGGATACAACCGCTTTGGCAGCAGGGGGAAAGCCAAGGCCTGCAAGAATATGCGGGTGCTTTATCTGCTTCGCAGCGGAGAAATTCTGCCCATTCAGATCTCCCTGCCGCCCACCAGTCTCAGGGCCTTCAGTGACTTTGCCAACTATGCTTTCCTGCTTCGGAACCGCGGCCTCTGCTCCGCTGTGGTGCAGATCGGCCTGAAAAAGGACACCAACGGAAAGGATGAGTACAGCGTCGCCACCTTCAAGAAGCTTTACGACTTTGAGGGCGAGGAGTTGGCCCGCATCCGTGCTTACGCCGATCAGTTCCGTGAGCAGGCAAAGGTCATGCTCAGCCAGCGCGCAAGCCAGGCTGAAGCGGCGTCCAGTGACGTTGAGGTGGGCGCGGTTCCCAGGAACCTGCCGGGTAATGCGGAGCACTTCTCTGTCGGTATGATCGACGGTGAGCGGGAGCCCCTGCCCGCCTAATGGAGCAGGCACCGATCAGTGCACCCGCTTCCCTGCCGACTTTGACAGAGCAGCAGCGGCGGTTTGCCACTGAGCATCACAACCTGATCTATTCATTCCTTCATGAAAAGGGATGGGCGGTCAGCGAGTATTACGATATCGCGGCATTTGGCTTTCTTCGTGCTGTCAGACGCTATCTGACAGTGCCGGAACTGGACAGGTATGCATTTTCCAGTATTGCTTGGCCTGCCATGAGTCAGAGCATCACGTCCTTCCACCGCGCTGAAGCGCGGCGGAAGGAGGCGGAGCGGCGGTACATGATTGCGGCGACACAGCCAGACCCCTTCACAGAGCTGGAGGGGCGGCTGCTGCTTCATGATCTGGCCGCTGTCTCCAGCCAAGAGCAGATTCAACTGGCCGGGCTGCGTCTGCAAGGCTACACCATTGCGGAGATCGCCACAAAGCAGGGAATGCCAAAAATCCGTGTCAGGAGGATCCTGCAGGAACTGTACCGGGTCTATTTTCAACTTTATCAATAAGGAGCGTTCCACCTATGAAAAAGAAAATTTCAGGTTCCGGCTGTGCTTTTCTCGTTTTTCAGACGGTGTATGGCCTTCTGTCCTGGGGAGCGGCCATCATCTGCGTCCTGACTGGCGTACTGGATCAAGCCGGTTTTCTCGCCGCTGTCTGCGCCTGGGGACTTACGGCCGCTGTCCTGTGCATCGTCTATTTTCACTCAAAGCTGCTGGCACTGCAAAACCAAGTTGAGCAGCTGGAACAAAAAATAAGTTCAGATCGTAATGACGAAAGCGCAGCATGAGGCCGCCAAGCGACAAGCCACTGTCCATTATGCAGACAGCCAGGAAGGACTTATTTCGGAGAGTGCCCCAGCAGCAGAAAGAAAACGCCGCTCTCAGAATAGCGCACACCGAACATCTTCCTATGGCTGTGGCTTTTGGACGGCGAACAACCTCCGTGCGTATGAACTGATTTATCGGTACTACGGGGAGCATGATGCCGTCATCGGTTTCTAATATTCCCGAGTGCCCTAACAAAAATAGGAAGGAGTATCTGTAATGATTTTTAAGAAGTCCACTACATTGAGCGGAACGCTCATGTACCCGCTGATGGTTGGCGGCTGCGCTGTGATTTATCACAACGGCCACTACATCCGTACTTCGCGAATTGTTGCAATCCACGACTACACAGCGGATCAGGTTCGCTTTGAGACGCTGAACACCAAATACACGCTGCTTTTGAACCCTACTCCGCAGGAGACCGTGGGCTCCTGCCTGATGAGTATGGCCGCCTGAAAGAACGTGCCATAGCGTAGAACGGCATTTGCCGTACATGATGGGACACGCCGCAGGATCCTTTGTTCTTGCGGCGTGTTTCTTTATATAAAAGGCAGGAGTTTATATGGATATAACCAAAATATTGGGTTCCCATGACGTGAAGTTTCGCTATATGATGCTTGACCGTATGCGGTCGGACTGCGACTACTATCTGGGTAATGGCCGCCTATATGGCAATCACCTCTGGGCTGGGAGTGAAGAAAAGCAGATCAGTTACATGAAAGCAATCTGGGAGAGTTTTCCCTCGGATCAAAAGCCCCAGTGGCTGACCTATGAGGAAATTCTGGTCTATGAGCGCCGGATAAATTTTTACCGGTTTATCCGGGACTACATGAACTGCGCCCGGGATGCCAGCGGAGCATATCCGTTTGCGGCAACATTCGGCCAGCTGACCAACGATGAACTGCTTTCGATTGAAGCCCGATGCGCTGACTCCTGCGAGGCGGAGGCCATCCGTGCCGCAATCCTGGCCGTCGTGGGAACCAATCCACATTTGAAAGGGGAAACGCGATGATATTGGAAGCAAGACCTGTGCGGTCAAAGGATAAGGTACCCTTTACCTGTCGGCTCTGCGGGGCGTGCTGCCGTGATCTGGAGGATAAGCTGATGCTGGAACCCATGGATGCCTATTGCTTGGCCCGCCATCTGCGGGATAGTGGAAATGGCATCAGCGACATTGAGGACGTTTACACCCGCTTTGCACATGCCTCCCTGTTGGATGGTATTTATCCCATTTTTCTGGTAAATACCCAAGAAGACGACCATGCCTGTGTGCTGTTGGAGAATGGCCGGTGCAGCGTCTACGAGGCACGTCCCCGGGTCTGCCGGCTGTATCCGTTTTCCGTAGATACCGGGACGCGGGGACGGCGCTTTGCCTACCTTCAGAGTATAGACCGCCATCAGGATCATTTCACAGGGCGCAGCGTCAGTGTAGAAAACTGGATGTACGAAAACTTTACACGGGACGCCAGAGAGTTTGTTGAAGCGGAGAGCGATATTTTGCCGGAGCTGGGACACCTCCTGCGGAGATTGGGCGAAGACGGTCGGCGGAGCATATTATTTCAGGTGATGTATTACCGTTATTACAACTATAACCTGGATTAGCCGTTTCTGCCGCAGTATCAGGCTAATCAGAAGGCATTACTGGAGGCTCTTCATCGGAAACTGCCCAGGGAGGAGTGACACGTATGTTTATTTTGGAACATCGGAGTTCTCAGGACACAGCGCACCATTGGCACCCAGCCTGGCAGATCAGTGCTTTCTGTGGGAAGCGAAGTCTATTGGAGCGTATCTGTAGGGCCCAAAAGCAGCCCCATAATTGGCGGGTCAGGCCAACTGCCATGACCTGTGAACAGCTTATGCAGTCCAGTCGCAGGATGGCTGGTCGAAAAGCTGCCTAATGCCGATTAAGTACATTTGTACTAAAAGGAGATTGCTATGATAAGAACCGTTGACAAAAATTGGCTGGTGCGGCGGGCAAAAGCCATTCAAACACACAACTTAAAGCAATACGGGGAATCGGCTGCATGGATCACGGTCCTAAGCCGCCTGAAGCAGTGCATTGTTTGCATTTATGATGGCAGCATGGATATTGACACCGAGCAATATGTCAAAATCCGCAATTTGGAAATGCATGCCAAGAGGAATCCATGAAACCAAATTACTTTCGTTTTTGTGGTATTCCTGGCAGGTAAACCGTCGTGCGGAATACAATAATCAAGAAAGGATGAAAAATATGGCAGAGTATGTTTGTACGATTCGCACCAATTATTTTCATGTGAAAGATCCGGACGCCTTCCGTGCCTTTATGGGGCGGGTTTATGGCACCACGGATTTTATTTCGTTCTGGCAGGAACAGGATCTCTCCGGACAGCCTGTGTTTGGATTTGGCACGCATGGCGGTATCGGTGGTCTGCGAAATGCGGAAGAGGTCGAAAACTGTGATGCAGATGACAGCGCCTATGATGAGTTTATCAACGGACTGCAGGAACATGTGGCTAAAGGCGACGCCGTGATCCTGCTTGAGGTGGGACATGAGAAGCTGCGGTATGTCCATGGTTCCGCCACGGTCATCACCAGCAGCGAGCAGTGTTTCCTAAACATTTCTGACCTTGCGAAAAACAAAGCGGCAGATATGCTGGGAAGTCCCGGTTGGGATACGCAGTGCGAGTGCTGAACACTGTCCTCTGCAATAATTAACATTAGGAGATGAAATCTATGCGTGAGTTTCTATTCAGAGGCCAGACACGAAGATATGGCGAGATACTGGCAAACGTATCTGGCGATAAGCTGCCCGGCAAATGGGTCTATGGCGGTCTTTTCTGGGGAACCGGTGATTTTTCCGTCATCTATGGCGGTGCGGACGAAGAAAACCTGAAAAAGCACCTTGTATACTCCGATACTGTTGGGCAGTATACGGGTCTGCAGGATCGCACCAAATGGGATGAATTGTACCTGGAGGAACAGAACCGCTGGTTGGAACACCATTCTGCTGAGGAATGGAACGGTCGGTCCATTTACGAAGGCGATATCGTGGAGGGTGTCGCCTATTCCTCCACCTGGCGCGGGGTCATTGTCTGGATTGAGAAGATCGCGGGTTTTGGCGTGCGGTATCAAAAGCGCACAGAACCGACGGCGTGGGAAAACGCATCCATTCTGAAATGCTTGCATATACGCAAGGATCAGTTTGCGGCCAAGGTCATCGGCAACATCCATGACACGCCTGAGCTGATGAATGAATATGGCTCCACGGGTAATTCACACCTACTTTCATAATCCTTTAGCAAATCAATAAAGAAAGGTTCAAGGAACATGAATGAAAACTATTATGAAATCTGTATTGGGCCCGGCCCATTTATTACGGACACAGATTTTTGGATGTGCATTCGCGGCACTCGCCAACCCTCTCTGGAGGAAGCGGAACAGTTTTACGCAGAGGATGTTCAAAAATTCGGTGGAAATGTGCTGGCCGTGAACCAGCTCTCCGCGCAGGAGGCCGGAGATTTTTACGACCTGAGCAACGAGGCCAACTGGCCAGTCTTTGGTTCCTGATGCGTATCTGCGGAGAGAAAACACCGTGGAAACCGTTGAAGATTCTGTCTTTTGGCGCCGGGATGCAGTCTACCGCCCTTGCGCTTATGTCCTGTGAAAATGCAAACGCAGAGCATGCCGAGAAGGAACATCCACATCCATTAGTTCCTGTTTATGATTTGGTTGTTTTCTGTGATCTTGGTTTTGAAGCGCCATGGGTTGAACAACAGGCCGAGTTTGTCCGGAAAGCCTGTGAAACTGCGGGAATCTGGTACAAAACACTTGAAACGCCTCTGTATCAGGATCTGACACGAGACTTTGGATATAAGCGGGTGGTCAGTATCCCTTGGTGGACGCTCCGGAATGATGGGCATAAAGCCAGAATGCCCCGCAACTGCACGATTGACTACAAGGTTCAGGAAATATCAAAATTCGTCCGGTGGGAAGTCCTGGAATATCGAAAAGGGCAGATACTTCGTGACGAAGACAAGAAAGCGCATGAAATGCACATGGGTTTCGGCTATGAAGAAATCCGCCGCTGCAAAGAAAGCCCAAATCCGATGTTTGTCAATCGGTTTCCATTGGTAGAAATGAAGCTGGTCAGAGCGGACAACTACGCCTACATACGGGATGTCTGGGGCCTGGATACAAAGGCCTCCGCGTGTGCCTTCTGTCCGTTCCACCGCAACTACTTTTTCCAGCATCTGCGGCAGAACGAGCCGGGGACGTACAGGAAGCTGATATGTGTGGATGAACTGCTCCGCGACAGGACACCGCATCCACCGATGGATTCAGATCTGTTTATTTCCCGAAGTAGAAAGCGGTTAGCAGATTTGACACCGGAAGACTGCAACGATGCGGAATACTTTATGTATGGCAAAGAAAGACTCTGGAACGGTTTTTAGGTGCCGGCAAAACACAGCGCAGAAAAGCCAGAGAGTGTCATCCTGAGTTGAGCATTCATCAAAGCCGTCGGTTGGCGGCCCGATTGGAGGAACGAATATGTCAAATATGAGCTATTGCAGATTCCAGAATACTTCCGGTGACGTAGTGGAATGTCTGGATGCGTTGAATGAACAGAAACCTTTGAGCAGCGACGAATACCACGCCGCCGTCGGTATGTTTGACGCTATCCTATTCTTTTGCCAGGAGGTTGGGATCATTGAAGATTTTGACCGCGGCCGCATCAGGGAATGCCTGAGTGAATTGCGGATTAAGAAGGAATGAATCGCAACACCTCTATCTGAATTTATAGATGATATGGCAATGGGGCAGCAAGTTTTTGATTTCAAAGGAAAACCTGCCGCCCCATTTGTCCTTCATCTGCCAGAAAATAATTAAAGGAGATGGAACACTATGCGTAGCAAAGCAATCGTGGATGCCAAAGCCTTTGCCGAGGCTCTGGCGCAAGTCAGCAAAACCGCGAAAAGGGTGAGCGCCCCACTTCCGCCTGTGCTATCGGAGGTGCAAGTTCGATTTTCCAATGGACGCTGTATTCTGACCGCCACAGACCTGGAAACCTGGCTGATTAAAGAAATCCCCGCCCAAGGAGATGATTTTGCGTTCGTATTTCGCCGAACAAAGGACATTGTGAAAGCCTGCCGCTTCTTCGCAGAGGAGCTAATCATAGAAGCCGGCGATCCTGCCGAGAGGAATAAGCGGACATTGGAGCTTTCCTTGACCTGCGGTGGTCGGTGCTGCGAGTTTGACGCACTGACGGCGGAGGATTATCCGGACTACGAACCGTTTGAAGCGGAAAATGTGTTCCCTGTCAATGCGGCCGCCCTTTTGAGACGGGTGGAGAGAGTTGGCTATGCGGCGCCGCTGCCATCGGTCAACACTCGTTCCAGCGTTGCTGGCATCCAGATGGTTGGGAACCGCGTTTTTGCCCTGGACGGTGTCCGGATGGCATGTGACACAGACAGCAGTTTTTCATTCCCCAGGCCGTTTATAGCCCGCATGGATGCGCTTTCTCTCCTGAAGCTGTTTGGCGATCAGGAAGTCATGATTGCTCTGGGGGAACGGCGGGGACAAATCTCAGACGGCATGACTACAGTGGGATTTCGCCTGCTGGGAAATGACTTTTTTCATGTGGAATCCGCTGTCTCTTTGGCGTACAAGGAGAAAATTACGCTTTCTCCAAAAGATATGCTTCGAGAACTGAAGTATTTGAAGGAATTTACGGCAAATGTGCTTCGTCCCGACGTTCGTTTTCAAGCGGGAGGGCTGCTCATGCCGACAGGCTCCGGAAAATACAAAACCGGTGTGGAAATCACCGGGAAAAACGAAATTGCATTTGCTTTCCGACTCTGCAATATGATGGACGCCATGCGTCAGTTTCAGGATGAACCGCTTGTGACGGTAAAAATCACCAGTGCGGTGTCCCCCATCGTTATTGAGGCGGAGGGCCGAAATGATTTTGCGTTGGTCTGCCCGGTTCGGATCCGCGATAAACTGTCGGCGGCGTGACAGACGTATATGGAAAAACGGAATTTGTAATAGGAGTTGAAGCTATGAAACGAGGTGTAAGCATTCAGCGCGGTTATGATTATAAGAACCAGCCCTGCGTTACAATCCAGAAAAGCCGTGGAAACCTGACCATTCATGAAATTGCTGATCTGCTTCGATATGAGGACAGCCAGTGGAACGGGTGGTACGTCATCCTTTTGAATTGTACGGAAGCCACCATGGGCGGCAACGGATGCTTTGATCCAATGGAGCGGCAGAAGGGTGACAGTGTGGCGCTGTACGAGGTGGCAGATGGAGACGAATGTCCTGTCTGTGCCGCTGTGCTCCCACCAATTCAATACTGTCCGTCCTGCGGCGCCGACTGGTCAGATGCAGAGAAAAACGCGGAAACATTGTTGGCCTCCATGCGGGGTGAAACGGAGCGCAGCATACGATCCGCCTCATCCCATGCGGCCCGGCTGGCCTGGTATTGGACATTCATTGGATCGGTGGATATGGCCAGGCAGATGGGTCTAATCACGGATGCCCGCCGCCAGGAGATCTACCAGGAGGTGGCACATCTGAAACCGGAGCCGCTGACTGAGCAATACGACAGCGGTACAGCCAGCAAAACTTTGTAAATTTTTCTGCAGTTGGAAATTATCCTTGTCAAGCAAGCGTTATTCGGGTAAAATATGATTATGATAGTATAATTTCCGAATTTATTAAGGAGGGTATCATGTATATCACTCGTCACATGGAGCAGGTCGTGACTCGCCTTACGGCACAGTATCCGGCTATTATGCTGATTGGCCCCCGGCAGGTCGGAAAGACCACCATGCTGGAGCATCTGATGGCGCAGGAAGGCCGCGGCCGAAAGAAGGTCACTTTAGACGATTTAACCGAGCGGGAGCTGGCAAAGACGGATCCCAAGATGTTTTTCCAGCTTCATAAACCGCCCCTGCTGATCGATGAGGTACAGTACGCACCGGAACTGTTTCCCTATATCAAGATCATGGTAGACGAGCGGCATGAGCCCGGTGATTTCTGGATGACCGGATCGCAGATATTTCGTATGATGGAGGACGTTCAGGAGTCACTCGCTGGCCGCGTTGCCCTGCTGCATCTCTCCCCTCTTTCTCAAAGTGAGATCATGGGGTATTCATCTATTCCGTTCCAGGTGGATCTGCCTCTGCTGACAGAGCGCCAGGAAGTATGTGCGGTATGGGATACCAGGGAAATGTATCAGAAGATTTACCGCGGTGGGATGCCTGCGCTGGTTACCGGACAGTATGAAAATGCCAACATCTTTTATTCCAGCTATATTGATACCTATATGGAGCGGGATGTGCGGCGGCTATCTGAGCGGATCGACAGCTTGAAATTCTTACGTTTCCTGCGGTCTGCCGCTGCCCGGGCCGGTCAGCAGGTCAACTACAAGGGGATTGCCGATGATGCGGAAATCGATCAGGTCACGGCTAAGAACTGGCTTCACATTCTGGAGGCCCTGGGCATTGTTTTTCTGCTGTACCCGTTCTCCAATAACGTGCTCAAACGCACGGTTTCCACGCCGAAGCTCTACTTTTATGATACGGGCCTGGTCTGCTATCTGACCCGGTGGACCAGCGGTGATACGGCGATGGATGGCGCCATGAACGGCGCACTGCTGGAAAATTATACGGTGGCTGAGGTGGTCAAGTCCTATCAGAACGCTGGACAGGAGCCATACCTCTACTACTATCGGGACGCCGACGCCAAAGAGATCGACTTGATTTTGGAGCGGGACGGCAGACTGTTTCCGATGGAAATCAAAAAGATGGCCTCGCCGCCCAAAAAACTGACAAGGGTTTTCGACCTGATTGACAAATCTCCGCTGCAGCGGGGAACCGGTGCGGTCTTATGTATGGCAGATAAGCTGGGAGCCTTTGACCAGAGCAATCTGATCATCCCGATCCCTTTAATTTGAGTCGGCTCCCCAATGTATTTTGTTAGGAGTGAACATGTGAAATTGGTCTATGCCTGATAAGGCTGCTTGGCATATTTTGTACTTTGGCAATTAAACAAATGTTTTCATGTGTCCCATCACATGGAAAACAGCAAGGAACCGATAGATTGAGGCTTTCTGCTCAGTCTACCGGTTCTTTTTATATTTTCACAGGAGGAATCACACAATGGAAAAGATAAAATTGAAAATTCCAAGCAAATACTGCGAGAAAATCAAGGAGCTGTGGCAGGATGACAAGGGCTTTTGGGCTGTCGTGGCGCCTGGCTACTGTTTTACCAAGCCGGATGGATACATCCTCTGCGCGGAAACAAAGGCAGCCCTGATGAACGGATTGCCGCGCCTGAAGCCGGAGTGGTATGCGATCTGTAACGCAAACGGACGAATGGAAACTGAGGTGTCTTTTGAAGAGGCATGTAAGCTGCTTCGGCACCTTCGCCCGGACTACAGTATCATCTCTACCATGACGGGAGAAAGACTGGAGAACATCCGTCCAGATATCTACCGGAAACAGATCAACTATTCCCGCCGACCTCATAAGGATAGTACTGTTTGCTATGCTACACCGACCCACATAGTTTATGTGCGGGAGCAGCATAACGACGCGGGGACATATCCAAATTACCGGCCTGGATGGGCAAATCGCAATCATTCGCAAGGAGTGGGTGGATATGCCCAAAGAGGGCCTATCTGCGTTTTGTTTCACGTTGGAGCGTCAAATCAACCATGAACTGGCACAGAAACAGCGTCATGGCGGGGTCTTGCCCGTACTGAGTATTTCGGGAGATCCGCAGGATGTGCTTATGAATGTGGTTTTGCAACTTCAGGCCGTGAAACCGGATGTTCTATGTGGGCTCATTGAGGCATCTCCCATTGATGGAGCTGCATTGACTGTCACCAAGAGCCGCCGTCAGCAGCTTGATCTGCATACAGTAGACGCAATCAGCCAACTGCTGCAGGACAACGGCTTTGAAGAAGCCAGCAAGTTTTTGGACTGCCACTTTGAACTTTGAATGGAGGAATAATTTTATGAACACAATGCTTCACAAGGATGATTTCTGGAACCTGATTCAGGATGCAAAGGCACGCTTTGGTCAGGATACAAAGGCTGAGACGGATTGGCTGATCAGCCAGCTGATGGAAATGGGCGCGACTGCCGCATTGCGCTTCCATGTAATCATGAAGGAATATTTGCGTCTGGCAGAAAAATACGGGTTGTGGGATGCAGCTTCTCTGCTGTGCGGCGGCTGTTCCGACGATGGTTTTTTCTATTTTCGAGGCTGGTTAATCGCACAGGGTAAGGAGGTTTACCTGGCTGCCCTGGAGGATCCGGAATCCCTGGCCGATGTGGAGACATACGCTGAATGCTCTTTTGAGGCTATTTGTTCTGTCGGTTATCACGCCTATGAAAATTTGACGGGAAAAAGCGTTCTTGATGAAACAACGGATGAAATACTGGAAGCTGAAAGGACACTGTTGGCGTCGGATATCAAATACCGGGATGGCATTGAGTATCCTCGCAATGGGCAGAGCATCGCCGCCTACTTTCCTCGCCTATATGAGAAATATGCTAAGGGGACATTGACCGCTGCCAATGACTGTAGGTGGAATACCAGCCTCCCCACCATTCGCAGGCTTCTGGAAGAAGGCCGGCGCGCCGATCAGAAGCGGCAGCGAAATGAGACAGTTGCAGCAGATATGACTCGCAGCCAACCGTTGGAGATCGAAGGTTTTGATGGAACATATCCCATCCGCATTGTCATTTCCACGTATACCGAATACAGCAATCTCGCCATTGAGAGAGAGGCGCTGATCGACGGCGTGTGGGAGCCTTGGGATACTATTACCGTCAATTTGACTCCCTGTTCCGCGGGGCCGAATTATGCGTTTCTTGATTTGAACAACTGCGGCAAAGAATGTGTTTCATGGCTTTTGAAATATAGATTTGGTAAACTGCTGGATCGTGTGGAAACCAGCGGCTTCTGCCGCTATCCAGAGTTTCGCTTTTCAGAGCAGAAGCTGCGGGAACTCGATGCTTCCGCCTACGAGGAGCATGTGCAGCACTGGGAAGCATATCACCATACATCCTGGCCGCGTGCTTCTGAGAGCACAACGGATTCGGATAGGCAATTATAAAGTGAAAGGAAGGCACTGTACATGATGAAATATCGTGAGATTTATGAAGCTCTGGAGCGCCGCTGGCAAACGACGCCTGGCTTCCGCTTTTCCGACTTCAGCGGCTGGCGAAACCCTAGACAGGATCATGCCGCAGCTTACCGTCCTCTCTGGATTGTCATTGAGGATCGAGCCACAATGCGGCGCATTTGGGTCACCCAGGTGGGGCCTGAAATGGAAATCACCTACATGGCGATGGATGACAAGGGTTTCAACCAAGGCCAGCTCTACCGTATTCACTGCCCTGGTACTGCACAGATGGCACAGGAGCTGGAAAGACTGTTTACACGCCTGGACAGGGCGGCATAGGGGGCAGTTATGAAACACACAAAAGAGTTTCAGGCATATTGTGACCTACTGACGGAAGACTCTGCTGTGGGTCTGCTGCTCCGCATCCGGGAGCGGCTCTCCGACCCTAGCCCGCTGTCTGCCGCAGCGGCAAAGGAACTAGCCGCAGACATCGACGAATATGTTCAGCCGTTCCGCATGGATACGCCCTGTCCCCGCTGTGGCGCGCCGCTCTATCTGAGCGATCTGCCCCAGTATCGCTCCGTCTGTTATGCCTGTGACGAGAACTTCTATTGAGAGGTGATTTTATGAAGAAGGGCGGCAATACACATGGCATGGATTCTCTGGCGGATGTTTTATTTGCGCTTGGTTCAAAAAGGCCTTTCCTGAAAGAGATAAAAATTCAGGCGGATGGTGGACGTCAGCCATTCACGCAGAGCGGCGCCAAAGCATACGGACTTTTGATAGAAATTCTCTATTGCGTTGGCGCTCTATGTGAATGTGATGATGTGGTATCCGATATGATCGAGATGCTGGACGGCATAGCCGACGGAGTCGTGTAGGGACATACTGATTAAGCGGCAAAGGAGGGACTGTAAGTGCCTATCTACAGTCCCGTACCGATTTATTCCAATGCTATGAAACTTATTGTTACCCAATGATTGTGCCGCATATTGCGGCATTCTCACTCGATGCTCAGAGGAACGCACCTTACGGTGCGCTCCTCCGGGCGATTTTTATTTTGGAGGTCTGAGCATGAATCTATTAGAGAAATTTGAAAAGGTTGCGGTGGAAGCTGACAACCGCATTACTCCGGCGGATAAGGCCTTTTGCGAAAAGCACCAGAAGGCTTATGAAACGGCGATCCAGTCTTTTCAGGAACTGGCCTTTTTCTGGGAGGATATGGAGAGACAGCAAAAGGAATTACTGGACGAGCCAGGCAGTGATCAGGCAGCTTATTTGCGTTATCTGGTTTCGAGAGGAGGGCCGTCCATTAAAACAGAGGAAATCAATTCCCATATTGAGAGTTTGCACAGAACCCTGATTGGCAACATCGTCCACCATTTTAATTCTGTCTACAATGTATCGGCTTCATCCAGTGAGATCGCGGCGAACCTGCTGCCCTCAGAGCCGGGTCACTATCGCAATTACGATGAGCAGGAGGACAAAGCCTTTCATGAGCAACTCCGCTCCATAACCATCCGCTATCAGGACGTTGTTGATCAGATCATTCTGTTTCTTGGCGGCCGGAGCTTTGCGGAACAGGCATTTTATGAGTTGACGGAGAAGTGCCATCAGGGCGCATGGAATCTGTCTCGGAAACAGGCAGAGTACGAGCAGAAAAAGAACATTATCCGTTTCACTGACCAGTGCAACTTCGAGAATTGGCGCAGCTACGGGCAATGGGAAGTGTCGGACTCCATGAAAAAAATCCTCCGTGGCCTCGCCCACTATGAAACCGGCACCTATGACCTCTATCCGTATGGCTTTTCAGAGCTATTGGGCTACGGTCGCTTAAACAGCAGCGAATGCGAGTTTTCCACCTGCGAAAAAGTGAAAAGCCTGAAACTGTTTAAGAACGGGCGTGTCGATATGAAATTTGCCACAGAAGAACTGGCATCAAAGTTTGCTGAGGACTATCTCGGTCTGGTGCCCTGAGATGAAACCGATCAATTTGAAGAAGGAGATGAAAGACATCATGCGCTGTCATTTTCGCCTGCATAGATGTCCCGCTCCATGATTGGCGGGCAAAGCGGGAAGGCGGTGTCCCCGCACGTCTGGGAAACCCTCTGCGGGCTGCTGATCAGCGGAGACAGTGATACCGGCCATGGGCTTTATGCGGGAAACTGCTCTTATTGCGGCACGCTATATTGCGTAGAGAATGGAAATCCGCTGGTGCGCTGCCCCCACGGGAGAAAAGAATGTTCAGCCATTCCGACCGGTTTTCCACTCCCCATGTGTCCCTGTCATCGCGCGAACTGCTCCTACAATTATGAACACAGTTTGGAGCGATTAAGCGAGGAAATCAGCGAAGAAACCAAGCGGCAGTACCTGGAAATCACAGGCGGGCGTTACTGTGCTTGTGTGGAGTTGGATAACGGAATGGTGAAGGTGCAGTATGACGTAAAGCGCTGTATTCAGCAGAGATGCAGGAATGACTTCTGCGTGGTCAGAAAGCTGCCAAGGGATCTGCACATGGTCAATATCTATTACGATGTCCGGCGCACATGGGTCAGCCGAACCGGGCTTCTGGAGGATACCCGCACAACGCTCACCAAAGGTGTCAGGGTCTTTCCGAAGGCGGTAGCTCGTACAGATGCGGAGCTGTGGCTGAAAAGCAACTCGGACTACGGCCCTTTACAGAGTAAAAGTTCCTTTCAGGGGCCATCAACGACGCCCGGCGCTGGGATTCATGATTTTTCCGAGTTTCACTATCTGGTGGAAAACATCCGTATTGCGCATAGTGACCGCCGAGACGCCCAGAAAGACCAGCAGGATATCGATGGGGGAATCCAGGTTGTCCACGCCGCGGATCAAAAAAAGGCGGAAGCCGATGAAAGGCGTGCGGCCCGCGCATTGTCCAGGAAACGCCGGGCGTCGGGTGGCAGCCAGGAACTCCATGAAACGATGGAGCAGATAGAACTGTTCTGAGTGCAGTATGCGTTCAGGGCAAAGAAATTCGAGATATGTAAAAAGCAACACGGAGGAAAAACTGATGATGAAATACCAAAGTCAAGAGCTTCCGCTGTCCTTGGAAGAGCGAAAGGCGCTCAATGAAAAGGTGATTTACCTGATTGATAGTAACAGTGCGGAGGAAGCCGGTATCACCGGCGAAGATATCTATAACGCATACACCGGAGATGGTGGACTGCACGGCCTGGAGCGGGATGATTTTTACAATTACCATGATTACAGCGAGAAAAAGAAAGAAATTGAAAACGGGCAGTTTTTTACACCGCCGGATATATGCCAGCTGGTAGCCGACAGCTTAAAGCCCACAATCTATGACGCAGTGGCGGATCTGACCTGCGGCAAGGGCAGCTTTTTCAACTTTATGCCTGTGGAATCCAATCTCTACGGGTGCGAAATTGATGCCCGGGCCTACAAAGTGGCGCAGTTTCTCTATCCAAAGGCCAATCTGAAATTGACAGATATCCGAACTTATCAGCCGGACGTGCGCTTTGATTATATTGTGGGCAATCCGCCGTTCAACCTTCGATGGTACGTAAAAGAGGGCGAGTGTCTGTCCCAATTATACTATTGCCTCAAAGCTGCCGAATTGCTCAAGCCCCTGGGTATCCTGGCGCTGGTTGTTCCCCAGTCCTTTTTGGCGGATGATTTTCTGGACGGCGCCATGATCCGGGAGATGGAGGCGCGGTACAGCTTTTTGGGACAAATCGCTCTGCCGAACGACGCCTTTGCGCAAATGGGAGTCAGCAGTTTCCCCACTAAGCTGCAGTTTTGGCAGAAGAAAAGTGATTTGAAAGGCTGGACTGCGCACAAATACTCAACATCGAATCTGTATGCACTGTGTTCTGGATTTGACTCTAAGCATGAGGCCATGCGGCTATATGAAAAGCTGCTGATGCTCCCAAAGGCAGACTTGGAGAAGAACCAGGCACACGTCTTGCTGGAACTGGCCAGAAATAGCCAGGCCAGCTCCGCGTTTACCTACCAAACGCAGAAGCTACTCTACCAAATCAAAATCCATCCCGCAGTCAAAGATAAGTACATGAAGTGCCGTGAGTATCTGCACCGCTTCTATACCCAGGAGAAGCCTGCTGATATTGACTATGAGGCCTGGGAACGGAAGAAACTGACAGAGGCTAAAGTGCTTTCCTACTTACGTCGGACTCTAAGCCGCCAAAATAGGAAACCACCCCGGGATATAGCAGCTCTGGTCAAGCAAGACGGTCGGTTCGTCTATAAAGCCTATAGCAGTAAGGTCAAACAGATGATCCCGCCGGGGTGGCAGAAACCTGTTCCTATTTACCAGGCTGTGCTGGATAATGAGCTGAAAGAGTACCCGGGCTTTGAAAAGCTGCTGCGCCGGAAACGGCGGGAATATGAAAATCAGAACCAGCCTTTCTGTGATATGGCAGATGACCCGAGTATTGGCGAGTGGTTGGGGGAGTTCACCCTTTGGGATGCGGAGAATGAGGAGATCATTCAGCTCAACGATGTTCAGAGACGCGACATCAACCGTATTTTGCAAAAACGGTATGGCCTGCTTCAATGGGAACAGGGCAGTGGAAAAACGCTGGCTGCCATCGCCGTCGGCATATACCGGATGGAGATTCAGGGGCTGCATTCCACCTGGGTCATATCTTCTGCTATTTCTATCCGAAATAACTGGGACGTTGTGCTGAAGAACTACGGTTTGCCGTATGTGTTTGTGCAGCGGCTGAAGGATCTTGACCACATTCGCCCCGGTGACTTCGTGATTATGACACTCAATAAGATGGCAGATTATCAGAAACCCATCAAGAAGTGGCTCAAACTGCATAGCTGTAAAATCCAGTTTGTACTGGATGAGAGCGATGAGATTTCAAATCCATCGACTGTACGGGCCAAAGCAGCATTGTCCTGTTTCCGGCGGTGCCGTGCCAAACTGCTGACCACCGGTACCAGCACACGCAACAATATCTCAGAGTTTGCGCCACAGTTGGAACTGCTCTACAACAACTCCATCAATATGATCTGCTGGTGCGATACGACATACACCTATGACCGGGATTCTGGCAATATCTTGGCGCATTACAGCAATCCATACTATGGAAGACCGATCCCAGCCTATAAAAAAGGGTACTCCTTGTTTTCATCATGCCATCTGCCGGAGAAACCCACTGTCTTTGGTATTGGTGAGCGTACTCAGGACATTTATAATGCCGATGCCCTCAATGATATTCTGGCAAAGACGGTCATCACCCGCACCTTTGAAGAGGTCACGGGTAAGGAGATCCGCCGCCTCCACCAGGAACCAGTGTCGATTTCCACAGAGGAACGGGAGGTATATAACCAAATCATCAAGGAGTTTGAACAGCTCTGGCGGAACTATTTCAGATCGACTGGAAATTCCCGTAAGGATGCCATGCTCAAGCTGATGCAACAGATCACGCTGCTGCTCCGTTTCAGCGCTGCTCCGAATACTTTGGCGGAATACACAGGTGGTACGCCGGTAAAGATCAGGCGCGCTGTGGAGATGGCCTCCGGCTGGAGCAATGAAATCGTCGCTATTGGAGTACGCCATAAGGCTGTTCTGGACGCTTATGCGGAGGCCATCAAAGAAACTATGCCGGATCGTCCGCTGTTCGCTGTGACTGGCACAACAACGTCCTTTGCCAAACGGCGGGCCTTACGCAAGACCCTGCGGGAGAGTGAAAATGGAATACTGCTCTGCACCCAGCAGAGCTTGCCGTCCAGCGTCAACTTTGAGTTTGTCAATAAAATCATCATTCCGGAGCTACACTTTAACAATTCCGGCATGAGCCAGTTCTATATGCGTTTTATCCGCTTCACCTCAACAGAGTTTAAAGATGTTTATTTTCTCACCTACGGCGGCAGCCTGGAATCCAACCTGATGCAGATGGTTATCGCCAAGGAGAAGATCAATTTGTTCATGAAGGGTAAAAACGTTGATCTGGATGAGATCTATAAGAAGTTCGGGATCGATTATAACCTGATGGCCCTGCTGATGCGTCGGGAGCGGGATGAGGAGGGAAATTTCCGAATCCGCTGGGGCGAGCAAAAGATCGCGTAAATTATCATAATAATTTTATAAGGAGATATTAAAATGCGAGAAATTGATGTTAACGTGCTGCGGCCCTTTTTCCCGGATGCTGACTGGGAAAAAGTAGCATGGGCTTTTGTCTGCTTTTCCAAGCAGAATTATGCGAAAACAACACCCTGTCCTGCTGAGGATATGGTAATGGTGAGCCTGGATCACATTGATGGCGGGTGTATATGCGAAATGTCGTTCCACTGGCATCTGCTTGGCGGGAAGATGTCACCTCGGCTGTCCTGCTTTGGTGACGCACTCCCTATGCTGCTCACGCCGACCTTCAGGCAAACCCTGGAAATGATCACAGATTTGAAAAATCCGGAGTATACGCCGAATGATTTGTCGGACGTCCTGTTGAAGCTGGGTATTGAGGACAAATCTGATACTCCGCTTTCCACATAAGTAAGAAACATAGATCATTTATGGTAAAGCAGGGGCATAGTTCCATCGAACTACGCCCCTGCTTATTTTATGTACTTTGATCGCAAGAGCCATTTTTCAGAAAGAAAGCATTTCTTTACACGCCATTCAAACGTCCGTTGACACCAAACCCTTTGGTGTGTATGCTATTTACATAGCAGAAGAAACGAGGTGGCCGCATTGTGAGCGTGACGATTGAAAATATTTTGACACTCCCATCCCTCCGCCGGGCCAGAGTGCTGGCGGGCCGGCAAAGCCTGGATCGAATCGTGACTTCTATCTCTGTGCTGGAATACGCGGATACCACGGAGACGCAGCACGAGCTCTTTGAAAGTATCAACTTTCTGGGTGGCGAACTGGTCATCACCGGCTTTTGCAGCATCTGCGATAATGTGGACGCGCAGTGCGCAAACATCCGCAACCTCGCCTCTGCCGGCGAAGTGGGTATGATCCTGTATTATGTCGGAATCATCCTGCCCCGCGTGGATCAGCGTCTGATTGACCTCTCCGACGAACTGGGTTTCGTGCTGATTTGCATGCCGGAGAATGAGCCGGGGCTGCGGTACAGCGAGGTGATCTGCGAGGTGATGGACGCAGTCATCCGGGATCAGTTGAGCAGTCCGGCGTTTTCTCTGGATCTGCTGGAGCAGGTTTCCCGCCTTCCCCGGCATCAGCGCAGCATCGACACGGCGCTGCGCATCGTCAGCGACCGCCTTCGTGCGTC
>Ga0129309_1000134_pt1 | contig 66925 bp, 62 predicted proteins | sample L1105metagenome_FD_94439 | JGI IMG/M metagenome (GOLD analysis project Ga0129309, IMG submission 94439) | Ring-tailed lemur group fecal microbial communities from Wisconsin, USA - L1105 metagenome | ecosystem: Host-associated > Mammals > Digestive system > Large intestine > Fecal | place: USA...
GAATATCTGATATGGTATAACGAAAAGCGGATAAAGATATCTCTTGGAAATATGAGCCCGTTAGAGTATAGGAGAAGCCTCGGCTTTGTGGCTTAGTCAGTCCAAGAAAATGTCCGCACCCCCTTTTTGCTGCTGGCAGTTTTTTGCAATATTAAAGTATAAAAATTTTACGATGCGGCGCAAAAAGCGTCTAAGATATTTCACCAATCTTTCTTTTCTTATTCATAGGCATTTAGAAAATATTTTGCTATAATATATATAGAAGGGATGTGATGGCATGAGCATTTTAGGTAATATAATTTGGTTTTTGTTCGGCGGCATTTTTGCCGGTTTGGGTTGGTATCTGGTAGGTTTATTGTGGTGCATCACGATTATTGGCATACCCATTGGTTTGCAGTGCTTTAAATTTGGTACGCTTAGCTTTTTTCCTTTTGGAAAGGAAATTGAGTATGGCGGCGGAGCAGGCTCTTTGCTGTTAAATATTTTGTGGCTGATTTTCGGCGGCTTTGAGCTGGCCGTGGCACATGTAACCTTTGGTTTGATTTTATGCTGTACGATTATTGGCATCCCTTTTGGCTTGCAGCACTTTAAGTTGGCTAAGCTGGCGATTTTTCCCTTTGGCGCCAGCGTAGTTGCCGCAAATTAATTTCCTTAAAAAGAAAAATCCGAGATTTGTTTTTATGCAAATCTCGGATTTTTTTTTGTAAAAATTTTACATTACGGGTGCGCTGGTTGCGTCAGGCTGTTCAAAAATAAACGCAGGGGATGGATAGTAGAACTGGCAATGCTGGAAAGCAATTTCTTCGGTGGAAAAACGTTTCAGCAGCGCGTAGGAAGCGCGTTCTTCAAAATCAATAAGGTTATCTTTGTTAATATCGGCGTCTTTAACAATAACCAGCAGATATGCGGAAACTACAGGTGCGTCCTCAGGCACCTGGCTGCGATCTAAAGGAATATTGGGAACAATTTCTAATTGACCGATAGGCTGGTTGTTTTCGTTGTACAGCATGCAGCCGTAAACATTTTGATAAAGTGTGCGTACTAAGCGCAGTTGATAAGCTCCGGAACTCATGGATTATTCACTCCTTAAAAATCTAGGCGCAAAGCCTTTTTATTTTTGCTTGTGAGAAAAATTTCACCTTATTACAGGCAATAATTATAATACTAGTATTGTAACATAAATTACGCAATTAGGCAAAATTAATCTTTAGCAACTATATTATCTGCAAAATTATGCAGAATTTGCGCATTTATTTTCTTAAAAACTGGTATATAATGGAAGATGGCGTATGTTTATTCCGCAAGTATTTTGTATACATTTAATTTTTTGGCATTTTTAGCAGGATTTTACAAATATTTAACGAACTAAATACATAAAAATATGTTGCTGTGACTTTGAAGCACATATTCGAAAATAAGGAGGGGAAACCGATATGAAAAAAATTTTGGCATTTTTATTAGGAATGATGGTTATGGCTACTATGATTGCCGGCTGCGGCGGAGATAAAAAAGAAGATAAAAAATCGGCTGCGCAAAAATTTATTAACATTGCTACCGGCGGTACTTCCGGTACCTACTTCCCGCTGGGCGGTGCTTTGGCTGATATTTTGAATAAGAACGTTAAAGGCGCTAACGCTTCCGCACAATCTACCGGTGCTTCCGTTGCTAACGTTAACCTGCTAAAGCAAGGCAAGGTAGAAATTGCTTTTATCCAAAACGATATTGCGTACTATGCTGTTAACGGCACCGAAATGTTCAAAGACAAAAAGGTTGCCAATCTGCAAGGTTTAGCTACTTTGTATCCGGAAACCGTACAAATCGTAACCTTGAAAAAATCCGGAATCAAATCTGTTGCTGATTTCAAAGGCAAACGTATTGCTGTTGGCGCTGCCGGCTCCGGTACTGAAGCTAATGCCCGTCAAATTATGGAAGCTTATGGCATTAAATATGACGATATAAAAGTACAATATCTGTCCTTCGGTGAAGCTGCAAGCGCATTGAAAGACGGCAATGTTGACGCTGCCTTTGTAACTGCAGGTCATCCCACCGCAGCTATCCAGGATATTTCCACTCAAAACGAAGTTGTTTTGGTTCCTGTTGACGAAGCTAAAGCTGACGAACTGATTAAACAATATCCGTTCTACACCAAGCTGACCATCAAAAAAGGCACCTATGCTAAACAAGAAGCTGACGTTCCGGCTGTTGCAGTTAAATGTATGTTAGCAGTTACCGATAAAATGGATGCCGACACCGCTTACGAAGTTGCCAAAGTTCTCTATGGCAATCTGGATCGCATGAAAGCCGCTCACTCCGCAGCAAACGCTATTACCAAAGCAACCGGTAAAGACGGTATGTCCATTAAACTGAACCCGGGCGCAGAAAAATTCTTTAACGAGAAATAAGATTTTTCCATGAAGCCGAACTTCAAAGACCGGAAACCGGCTCTGACCGGCTCCCGGTCTTTTTTCCCAGTTAAGAATATAGTAATTTTTGTAAGTGTAATAATTCTTTTGTTAGCATGGTATGGCACGCGCTTAGTAGTAGCAGTCATACCTGAAGAAGATAAGGAACCGTTTTCTTTTGCTACTCATGTTGGTGATGAATGGAGTATTAGCTTAACTCATTCGGTAGAAAAAACAAAATGGGATGATTATTTTCGCATCAATGCTGCCGGAGATATGACTATGACGCATACTCGTTTCGAGTCTTTGGGCTGGGGTTATCCTTATGCGCCCGGCGAAGGCAAACTTACGAGGACGGATGACGGAAAATTTCTTTTGGAAATGAACAGATCCTATAAAGATTTGGACTTGCGTATTTCTGAACAGGCTATGCAGCATATTATCCATAATAAGGATGATTATGATTTGATTAAGCTTTATGGGCAGGGAACAGCGGTGAAAATAAAAGTTCAATATCGCTATCAATATTTGCTGGAGAATTATTTGTGATTTAGTTTATGAGAGGAGCTGATACCCTATGTCTGCAAAAGAAGAAAAAATAAGAGAGCTTTCAGCAGAAGAGGTACTGCAAAAATTTGATAAAGAATCAAATAAGCGCGAACTAAGCGGCTTTTGGGGCTATGTTATCAATGCGATTTGTATCTTATTTGCTGTTTTTCAGCTTTATACAGCTACCTTTGGTATTTTAGATGCTCATTTGCAGCGTGCCGTACATTTAGCCTTTGGCTTTTTGCTGATTTTTTTACTTTATCCCACCAGAAAATCCTGGTCTAAAACTAAGATGCATCCTGTCGATGTAATTTTTGCTTTGGTCAGCGCGTGCTCGGCGATGTATATTGTGGTAAATTACAGCGAGCTGGTATTGCGCGCCGGTTTAAATACTGAGACGGACTTCATAGTTGCTCTTATTGGCACAATTTTTGTATTTGAAGCTGCCCGTCGCGTTGTGGGCTGGCCGATGATTATTGTGGCCTTTGTGTTTTTGCTGTATGCTTTCTTTGGACCTTATGTTCCCGGTATTATGGCTCACCGCGGCGTAGGCTTGGAAGAAATGTTTGACCATCTTTTCTTTACCACCGAAGGTGTTTTTGGTACTCCTATGGGAGTATCTTCCACTTTTATTTATTTGTTTATTTTGTTCGGTGCTTATTTGGAAGCAACTGGCTTGGGCAAGTTTTTTATTGATTTGGCCAACGCCATTGCCGGTTGGGCAGCAGGCGGCCCTGCTAAGGTTGCCGTTTTGTCCTCGGGCTTGATGGGCACTGTGTCCGGTTCTTCCGTAGGTAACGTTGCTGGTACCGGTTCTTTCACTATTCCCATGATGAAAAAATTAGGCTACCGTCCCGCGTTTGCCGGTGCTGTTGAAGCTGCTGCTTCTACCGGCGGTCAGCTGATGCCGCCTGTTATGGGTGCTGCTGCTTTTTTGATGGCAGAATTTGTTGGCGTGCCTTACTTTGATGTTGTTAAGGCTGCCGTAATTCCGGCAATGCTTTATTACATTGGCGTATGGCTGGGAGTTCATTATGAAGCTAAAAAATTTGGCCTAAAGGGTACTCCCCGTGACCAATTACCTAAATTTAAAGATTTATTTTTGGAAAAAGGTCATTTAGCAATTCCGTTGCTTGTAATTATTTATTTGCTGGTAAGCGGGTATACTCCTATGCGAGCTGCTTTGGCTGCAATTGCTTTGAGTATTGTTTGCGCTTGTCTGCGTAAATCCACGCGTATTAGTTTTAGACAAATCATTCAAGGTTTAATTGACGGTTCTAAAGGTGTTCTTGGCGTATTGATTGCCTGCGCTACTGCCGGTATTATTATCGGCGTAGTAACCAAAACCGGCGTTGGTTTGAAGGTTGCTACTGCGTTGCTGGATTTGGCAGGCGGTAAGCTGTTACCGGCAATGTTCTTTACCATGATTACTTCTTTGATTCTTGGTATGGGCGTGCCGACTACGGCAAACTATGTAATCACTTCTACTATTGCGGCTCCTGCTTTGATTCAAATGAATGTGCCTGTTTTGGCAGCGCATATGTTTGCTTTCTATTTTGGTATCGTTGCTGACGTAACTCCGCCTGTTGCTTTGGCAGCGTATGCTGGAGCTGGTATTGCCGGCGCTAATCCTATGCGTTGCGGTGTAATTGCTGCGAAATTGGCGATTGCGGCATTTATCGTTCCGTATATTTTTGTACTGGCGCCGGAGCTGCTCATGATTAACGCTACTCCGCTGACCATTACTTACAGCGCACTTACAGCTATTATAGGTATGTGGGGCGTATCCATGGCTATGATTGGCTTTTGTCAAAATCTGCTGAATCTGCCGCAAAGAATTGCTTTCTTGATTGGCGGTGTATGCATGATTATCCCTGGAACAATCACCGACGGCGTTGGTATTGCGTTAATCGTTTTGACTTTCTTCTGGCAAAAGACTAACAAAATTAAAGGTGCCATTAAACAAAATTCTGATTTATAATTTACTTAATGTAAAAAGGCTGACTGCTGTGGCGGTCAGCCTTTTTTAAAGGAGTTTACTCATGAAAATAATTATTTCTCCCGCTAAACAAATGCGTATGGATACTGATGCCTACGTTTGCCAAAGGCCGCAATTTTTGGAGCGCACAAAGCTGCTGCTTGCTGCAATGCAAAGTATGAGCTTTGCGGAGCTGCAAAAGCTGTGGGGATGCAATGATGCTTTGGCAGAGGAAAATTTTGCACGTATCAAAAATATGAAGTTAGAAAATAATTTGACGCCTGCTGTGCTTGCTTACGTTGGTTTGCAGTACACCCATATGGGGCCGCGGGTGCTGGAGCAAGTGGCGTGGGATTATCTTTGTCAAAATTTGCGGATTCTTTCCGGATTTTATGGCTTGCTGCGCGCTGATGACGGCGTTGCGCCATATCGTTTAGAAATGCAAGGCAAACTTGCTGTTGACGGCAAGAAAAATCTTTACCAATTTTGGGGACGCAGCCTTTATGATGCGCTTATAGCAGAGGATAAGTTGATTTTAAATTTGGCGTCGAAGGAATATAGCAAGGCAGTGGAGCCTTTTTTAACTGAAGATGTGCGTTTTGTTACCTGTATTTTTGGCTGTGCTGATAAAAAAAACGGTTATAAAGTAAAAGCCACGGAAGCCAAAATGGCTCGTGGCAGTATGGTACGCTGGTGTGCGGAACAGCAGCTTCAGCAGCCGGAGCAGGTGCAAGCCTTTGATGTTTATGGTTATAGCTTTCGTCCGGAGCTTTCTACAGCAACGGAATATGTTTTTCTAAAATAAATTGTGCGATAAAATTTTATAGCAAAAATTATTTGTTTCTTTCGGCTTCGAAATCTGCGGCAGCCTTTTGGCACAGCTCAATAAAGCATTGCATGAGAGGACTCAGCCATTTATTTTTGTGATGAGCTACAACAGCAGAAATTTGGGGCTGGGGCATATCCGTGGGAATTTCTACTAATTCGTGTTTACTTAGCTCGTCTGCAACAGTGAATTTTGGTAAAAAAGAAAAACCTACTTCATTTAAAACTAAATTTTTAATAGTGGCAACGCTCCATAATTCAATGGTATGGTCTAAGACGATAGACTTTTGACGAAGATATTCCTCAAAAATCAGCCGAAAGACGCACCTTGGTTCGTTGATAATAAAAGGGAGCGCAATGCTTTTGTTGGATGTGGTAAAATCCGGACAAATTTTTGCTGCTTTGGGAGCAGCCACCAGCGCCAGCTGATGCTTGCCGAAAGAGTAGGCAGTAAGATTATCGTCGAAGCCGCCGATATCCTCGTACAGCAAGCCTAAATCCAGCATGCCGCTGCAAAGCTCGTTTCTAATATCGTAGCAGTTCATGGAGCGTAGAAATAGACGGGCGTTGGGTGCCTGGCGATGAAATTCTTTGAGGATGGCAGGTACTTTGTAGCAAAGTAAGGTTTCTCCAACGCCAATGTGCAAATCGCCGCGGCATTGGGATAAATTACTTTCAAAGGAACGCAGCTTGTCGAGGGAACGCATTACCTCGTCCACATAAGGAATAAGATTTTCGCCTGCTTTGGTCAAAACCATTTTACGGCCTAGCTTTTCAAAAAGCTGCACGGATAATTCTTGTTCCAGCTGTTTAATTTGAAAAGTAATTGTTGACTGAGTATAATTTAGCTTTTCGGCAGCGCTTGTGAAGCTGCCTGTTTCTACAATCGTGCGAAAGGTTTGCAGATATTTTAAATCCATAATTTCACCTCATAACACTAAAATTATTTTGAAGCATTACTTTTATTATTTCAATTTGATTTCATTAATGAGTTAATGTTATTATATATAAGCAGGTGCAGAAATGCAAGCAGCAATTATCTAAATCGGAGGTTAGTATGTTTCAGTGGTTGAGCTTTTTATCTTATGCGGTAGTTACGGCGGTAACGCCGGGACCAAATAATATTATGTCCATGTCCAATGCAGGACGGTTGGGCTTTCGCAAATCCTTTCCTTTTAATTTGGGAATTTGGGCGGGATTTTCCGTGGTTATGCTGGTTTGTACATTTTTCTGCAATATTTTATCCGAGCTGATTCCCAAAGTTAAAACGCCGATGCTGATTGTAGGTTCCTGCTACATGCTGTGGTTGGCGTGGAAAACCTTGCAGAGCTCGTCTGTAATTGAAGAACAACATTCACAAAGCAGTTTTTTCTCAGGTGCTTTTTTGCAGTTTGTAAATCCTAAGATTTATATTTATTGCATTGTATCTATGGAAGCGTATATTCTTCCTTATTATAAAGGAGATTTGCCGGCGCTGACTTTTTTTGCGCTGCTTTTGGCTTTTATCGGTTTTATTTTTACCTTGTGCTGGGCGTTGTTTGGCTCCATGTTTAAGCTGCTGTTTTCTAAATATGCGGCTGTTACCAATCGGATTATGGCAGCGCTTTTGGTTTACTGTGCGGTGTCTTTATTTTTGTGAGCAACAAGTAAATTTTATGGGGAGAAATAAGCTTTTGCTTGACAGCACGGCGGCTTTCTAGTAAACTAAAATCATAAAGGGAGTAGCTGGCGCGCTTAGGCGTGTTTACACTATCGTCAGTACGGTTGCTTAGAGGCAATCCGGTAGTGTAAGTAAGTGGCGAGACTTTGTTGTAATTTATTTGCAGCAAAAGTCTCGTTTTTTTGTTGGTGACTTTTGCAGAAGGGAGCAGAAGATGGAAATATTATTACAGTTGGTTTTGTTGGCTTTAGGTTTTGTACTTTTAGGTAAGGGTGCTGACTGGTTTGTGGAGGGTGCGGCCAATATTGCTGCTAAATTTGGTATTTCGCAGCTAGTAATTGGTTTGACAATTGTGGCCATGGGCACTAGCGCGCCGGAAGCGGCCGTTAGTATTGCGGCTGCTCTTAAAGGCAGCGCGGATATTACTATCGGTAACATTGTGGGCAGCAATATTATGAACATCTTGGTAATTTTAGGTTTGTCGGCGGTGATTACGCCTTTGATTTTAGCACGCTCCACTGCTCGTATTGAAGCACCTTTTGTTATTGCCATTACAGGTTTGTTGCTTTATCAGGGCAGGGACGGAGTGATTTCTTTTACTGACGGCTTAGTGCTGCTTGGCGTTTTTATTTTGTATCTTGCTTATCTTTATAAAATGGCTATGAATAGCGATAATGAAGAAAATCCTTTAGAGGTCATGAGTATAGGTAAGTGCATTGTATATACTTTAGGCGGCTTGGCAGTAATTATTGCCGGCAGTGAGGTTACCGTTAACGCCGCAACGGCTATTGCAGTTTATGTTGGCTTGAGCCAGCGCATTATTGGTCTGACCATTGTCGCCTTGGGAACAAGCCTGCCGGAGCTGTTTACTTCTGTAACGGCTGCACGAATGGGCAATTCAGGTATTGCTATCGGCAACATTATCGGCAGTAATGTTTTTAACATTCTTTTTGTAGTTGGTTTATCCGGGTTGATTGTGGATATTCCTTTTGCGCAAGCTTTTATGTTTGATACCTACGCTGCTATTGGCGCTGCTGCACTGTTATGGCTGTGCGTACTGCCTAAGGAGCGTTTGGCTCGTTGGAGCGGCGCGCTGATGCTGTGTTGTTACGGCGCGTATTTATGGTATATTATGTAAGCTGCTTTGTAAAATTTTATACATTTTTTCTTTAAAAATCCCGCGGCGCTACTTGTACTGCGGGATTTTTTATGATAAAATATTCTGAGTGTAAAAATACACACGCAGGATAATTCGTCCGCTGTCTGCGTCAGCCGCGCAGTTATGGATGAAAATGCGTCTCTGCGGAGGAAAAAACAGGAGGAAACAAAAAATGGCTATTATTTCTATGAAACAATTACTTGAAGCTGGTGTACATTTTGGTCACCAAACCCGTCGTTGGAACCCTAAAATGGCTCCTTACATTTTCACCGAGCGCAATGGTATCTACATCATTGACCTGCAAAAAACCGTAAAAAAAGTTGACGAAGCTTATAACTTCATCCGTGAGGTTGCTGCTGCCGGTGAAAACATTCTGTTCGTTGGCACCAAAAAACAAGCTCAAGAAGCTATGAAAGAAGAAGCTACCCGCTGCAACATGTTCTATGTTAACGAACGTTGGCTGGGCGGTATGCTGACCAACTTCAAAACCATCCAAAATCGTATTGCTCGTCTGCGCAAACTGGAAGCTATGGAAGCTGACGGCACTTTCGACGTTCTGCCTAAGAAAGAAGTTATCGGTTTGAAACATGAAATGGAAAAACTGACCAAATACTTGGGCGGCATTAAAGATATGAAAAAATTGCCGGGCGCTATGTTCATCGTTGACCCTCGCAAAGAACACATCGCTGTTTTGGAAGCTCACAAGCTGAACATTCCTATCGTTGCAACTGTTGACACCAACTGCGATCCCGACGAAATTGACCATGTAATCCCCGCTAACGACGACGCTATCCGCGCTGTAAAACTGTTGACCGGCAAAATGGCTGACGCAGTTTTGGAAGGCCGTCAAGGTATGCAAACCGAAGAAGCTCCGGCTGTTGAAGAAGCTGCTGCTGAAGACGCTGAATAATTTAGACTTAAACTTTGTGTGAGGAGGAATTACTCATGGCTCAAATTACTGCTGCATTAGTTAAAGAATTGCGCGAGCGTACTGGCGCAGGTATGATGGACTGCAAAAAAGCATTGACCGCTGTTGAAGGCGATATGGACAAGGCTATCGACTTCCTGCGTGAAAAAGGCTTGGCTGCTGCTGCTAAAAAAGCCGGCCGTATCGCTGCTGAAGGCGTTGTTGGCTATGCTTTGAGCGCTGACGGCAAAGTTGGCTGCATTGTAGAAATTAACTGCGAAACCGACTTCGTTGCTAAAACCGACGGCTTCAAAGAATTGGTTGCTAAAATTGCCAACCATATCGTTGCTACCAAACCTGCTGATGTTGAAGCTCTGCTGGCTTCCGAAATCGAAGGCCAAACTGTTGAAGCTTTGGTAACTGCCAGCGTTGCTAAAATCGGTGAAAAGATTTCCGTTCGCCGCTTCGCTCTGTACGAAGCTCCGGAAGGCTTGGTTGCTGCTTACATCCATGGCGGCGGCAAAATCGGCGTTTTGGTAGAAATGAAAGGCGGCACCGCAGAACTGGGCAAAGATATTGCTATGCAGGTTGCTGCTGCTAACCCCTCTTATTTGGAGCGTTCTCAAGTTCCTGCTGCTGAGCTGGAGCATGAGAAAGAAGTTTTGTCCGAGCAAGCCCGCAACGAAGGCAAACCGGAAAAAATTATCGAAAAAATGGTTCTGGGCCGCATCAACAAATACTACAAAGAAGTATGCTTGGTTGACCAAGAGTTCGTTAAAGACCCGGATCAAACCATCGCTAAGCTGTTGAAAGCTAACAATGCTGAAGTTTTGGCATTTGCTCGCTTCCAATTGGGCGAAGGCATTGAAAAGAGACAAGACGACTTTGTTGCTGAAGTTATGTCTCAAATCAAAGGCTAATATCTGAACAAGCAAGACCTGCATCGCAAGGTGCAGGTCTTTTTTATGTGTAAATTGCGCTTTTTGAGAAATCACTGGCAAATTTTCTTTTGCCGGCAGGAAAAACCGCAGTTGTGTAGAATATAAATCATTGGAAATTTTTTGACAGGTGCAATGATTGCGGTCATTGCTGAAAAGGGAATACCGGTGCGAATCCGGAGCAGTCCCGCTACTGTAAGCGGAGCCCAGGCAATTATGTCACTGACGCAAGTTGGGAAGGCGCTGTGGGCGATGAAGCTAAGCCAGGAGACCTGCCTGTTGCGAAACCGTGGGCTTACGGGAGATAGGCTGGCTTTCGTGCGCAATTAAATAGGTAAAGTATATTTTTGGAGCCTCCCGCCGCTAGTGGGAGGCTTTTTTACGAAGGGAGGCAGAAAAATGGCTGGAAAAATAATTATGGTTACTGGCGGTGCCCGCAGCGGTAAAAGCGAATTTGCTGAACGTTATGTGCTGCACTATTCTCCCAAGTGCGATTATATTGCTACAGCAGAAATTTTAGATGAAGAAATGGCTGAACGGGTGCGTCTGCACCGCCAGCGTCGCAGTGACGGACGTTGGCTTAATCATGAAGCGCCTTACGAGGCAGAAAAAATATTTTCTGCGTTAAGTGAGAAAACTGGCGCCGTATTGTTTGACTGTTTAACAATTTATATGGCTAATTTATTTTACGGTAAAAATGCGCCGACAGGCGATTTTTTGAGTCGCTGTGATTATGTTTATGCAAAAATAGACAAGCTGCTGGACGCTGCGCGCGGCTGCGGTAAAATTGTGGTGTTTGTGTCTAACGAGGTTGGCAGCGGTATTGTGCCAGACAATCAAATGGCCAGAGAATACCGTGATTTGGCAGGCTGGGTTAATCAGCGAGTGGCAGCAGCGGCAGACCATGTGTATTTGTGTGTAGCCGGACAGGCTGTGGATATGAAAAAATTAGCTTTTAAGTTTGAAGATGAAATATAAAGGAGACAAGTGATGGAACAAATAATTATTCCGGCATTGAACGAAGCTGCTGCGGCTAAAGTGCGCGCCGGTTGGCAAAAAATGGATAAGCCGGGAGCAAATTTGGGCAAGCTGGAGAATATGATAGAACAATATGCCGCTATGACTGGCAAAGAATTGCCGCAAAAATTAAAGGCTGCTATGCTTTTAATGTGCGGGGATCACGGTATTGCCAAATATGGCGTCAGCGCTTACCCTCAAGAGGTAACGCGCCAAATGATTAACGGTTATAAGCGTGGCACAGCAGGAGCTACGGTTTTGGCACGCCACGCGAAGGCAGATGTATATGTTTGTGATGTGGGTACGGCTTTTGATTTAAGCGATATAGATAATGTTTATCAGCACAAGGTTGCTTGGGGCACGGAAGATTTTACGCAAGGGCCAGCCATGACCAAGGAGCAGGCCGAATCAGCTCTTGAGGTTGGCATAAAAATGGCGGATATGTGCATTGATAAGGGCTACAATCTGCTGTATACCGGCGAGATGGGCATCGGCAACACAACATCTACGGCTGCCATTGCCAGCGCTTTTTTGGGCTTGGATCCAATGTTGACCGTTGGCCGCGGCAGCGGCATCAATGACGAGCGGATGCGTATTAAGCGCCAGGTGGTGATTGACGGCTTGGCAAAAAATCAACCGCGCAAGGGCGACGCCATGGATATTTTATGCAAGGTTGGCGGTTACGATCACGCAGGCTTGGCAGGAGTAATTATTGGTGGCGCCCGCCGTCGTGTGCCTACTATGGTGGACGGCGTAAACGCTACGGCGGCGGCACTTTTGGCTTACGGGCTTTATCCGGAATGCCGTAATTATATGCTGTGCTCGCATTTGTCCAGCGATATTTCTGCTAAGGCCATGCTGGAGTTGATGGGTTTGCAGCCGATTGTGGACGCGGGCTTGCGCTTAGGCGAGGGAACCGGCGCCAGTCTAGCCATTGTCGTGCTGCAAGGCGCGTTAGATGTTTATAATACCTTGGGCAGGAGCTGAAAAAAGTGCGAGATTTCATAACCTGTTTAGAATTTTTGACAAGACTACGCTTTTCTAAGCGTACAGAGTGGCGTGATGATGATTTCAGCCGCAGTGTACCATATTTTCCGCTGGTAGGTTTAGTAATGGGAATTTTTATGGGAGCCGTAAATTATGGCTTGTGCTATCTGCATACGCCTGCTTTAATGCGGGCCGTAATGCTGGTGCTGGCGGAGCTGATTATTATCGGCGCGTTGATGTATGACGGCTTTATGGATACTTCTGACGGCGTGTTCAGCGCCCGCGATAGGGAGCGGATGCTGGAAATTATGAAGGACAGCCATGTAGGCTCTAACGCTGTAATTGCTTTGGTCTGCCTAGTGCTGCTCAAGGTTGCCGCTTACACTACGCTGGAACCGCAAAAATTAACTTACGCGTTGGTAGCTATGTATGTGTGCACGCGTACCTTTATGGTAAGTTATATAGTCAATTATAAATATGCCCGCAAAACAGGTATCGGTCACATGTTTACGGCTTACGCCAAATCTGCCTATACATATATAGCCTTTTTTGTGTGCCTTGGTTTAGTCTATGCCTGTGGTTTGCCCTATTTATACACTGCTGTGGGAACATTTTTCATCTGTCAGGCAATTGCGCAGTTTTTGTGTGGTCAACTGGGTGGTTTGACTGGCGATACTTACGGCTTTTTAACGGAATGCGGCGTTGTTATTTATTTAATGTTGGCTACATACATAATTTGAATAGCTTGCTAAAGGCTATTTTGTTATAATAGAAGGAGATTTTTATGCATATCGAAGAAATTATTCAAACCATTACTCCTGCCGATACTAAATGCTCTCAGCTGGCGCAGGCCCGCTTTGATGCGTTGATTAAGCCTGTGGGCAGCCTGGCGCAGCTGGAGCACATGACTGCCAAATATGCAGGTATCAAAAAAGAATATAATAAATTAGATTTAAGCTATCCTAAACGTGAACTTTTAGTGTGGTGTTCCATTGATGAGGCTGGACAGGCGGAAAAAATTATGCACGCTAAGTGGCCGGTGAATGTGCTGGCGGCAGAAACTAACGCTAAAACTCAAGCGTTGTTAGTAACAGCAGAAACAGAGGCAGATGCCTTAGAAGAAGGTGCTGCTTTGGTGCAAGAGCTTATCCACGAGCACGGTTTGGAGCTTTTGGGTTTTGGCTGCCTGGCAGATGCAGAAAACGAGCTTGTGCGTGCCGCTATGGCAGGTGGAATTTTGCAGGCTGCCGCTCTGCGCGTAGGCGTAATGCTGGACGGCCTAGCAGCTTGTAAAGCCGCTAAAAAAGCGACGGAGCTGGCGCCTGTCGCTTTGGATTACTGCTTTGCCAGTCACGTAAGCGCTGAACAGGGCGCAGAGGAAGCTTTGCAGGAGTTAAATTTAGTTGCACCCTTGCGCCTAAATATTCCCGACGGAGCAGGAGAGGGCGCGGCGCTGTGCTTTACCTTACTGGATGCAGGCATCAAGGCTTATAAGGAAATGGAAACCTTTGAGGAAGCCAGCGTACATGCGGAGGTTAAGGAATTTTCTTTGGCAGAGCAGAAGAAAAAGGAGAGAAATTAAGCTAATGGGCAAAATATATTTAATCCGCCATGGTGAAACGGACAGTAATCTAGGTCATAGATTTCAGGGACAGATGGATTTGCCGCTGAACGGTACAGGTTTAGCACAGGCGCAGAAAATGGCTGATTACATGGCGGAAAAGCAGATTGACGCTATTTATTCCAGCTCTATGCTGCGGGCGCTGATGACAACTTCCAAGCTGGCTATGGCAAAAAATTTACCGTACCGTTCGCTGGATTTATTAAAAGAAATTAGCTTTGGCGATTGGGAAGGCTTGGAATACAGCGACATTCAGGCGCGTTGGCCCCAGGAAATGTATAATTTTCTGCACTGCCCCGGAAAATGGCAGCCGCCCCACGGAGAGACCTTTGCCGCGGCTATGGAACGCTGCCGTTTAGCCTTTGAGCAAATTTTTGCCGAGCAGGGTCACGATAAAAATATCGCCATTATTTCCCACGGCGGTATTATACGCTTGCAGCTGTGCCTTGTTTTGGGCATTCCGCTGGATAATTTATGGAAGCTGAGCGTATATAATGTTTCTGTTTCAACTTTAAGTAATTGGAACGGTTCCTTATGCGTTGATAGTATGAACGTAGCTGATTTTTTAGCCAAAAGCGTAGAGGCGCATGTTATCTAATGGCGTAAGCAGTATATACTAATTTATTATATTTTTTTAAAACTGTGGTTGACAATTATATGTAGGTACTATATACTTGTAGTGGTATCTCAGTGGTCCGTTTAAGTTACTAACTTCTTCTATCATAGATGACATGGGGAAGCCTCAGTAAAATCTTAATGCGTTCTGTGGGGTATGTATCTATGATTAGGAGTGATCAAACAATGAAAGAAGACAAGACTTTAACCTGCTGCGAATGCGGCAACGAATTCGTATTCACCGCTTCCGAGCAAGAATTTTATGAAGAGAAAGGTTTCACCAACGAACCTCGTCGCTGCCCGGCTTGCCGTCAAGCTCGTAAACAACGCATGGGCATTCAAACCGAACGTCCGCAACGCGAAATGTTTGCTGCAGTTTGTGCTGAATGTGGCAAAGAGACCATGGTACCGTTTAAACCCTCTAACGATCGTCCGGTATACTGCCGCGATTGCTTCAACGCTCGTAAAAACCACTAAGCTTGAAGCTATAAGCAAAATTCAAGGGACTGTTGTATTAGCAGCAGTCCTTTTTATTTTAGCTTTTTAAAAATAAAAGCATAAAAATTTATTGACAGTGAAAATGAAAAAGCATATAATATTTTAGTAATACCGTAGAAGGATGCACTTGACAAGCATCCTTTTTCTTGTCTTTAAATGTCTTTGGAAAATAATGTGAGGAGAGAATAGGACCATGATTAGAAATGATATTCGTAATATAGCAATTATTGCCCACGTTGACCATGGCAAGACAACCTTGGTTGACGCTATGCTGAAACAAAGCGGCATTTTCCGTGCTAACGAGCATGTTGAGGAGCGCGTTATGGACTCCAACGACTTGGAGCGTGAGCGCGGTATCACTATTCTGTCCAAAAATACCGCTGTTATGCATGCAGGCGTAAAAATCAATATTTTGGATACTCCCGGCCATGCTGATTTTGGCGGCGAGGTAGAGCGCGTTTTGACTATGGTTGACGGCGTACTGCTTTTGGTTGACGCTTATGAAGGTCCTATGCCTCAAACTAAATACGTATTGCGCAAGGCTTTGGAGCAGCATTTAAAGCCTATCGTAGTTATCAATAAAATTGACCGTCCTGACCAACGTGTAGAAGAGGTTGTGGACGAGGTTCTTGATTTATTTATCGAGCTGAACGCTGACGAAGATCAATTAGAGTTCCCTGTTGTGTATGCTTCTGCCCGCAATGGTATTGCTAAGCTGTCCATGGATGAAGAAAGCAATAATTTGGAGCCTTTGTTCAAAGTAATTTTGGAAAATATTCCGGCGCCTGATGTTGATGTGGATGCTCCTCTGCAAATGCTGGTTAATACTTTGGACTACGATAATTTTGTTGGCCGTATTGTAATCGGTCGTGTTGTGCGCGGTACCATTCATAACGGTGAAACGGTTACTTTAATGAACGAAAAAGGTGTGCGCAATGGCAAAATTGGCCGTCTGTACGCTTATCAGGGATTAAAACGCGCTGAGGTTGACTCCGTAGGCGCCGGTGATATTGTAGCGCTGATGGGCTTGCAGGATGCAGAAATCGGTGAAACCATTGCCGATAAAGAAAATCCGGAAATGCTCAAGGGAATTAAAATTGACGAGCCTACCTTGTCCATGGTGTTCTATGTTAACAATAGTCCTTTTGCAGGCAAGGAAGGAGAATTTGTTACCAGCCGTCACATTCGCGACCGTCTGTATAAAGAAGCAGAAACCAACGTAGCTCTGCGTGTAGAAGAAACCGAAAGTCCTGATGCTTATAAGGTATCCGGCCGCGGCGAGCTGCATTTGTCTATTTTGATTGAAACCATGCGCCGTGAAGGCTTTGAGCTGCAGGTAGGCAAGCCCAAGGTTATTATGCACCGCGACGAAACCGGCACACTGCAAGAGCCTATGGAAGCTTTGACCATTGACGTACCCCAGGATTACATGGGCGCCGTTATGGAAGGCTTGGGCCTGCGCAAAGCAGAGCTGCAAAACATGACGGAAATGGCAGGCTATCTGCGTATGGAATTTAAGATTCCTGCCCGCGGCTTGATTGGCTTCCGTAACCAATTCTTGACTGATACTAAAGGCAACGGTGTTATGAACCATGTTTTTGCCGGTTATGAAGATTATAAGGGCGAAATTCCCGGACGTACCCGCGGCAGCCTGGTTGCTTTTGAAAGCGGCGAAACCACATCCTATGGTATTGGCAACGCGCAAGAACGCGGCACCATGTTTGTAATTCCGGCAGAAAAAATTTACGAAGGCCAGTTGGTGGGCGAAAACAGCCGTGAGGATGATATGGACGTTAACCCCTGCAAGAAAAAGCATGTCAGCAATATGCGTGCATCCGGCAGCGACGAAGCTATTCGTTTAATTCCGCCGCGCACCTTCTCTTTGGAGCAGGCTTTGGAGCACATCAACGAGGACGAGCTGGTAGAGGTTACCCCAAAATCTATTCGTATGCGCAAGAAAGTTTTAAATCGTTTGGAACGCGGCAAGCTGCGCGCACGCATGAAAAATTCCTAAAAATAATCTAAATACGTATAAATATTTTGACAATTATGAAAAAGTTTGTTAAAATGTATATCACAAGCAGGAATTTTTAGATTCTAGAGCGAATAATAATGAAATAATTATATTTTTTTAGTTTGGAGGCTTTAGCCATGGATTTTAAAAATACGGCAATGAAATTTTTTACTTCCGCGGAGGACGAAGAACGCGAGGAGCAGTATGTCGGTCCGCGTTTAGTAAAGACTAGCCATTTAAATATTATGGTGCGCACTCCTAGAAGCTTTACTGATGTGCGCGAATATGCCGATTCTCTTATGAGCGGCTCTGCTATTTTGGTTAGCTTTGAAGCAGTAGATGCTGCGTTGAGAAACCGTATTTTTGATTATTTGAACGGTGTTAGCTATATCGTAAGCGCCTCCGTATCTTATATCAATGACGATTTGCTTTTGTATGCTCCCGAACAAGTAGAAATTGCTAAAGAAAAAAGCGTTAAGCGTTCCGGTATTAGTTCCTGGCTTGGCTAATAAAAAATTATAGAAGAACTGTTGCTGTGGCAGCAGTTCTTTTTTATTTGCTTCTTACTTGAAAAATAATTTATGCGGTGGTATAATGAAAATAAGTTATATTGATACTAATTCTTAAATTAAATTTTAAGGTTTGTATGAAATTAGTTTTATTATTGAGTTTTTGTATCGGTGGCTGCCGCAGAAGCAGCCTTTTTTTATAGTTGCCGGGAGAGAAGGTCGAAAGATGACGAAGCATTTATTTAATTATTGTGCTATTGATTGGTATGAAAAAGAATTACAGGACAATGGACTGGATTTGCGTAAAATGATTAAAGACATGGGCGTTGACGGCATTGAACAGTTTGTTTATTCTTTGGAGCCTGATGCGAATCAATATAAAGATATTACTGTAGGTGTACACTTGAATTACTGGCCGTATTGGATGGATTTTTGGCTGAAAAAGGCCAAACGTTTAAAGCAGCAGTTTCGTAATATTCGCGAACGCAATAAATATTTTAAAGACGCCATGAGTTGTGATGAGTGGTTGTCTGTTATTCGCCGTAATATTGGCGCTGCTTTGGCGCAAAACCCCGAATATTTGGTTTGGCATGTAGCTGAAGCTAATAATGAAGAAATTTTTACTTATGAGTTTAATTACAGTGATAGAGAGGTTTTGACCGCGGCTGCTGACGTGTTTAATGCAGTTTGTGACGAAATTCCTGCTCATCTGCCTGTGCTGTTTGAAAATCTTTGGTGGCCGGGACTGCGTTTGACAGATGTACGCAATGTAAAATATTTCTTTGATAGATTGCAAGGTAAAAATGTTGGCATTATGCTGGATACGGGACATTTAATGAACACCAATCTGCGTCTGAAAAATGAGGAAGAGGGAGCGGATTATATTTGTAAGGTTTATGAAAAATTAGGCGATTACAAATCCTTGGTAAAAGGAGTGCATTTAAGCTGTTCCTTATCCGGTAACTATCAACGTAATTTAAGTCATAATATTCCTGATAAAATTTCTATGGAAGATGTTTGGAAGCATGTGACTGCTATTGATCAGCATAGACCTTTCCAAACTACAGCTGCCAAGAAAATTTTAGAAGCTATTCAGCCTCAGTATGTGGTGCACGAAGTTGGCTATGAAAGCTTAAAGGATTTGTGCGAGCAACTGCCAGTGCAGTTAAAGGCCTGCAAATAAAAAAATTAATGCGATAAATTATCGCCTTAATTTTGTTTGCTTATTAAAAAACAGCGGCGATAAATTATCACGCGTTCAACGCGTTTTCTGACGCTCGCTGCGGGCGGAAGCAGAACGAAATCTCGCAAAACTCGCTAGCGCTTAAACATTGCTCGATTTCTATGCTTCCAAGTCCTCACTTGCTAAAAAATGCTATCTTCACTTAGTGATAATATTATCGCCTTGTTTGCGTCTAGTTATTAAAAAAAAAGCGGCGATAAATTATCACGCGTTCAACGCGTTTTTTGACGCTCACTGCGGGCGGAAGCAGAACGAAATCTCGCAAAACTCGCTGCGCTCAAACATTGCTCAATTTCTATGCTTCCAAGCCCTCACTTGCTAAAAAACGTTATCTTCACTCAGTGATAATATTATCGCCGTAATTTTGTTTGCTTATGAAAAAAAAGCGGCGATAAATTATCACGCGTTCAACGCGTTTTTTGACGCTCATTGCGGGCGGAAGCAGAACGAAATCTCGCAAAACTCGCTAGCGCTTAAACATTGCTCGATTTCTATGCTTCCAAGCCCTCGTTTGCTAAAAAACGCTATCTTCACTTGGTGATAATATTATCGCCGTAAATTAGGTTCATTATTAAATTAGAAAAATTTTAGAGCTGTTAAATTTTCAAGAGAAATTCTTGAAGGTTTGGCAGCTCTTTTTTATTTGCAAAATTTCTTTTGACTGCGGTGTGTCAGCGAATTTTTTACTAAAGCTTTGTTCTAGCCTTGTTAAGCACGGCTAAAGCAGCAATACGCTCCGGCCATTGGTCGGAGCGATTGCGAATGTGCAGTGAAAAAATTTTCCCGCTATGCGAACTTTTGCTTGCGGGGGGGAGACAGCATGATATAATAATTTCAGAAATATTTAATAGTATAAAATGATATCTAAAAGCAACAAGAAATAAAGAATTTACTGTCTGCGTATTATCAAATTATTAGAGTGTATTAAATAAAGAAGGTTTAGAGCAAAGTGCTTACAAATTTAAACAGGCTGAGGTAGAGAATAGAAAGCTGTTTGTAGAGGAGTAATTGTTATGGTGAGTGAAAAAGCTGCTAAAGTTGGTTCCAAAATAAAATATATTCGTCTTGTAAAGCAAATGTCACAAAGGGAAGTGGCCGAAAAAATTGGTGTTAATCAGGCTAGCTTGAGCAATATAGAATGCGGACGCAGTAACTGTACTTTAGAAAATCTTATCGGTTTAAGCGAAGCATTAAACTGTCACGTAAGCGATTTTTTTGTAGATATTGATGGTGAAAAAGAAAAATCACAAAAGGAACAGGGGCTATTTTCTTTAACTGATTTTGCTAATGCGTTATTGTCAATGAAAAAATAATACAATTAGAAAACTATGCAAAATAAGCTGTGTTGTGTTTGTTACGCTTGAAGTTAAATTAAAATTTATTTTATATTGTAAAGAGGGTAATATTTATGCAGAAAAACGTACAAGATACGAAAATTGCAGTGGTAGGCCTTGGATATGTTGGATTGCCTTTAGCCGTTGCTTTTTCGGAACATTTGCCAACCATTGGCTTTGACGTTAATCTTGATAAAATAAATTTGTATAAGCAGGGCATTGATCCCACGGAAGAGATTGGCAATGAAGGAGTGCGTAAGTGCACGGTAGATTTTACTGCTGATGAGCAGCGTTTACGGGAAGTAGATTTTATTGTTGTTGCCGTACCAACGCCTATTAACAGTGATTATACGCCTGATTTAAGACCCGTGGAGCAGGCTAGCGCATTGGTTGGAAAAAATTTACGTCCTGGCGCTATTGTCGTTTTTGAATCCACTGTTTGGCCAGGAGTTACAGAGGAAATCTGTGCTCCGATATTAGAAAAAAATTCAGGACTTAAATGCGGTAGTGATTTTAAAATTGCTTATTCACCGGAGCGTATTAATCCCGGTGATAAGGTACATCGTTTAGCTAATATCAAAAAGATTGTTTCAGGTATGGACGAGGAAACTTTGGATAGAGTAAGTGACATTTATTCCTTGATTATCCAAGCCGGAGTGTACCGTGTCAGCAGCATTAAAGTAGCCGAAGCGACAAAACTGGCAGAAAATGCTCAGAGAGATGTAAATATCGCGTTTATGAATGAGTTGGCTGTTGCTTTTAATAAAATGAATATACGCACTCAAGATGTAATAGACGCTATGAATACTAAATGGAACGCTTTAGGATTTACACCTGGGTTGGTAGGCGGTCACTGTATTGGTGTAGATCCATATTATTTTATTTATAAGGCAGAACTTTTAGGCTGTCATTCAAAAATTATTACTGCGGGACGGATGATAAATAATAGTATGGGAAAATTTGTGGCTGACAATATAATTAAGCAGCTTATCTTGGCAGGCAAGGATGTACGTTGCGCTAAAATTTATCTTTTGGGTATTACATTTAAAGAAAATTGTCCGGATATACGCAATTCCCGCGTAGTTGATATTTTAAAAAGCTTGGAAGAATATGGAATTAAGGCACAGGTTGTCGATCCTTGGGCTGACAAAGAAACAGTTTGGCAGGAATATGGTCTGCGTTTGCTAGATATGCAGGAAATTAGTGAGGCTGATTGCCTTGTGGCTTGTGTTGCCCATAATGAATTTGTTGTTTTGGGGATTGATGAAATAAATAAAATGTATAAACAGGGTGAGAAAAAACTTTTTGTGGATGTAAAAAGTATTTTTAAGCCGGAGCTTTTTGCAGGCAAGGAATATTGTTACTGGAGCCTGTAAGCGCTTTTGACAGCGTTTATTTAGAAGCTTATAAATGATTTAAGAGGAAAGATGTATCTATGAAAAAGAGAGTTATAAGCAAACTGGCAAGCGGCATTTTGACTGCATGTATGTTGATGACGCCTATTTATGGCAGTGCTGCTCAACATAATAATACAAATAGCATGGATTCTCTTATGGCAGGAAAGCTATGCGTGCTTGGTTCTATTGCCAATTTGCAGGAGGTGCGTCAAACCTTAGATTATTTAGAGAGCATAGGTATGCAGGGCGCTTTTGTTGTTTCAACGCAAGAAGCAAGGCTTTATCCTAGTACGGTGCAGATGATTGTAAAACGAGGCCATTCCGTAGTTTTAGATATGGCTGCTCAAGAAACAGAAGCTAAACCAAAACAAAAACCATCTTCAAAGGTAGAGGAACAATCTGATAAGAATAAAACACTGAACAGGCCTGTTGAAAAGCCGATTGAACTGAAAAAAGATGCTTCTAGTGAGTTAAGGCAAGGAAATAAAACACCGAATAAGCCTGTTGAGAAACCGATTGAACTGAAAAAGGATACTTCTGTTGCGCAAAAGCAAGAAAATAAAATTGAAGTAAAAAAAGAACAAGCTGATACTGTGTTAAAGCAGGACGAGAAACAAAAATCTGCGGTTGTTAGTAAAGAGCAGCAAGACGATATTAGTTCTCCTTTGGTTATGGAGCACATTGGCTTGGATAATACGTCCTTTAGAGAGCGTGTTGCCAGAGAAAGACAGCGCCGCGCTGCTGCTGGTGAACAAGCAACTGATGCTGAAATTAAAAAAGCCGTAAAAAATAATTACTATCAACCTAAAGAGAATACAGCTCTTAAAGTAACAGGCACTACTGATAAGCCGTCCAACGTGAAGGTAGACAAGCCGGTTTTGACTAAAAAGCAGCGTATCGCCAGAGATTTTTTGGGCGTAGATGAAAAGGGCAATAAGGTTAATTTACGTTATCCCGCCAGCGCTAAAGAAATAGATGATATTCCGGAGTGGTCGCTAAAATCTCTAGTCAAGCTGACCGAATACAAACTGCTTTTACCGGACGAAGTGCAGGAAATGCTGTCGGAGCCGGACAGAGAACTGATGGGTAAGCTGATTTCACGCGCATATAATACTAATGAAGCATATAAAGGCGAGCACTATTATGATGCGCGTTTTGAACTAGATAAATTGATGCAGGAATATGATACTGAACTGCGCAATTTAGGATATGATGCCGGTCGCTATGCTTCATACAATAAGCTTCAACAGGCGCGCGCTACAAAGATTGGCGGAGAACTTCGTTATAATTATGTGGACCATGAGGGGGACAATCCGTTTAATTTTCATGACAGCAGATTGCGCCTGCGCTTATATGCAGAGCAGCCGTTAGATGATAATTGGGTTTTGTATGGCATGGGTGAGGCTAATAAAAGCTGGTTTAGAGACATAAAGCATTTTTCGTTAGAAAGACTTTATATCAGTGGTAAATATAAAGACGCCAAAATTACAGCCGGACGTTTTGGTGAATTTTTGGCTGACGGTAATGTTTATGACGGATATCTTGACGGCGTTAGCGTAGAAGGCGGGAGCAAGGTTAAGTTGCGCGGAGATGTAGGGCGATTGCGCAGTGATGAAAAGGTTGCCTTGGCAGTTGCTTCTTACAGTGAACCGCGTTTTGACGCTGAAGCAGGCGTATATCATTTTGATAAGCTAAAAGGCTATGATTCTACTACCATTGCCTCTTTAGGCGGTATGTATTATATTGGCGAATTTGGTTTAGGCGCTATGTATTTATATTCCGGTACCAACGGTGTCGACGGAAGTAATAATGGCTATGTAATTACAGTAAAATACGGACGCAACCGCTCATGGGTACCGGGAACGTATGAGATTTTTGCTAAATATTATAATCAGGCAGATTCTACTTATGTGGGACACACTATGGTTGGCCTTGCTGATTATATGCATGGTTTTAAAGGTTTTGGTGCCGGTCTTTATTATACGTTAGCTGAAAATGTGATTTATGGCATAGAATATTATGATTTGCAGGAAAAGAGCAGTGGACGTAAGGGACGCACGCTGTGGAATCACGTTTCAGTATTTTTCTGATAATTTATGAGGTATAAAAAATGAGATGGATTACAGGTATTAAAATATTCTTTTTAGTGCTATTTTTGGCTTTGGCGTATTATGTATATGGACTTTTTACAGAAACTAAAGCTGCTGAAGCTAAGCATGACAACGTACCTGATTTAAGCGCTGCCTACAATGCTGATGAAGAAATTGCTGCTTCTATGAAAAAGCTGGAGAATAAAAAGCTGGAGCCTGCCACTGTAGTTACGCATAATGTGGATGGCAAAAAACAAATAGCTTTAACTTTTGACGGCTTGCCGCGTAAGGCAACGGTGGATAGACTGTTGGACGTTTTGGAAAAACATTCCGCACCGGCGACTTTTTTTGCCGAGGGCGGTAATGCGGCTTTAAATCCGAAAACATTAGAGTCCATTGAAAATAAAGGTCAGGCTGTAGGCAATTATACTTTTGTAGGCTTGAGTAAATTAGACCGGCAACCTCAAAATGAGATTGTGAAGCAGTTATGTATGACGCAGAAGGTTTTTGAAGTAACAAGTAATTTTGTACCTAAGTTGTTCAAGGCTCCACAAACACGTTTTGATATTCCTCTTTTGCAAACAGGTGCCGCCTGTGGCTTAAAAAGTGCTGTAAAAACAGATGTTTTTGTACCTATTGATGCTATTATTGACGATAAAAGCGCAGCTAAATTTATGGAGAGCATACCGCCGGGAAGCATTGTGTCGTTAGTTGTTTCACGTCCGATAGATGTTTTTCGTTATAAAGAAAGCAAAATCAATGAACGTCCTGCGGTTGATAAAAAACCTGATTTGAGACTTAGTGAAAAAAACAAGGTTAAGCATGCTGATATTGTGGAAGTAACTGATAGATTGCTTGTAGCCTGTAAGCAGAAAGACATCAAAGTGGTTCCATTAACTAGTATGCGCACTGTTCGTTTGGCTGAACCGCAAACTGACACTGTACAAAAGGTACTTGAAAGAATTAGTATGCTTTGGCACGACAGCTTGCGTGGCAGTGCAGTAGCTTATGCTGCGGAAAATTATGAGCAGCTGCGGCAAAAAAATGCAGGAAATTTGGCAGAAGAAAGAAAAATGCTTCTGACAACTGAGCCCGCAATAGCCTTTTGCTTTGTCGGCTGGAGCAGACCTGAAGCTACCGAGAACGTGCTGGAACGCTTAAAACAGATGAAGGCTAAGGGAACATTTTTTGTAGGAGCGAAAGATATTCAACAAAATGAAGCTCTTGTGCGCCGAGTTTTTAATGAAGGTCATGAGCTGGCAATTGCTGTGTATGCAATGAAAAACGGTAGCTTTGCTTCTGTTTGTTACGATATAGAACAAACGAAGCTTTTATTGCGGAAAAAATTTGGTGTTGAGACAGATTTAGTTAAACAGCCTTGGGGCGCGATTGAAGATTATACCCGCGAAGCTGTATCGGCAATGGGCTGTCAGTTAATCAGTCAAAATGTTAATATGGTACAAACGCGCCATAAGAATTATACTTCAGCTAATGATATACTGCCGGAATTGTTTGGTAAGTTTACTTATAGCTTAGGACGTGGTTGGATTGTAAATTTCCGTATGGATTTTTATACTGATGCTAAATTGTGCGCTGATGTAATGCAGCTTTTAAAGGAGAAGAAAATTGACAATATAGCCTATTGGGCTTTTAATGATGACCCAGGCAATAATCCTAAAAACGATTCGGCTTATGCTATCAAAAGTGTTGGCAGCATTTTGAATAATAAAAAGCATATCTACACTATTCCTGTAACTGGCGTAGCTGAAAAAATACGTCCTGAATATAATAGCGTAGAAAACATGACGCTGCGCGAATATATCAGTAAAAGATATATTGGAACAGACACTGTAAATATTGATATCAATACGTTAGGATTTGAACAGGAGATTTTGCGTTATTTAGATTATAGCGGTATAGTGCACACTAATAGGCCGGTTGTTTTCTTTAGCTTTGACGATTGGGGAACAGATGCGCCTATTAACCAGTTGTTATATGTGCTGCGAAAGCATAATGTTAAATGTAGCTTTTTCGTCTTAACGCGTAATGTCAAAAATAACCCTAATCTTTTGCGTGCTATTGCTGAAGAGGGACATGAGATTGCCTGCCATACTTTTAATCATAAACCTATGGCTGTGGTTGGCTCCCATGAACATCTTTACAGCGTACAGTCTCCGGAGGAGCAGGTTGAAGATTATCGTTTGGCTTATGAGGAGTTAGTAAAAATTACCGGCGATGTGGTTGTGGACGGAAAACCTTCTTTGACACGTTATTTTAGACCGCCAACCTTAACTATTAGTAAAAGCGGTTTTGAAGCGCTAAAAAAAGCCGGTTATGAATATATTATTTCCGGTTCTACTTCTACTCATGATTATATGGCTGATAATCTTTATGAAATGATAGATAATATTCGCGAAGGCTTGTATGATGACAAAAAGATGGTTAAAAATGGAGCAGTTTTTGTTATGCACATGAGCGACAGTTCTAAGTACACGGCTAGAGCCTTGGATATACTTTTAACGCTTAATGAACAGAAGCCTTTGCATGATCCAACGAGATTTGAGGTAGGAAGGCTTTCAGACTATTTAATTGATGGCTATGACCAATCTAACAAAGAAGCTACGTTGAAGTTGCAGCAACTGCGAGGTCAATAAATAAAAGTATAGAGGGCGAAAAAATGCAGCCTGAAAAAGATATTTTAATGCAGCAAAGACCGGATAGACGGCTTTTGTCCAATGTTCCTGATGCCGAAGGCATTAGAAGCAACAGCGACAGACGCGGTCATAACGAGTCCAGTATTGCCGACAGAGTAAAAAAGAATATTGAGGAAAACCATAGTGGTATCCGTTATCTTGTGGATTATCCTGTTTCTGTTACGGCACGCGGATTTGGCGGTAAGCTAAAGGCCAAAGCAAAGGATATTTCCAGTTCCGGCATTTTGTTGCAGCTGCAAAAGGAAGATGCCGATAAGATTAGTGTAGGCGATACCATTAAATTGGATTTTGAAATCACTCCGGGAAGTATGCCTGAGGGTTATGAATCAGACGTTAAAATGGAAGCTTATTGTATGCGTCTGTGTAATGACGAAGAGGGTTTCCCGTGTGTTGGTGCGCAATTTTCAGAGAGCTTGCTGCAATATATTACTAGAACACGCAATAGGTATACCCTGCCTGCCGTAGCTTTCTTCATGGCAGTGGTTATTTTGCTCATTATTATGATGCGTACCGAAAGCGTTTTATATTTCAAATTTAATAAATGGCTGTATTTTTATAGTATTTTAGCGGCGGTGTTTTTACTTTCACGCTATCTTTTTGCGGCTTTTTATCGTCCTGTTCCTATTGATGAAAAATTTACGCCGCCTGTGACTATTATTATTCCTTGTTTTAATGAAGAAACTTGGATACGGCGTACTATAACCAGCTGTCTTAATCAGGATTATCCAATTGATAGTTTGGAAGTTATCGTTATTGATGACCATTCTACGGATAAATCGGTAGAAGTTATTGAAGCAACTATTAAAGAACTGAGTGAAAAAGAAGCTCGTTATAATGTTGCAGAAAGACTGCATTATTTTGTACAGCCTAAAAATGCCGGTAAGCGTGAAGCTATGGCTGTAGGTGCCAAAATGGCGAAGCATGATTTGCTTGTTTTCGTAGACAGCGACAGCTTTTTAAATCCTTTTGCTATTTATAATATCGTACAGCCTTTTAAGGATGAGGAAATGGGCGGCGTTTCCGGAAGAACGGACGTAGCTAATACTTATACTAATGGTCTGACTAAAATGCAGGCCGTGCGTTACTATATTTCCTTTAGAATTATGAAAGCGGCAGAGGCTTACTTTGATGCAGTTACTTGTTTGTCGGGACCGTTATCTTGCTATCGTAAAGATTTAGTAATGAAAAATATGGACGCTTGGCTGCATCAAACCTTTTTGGGACAGCGAGCTACCTTTGGCGACGACCGCAGTATGACAAACTTTATTTTGCGGACGCATCGTACAAGTTATCAGGATACAGCTATTTGTTCTACAATTGTACCTAATTCTTATGAAGTATTTTTAAAACAGCAAATGCGTTGGAAACGCTCTTGGCTGCGCGAATCTGTTAACGCAGGACGTTTTATGTGGAAAAAAGAGCCTTTTATGGCCATCAGCTTTTATATTGGACTGATGGTGCCAATCGTAGCGCCGGCTATAGTTTTGTATAATTTAGTTTATGTGCCGTTGGCATATAGAGTTTTTCCTTATACATTTATTTTAGGCATGCTGTTGATGTCAATGATGATGAGCTTGTCGCAAAAAGTTTTGCGCAAAAGTTCCACTTGGCTATATGGCTTATGGTTCTGCCTTTATTATGAGGCGGTGCTATTATGGCAAATGCCTATTGCCTGGCTGACATTCTGGAAAGCTAACTGGGGTACTCGTGATACTCCTGCCGACGTAGCCGAAAAAGAAAAAAAGGAAAAAGCAAAAGCTCAGGCACAAACAAAAAATAAAGCTAAAATTCAGGAGGGAAAAGCATGAATTTTGGCGATTCCCAATACACTAAGAAAAAAAATAGGCGAAAATTTTTGCGTGTGATATTGCAGGTGCTGATTTTAGCGGGTGTAGTGTTCATACTCTTGACAGCTATTTTTACGTATAGAAAGTATAAACCATTTCAAGAACGCGGCGAGGACGTAGCAATAGAGGATAAAGGCTTTGTTGCCCTATCCTATTTTGGCGTAAGCCGTATAGGAACTAAGGATTTAATTTCTAAAAATAGGCTGGAGGAACATTTGCAGGCGCTTAAAAATTCCGGCTACGAAACTATCACGCAGCAGGATATTATTGATTATTATGAGCATGGAGATAATTTGCCGCGCAAATCTTTATTCCTTATGTTTGAGGACGGCAGACGCGATACGGCTATTTTTGTTCAGCCGCTATTGGAGAAATATAACTATAAAAGCAGCATAATGACCTATGTGGAAAAGTTTGAACTTAAGGATACTAAATTCTTAATGCCGCGAGAATTAAAGGATTTGGAGCATAACAGCTTTTGGGAGCTGGGAACTAATGGTTATCGCCTAGCGTTTATCAACTGTTATGACAGATATGATAATTATCTTGGTGAACTAACGCCTTTAAAGCATGTGTTAGTAGCTCCTTATATGTCGCGTAAATATAATCATTTCTTGATGGATTATTTGCGTGACAAGGATTATTTTCCTAAGGAAAGCTATGATATGATGCAGGACCGTATCAGCTACGATTATGAAAAACTGCGTGATGTTTATAACAAGGATGTCGGCTATGTGCCGCAGGCTTACGTTTTAATGCATTCCAATACGGGAGCTTTCGGTAATAATCGCGAAGTCAGCGCGGTAAATGAAAAATGGATTACAGAATTGTTTTCTATGAATTTTAATCGCGAGGGTTATAGCTGGAATGATAGAAGCAGCATCATTTACGATTTAACGCGTATGCAGCCGCAGCCTTATTGGTACGCCAATCATTTACTGATGCGTATTGCGCATGACCAAAGCCAGCCTGTGAAATTTGTACGCGGTAAGCTGGATGAGGCTGAAAAGTGGTCATTGAATGCCGGCGAATGCGAGTTTAAAGATGAAAAAATCGTACTTACAACCGAACCTCATGGTAATAGCCGCATATATCTGCGTCATATGCGCAACAGTGCTGATGTTCGTGTTAAAACCATACTAACCGGTAATAAATATGGTACGCAAAGTATTTATTTACGTGCTGACGAGAATTTGACTGAGCCTTTGGCTGTAAAAATTTTTGGCAATTATCTCTATGTGCGTGAAAATGGACAGGAACTGTATAAACTTGACTTAGATAAATTTGATGATAAAAAGCTTGTGTCCGTGGATGAAGATAAGAAAGCTGCGGAGGTAGCGGCGTTGCGTACTTTTGCCCGTTATGCACCAACTAAAAAGCAAGCTGAGTTTTATGCGCAGAGGATGGCTTTGCGTGAGCAGCAGCCTGCAGACAGTGTAGCGGACGGAGCGAAAGAGTTTAAAAAAGAGATCGGTTTAAATGAGCTTGGAAAACGCGAACTGGAAATAATTCTGCGTGGAAATAAAATGCGTTTAAAAGTTGATGGCAAAGATATTTCTACAACGATTGAGGTACAAAAAAGAAATCGAGGCAGAATTGCTTTGGAGGCTTCCACCAGTGACCTTAGCTGGAGCCAGCGCAATTTGGCAGATGATGTTTATGATGGTGTATTTGAAAAGCTGATGATTTATGATTTGCAGGCTGCACACAAACCAGAACCATTTTTTGCCTGCACAATTGCTGGTCATAGCTTAGAGCTGTTTTGGCCCTGGGCAGAGGAAACAGGCATATTGTATGACAGCAGACTGCATGGATTTGCTGGGGTACTGCATACGTTGAATGAATATTGGGAGAAAATTTTGGAATTCTTCATTCATACATTTTAAAAATAGGTGAGTTAGCGTGACGAAAATTTTATGCTATAGGAAACATATTTTGCTGGCGCTGCTGGTGGCGTGTGTTGGTTATATGTGCGCCTGCTTTGCGGCAAAGCCTAATCAGGCTCCGCCCATGCAGCCGCAGAGAGCGGCGTGGCTGGTATACTGGGATTGGGAGCAAGGCTTAGCAAAAGCGCAGCTTGACAAAGAGCAGACCTATATAGTATTTGCTGCTTCTTTTGATAAGAAAGGGAAACTGTTGCTGCCGGAACAGTTTAAGGTTGAGGATTTAAGTAAAATTCCGCAGGAACAGCTTTTTTTGAGTATTGTCAATGACCGCGAGGGCAAAAAAAATCAATTGCTGCAAAAAGATATCACTATTCTGAAGCGTAAGCTGTCCGGTAAAAAACGCAGGCGGAAGCATGTGCAGCAGATAATTGATTTATGCAAAGAAAATGGCTTTTCCGGAGTCGAAATTGATTATGAAAATATTTGGCAGGACGAAAAGCTGATACAAAATTTTGCGTTGTTTACTGCTGAATTGAGAGATAAGACTCAGGAAGCGGGGCTAAAGCTGCGTGTAGTTTTAGAACCTAAATCGTTAAGTTATGCGGAACTGTTGCCTGAAAACGTAGAATATGTAGTAATGTTTTACAATTTATATGGCTTGCATAGCGGCCCCGGTCCTAAGGCTGACGAAAAATTTATTTTGCGCACCTTAAAGAAAATAGAGAAACTAAGAGGTACGCCAAATATAGCTTTTGCCAATGGCGGCTTTAGCTGGACTAGCGGACAGCGTGCTAAAAGCCTTACTTCACAGCAGGCTGCTACCTTAGCGCAAAAGCATGACGTTGTGCCGCAGCGTGACGCTCAAAGCCATGCTTTACATTTTTCCTATGAAGAAGCAGGTAAGCAGTATACTGTGTGGTACGCAGATGAAGAAACATTGAATTTTTGGTACCAAACTGCCGCAACATACGGGTATAAGCGTTTTAGCCTGTGGCGGTTAGAAGGTAAGTAGTTTCTGAGGGGAGTTGTTTTTATTTGGAGTATAAAAATAAAATGAAAATAACCTTGCTGGTAATGCTGATTATTTTTGCACTTGTAAATATAGTTGCGTATCGCATACGCGACATAGAAAAAAATACTTCCTTGGAAATTATGGAAATTGCTTTGGACAGCGCTTCGGAAGATGTGCAGAGATATTTTAACATTCAGCGCGACATTATGCTGACTATGGCAGAAATTATCAATACACAGGCAAAAGTAGAATCTACCCAAACGCAGGATATAGTAGACAGCTTTAAATCTCAAAGCCTGATTGATAATTTAGGCTTGCTGTTGCCTGACAATAAGTTAATGTGGCCGTATGCTAAGCCTATGGATTTTTCAGATGTACTTTCGTTTGATGAGGAAGCGGCAAGAGGCATACATTTTTCTGACAGAGAACGCAGCGTAAACGATAGAAATAAATTTGTAGTGCGAAATTTTGTGCCTGTAGTGCGTGATAATAAAATTAGGGGTATGCTTTATGGCAGAATAGACCTTAATAATTTTCCTGAGATACGCAAAAAATATCTTTTTGATGATCAGGCACGCTTTATTGTACTGGACGGTAATACCGGAGAAATTCTTTTTAATAATAAAAGCAACACCATGGATAATTTATATAGTTTGGGTGCGTATGATGTAAAAAGCGGAGATAGTAGCGAAGAAATACTGGATAAGCTAAAAAAAGGCATTAAAGGTAAAGCGCTGGTAAAGTCTCTATATGGTGAAGAAAACGTTTATTTTATGTATAAGCCGTTGCCGATAAACCAATGGCGTATATGTATATCTGTACCGGAGAAAGTTGTGCTTGCGCGTTTAAGAGAAACAGATAAAATGCTTTACGGCTTATTCGGCTGTGAGCTGTTTTTACTGCTGGGATATTTTTTGTGGCTGCAAAGGACTGCCCGCAAAGAATTACAAATACAAAAGGATTTAGCCGAAAAGGATATTTTGACAGGTACGCTGAACCGCAATCGTTTTGAGATGGATTTAGCTGGTTATGCACAGCAATGCAGTCAAAATCTTTTTTGTATTTATATTGACGGTAACGGACTGCATGAACTGAATAATGATTTTGGTCATGAGGCTGGAGATGATATGCTGCGTAAGGTGGCCAAGGTCATGGTAGAACAATTTGGTGAAACAAAAGTATACCGTGTTGGTGGCGATGAGTTTGTAGCCTTTGCTTTTGATGTTTTACAAGAGGAGATAGAAAGCAGGATTAACTATATAAGAAAGCAGGTTGAAGCGTCAGGATATTCTATTTCTGACGGTTATTGCTGCCAGCAGAAGCCAGTTGATATTGATACACTTGTAAAATGTGCAGAAAAGGAAATGTTGGAGAATAAGAAACATTATTATGAGCAGCAGGACAATGACAGGCGTACAAGATAAAATATCAACTTGTGATTTTTAATATATTTTGATGGATTCGGAGGAGATTTGGTTAATGTTTGCAAGTAACAATCTGGCTGAATTGAATTTAAAGGAATGCTTGAATTTTATTCATGTTTTGAACGCAACTTTTGATAATTACGTTTTTTTGTGGGATATAGATGAAAAGAAAATATATTTTGGCAAGCCGTTCAGCAAATATTACGCTGTACATGAAGATGTAGGGGAAGCAGTAGCGCAGCCGGATATATTAAAGCTGATTTATGAATCTGACAGAGAAGCAGTTAAGCAGAATGCTGATTTATTGGCGCTGGGAAAATTTTCTAAATATGAACTTACTTTCCGCATAGTTAATAGGGACGGACAAATTGTGTGGCTGAATAGCAGCGGCACCTTGACAAGTATTGATAAGGGTCAGAAGCGCGTAGTGTTGGGGAGAATTTCGGACAGCTATCATGATATTAATATTGATAATCTGACCGGGGTTGCCAACAGCGTAAAGTGGAGCGAAAAGCTGGCGGATAGCAAAACTGTGGTTGAAGATGGATATTTATTTGTTTGCGACGTAGACAACATGGCGGCAATCAATGCGCAGAGCGGCAGAAGCTTTGGAGATAAAGTTTTGCAGAGATTAGCGATAGCTTTTGAAAAATTTATAGGCAGTTGGCGTAATATTTACCGATTAAGCGCTGATAGGTTTGCTATTATTTTGTCAGGATACAAACATGAAAATGTAAATGAATTTTTTGTTTATCTGCAAAAGGAATTGAGTGATTACTGTACGATATCAGCAGGTGCGGTAAAATTAAGTAAGAATGAGATAAGCAGTTTAGCAAATGCGGCGCAATATGCTGAAATGGCGCTGATAGATGCGCAGACACAGGGCAGAAATAATTTGCAGTTTTTTTCCCAGGAGCGTTATGACCGTTATCTTGCGCTTATACAGCTTAAATCAGAGTTACGAAGCTCGGTAATAAACGGTTGCGAAAACTTTTTTATCTGCTACCAGCCGCTGATAAATGGAAACAATTTTGAATTATTGGGGGCAGAGGCTTTATTGCGTTATAAATCGCCTTCACGAGGATTTATACAGCCTGATGAATTTATATCTCTTTTGGAAGAGACGGGAATGATACGTCCTGTAGGCAAATGGGTTTTGCGCAAGTCGTTGGAGCAATGTATGCAGTGGCGTAAGGATATTCCTAACTTTTATGTCAGTGTTAATGTTTCTTATATGCAGTTGCAGCAGGAAGGTTTTGAATATGAAGTTTTGGATGTACTCAAAGAGCTTGGTGCTCCGGGCGAAGCCTTAACGCTGGAGATTACGGAAAGTATGCAGCTACGCGATTTTGAAAAGTTTAATAAAATCTTTAATGTATGGCACGAAAAAGGGATTTCAATAGCTATAGATGATTTTGGAACTGGCTATTCCAGCTTAGGATATTTGAAAAAATTACAATTTGATGTTATAAAAATAGACAAATGCTTTACCAGCGATGTGGTAGAAAGTCCGTATAGCTATAGACTTATCAATACAGTGCGGGAAATGTCGTCCTTTTCGGATATCAAGGTGTGTCTGGAAGGTTTGGAAACAGAAGAACAGCTACGAGTGCTGAATGATTTGAAGCTGAATATGTATCAGGGGTATTTATTCAGCAGACCGCTTTTGCCGGGAAATTTTACAGAAAATCTTATTAATAAAGGCGTAAATGTATATGAAGATTATAATGAACTGATAAAACAATTTTCCAGTCTGGAAAGCAAGGGATGCCTGCTAGATAGAAATTTATTGTGGAATGTTATGTATGACCTTCCGCCTTACGAAATAGTTAACGATAATAGAGAAAATATTATGCGTGATACGCAACTGGGACTATGGATTATTCGCATTAATTTTAAGAAGCAGCGCTATGAAATGTTTATGGATAAAAATTGTGCTGAAATAATGGGAGCTTCTAAATCTATGTCTCCGGAAGAAGCGTATAAGCATTGGTTTGAGCATATTAAGTTGGAATGCGTTGATTATGTAGTGAAAGAAGTGAAAGAAACAGAGGAAAGCGGTAACATTGTGCAGCTGGAATATGATTGGCAGCATCCTGTAGCTGGAATAGTAAGAGTTAGATGCGTTGGCGTAAGGGCCTTACTGACGGAAGAACAATTTATCTTTAAAGGTTATCACCGCGTAATCAGCAATATTATTCAGACATCGCATTCTCATAAAAAAATGGTAGATTTAGATGAATAAAAAAGGAGCAAATCGGGTTTTTCCGGTTTGCTCCTTTTTTCTACGATTTGGACAGAGATACAATATATTTCTGCTTTTTTGTTTTAAAAAATTATTCTTGTGTTTTAACTTTAAATACAATCGCATACAGCACAGGCAGAACTATGAGCGTCAGCAGTGTTGCTCCGGTTAAGCCGCAGGCGATAGCTACTGCCATAGCATTCCAAAATTGGCTGGCGAACATAGGAATTAAGCCTAAAATTGTGGTGAAGGCTGCCAGCATAATTGGGCGGAAACGCACGATAGCAGATTCTACAATAGCTTGCTGTTCTTGCATACCTGCGTCAAGATGCTGCTGTATTTGGTCAACAATAACCATGCTGTTGCGGATAATCGTACCGGTAAGCGCCAAAATGCCCAGCTCTGCCATAAATCCCAAGCTGGAATTAAACAGCAGCAGACCAAAAATGACGCCGATAATTCCCATAGGCGCGGTAAGCATGATAACCAGCAGCTTGCGAATATCCTGCAGCTGAATCATAATCAAAATCATAATCAGCAGCACCATAATCGGTACGGGCTTCAGCAAATAATTAAGCGTTTTTTGGCTGTCTTCCAGCGAGCCGCCAATTTCAATAGTCATATCTGCCGGTAAATTGGCACGCATGTCTGCCAGCTGATCATAAATTTCCTGCGTAACGTCGTTGCCCGTAACGCCTTCGCTTAAACCGCCGTTGACGGTGATGGTAGGACGCAGATTACGCCGCCAAATCATATTATCTTCGCTGGTGCGTTCAATTTTGGCAACCTGCGACAGGGTAACAGCGCCTCGGCTGGTGGGGATGGAGATATTGTCTATTTGGCTGATATCCGCCCGTTCTTTGGGGTCAAGACGGAAAACAATACCGATTTCTTGATCGCCCTCTAAATAGGCAGCGGCAGTATAACCTGAAACCTGCGCCTGTAAAGCGGCGGCTACAGTTTGACGGGTGATACCCATTTGCAGCAGCTTATCGTTATCAATGGTTACTTTAACGGCGTTGGTTTGCTCCAGCCAATCAAAACGCGTCATGGTTATGTAGGGGTGAGCTGCCATTACTTGGCGCACTTTTTGCGCATATTCTTTAACCTGCGCGTCGCTGCTGCCGCTCACGCGCAGCATAACAGGATAGGGAGCAGGGGGACCTAAAGGAATGGAACGGGAATATACAATAGCTTCCGGCAGTTCCTTTTCAGCCAGCTCGTTAATGCGTTTTTCTAAAGCCTTGCGTGCTTTGACGCTTTTAGCAACTACAACAAGCTGCGCATAATTATCGCGAGGCTGCACCGGGTCGATAACTAAAACAAAGCGGGGAGCGCTTTTACCCACATAAGTGGAAACGTGGTCTAAATCCTCGTCGTTTTTAATAAGGTCGGTCAGCTTGCGGGCAGCGACGTCAGTAGCTTTGATAGAGCTGCCTTCGGGAAGATTAAGTTCTACCAAAAGTTCAGGACGCACGCTGGCGGGGAAAAATTCTTGGCTGATAAAGCGCAGCATAAAAACGGATAATGCCAGCAGCGCTGCCGTAAGACCAATAACAATTTTGCGGTGCAGTAAAGACCAATTTAAAAGACTGCGGAATTTTTGATAGAAAAAGCTGTTGTAGCTGTCTTGTTTAATAACAGTGGGACGAATCCATTCGTAGCCAAGTACGGGAGCTAATGTTGCCGATACAACCCAGCTTAATAACAGTGTAATGCTTATAACAGGGAAAAGGCTGTAAGCAAATTCCGAAGCTGCAGCTTTGGAAAAAGCAATAGGCATAAAGCCTAAACAGGTAATGACTGTGCCGATTAGAAGCGGACGCCCGCAGGTTTGAAAAGCGTAGGAGGCTGCCGCCTTTCGTTCCATGCCTTCGGACATTTTTACTTCCATAAGCTCTACAACAACAATAGCGTCGTCCACCAGCATGCCTAAAGAAATTACCAGCGCACCCAAAGAAACCTTGTGCAAATCAATTCCCATGGCAAACATTGCGGCAAAGGAGCCTAAAAGAATTAAAGGAATACAGCAGGAAATGACATAGCCGCTGCGCCGTCCCAAGCTGAACAGGCTGACTGCCAAAACGATAATAATAGCTTCGTAAAGGCTTTCGCTAAATTCACTGATAGAATTTTTGACAACCTCCGGCTGATTGGCAACCTGATTAAGCTCCAAGCCTAAAGGCAGTTCTTTTTGCAGACGGACAATCTCCTGAGCAAGATTTTTGCCAAGCTGAATATTATCGCCGCCGTCCTCCATGGATAAAGCAATTCCCACAGCGGGCTTGCCGTTGTAATACATAAGGGGTTCGGGCGGGTCGGCGTAACCGCGGGTTACTTTGGCGATATCGCCTAAGCGGAATACTCTGCCGTTAGCATTGATGGGCAGAGAAATGATATTGGCTACGCTGTCGGGACTGCCGGTAATGCGCAGATATGCATTGGCAGTATCTGTTTCGACCATACCGGAGGGGGTGACAGCGGTTTGGGCTTTAATCATATCAGCAATAGCGGTAATATCCAGACCAAGCTTGGCCAGCTTATCGGTTTCCATCTGCACGAAAATTTTTTCCGGCTGCACGCCTATCAGTTCAACCTTGTTGACATCAGGTATACCGTAAAAGCTCAGCTTGATTTTTTCGGCGTATTGGCGCATATCTTCGTAAGAAAAACTGTCGCCGGTCAAAGCGTAGATATTGCCGTAAACATCGTCGAAGCGGTCGTTATAAAAAGGACCGTAGGTGCCGGTGGGCAGCTTACTTTTGCCGTCGTTGACAATATTGCGCAGCTCCAGCCAGCGCTGGCGTACTAAATTTCCTGTAACATCATCTTTTAGTGTTACGGTGATGACGCAGACTCCCGGACGGGAATAGCTGGTGATTTTATCCAGCTGCGGAAGATTTTGTATTTCCTTTTCAATAGTGTTGGTCAGGTGCTGCTCCACATCCTTGGCGCTGGCGCCGGGCCACGCGGCGGAGATGACCATTTGCTTAACGGCAAAAGACGGGTCCTCGCTGCGGCCTAGGGATTTAAAGGAGAAAATACCCATGACCAAAACAAGAAAAGCAAAGAAATAGACTAATTGCTTATGTTCGATGGACCAAGCTGCCAGGTTGATTTGCTGCTTTTCTTTGGGAGAATTAAGCATTATTGCTCACCGCCTTCCTCCAATTTTACTTCTTGGTTAGGCGTAAGCTTGGCAAGACCGGCGGTGATTACTTTGTCGCCTTTGGTCAAGCCTTGCGTAATAATTATTTTATTGCCGTCGTAGCCGCCGACGGTGACGTCTGTTAATTGCGCGTGTTTGTCGCGTACCAGCCAAACCTGCGGTTTATTATTAACTTGGTATAAAGCTGCGGCAGGTAAAATAAAGTGTTCGCCGGTATTAGTTGTTTCGCTTTCTGTTTTATTTAACAGGCCTACTTTAGCAGTCATGCCCAGCTTAGCGTCACTTGGCAGATTGGGGACTGCCACGCAGACCTTATAGGTTCTGGTAACAGGATCAGCCATAGGAGCGATTTCCCGCACATAACCGCTGATGCGGGCATTTGGCAGCGCCCACAAGCTGATGCTGGCCTGCTGATTTAGCTGGATGGGCGTTCCTTCCGGAACATATATCTGCACTTCCCGTTCGCCGTTGCGGATGACGGTCGCCATAGGCGTGCCTGCGGCGGCGATTTGTCCTGTTTCGCCGCTGATTGCGGCCACTACACCGTCTGCGTCGCTGATGAGTTGTGTATAACCAAGCTGGTTGCCGCTTATATTAGATTGCGCCTGTGCCTGCCTTAAAGAAGCGTTGGCTGCTTCTAATTGAGTGTTATATTGGTCGCGAATAGCTTCGCTGACTGCGCCCTGCGCATAGAGCGCGTTATAGCGGGCGGCGTTGTCTGCCGCCAGCTTTTGGTTAGCTTTGGCGCTGGCCAGCTGCGCCGACGCTGCTTCTACATTTTGGCTGATATCCTTGGGATCCAGGGTCAGCAAAATTTGTCCGGCCTGCACTCTGTCACCAACATTTACTAAACGGGCGCTGATTTTTCCCGTTACCTGAAAAGCGAGCTGGCTTTCATAACGTCCGCGCACTTCGCCGGGGTAGAAGCTGGCAGCGTTGTCTGCTGTTTCTCCTACGGTTACGGTGCGTACCAGCGGAATAACTTTTTCTGTTGTTACTTTGTGGGCAATGCGGTCGTAGATAGTGTAGCCGCCAATGCCTATAACCAGTGCTAAAACACCGTATAAAATGCGCTGTTTATTTTTCGGATTAGTTAAGAAATCTTGCATGATATTTTCCCCCCATTCGGAGAAATTATTGACCTAAAATTTTTTCTAAAAAAAGCCAAATTATTTTCAAAAAAAATTAATCGTTCAATTAAATTATAGTTTCTAAGATTATGGCAGTCAAGCAACAAATCTGTGATTTATTACAGTCAAACTATTCACTAATAGATGTAAATATGGTATAATATCTGCTTGTCAAAAATGTGAAATTGTGAAGATGCTGTAAAAATTTTGTGAAAGTGTAGGTGAGGAAATGGAGTGTTTTTTGCTTGCCGCTGCCTGCTTTGGCGTCGGTATCCTGACTTTGTTATTTCCCCATAGCTTGCAGAGGTATGCTCATTGGCTGGCTAACAGCGCTGCGCTTATCGGCAGCGGCATTACTGCTTACAAGGCATGGACGCTGCTGGCAGGAGCGTCGGTTGTACCTTTGACTTGGGGCTCTTATTCTTTGGCGTGCGATAGCTGGAGCGCAGTTTTTTTGCTGCTGACAGGTATTGCGGGAGTGATTACCAGCCTTTACGCTTTAGGCTATGCGCAAAGCTATGAGGGCAGCCGCCTGCGCCTTTTGGGTGGTATGTGGAATTTATTTTTGCTGTCCATGACTTTGGTGCTGTTGGCCGGTGACGCTTTTAGCTTTTTGCTGTTTTGGGAAATTATGGCGGTAGCGTCCTTCATGCTGGTCAATCATGAATCGGAGAAACGCGCTACCTGGACTGCCGCATATCAGTATTTGGTAATGACTTCTGTGGGTACGGCGGCTATTATGATTGCCTTTTTGCTGACCGGTTCTGCCAGCAGTAGTTTCAGCTTTGAGGCCATGGCGCAAAATAAGCTGGATAATTTGTGGCAGCATGTGGTTTTTGCCTGCGCGTTTATCGGTTTCGCGTTAAAAGCCGGTTTGGTGCCGCTGCATGTGTGGCTGCCTAACGCTCATCCGGCGGCTCCCAGTCATGTGTCGGCTCTTATGAGCGGCGTTATGCTGAAAATTGCTTTATATGGCTTTGGCCGCTTTATGTTCAGCTTTTTGCCTATGTGGAATTATTGGTGGTGCATTATCGTTATGGTTGTAGGCGCGGTATCTGCCTTTTTAGGTGTGCTGTACGCGCAGATGGAAAACGATATTAAGCGTATTTTGGCCTATTCCTCCGTGGAAAATATGGGCGTTATTTTTGCGGCTTTTGGCTGCGGTATGCTGCTTAAAGTTTTAGCGGGCGGCAGCTGGTATTATTTGGGCTTTGTGGCTGCGTTGGTACACGCCTTTAACCACAGCATTATGAAGGTGCTGATGTTTATGAGTGCGGGCAGTATTATGCACGGTACAGGCAGTAAAAATATCGAGCTTTTCGGCGGCTTGGCGAAAAAAATGCCTTATACGGCGCTGTTTACCTTTGTGGGCGCTATGGCGTTGGCGGCGATTCCGCTGACTAACGGATTTACAGGAGAATGGCTGGTGCTGCAAAGCTTTATTACTTTGGTAAGCGCTAATTCTGCGCAGACTACGCGCTTGTGGGCAGCCGTATGCTTTATTTTGCTGGGCTTTACGGGAGCGTTGGCTTTAGGCTGCTTTGTGCGTTTGTTCGGCATTTCTTTCTTGGGACGCGCCCGCAGCCAGCTGGTTGAGCATGCTCACGAGTCCGACAAATTTATGCTGACTGCTATGGGGTTATCCAGCGCGCTGGTGCTTATCTGCGGTATTTATCCGCTGCCTATGGTGCAGGCAGTCTGCGCTGCTTTAAAGCTGGACAAGGAGTTTGCTGCGCAAGGTTTGAGCCTCGCTTGGGCAGGCAGCGGTTCTTTAGCCGTGTTCAATCCGTTGTTACTGCTGCTTTTGGTAGCGGTTATCAGCGTGGCAGTATATCTTTGTGTAAGCAATATTTTTGTCGAAGAAAATGTTACCTGGAACTGCGGTACCTATCCTACTGGGCGGCAGCAGTATTCGGCAACGGGCTTTAGTAAACCTGTACGACGTGCCTTTGATTATCTGCTGAAGCCTAAGCGTCAGGTTTCCTATATGCGCAAGGATCACGCTTATTTTGGCCGTCAGCTGTCCTACAAGCTGGAAATTCCGGATATGATTACGGAAAAATTATATCAGCCTGTGCAAAAGCATTTTGTAGGCGTTTCTGCTTTTTTGCGCCGTATGCAGCAGGGCAGCGTGCGTTTGTACGTTTCTTATGTTATGGCGGCCATGGTTTTGGTGTTAGTATGGGGAGCGTTGTATAAATGATGTATTTTATCAGTGATGTGCAAAACTTAGCCCTCTGTTTGCTGCAAGCCGTAATTTTGCTGGCAGTGGCGCCTGTGATTACGGGCATTGTCAAAAAGGTTAAGGCTTTGCTGCAAAATCGTATTGGTTCCAGCATTTTCCAAGAATATTACGATATAAAAAAATGGTGGGGCAAGCCTACTATGGTTACTCCCTATACCAGCGCACTGTTCCGCCTGTCTCCCTGTGTTTATTTTGTAACTACCTTAGCTGCAGCTTGTATGCTGCCTAACTTTTTTGGCGGCAGAGCAGGCTTTGGCGATGTGTTCGTTTTTGTTTATGTTTTGGCTTTAGGCCGTTTCTTTATGGCGGTGTCCTCCATGGATGCGGCAACTGCCTTTGGAGGCATGGGCGGCAGCCGCGAGGTTTATGTGGCTGCTTTTGTGGAGCCGGTGATTATGCTGGCGATTTTATCCAACGTGCTGCACACCGGCAGCACATCTTTGAGCGGTATGAGCCTGCGTTTTGACGAAGTAAATCTGACGGTGGCAGGCGTGCTGACCTGCATAGCGTTTTTCTTGGTGCTGCTGGCAGAAAACAGCCGTATTCCCGTGGATAATCCCGATACTCATTTGGAGCTGACCATGATTCATGAGTGCATGACTCTGGAATATTCCGGTAGACTGTTGGCTTTGATTCACTGGGCCAGCCAGCTGAAGCTTTTGGTGTTTCTTTTGTTATTTTCCATGCTGTATCTGCCGCTGGATTTGCCCGTAGCGCTCAAGGTTTTGCTGAGCGCTGTGGCCGTAGGCGTGGTAGAAACCTTAAATAATAAAATGCGTCTGTTTAAAGTGCGCGTATATTTGGCGGCTGCCGGCTTGATGCTGCTGTTGGCAGTAGTTGCGCAGTAAGGAGGCGGACGATGGAATATTTAGTTGTAAGTTTAATGTTTATCGTCTTTTTGCAGACGAGATTTATGGAGCTGCGCCGTGCTACCTTATGCCTTGCCGTGCAGTCTGCGCTGATTGCGGCAGCTTGCCTCGTAGTAGGTTTAAGCCATGGCGGCGGTCTGCACGGATGGCTGCCGGGCATTTTAACTATTGCCGTTAAGGTGCTGTTTATTCCCTATGCTATTTTGCGCACGGTAAAGGGGCTGCGCGACGAACGCGAAATTGTCAGCGACATCAATGTCAATTATTCTACTGCTGTAGCTGCCAGCAGTCTGGCGTTGGGCTATATGGTTATCGACGGACTGCTGCCGCAGGCGGAGGGCAGGGATATTTTGGCAACCTCCATGTTTATGATTATGACCGGTCTGACCTTAATTGTTATGCGCAGCCGCGCTATTATGCAGATGATTGGCCTGATTACCATGGAAAACGGCATCTACCTTTTAGGCTTGATTATGACCGAAGGCTTGCCGCTGATTATTGAGTTGGGAATTTTCTTAGACGTACTGATTGCCGTAGTAATTTTGGTTATTTTGACCTCGCGTTTGCGTTTGTCCTTTAGAACCACGGATACTAACGTGCTGGATAAGCTGAAAGGATAGGTGGGAGATGCTGCAATATATTTTAATATTACTTTGTCTGCCGCCTTTATGCGCTGTTTTGGCGCTAACCGGACGTTTTGATAATAATCTGCTGCACTGGCTGCACCGTTTGACGGCTACTGCCGTAGGCGTTTGCTTGGCGCTGTTGGCTGCTAAATTTGATGCGGCCGTACCTTATGTGGACGATTATTTTTATGTGGATGCCTTAAGCCTGTGGGTGCTGATCATTATCACTACCTTGTATGTGGCTGCCAGCTGGACTGCGCGCTCCTATTTGACGCGCGAGGAACGCTGCGGCGTTTTGAAGGGCGAGCAGCTGCAAACAGGCAGATATTTTGCTTTAATGCAGCTTTTCTGTTGGACAATGTTTATTGTGCTGCTGGTAAAAAATTTAGGCTTAATGTGGGTAGCAATTGAGGCCACTACCTTGATTTCCGCGTTGTTGATTTCTTTTAAATTTACCCGCGCGGCGCTGGAGGCTACATGGAAATATATTATGGTCTGCACCGTAGGCATTTGCTTGGCGCTGTTAGGTACGCTGGTGTTGTATTATGCACAGATTGCTGCTTTAGGCACTAATAACCCCTTAAGCTGGGTGTTTTTGCACCAGCACGCCGACGCTTTAGACCCGGCGCTGACTAAGCTGGCGCTATTGTTTCTTGTTATTGGCTACGGTACCAAGGCCGGCATGGCGCCCATGCATACCTGGCTGCCAGACGCTTATGCGGAAGCTCCGTCCTTAACCAGCGGTATGCTCAGCGGCGCGTTATGCAGCTGCGCGATCTATGTTTTGCTGCGTAATTTGGTAATTTTGCTGCCAACCGCAGGCAGCGCTATGATGAGCAGCATGCTGATGTTTTTCGCAGTTTTGACTGTAGCTGTGGCTGTGCCATTTGTGGTAGTGCAGCGCGACGTAAAACGTATTTTAGCTTATTCCTCCATGGAAAATATCGGCATTATGGTTGCCGGTATCGGCGTGTTTTCCGCTCTGTCCATTAAGGCGGTAATGCTGCACATGTACAGCCACGCTATGATTAAATTTGTACTATTTTATATTGCCGGAACCATCATCCAAGAATATCAAACCCGCAATATGATGCGTATTCACGGTATGATTAAGGACGTGCCTCATACGGCAGCCTTTTGGCTGACAGGTATGCTGGGCATTTTAGGACTGCCGCCCATGGGCTTATTCTTCAGCAAATTTTACATTATGTCAGCTCTGTTTAAAGAGGGACATTGGCTGGCTGGCAGTTTGCTCATTGTGCTGCTGGCAGGCGTGCTGATTGGTATTTTGTACCACGGGATGCGTATGCTTTGCGGCGAAGCTCAGCGTCAGCCTTTAGGCGATTTGTTGGGCGCTGTGGATGTGCCGGTTTTGGCACTGTTGTTAATTTTTACTTGTATCGTTGGTGTGGGCTTTGAAAATCTTCCGTGGCTCAATAATTTGTTGAATCACGCCGTACATGTAATAGGAGGCTGATGCTATGCTGGTAAAACCTGAAAATCTGCGCGGCGCCGCGAATATTTGCAGCGACGGCGGCAAGCGTCCGCTGGCAGCTATGTTTGGCGCTGACGAAACCTTGCGCGGCGGTGGACTTGCTATCTATTGCTTGTTTTATAACGCTGAAAAACGCGATCTTGATGTGTTGAAGGCAGAATTTCCTGCCGGCGAATCTTTAAATTATCCTTGCTTGACTACGATTTTGCCTGCTGCTGCTTGGTACGAACGAGAGCTGCACGATATGTTCGGCTTTATCCCTGAAGGTCATCCAGATTTGCGTCCCTTAGTGCTGCACGAAAGCTTTCCCGAAGGCTTTCATCCTTTGCGTAAGCAAATTCCCGTAAATTGTCAGTGCCGCGGTAAGAGCGAATACGAAATGATGACGTCTAGCGGCGAGGGACTTTTTGAGGTTCCCGTCGGGCCAATTCACGCGGGCATTATCGAGCCGGGTCATTTCCGTTTCAGCCAGGCAGGTGAATCTATGCTGCAGCTGGATGCTAAACTGTTTTTCACTCACCGCGGCATTGAAAAGGCCTTGGAGGGGAAAACCGTCGACGAAGCGCTGCCAATTATTGAACGTATTTGCGGCGCGTGCAGCGTAGCCAATACTTTGAGCTTCTGTCAGGCAGTGGAAAAGCTTTCCGCCAGCAAGGTGCCTTACCGCGCTTGGCTTATTCGTACTTTGGCCTTAGAAATGGAACGACTTTACAATCATGTCGGCGATACGGGCAATATCTGCGCCGGTGTGGGCTTTTCGCCTATTATCAGCATGGGTGCGCGCTTAAAGGAATATTTGCAGCAGCTTAACGAGCTGATTGCAGGCAATCGTTTCCTGCGCGGGCTTATTATTCCCGGCGGTGTTGCCATGGATGTGGAAGAAAAGCAGTTGGAAGAAATCAGTGACGTTTTAAAAGAGGTAGAAAAGGTTTATGCCGATATGGTGCATATCATGTGGGAGCAGGCCAATTTTATCAACCGCATTCGTACCACAGGAATTGTGCGGGAAAATACTGCTTTTGATTTAGCTATGGTAGGAGTAGGTGCCCGCGCCAGCGGTATTGTTCGCGACAGCCGCAGGGATATGGGCTTTGGCATTTATGACGAGCTGGATTTTGACATCGTTACGGAAACTAGCGGCGATGTAGAAGCGCGTATTAAGGTGCGTATCGGCGAGGTGCGTGAAAGCTTAAAGCTGGTGCGCCAGCTTATCAGCAAACTGCGCCGTAATGCCGAGACAGAGCTGGCTGTGGATTTAGGCGAGCTGCGTACCTTAGAAGGAAGCTGGGGTATCAGCGAGTCTCCCCGCGGCGATAATATTCATTGGCTGATGCTGGACGAAAACGGACGCATCGACCGCAGCTTTATCCGTTCCGCATCCTATCCTAACTGGCCGGCACTGACGGTGGCGGTGCAAGGCGACATTATTCCTGATTTTCCGCTGATCAATAAAAGCTTTGAGCTGTGCTATGCGTGCATTGACCGCTGAGGAGGTAGCAAAATGTTAAAAATGTTAGAGGCGATTTTCACCGGCAAAATTGCCACAGAAAATATTGATGTTACCGGTCATAAGCGTATGCGCGGAGTTTTGCAGTGCAGCGGCAAATGCAGCGGCTGCGGCGCGTGCGCGGCGGCTTGCCCTGTACAGGGTATAACAATGATGAACGATATGCCGCAAATTGATTATAAAAAATGCCTTTTCTGCGGTAAATGCGTGGAAGCATGCGCAGAAAAGGCTTTGAGCCACAGCAATAAAGAGTGCTTGGCAGAAATTTTGACGGCAAGCCAGGTTGAAGTCAGTGAAGCAGTTACTGCCAGCTTAGGACGCAGTCTGCATGTGCGCCATTTGGACGCTGGCAGCTGCAATGCCTGCGATTTTGAAATGGGCGCTACCAGCAATCCTGTTTATGATTTGCACCGTTATGGTATTGCCTTTGTGGCGTCGCCCCGTCATGCAGATATGCTGATGGTTACAGGAGTTGTAACGCGCAATTTGGAGCAGGCGCTGCGTATGACCTACGCGGCTATGCCGGAGCCACGGCTAGTAATGGCCTGCGGCGCGTGTGCAGCAGGCGGCGCGACCTACGGCTCTACCTATGCCATAGTGGGCAAGGTTGCCGACGTGGTGCCGGTGGATATTGCTGTTCCCGGCTGTCCGCCCAGACCAAGCGCCATGATTGTGGCCTTGTGCGCTGCGGCAGATATGCTTAAAGAAAGAATGTAAAATAAGCAAAGCGTACCAAAAAGCGGCATAGTTTGTAACTATGCCGCTTTTGATATATCCGTTGTTTTTGCTTATTTTTCTGCAAAGCCTGCGCTTTGCACTACTTCAAAACGATATTCCTGTTTAATATCGGGATATTTGCTGCTGTCCACCTTGCTCATAAACATTTCGTAGGGGCGGGCGCATGTTTTAAAAGGCGCGTAGAGCGCCTGATAAATTACCAGCCTTTCTGCTGTTTCACTGTGGACGGCGAAAGCGATAATTTTATATAAATATTCTGTGGTGGGATTTTTAATAGTTTCTCTTTTAAAGTGGCGCACAATGTCGCCAATATGCAGTTCTCGCGTCATATTATACTCCTTTAGTCTTGGCTAAGTGATGATAAATAAGAATTCAGCGCTTCCAAAAGATATTCCGTTTCTGAGCGTTGGTCAAAATTACCAATTTGGCGGATTTGTCCTTGGGTGAGAAAAAAGAACATAATAATACCTTCTAAGGTAAAAGCTACGTGTGTAGATTTAATAGCCGTAATAATTTCGCCGCAGGCAATAGCCTCGTCCACCAGCTCCGCCATAAATTGGTGGATGCGATACAGTCTGTTTTTAACGTAATTTTCAAACATAGGCTGGGGGGAAAGCAGCTCGCGGTAAATCAAATGAATGTTATAAGGATGGCGCAGCTGCATTTCGGCAATGGAATCTACATAAGAACGCAGCTTAGTAAGAGGCGATTCTTCGCGCTGACGGATTTTTTCCTGCAGCTTGAGAAATTTATCTGCCTGTTTATATAAAACCTCTTGATATAAATTTTTTTTGCCGCCGAAATAATAGGAAATCAAGGCGCTGTTGACGCCGCTGGCTGCCGCTATCTGCTTAATAGAAACAGCGCTGAAATTTTCTTGTGCGAACAAATGGGTAGCCGCCTGCAAAATTTTCTCCGCACTGCTGGCTGTGGCTTGTTGAACATCATTTTCCTTCATAGATAACAACCTCTTCTCTATTATTTATTATACAATATTTTTCCTCTATCAAGCAAGATAAAGCTGGCGATATCTAATTTTCCGGTAGTTGGCTTAAAAAAAGTTTTTTGCTATAATAAAGTCACCGATAAATTTTGGGGAGGCGGTTCTGTGCAAAATAATCAGCAGGGACATCAAAGAATTAAACCGCCATGGTATGTGCAATTATTTTTAGCTTTTTATGGCTTATTTTGGTTGAATATGATTTTTATTACCGGACTTAACAGCTTGTATTTGGGGCAGATTGATTACGACAGCGGCAGTATGTTTTTGGCGTTGACGCTGGGACTGAAGCTGATATTTTGGTATATGGATAAATATTATGGAGGTCAGTAATGGAATTTTGGGATATCTATGATAAAAATAAGCGGCTGACAGGGCGCACTATGCAACGCAATGACTGGTGCTTGCATGACGGAGAATATCATTTGACAGTGCTGGGTGTGGTGCGGCATACAGACGGACGTTTTTTAATTACGCGCCGTGTGTTGACTAAGGCGTGGGCTGCAGGCTGGTGGGAGGTTCCCGGCGGCGCGGCTATGGCTGGCGAAACTTCCCGCGAGGCTGTAAACCGCGAGGTGCTGGAAGAAACCGGCCTAAATGTTGCCGCCATAGACGCAAGACCTCTAGTATGCTATAAAAGAGAAAATCCCGGCGAGGGCGATAATTATTTTGTGGATTGCTATCGCTTCACTCTGGATTTTAGTCAAAGTGACGTTAAAATCCGCGAGAACGAAGCCTTGGAATGGAAACTGGCGACATTGGCAGAAATTCAAGCGCTGGCGCGGCAGGGGGTTTTTCTGCATTACGACAGCATTAAAGAAATTTTTACGGTGGAAGATTGATTTTTAAAGCAGGGTGAGAATTTGCTGTTTAAATTTGTTGTCAAAAAGCTTACTGCGTGGTAAAATAATACGGTGAACGCTAATTATTTTTAGTTATCTAAGTTTGGAGGAATTAAAGCATGTCAGGACATTCTAAATGGGCAAACATTAAACATAAAAAGGGTAAAGCAGACGCACTGCGCGGCAAGATCACTACTAAAATCAGCAGAGAAATTACTATCGCAGTTCGTATGGGCGGTGCCGATCCTACCGGCAACATGAAGCTGAAATTAGCTTTGACTAAAGCTAAAGCTAATAATATTCCTAAAGATAATATTCAGCGCGCTATTCAAAAGGGCGCAGGCGCTTTGGAAGGTCAAAGCTTTGAAGAAATTACCTACGAAGGCTACGGTCCCGCAGGCGTTGCTATGATGGTAAGCTGCCTCACCGATAACCGTAACCGTACTGCTGCCGATGTGCGTCACGTTTTCAGCAAGCATGGCGGTAATTTGGGCGCAACCGGCTGCGTAGGCTATATGTTCCAGCAAAAGGGCATTTTTGCAGTAAGCAAGGAAAGCGGCGTTGAAGAAGACGATTTGATGATGCTGGCTTTGGAAGCCGGTGCTGAAGATATTAAAAACGAAGAAGAAGGCTACGAAATCGTTACTGCTCCCGAAGCTTTTGATGATGTGGAAAAGGCTTTGGCTGACGCCGGTATCGAAGTTGAAATGGCCGAGATTACCATGATTCCTGATACCATGGCTGAGCTGTCCGCAGAGGATGCTGAAAAGGTTCAGAAAATGTTGGACGTTTTGGAAGAATTGGATGACGTTCAAGACGTTTATCACAACGCTAACTTGCCGGACGACGACGAGGAATAAGATTTTTGTGGGAAAGCAGGCAAGTTTTTGTCTGCTTTCTGTTTTTATGAGGTTTTTATGCTGGTTTTAGGAATTGACCCCGGAACAGCCATTTGCGGCTACGGGCTGGTAGATATGACCGGCAACCGCCTGCGTCCTGTTTTCTATGGCTCAATTTTAACCGATAAGGATATGCTGCCGGAGCTGCGGCTGAAGAAAATTTATGACGATATCAGCGATATTATCGAGCATTTTCAGCCGGATTTTATGAGCATTGAAAAACTTTTTTTTAATCGCAACGTGACGACGGCTATTCCCGTAGGTCAGGCGCGAGGCGTGGCGCTTTTGGCTGCCGCCAATCATAGTCTGCCGGTAATGGAATTTACGCCTATGCAGATTAAGTTAAGCGTAGTAGGTACGGGCAGCGCTACTAAAGAGCAGGTTATTTATATGGTTATGCGCCTGCTGAATATTCGTGAAAAAATTAAGCCTGATGATACGGCGGACGCGCTGGCGGCGGCAATTTGCGGCGTGAATACGGCGTCTACCCGCAGATGGCAGGAGGGAAAATAAATGATAGGCTTTTTAAAAGGCAGTGTTGGCTATTTAGCACAAGATTATTGCTTGCTGGAAACTGCCGGTGGTGTTGGCTACCGCGTTTTTATGCCCTCCGCTCATTTGGCGCAGCTCAGCTTAGGAGCGCAGGCACAGGTACACGTGCACACCGCAGTGCGCGAGGACGCTATTTTACTGTACGGCTTTTTAAGTCAGGAATATTATAATTTATTTGAGCTGCTTTTAAGCGTCAGCGGTGTGGGCCCCAAAATGGCTTTGGGTATTCTTTCGGCGGTGAAGCCGGAGGCTTTTTATTTGGCGGTGCAAAGCAGAGATGTCAAAGCTCTGACTAAGCTGCCGGGAATTGGTAAAAAAACTGCCGAGCGGATGCTGTTGGAATTAAAAGACAAATTAGGTGGCGCCATTGGTGACGTTGGCAGCGATTTTGAGGAAACTGTGGCTGCCGGCGGCAGCGGCTCCGTGGCGGAAGCTATGGAGGCTTTACAGTCCTTAGGTTACAGCAACAGCGAAATTATGCCGGTTATCAAGCAGATTGCCGACGCTGATAAATTAAGCGGCGAAGAGGTTTTGCGTCAGGCGCTGAAGCTTTTTGCCCGCAGATAAATTTTTAAAGCAGCAAGAAAAATAGGAGGGCAATAATGGAATTTGATGATAGAATTATTGCCGGTGCGGAGCAGGAAAGCGACGGCTGGCAATACAGCCTGCGTCCGCGGCTTTTAAATGAATATATCGGTCAAAGCCAGGTAAAGGATAATTTATCCATTTTTATCAAGGCTGCCGCCGCCCGCAATGAGGCTTTAGATCACGTATTGCTGTTCGGCCCTCCGGGCTTGGGCAAAACTACCTTAGCCAATATTATTGCTAACGAGCTGAATGTTAATATTCGCGTGACCAGCGGCCCAGCTATCGAGCGTCAGGGAGATTTGGCGGCGATATTGACTAATTTAGGCGAAAACGACGTTTTATTTATTGACGAAATTCATCGCTTATCCAAAACAGTGGAGGAAATATTATATTCCGCCATGGAGGATTTTGCTTTAGATATAATTATCGGCAAGGGGCCGGCTGCCCGCAGCGTGCGTTTAGATTTGCCTAAATTTACGCTTATCGGCGCGACTACACGCTTGGGAGCTATTGCCGCGCCTTTGCGCGACCGTTTTGGCGTGCAGTGCCGGTTGGAATTTTATAAGCCGGAGGAGTTACAGTTTATTATTACCCGCGCGGCAGAAATTTTAGGCGTAAAAATTGCTCCGGAAGGAGCGGCAGAAATTGCCCGCCGCAGCCGCGGCACGCCGCGTATTGCCAACCGTCTTTTGAAAAGAGTGCGCGATTTTGCGCAGGTTTTAGGCGTGGCGACCATTGACCGTCAGCTGGCGGACGAAGCGCTGGCTAAATTGGAGGTTGACCAATACGGCCTCGATCGCAGCGACAGACGTATTTTAAATATTATCGTAAAAACTTTTGGCGGCGGTCCCGTAGGTATTGAAACTATTGCTGCCGCTGTCAGCGAAGAAAGCGGTACTATTGAAGATGTTATCGAGCCGTACTTAATTCAGCTGGGACTTTTGCAGCGCACGCCCCGCGGCCGCCGAGCGACCAGGGAAGCCTATCGCTATCTGGGCGTGCCGATGCCGGAGCAGTAGGAGGGAAATTATGAAACTTTTATTGCACGCCTGCTGCGGTCCCTGCGCCTGTTATCCTACGGAAAAATTAACGGAGGACGGGACGGATTTTACGATTTTGTATTTCAATCCCAATATTCACCCTTATAAGGAATTTAAGCATCGCTTAAGCACTCTGCGCGAGTTTTGCGAAAAAAAAGAGTACGATTTAATTATCAATAAGGATTATTCGCTGGAAAGCTGCATCCGCGGTATGCTAAGCGAGCCTACTGTGCGCTGCGCCTATTGCTATCGTCTGCGCCTTAGATATGCGGCGCAGTTTGCCAAGAAAAACGGTTTTGACGCTTTCAGCACTACGCTTTTGGTAAGTCCCTACCAAAAGCACGAGCTGATTAAAAAGGAAGCCCAAGCTGCGGCAGAGGAATTTGCTATTCCTTTCTATTACGAGGATTTTCGCGTGGGCTATCAGCGGGGCGTGGATATTAGCCTGGCAATGGGTTTGTATCGCCAGCAGTATTGCGGCTGCGTTTTTAGCGAGCGTGACCGTTATGAGCTGCGTAAAAAAAATAAGGGCGCAAAGCCCAAAGAAAAATTAATTGTAGTAAGCAAGCATATTAGTATGGTGAATTTAGAGGCTGAATAAAGGAGAACATCATGCTGAAAAAAATTCTCATAACTGCTTTGCTGACCTGTGCCTATTTGCTAGGCGGCTTCGCTCCGGCGGCAGAGGCAGCGCTGCTGCGGGTGGCGTTGGTTACAGGTCAGACAACGGCAGAAATCAGCTGTGATGATGAGTTTGAGGTGCAAAGCGGTTGGCAGAAAACCGTAATGCCCAAGGGAAAATATTTTTTATTTATTAAAGACAATCGCTTGTTTATGGAAGCGGTAACAGAACGTAAAATTTCTGCCGCGAAAATAGAGCCACATGTTAGTACAGATCCTATAAAGCAAAAAACTGCTGATACTGATAATTTAAGCAAGCGGTATGATTGGGGCAGCAGCATTTATTTGGCTGGTCTTGGCGACAAAAAAGCGCCTGGTGTTAATCAGCGTCAGTATAACGGGCATCTGCGAGCTATGGTTGCTGACGGAAAATTGCTTGTGGTAAATTATGTGGATATGGAGCAATATCTTTGCAGTGTGCTGCCCAATAAAACCATGGTGGTTTGGCCTGACGAAGCGATTAAAGCCCAGGCGGTGGCGGCGCGCAGCTATGCTATGTATATGCAACGCGTCAATGTCAATAAGCAATACGATTTGCCGGCGAATGATACAGAGCTTGTTTACGAGGGCACAGGCCTGCGTATTGAAAAGGCTGCCATAAATAAATTGGTGCAGGCTACTAAAGGTCAGTTTGTAGCTGACGCGGCGGGACTGCCTATTCAGGCGGTGAGCACATCTTCTACGGGAGGACGCACGGAAAGCGCGTTGGCCGCGTGGGGAAAAAATATTGCTTATTTACAAAGTGTAAAAGATTTTGACAGCGACAGTCCTGATTTTACTTGGGAATATCGCGCTACGCCATCGCTTTTAGAAGGACAATTAGCGCAACGCGGCTATACTGTGGGCAGGCTGACCAGTGTACGTTTGTCCCCGCTGGAGGATATGGGCGCAGACAGAACCGACACCGGTCGCGTAAAATATTTAATTTTAACGGGAACTGGCGGTGCGGCAAAAATCAGCGGCGAGGAGCTGGCGGAAATTTTGAGCCTCAAAAGCACCTTGTTCGATGTGGAAACAGGCGTGCCTACGCCGGAGGTTTTAAAGGTGCCTATTGAGGATCGCTTTGGTTTTGAGGTAGGCAGTAAGGATATCAATATTAAGGTAAACGACGAAGACAAGGATAAGCCTGCTGTGAGCAGTATTCTGCGCAGCTATCACATGCTGAACGGCGGCAAAGACGAAAAAATAATTTTCCACGGCAGAGGCAAAGGCAGCGGTTTAGGCTTGAGCGCCTGGGGCGCTCGCGGTATGGTCAATGCCACGGAAAAAATCACCTATAAGGATATTTTAGCTCATTATTATCCGGGAACCTATGTAAGAAAATAAAGGAAAGAAGATTACAATGCTAGTAACAGATTTTGATTACGAACTGCCGAAGGAGTTGATTGCGCAGCATCCAATGGAGCCGCGGGATCACTCCCGTTTGCTGGTGGTGGATAAAAAAACGGGAGCCATAGAGCATAAGCATTTTTATGATTTAGTAGATTATCTGCGCCCCGGCGATTTATTGGTGTTTAACGATACCCGTGTTATTCCTGCGCGTCTGCACGGCTTTAAGGATACCGGCGCCCACGTGGAGGTTTTTTTGCTGACACGCAAAAATGCCACCGATTGGGAAGTTTTGGTGCGCCCCGGTAAAAAACTGCAAATAGGCGCAAAAATTAATTTCAGTGAGGAATTATCCTGCGAGGTTATTGACCATACGGATTTTGGCGGCCGCGTTGTGCGTTTTGCCTTTGACGGCATTTTTGAAGAAATTCTCGACAGATTAGGAGAAACTCCCTTGCCGCCGTATATTACAGCGCCCTTGGAGGATAAAGAACGCTATCAGACTGTGTACAGCCGTGAGCGCGGCAGCGCGGCAGCACCTACTGCCGGTCTGCATTTTACTAAAGAAATGCTGCAAAAAATTAAGGATATGGGCTGCGAGGAGATTTTTGTCACCTTGCACGTAGGCTTGGGGACTTTTCGTCCGGTAAGCGAAGCTAATATTGAAGACCATAAAATGCATCGCGAATTTTACACTGTATCCCAAGAAGCGGCGGACGCAGTTAATAAGGCCAAAGCAGAGGGACGCCGCATTATTGCTGTTGGTACCACATCGGTGCGCACGCTGGAAGCGGCAGGTGCTGACGGAATTTTACATGCCGGCGGCAACTGGACGAATATTTTTATCTACCCGGGATATAAATATCGCCTAGTTGACGCTTTGGTAACTAATTTTCATCTTCCGCAAAGCACTTTGCTCATGCTGGTATCCGCTTTATCCAGCAGAGAAATTATGCTGAACACTTATAAGGTTGCCGTGAAAGAAAAATATAGATTTTTTTCCTTCGGCGACGCCATGTTTATCAAGGATTAAATTAAGGAGGCTGTATGCAGCACGCAGTAACCTACGAATTAATTAAAGAATGCCGCCGTAGCGGCGCTCGTTTAGGACGTTTACACACGCCTCACGGTACCTTTGAAACGCCTATGTTTATGCCGGTGGGAACGCAGGCTACCGTAAAAACTCTTGCTCCCGAGGAACTTTACGCTATGGGTAGTCAGGTGATTTTGGCTAATACTTATCATCTGTTTTTGCGTCCTGGGCAAGAGCTGGTGCAGAAGGCCGGCGGCTTACATAAATTTATGAATTATAAGCGCGGCATGCTTACTGACAGCGGCGGTTTTCAGGTTTTCAGCTTGGGCGCCATGCGCAAAATTACGGAAGAGGGCGTAATGTTCCGCTCGCATATTGACGGCAGCAAGCAATTTTTGTCGCCGGAGGTTTCTACTCATGTGCAGGAAGCTTTGGGAGCGGATATCGCTATGGCTTTTGATGAGTGCATTCCTTATCCGGCAGAATATGATTACGCCAAGCGTTCAACATTGCGTACCAGCCGTTGGGCAAAACGCTGTTTGGAAGCGCATACTCGCGAGGATCAGTCCATGTTTGGCATTGTGCAGGGCGGTATGTTTCCCGAGCTGCGCAAAATGAGCGTGGAGCAGCTGATGGAAATGGATTTTGCCGGTTATGGCATCGGCGGACTTTCCGTAGGTGAGCCTAAACCTATGATGTATGATATTTTGGGACAGACAACGCATTTAATGCCCAAAAACAAAGCGCGTTATTTAATGGGCGTAGGTACGCCGGATTGTATTGTGGAAGCTGTAAATTTAGGCGTAGATATGTTTGACTGTGTATTTCCCACTCGCGTAGCCCGCAACGGTATGGCTATGACGCATACGGGACGTTTGGTAGTGCGCAACGCCGTTTACGCCGAGGATTTTCTGCCTATAGAAGAAGGTTGTCAATGCTACGCCTGCCGTAATTACAGCCGCGCTTATATCCGTCATTTGTTTAAAGCGGAAGAAATTTTCGGCTTGCGCTTGCTGTCTATTCATAATCTGCATTTTCTGCTGCATTTTGCCAAAGAAATTCGCGAAGCTATTGCTAACGATACTTTTCCCGAATTTAGAGAAAGATTTTTAGAAAACTATCGCGGATAAATTGATTTTAGGGTATAATAAAGAGTAAGTATATTTTTGATTATCAATTTGGAGGTGTAATTATGCAAGGTGGAGATACAATGGCTTTGATAAATTCTTTGTGGCCGTTTGTACTGATGGGTGGTATTTTTTACTTTATGCTGTGGAAACCTCAAAAGAAAGAGCAGCAGAAAAGGCGCGACCTGCTTAACGGTTTAAAAGAGGGCGATGAAGTTATTACTATCGGCGGTATTTACGGCAAGATTACTGCTATCAGTGAAAAACGTGTTAAGCTTTTGGTAGCAGAGGGCGTGGAAATTGAAATGTCCCGCAGCGCTGTAAGCGGTCATCAAAATCCCGCAAAGAATGCTTGAGCTAGACCATAAGGCTGTTATTGCTGCAAAAATCGAGCTGCGCAAAATTTTGCGTAAGCAGCGTGCTCAAATTTCTTGGCAGCAGGCATCTCGCAGCAGTATGCAGGTTGCTAAGCATATTTTGGCCTGTGATGCGTTCCGTAAGGCGCAGTGCATCATGGGCTTTTTGGCTTTTGGCAATGAACTAAGCGTGGACTTGGTATTGGCAGAGGCATTAGCCCAAGGTAAAACGGCTGCTGTACCTTATATCATTTCTGCCACAGATTTTGTGCCGGCTGAGCTGCAGAATATGCAGCATTTTGCTTTAGATAGATTTGGTATTCGCACTGTGCCGCAGCCTATTGGACAAATATCGCCGGAGCAGATTGCTTTGGCGCTTGTTCCCGGCGTTGCTTTTGGCAGCGATGGCAGCCGTATGGGTATGGGAGCAGGTTATTACGATAGATTTCTGCCCAGGGCGAAAAATGCTGTAATTATGGGAGTGGCGTATGACTGCTTAATGCAGCAGACTCTTCCCTGTGATGAGCACGATGTGAAAATGCAGCTTTTAGTAAGTGAAAGCGGTATACATAAACCTATACGGCTTTAGCTGATATATTAAATCCATTTTTTAAGGAGGAAATTATTTTGCGTTGGAATGAGTTGGGGAAATTTCTGATTATTGCGCTGGCGATAATCGGCGGTTTCTGCGTTTACATCTCTCCCCTGGCCAACTCTATTAAACAGGGCTTGGATTTGCAGGGCGGCACCCATGTCGTTTTGCAGGCGGTTGATACTCCCGAGCTTAAGGTTGACGATGATGCTGTAAACCGCAGTGTAAAAATTATTGAACGCCGCGTTAATGAGTTAGGTTTAACTGAGCCTGTTATTCAGCGTCAGGGCAAGGATCGTATTATTGTTGAGCTTCCCGGTGTTAAAGATCCGGAAAAGGCTATTGCTATGCTGGGACGTACCGCTATGCTGCAATTTAAAGATGTTAGCGGCAAAGTTGTATTGACTGGTAAAGACTTGAAAGATGCTAGAGCGCAGGTTTCTCAAGGCAATCAAGCTGTGGTTGGATTGGAATTCAGTGACGAGGGCGGCAAAAAGTTTGCCGATTTGACTGCCCGTAACATAGGCAAGCAAATCGCTATCGTTTTGGACGGCGAGGTTTTGACTGCGCCGGTAGTTCAAGAGGCTATCACCGGCGGTCGCGCACAAATTTCCGGCTCCCGCAATGTTGAGGAGGCAGAGCATTTGGCAATTTTGCTGCGCAGCGGCAGTTTGCCTGTAAAAATTGAGGTTTTGGAAAACCGTACCGTTGGTCCTACCTTGGGCCAAGACTCCAAGGATAAAAGCGTTAAGGCTTTCCTTATCGGTATTGCCGGCGTGTTTATTTTCATGCTGTTGTTCTATCGTTTATCCGGCGTTGTAGCCGATATTGCTTTGCTGCTTTATGTAATGCTGCTGCTGCTGACTATGCGTTATTTGGGAGCAACCCTGACCCTGCCGGGTATCGCCGGTATTATTTTGTCCATTGGTATGGCGGTTGATGCTAACGTTTTGATTTTTGAACGTTTCAAGGAAGAAGTGAAAAAGGGCAAAACTTTGCGCAGCGCTATGGATTCCGGCTTCAGCCGCGCTATTATAACCATTTTGGACTCCAATGTAACTACGCTGATGGCAGCGGCTGTACTGTTCTATTTGGGTACAGGCCCTATTAAAGGCTTTGCCGTTACCTTAGCCCTTGGTACCTTGCTTAGTATGTTTACGGCAGTAACAGTTACAAAATTCCTCATGCGTTTCTTAGTTTATAGTAATTTGACTAAAAGCCCCTTTATGTTTGGCGCCAGAGCGCCGAAGGAGGTGGCTAAATAATGAAGAAATTTTCTATTGTTAAAAATTATAAAATCTTCTTCGCTATTACTATTATTTTCTTGTGCGTAGGCTTCGGCTCTATGCTGACCAGAGGCTTTAATTTGGGTATTGACTTTACCGGCGGCAGCATTATGGATTTAGTCTTTGAAAAACCGGTGCAGGTTGCGGAAGTGCGTGACGTACTAAAAGGTCACGATTTAGGCAACAGTATCATCCAGTTGGAAAGCAGCGACAGTAATGTAAAAGCAGCAAAGGGCGTACTGATTCGTACCGGCGTTATTGATGACGCAAAACGCCGTGCCGTAATGGATGACCTAAAAGGCAAGTTGGGCGATTTTGCTATTCAGCGTGTAGAAAATGTTGGCGCTACCGTAGGTGGCGAGCTTATTCAACAGGCTGTTTTGGCAATAGTATTGTCTTGGATTTTGATGATTGCTTATATTACTTTGCGTTTTGAGTTTAAGTTTGCCATTGCGGCGATTATAGCTTTGATTATCGATGTCAGCGTTACCTTGAGCTACTTCTCCTTGTTCCAAATGGAAATGGATTCTTCCTTTGTAGCGGCTTTGCTGACGGTTGTAGGTTATTCCATTAACGGTACTATCGTAATTTTTGACCGCATTCGCGAAAACTTAAAAATTCATCGCCGCAGCGAATCCTTGAGCGATATGATTGACAACAGTATTTGGCAGACTATGGGACGCAGTATTTATACTGTGGGTACTTCTTTGTTTGCAGTTGTTTCCATCTTCCTCTTTGGCGGTGAAACTATTCGTAATTTCTCCTTTGCTATGCTGGTAGGCTTCTCCAGCGGCGCATATACCTCTACCTTTTTGGCTGGTCCCTTGTGGCTGTTCCTGAGAGGTAAAAAAGCAGGCGAGTAAAATTCCATAAAAAATAAAAAGCCCGTCGCGAAAGCGGCGGGTTTTTGCTGTTTGTTTAAGGGGAAAAAGTGGGTATGGGGACACAACTTTTCTCTTTTTTTTGATAGGCACAAATGGTAGCTAAAATGGTAGCTAAACATAGGTGAAAACGGGGTAAAAAGGGGCATAAAAAGACAAATTACCTTACAGCAGGTTACAGTGTTCAACAAAACAAAAAACCTCGAAAAGCCTTTATCCATGAGCTTTCCGAGGTTTGTTTACGTTGGCAGGGGTACTAGGACTCGAACCCAGATCGACGGTTTTGGAGACCGGTGCTCTACCATTGAACTATACCCCTATGGAGCGGAAAACGAGATTCGAACTCGCGACCCCCTCCTTGGCAAGGAGGTGCTCTACCACTGAGCTATTTCCGCAAATGGCGACCCGGATGGGACTCGAACCCACGACCTCCGCCGTGACAGGGCGGCATTCTAACCAACTGAACCACCGGGCCATTGTCAGGTGTCTGACAAGTACATATAATACCATAAAATTAAGCTTTTGGCAAGAGCTTTGAGCTAAAAAAAGAAAATTTTATTCTTGCAATGGTAGTAAAAATCTGTACGCGTATTGTAGGGGCTTGCTCTGTACTAATTAAGTTGTCTAGTATATAATATTATAATATAAGCAGTTAAAATTTTTTTTGCAGGTGACCACTTATGAACCTTGAAGGCTTAACCTTAAAATTAGTTAACGATACTTTAAATAAAGAATTATTAGGCAGCAAAATTTATCGCGTGTATATGCCGAATCCTCACGCGGTGCTGCTCTTATTGCGGCGCACCGGCGATACCAGCGCCTTGCTGGCGGATATGAACGGCGGCAGTCCGGCCCTTTATATTCCTGTCAAGCTGCCGGAAAATCCCGAAACGCCACCCAGCTTTTGTATGCTGTTGCGTAAGCATTTGGAAGAAGGACGCATTACGAAAATTTATCAAAGCGATTTGGACCGCGTTATTACGCTGGAAATAGATATGCTGGGGCAGGCTGGCAAAATCATTACCAAAAAGCTTATCTTTGAGCTGACAGGTAAAAACAGCAATGTGATTTTGGTGCAGGATAATATGATTATCGGCTGTTTAAAGCATGTAGGCGCAGCTCAAAGCAGCTACCGCTACGTGTTGCCGGGTAAGGAATATGTTGCTCCGCCGCCGCAGTCAGGCTTGAACATTTTAACAGCAAAGCCGGAGCATATTGTGCAGGCTGCCAATAATTTACCTGCTGCTAATTTTGCCAAGGCTTTGGTTGCCGCTACTACTGGCATCGGCAAAGCTACCGCTGCAGAATTATTAACGGCAGCGGATATTTTACCCCAGACGGTGCGTTTAGAACCGCAGGAAGTGCAGGCGTTGACCAAAGTGCTGACGGATTTGCAGCAGCATTTAGCGGGACAAAAAGCAAAGCCTGTTTACGCGCTTATCAGCCGTACTAATCAAGTGAAAACTATTTTGCCGCTGCTGCCGCAGAATTTGGAGCAGGGCATGAGCGTGAAAGAGTTCGCTGACATCAACAGTGCGATAAATTTTGCTGTAAGTTTGCAGCCTTTGCAGCTGCCGCAGCATGAACAGCTGCAAAAGCTGGTTGCCAACGAAACTGCAAAATTGACGAAAAAACTTAGCGCACTGCGTCAGGATTTGCTGCACGCCGAGGACGCGGAGGCGCAGCGAATGCTGGCGGATACGATTATGGCGAATATTTATCAGCTGCACAAGGGGCAGACCTATGCAGAGCTGATAAATATTTATGATGGTGCAAAGGCGCATGTCAAGCTCAATCCCGTGCTTTCGCCTACGGAAAATGCGCAGGCTTATTATAAGCGTTATAATAAGTATAAACGCGCGCAAATTGAGGTGCGCCAGCAAATTGCAGCTACGGAGGAAATGTTGGCCTATTTAGCCAGCTTGGACGCTTCTCTTTTGACAGCGACAACGAAAAACGAAGTGGAAGAAATTCGTCAGGAAATGATTGCTGCCGGCCTGTTGAAAATTATCGGCAAAAAGAAAGCCAAAGCCAGCCTGCAAAAGTCTCAGCCTCTGCATATCAAAATAAATGAAAATGTTGATTTGTATATCGGTAAAAATAATAAACAGAACGATTATGTAACCTTCACTTTAGGCGGGCCGCGGGATTTGTGGCTGCATACTAAGGATATTCCTGGTTCTCACATTATAATAAAGGGCAAGCCGCAGGAAAAGGACGTACAGCTGGCGGTGCAGCTGGCGGCTTATTTCAGCAAGGCTAGAGCGGGCAGCAATGTGCCTGTGGACTGCGTCGAGCGTCGGTATGTGAAAAAGCCTGCGGGCAGCAAGCCTGGTTTTGTAATTTTCACTAATCAGCGCACTTATTATACTACGCCGGATGAACAGCTTTTAGCTGCCTATTTACCAAAAGCTTAAAAATAATTATGACGGAGGAAATAAATTATGTCTATTGAAAAGGTACGCGCTTATCTGCGTCAATTTAATATGGAGAACCGCATTCTCGAATTTTCCACCAGCAGTGCAACCGTGGAGCTGGCTGCTCAAGCTGCAGGCTGCGAGCCTGCGCGTATTGCTAAAACTCTATCCTTTAAGTTAAACGATAACAGCTGTATCCTGATTGTGGCTGCCGGTGACGCTAAAGTTGATAACGCTAAATATAAGCACTTTTTTGGCTGTAAAGCAAAAATGCTGGGTGCTGACGAGGTAGAACCTATGATTGGTCACGCTATAGGCGGCGTATGCTCCTTTGGCATTAACGACGGCGTGAAGGTTTATTTGGATATTTCTTTGAAACGCTTTCACACATTTTTTCCCGCCTGCGGCAGCTCTAACAGTGCCATTGAATTAACACCGGAGGAATTGGAAAAATATTCCACTAATTGCCAAGGCTGGGTAGATTTGTGCAAGGCATGGCAAGAGGCTTAAGTGCCGGAAAAATCATGAAAAGCTAAGAAAAAAGCTGAAATCTAACGTAAAATATGGTATAATTATCTTTCAAGATAAGAACGAAGTCTGTTGCTTATCTGTTGAAAAAGTTAAAAATATACCAATCAAGGAGTTGGGAGGAAATTCATGTTGAAAAGCATGACCGGTTTTGGCCGCGGTGAATACGAAGACGCAGATTTTTCTATTACTGTGGAAATGAAAACCGTAAACCATCGTTATAATGAAGTGGCAATTCGTCTGCCGCGTTTTTTGAATCCTTTAGAGGATCGCATCCGCAAAACTATTTTGAAAACCGTCAGTCGCGGACGCATTGACGTTTTTATTAACGCGGACTATACCACCAGCGATAATTGTTCGTTAAAGGTTGATAAAAATCTTGCTGCTGCTTATCATAAAGCGCTGCAGGAAGTAGGCGCGGCTATCGGCGCTGAAGAAACCGGCATTAGCACTGCTGCGGAAATTTTATATTTATCTCGCTGTCAGGATGTTATCAATATTAAAGAAGGCTTTTTTGATGTTGAAAGTGTGTGGCCGAAGGTGGAGCAGGCTGTGTGCCAGGCTTTGGATAATTTGGTGGCTATGCGCGAAACAGAGGGCGGCAATATTTACGGAGATTTTATTTATCGCGCCGATTTGATTGCGGCAAAGCTGGCTTTGATTGAAGAACGTTCTCCCATGGTGGTAGAAGAATATCAGGCTAAGCTCAGCGAGCGTTTAACTAACCTTTTGGCTGACCATAATATTACGGTGGAGCCGGAGCGTTTGCTGCAGGAGGTAGCTATTTTTGCCGACCGCACCAGCATTACGGAAGAAATTGTGCGTTTAAAAAGCCATATTAAGCAATTTAAGCTGATTATCGCTTCCGACCAGCCTGTAGGACGCAAGCTGGACTTTTTGATTCAAGAATTTAACCGCGAAGCTAATACTATTGCTTCCAAAGCCAATGATTATACCTTGGCGCAGATTGTGGTAGAAATTAAGGCGGAGATTGAAAAAATCCGTGAGCAAATACAAAATATCGAGTAGGAGAGGAATGGTAACGTGGATATAAGGCTGATTAATATTGGTTTCGGTAATGTTGTATCCGCAAATCGTATTATTGCTATCATCAGTCCCGAATCGGCACCGATTAAGCGTATTATTCAAGAAGCGCGTGATAAGGGGATGCTGATTGACGCTACCTATGGCCGCAGAACCAGAGCTGTTGTTGTAACAGACAGCGGTCATATTCTGCTAAGCGCCGTGCAGCCTGAAACGGTAGCCAATCGTCTGACTATGAATGACGCGGAGGATGAAGAATAAAATGGAGAAGCAAGCAAAAAACGTAACTCCTCAAGGGTTGCTGCTGGTAGTTTCCGGCCCTTCTGGCGCTGGCAAAGGTACTATCTGCCAAATTTTACGCGATCAGCTGCCTGAGTTAGGTTATTCTATTTCTGTTACTACCCGCCAGCCCCGCGTAGGTGAGGTGGACGGCAAAAGTTATTTTTTCAAAACTGTGCCGCAGGTAAAAGAAATGATTGCTCAAGGCGAGCTGCTGGAATACGCAGAGGTTTACGGCAATTATTACGGAACACCGCGCCAGTATGTTATGGAGCTTTTGCAAAGCGGTCATGATGTTTTGCTGGAAATTGATATTCAGGGGGCATTGCAGATTAAAAAGCGTTTTCCGGAGGGCGTGTTTGTATTTATAGTGCCGCCTTCCTTAGATGAGCTTTCCGCCCGTATTTATAAACGTGGTACGGACAGCGAGGACGTTATCAAACGTCGTATGGCATCTGCCGCCAGCGAGCTGAGCTACGCTGCTGAATATGATTATATTATTGTCAACGATATTGCGGAAAAGGCTGCCAATAAGGTTTTGACCATTATGGAGGCTGAACGCTATCGCGTGGCAAGAACATATTTTATTGTTGATGAAATTTGCAAATGCAAAAGAGAAAAAGCATAAGGAGTGATGATAAATGTCTATGGTAGATCCTTCTATCGACTATTTGGCTGAAAAGGTTGACAGCAAATACACTTTGGTTATTTTGGCTGCTAAAAGAGCACGCGAGCTGACAAAACCCGCTGTAAATGCACCGGAAAAGGAAGTCAGCACTGCTTTAAAAGAAATTGCCAAAGATTCTATTACCTACGAACGTACTAAACACGTATAACGGCAGGAGGAAAAAGCCTTGTTAAAGGGTAAAAAGATTGTTTTAGGTGTTACCGGCGGCATTGCCGTGTATAAAGCTGTGGATTTGGTGAGCCGTCTGCGCAAACAGGGCTGCCAAGTGCGCGTGGTAATGACGGAGCATGCCCAACAATTTGTAACACCGCTGACTTTTAAAGAAATAAGCGGCAATCAGGTAGCTGTATCCATGTGGAGCAGTAATCAGGAATTTAATGTGGAGCACATTGCTTTGGCTAATTGGGCCGATGCTTTTGTAGTAGCTCCTGCTACAGCCAATATTATTGCCAAAATGGCTTATGGCTTGGCGGACGATCTTTTAAGCACTACGCTTTTAGCAGCACAGGCTCCAATTATTGTCTGTCCGGCTATGAATACCGGCATGTACGAAAATCCGGCAACTCAGGAAAATATCGCAAAGCTGGTAAGCCGCGGCGTTAGCGTAATGCCGCCTGCTGTGGGAAAATTAGCCTGCGGCACCAGCGGTGCCGGGCGTCTGCCTGAACCTCAGGAAATAGTAGAATTTATCAACGCATTTTTTGCCAAACGCGAAGGCGATTTGCGTGGTTTAAAGGTATTGGTAACTGCTGCAGGCACTCGCGAGCCTATTGACCCCGTGCGTTTTGTAGGCAATCGTTCCAGCGGCAAAATGGGTTATGCAGTAGCGCAAATGGCTGCCGAACGTGGTGCCGAAGTTCTGTTGGTCAGCGGGCCTTCCGCTTTAGCTGCGCCGACTAATGTGCGCACAGTTAAAGTGGAAACGACTAACGAAATGTTGGAAGCCTGCGTTAATGCCTATGCCGAAATGGATATCGTTATCAAGGCAGCTGCTGTTGCCGATTATCGTCCCCATGATGTGGCAGACCAAAAAATTAAAAAGAAAACCGATGATGCCTTGACTGTTGTGATGGACAAAAATCCGGACATTCTTAAAATTCTCGGTTCTCAAAAGAAGCATCAGGTTTTGGTTGGCTTTGCTGCTGAAACACAAAATTTATTGGAGAATGCTCGTGATAAAGTAGTCAAAAAGAATTTGGACATGATTGTTGCCAACGACGTTACAGCAGCAGGAGCAGGCTTTAATGCCGACACCAATATCGTCAAATTTCTTTTTGCCAACGGCGAGGTACGTTCTTTGGAGCAGATGCCTAAAGTGGATGTAGCAAATTGCATTTTGGACGAAGCTTTAAAAATTCGTCAGCAAAGAAAAGCATAATAAACTGTTTTTTAAAAGAAAACTTCTCAATAAGTTTTAACTTGTTTTAAAAATAAATTTATTATGTGAATTTATGGAAAAACGCTTGCTATATTTGGCAAGATAGATTATAATAAGCAAAGTAAAAATCAAATTACTCATCAAGAGCGGTGGAGGGAATGGCCCTGTGAAACCGCAGCAACCACTATGGAGTAACTTCCGTAAACGGTGCTAAGTCCTACAGCACTTTAGCTGTGAGATGAGGATGCTTTAAAGCGATTTATGGCGTTCTCAAATCGAGAACGCCTTTTTTAATTACTGTTTTTGTATGTTCATGAAAGGAGATAAACATGAGAAAATTATTTACTTCTGAATCTGTTACCGAAGGTCATCCTGATAAAATTGCCGACCAAATTTCCGACGCTGTGCTTGATGCTATCTTAGAGCAGGATCCCAAAGGCCGTGTAGCTTGTGAAACTATCGTTACTACTGGTCAAATTCATATTTTTGGCGAAATTTCTACCAAATGCTATGTTGATATTCCCCGCATTGCCCGCCAAACTGTTATTGATATCGGTTATGACCGTGCCAAATATGGTTTTGACGGCAATACCTGCGGCGTACTGATTTCCATTGACGAGCAATCTCCCGATATCGCTATGGGGGTTGATAAGGCTTTGGAAGCTAAAAAAGGCAGTGCTGCTGAAGAAGAAGCCGGCGCCGGCGACCAAGGTATGATGTTTGGCTATGCAACCAACGAAACCGATAGCTTCATGCCTATGCCTGCATATTTGGCTAATAAACTGGCTCTGCGTTTGACAGAAGTTCGCAAAAACGGCACTTTGGCTTATTTGCGTCCCGACGGCAAAACTCAGGTTACTGTAGAATATGAAAACGGTAAGCCGGTACGCATTGACGCTATTGTAATTTCTTCCCAACATGCTCCGGAAATTTCTCACGAGCAAATTACCGAAGACATTATCGAAAATGTTATTAAACCTGTTGTGCCTGCAGAAATGCTGGATGACAATACCAAATACTACATCAATCCTACAGGCCGCTTTGTTATCGGCGGACCTCAAGGCGACGCTGGCTTGACCGGACGTAAAATTATTGTTGATACCTACGGCGGTATGGCTCGTCATGGTGGCGGCGCATTCTCCGGTAAGGATCCTTCTAAGGTTGACCGCAGTGCTGCTTACGCTGCTCGCTATGTAGCTAAAAATATTGTAGCGGCTGGTTTGGCTGACAAATGTGAAATTCAGTTGGCCTATGCCATTGGCGTGGCTCAACCTGTTTCTGTATTGGTAGAAACCTTTGGTACTGCCAAAATTGCCGAAGAAAAAATTGCTGAATTGGTACGCAAAAACTTTGCGTTAAGTCCTACCGGCATTATCAAAGAATTGAATTTGCTGCGTCCTATTTACAAACAAACCGCTGCTTACGGTCATTTTGGCCGCACCGATATTGATCTGCCTTGGGAGCACACCGATAAGGCGGCAGCGCTGCGCGAGCAAGTTGGCTTGTAAGCAAATCTGTTCTTGACAAAAGTTTAGCTTTACTGTATTATAAAAAATATGTTGGGGGTATAGCTCAGCTGGGAGAGCGCTTGAATGGCATTCAAGAGGTCAGCGGTTCGATCCCGCTTATCTCCACCAAACGTAAATTAAACGCCGCAGTAAAAATTGCGGCGTTAGTTTTTAATGCACGAGTTAAACAAACAAAAAACAGGGGTTCGATCCCGCTTATCTCCACC
>Ga0129309_1000136_pt1 | contig 65722 bp, 55 predicted proteins | sample L1105metagenome_FD_94439 | JGI IMG/M metagenome (GOLD analysis project Ga0129309, IMG submission 94439) | Ring-tailed lemur group fecal microbial communities from Wisconsin, USA - L1105 metagenome | ecosystem: Host-associated > Mammals > Digestive system > Large intestine > Fecal | place: USA...
AAGCGAAAATTTTTACCGCTGCTTTCTCACGATTGAAGACTTAGTGTTGAACTTTCTCCGTTCGACTTGCATGTGTTAGGCATGCCGCCAGCGTTCGTCCTGAGCCAGGATCAAACTCTCCAAAAAAAGATATTTTTGAAGAACTAATCTAGCTCTTATTATTAAAAGAAATATTTTGACTTGGTCGTGCGCTTTCGCGCTCGACCCGCACATTCGCTTTTTTTAGGTTAATTGTTCAGTTTTCAAGGTTCATCTTTTTGGCTTCGATAAATTGTCATCTTCTTTGCCAAATCCTTTTTTGTCTAGCGATTTTGGCTTTAATTTGTTGCCGTATCGCGTCGACTTGTATATAATACCACAGCGTTCTAATGCTGTCAACACTTTTTTCGTAACTTTTTTAACAATTTTATTTGAACACTTGGCACCGTTGCCATAAAAAGTATCTTGTATTCAAGCTTTTGAGCTACTAAAAAAACTTAAAAAATCTTATAAAACATAGCAAAGAGCCTGCTCAATTTCTTGAGCAGGCTCCTGATTATAACATTCGTATTCTAAATTTATTTTCTTCAAATCAATGATGGAACAAGCGCAGTCCGGTAAATGCCATAGCGATACCATATTTGTCGCAGGTTTCAATAACATTATCATCGCGTATAGAGCCGCCTGCCTGGGCAATATATTGTACGCCGCTTCGATGCGCGCGCTCAATATTATCGCCAAAGGGGAAGAAAGCGTCGCTGCCCAAAGCAACATCCTTCAATTCTGCCAGCCAAGCTTTTTTCTCGGCACGAGTTAAAGGTTCCGGTTTTTCGGTAAAGAAGTTTTCCCAAATACCATCTGCCAAAACATCTTCGTAATCGTCGGAAATATATACGTCGATAGTATTATCGCGATCCGGACGGCGGATACTGTCTTTAAAAGGCAGCGCTAAAACCTTAGGATTTTGACGCAGCCACCAAATATCAGCCTTATTGCCTGCTAAACGAGTGCAATGTACGCGGGACTGCTGACCGGCACCAATACCGATTGCCTGACCGTCCTTTACATAGCAAACGGAATTAGATTGAGTGTATTTCAAAACAATCAAAGAAATCAGCAAATCGCGCGCTGCACTTTCCGGAATTTCTTTGTTCACAGTCGGACGATTAGCCAACAATGCTTCGGTAATTTTTGCTTCGTTGCGGTCCTGCTCAAAGGTAATGCCAAATACCTGCTTACGCTCTGTAAGCTCCGGCACATAATCGGGGTCGATTTTGATAATATTGTAGGTGCCTTTGCGTTTGCTTTTCAAAATAGCCAATGCTTCTTCGGTGTAGCCGGGAGCAATAACGCCGTCAGAAACCTCGCGCTGCAGCATTTTGGCAGTCTGTACGTCGCAAACGTCGGACAAAGCCACAAAATCTCCGTAAGAGCTCATGCGGTCTGCACCGCGGGCACGCGCATAAGCGTTAGCCAAAGGAGACAGCTCCAAATCATCAACATAATAAATTTTTTTCAAGGTATCGCTCATAGGCAAACCTACGGCAGCGCCAGCCGGGCTTACGTGCTTAAAGGAAGCGGCAGCGGGCAAGCCGGTTGCTTCTTTAAGCTCCTTAACAAGCTGCCAGCTATTGAAAGCGTCCAAAAAATTGATGTAGCCGGGACGGCCGTTGAGTACCTCAATAGGCAGCTCCGCACCGCTGGCCATATAAATTCTTGCTTTGGCTTGATTGGGATTGCAGCCATATTTTAATGCTAATTCGTTCATTGTAATTCCTCCCGTAAAATTTTTACCAAAAAGAAAAACCGACACACTGGTACATATACATGCCCAGACGGTCGGCAATACCGGTCATACTCCCCTGTGGTAATCCACTTCCGTCAGTTATATGACCTACTATTAAAATTATAAAATGTGTACTAATTTTTGTCAATATTTTTACACACCGCTGCCATCAAAACACGGTACAAAGTCCTCGCAGGCGGCATCGTCCTCCTGCACAAATCCGTCCTCAATAGTGCTTGCCATTAAATAAGCCTCTACTTCGGCATATTCTTCCGCAGTAACCTTACGGTTTATTTCCGGATATTCTGCCGCGCGGCCGCAGGGAATATATTGGTGCATCAAGCTGAACATCACCTGACCCGGCTTAAAATTTTGAGCTACCCAATCAATAATTTTTTTCGAATTTTCTATCATACCAGGCAGCAACAAATGACGAATTACAACCCCTTTTTGCAAAATACCGTTTTCGTCCAGCTGGTAATCTCCTACCTGACGGTACATTTCTTTGATGGCGTCAGTAGCAATGCGGAAATAATAGGGCGCATTACTGTATTTTATGGCCGCCATATCGTCACTGTATTTTAAATCCGGCAGATAAATCTGCACCTTTCCCTGTAAACGGCGCAAGGTATCCAAGGTTTCAAAGCCGCTGGTGTTATACACTACTGGCACTGGCAGAGGTTTGGCCAGACTTTTGAGAACCGCTTCCGTAAAGTGGGTAGGCGTTACCAAATTTATATTATGAGCGCCTTGAGCGATAAGCTCTTGATAAATTTCCTGCAAACGCTCAATCGTAATTTCCTTGCCGAAGCCCTTACAGCTGATTGCATAATTTTGGCAGAAAACGCAGTGCAGATTGCAGCCGCTAAAAAAAACTGTGCCGCTGCCGCGGGTACCGCTGATGCACGGTTCCTCCCACATGTGCAGACCGGCGCGGGCAACAATTGGCTGCATACCGCAGCCGCAGCTGCCAAACATACCGTTAGTATCCGCCATATTTTCCGGACGGTCTACGCCGCAGCGGTGAGGACATACATAACAATAAGTCATTTTCTCATCTCCCGTTATAATCCCATTTGACTTAAAAAATTCAGACTGTTCAGCGGCTTATCGGTCTGGAAAAAAACAAATTTGTACAAAATTCGTTCCAGCTCCATCAAATCGCCGCCCCGCACGCTGAACCGACGCGGATTTGCGTAATCCAGCTGCTCCAGCCACTGCCACAGTCTGCGCGTGCCTTCGCCGCAAGGCTCCAAGCCTTCGCCCGTATAGGACGCGCGGCAGTTGGCGCACAAAATTCCTCCCTGTAGCGGGCTGAACCAAGCCTGTTTTTCAGGCGGAATTTCTCTGCCGCAGCCTACACAATGCTGCATCTGCGGCGCAAAGCCTGTTATCATCAACAATTTTATAGCAAAGGACAGCACTACTAAACGGGGATTGCGTTTGGTCAAAGCCGCCAAAGTATTTTCCAGCAAAGCGTACAGCTCCGGCTGCGGCTCCCTGTCCTCCGTCAGCACGGCAGTCAGCTCCGCCGCCACCGCTCCATAAGCCATCTGCTGCATATCTAAGCTTTGGGGCAGGCGCACTAATTCGCAGCCGTGCAGCTTGTCTATCTTCTGCCCCTGCTGTACTTCAATATGCAGACAGGCAAACGGCTGCAGCAAGCGTCCCTGCACGTTTTTCACATAACGCGCGCCGTAAGCGATAAAACGCAGCTTGCCAAAATTTTTCGTAAAGCAAACCACATACTTATCCGCCGTCTGATAATTTTTTACATGGAGCACCAACGCCTCGTCCTGCAAATACTCCCTGCCGTCACTCATCTGTTTTTTCCCTTAAATCTGTCCTATTATTTATCGGCGCGGCCAGCAAACGCAGAATGCGGTAACCGTCCACCTGCAAAACCTTAAAAGCATAGCCGCCGATTGTCACGGTATCGCCGATTTCCGGCTTGCGTCCCAAAATACCAAAAATATAGCCGCCGATTGTATCTTCCTCCGGCTCCTCAAATTCCACCGGCAAAATTTCGCTGATATCGTCCAGCAGCACCATACCGTCAAATTCGTAAGCATTGTTCGGCAGCGCCACTACATCCTCCGGTTCCTGGGCTTCATGCTCGTCCTGAATTTCGCCCACGATTTCTTCCACCAAATCTTCCATAGTGATAAGTCCCGCCGTGCCGCCGTATTCGTCAGCCACCAGCACCATTTGCACATGACGCTGCTGCATCAAGGTTAAGGCTTTAGAAATAGGCATGGCTTCTGGAATTACCACCAGCGGACGCATTAAACGGCGCAAATCAAAATCTTTCACGCCGCCGCGGATAGCAAGCAAATCACGCACATGAATCGTGCCGATAACATGGTCCTTATCCTCGTCACACAAGGGATAACGCGTATGGCGACTGTTGCGCACTGTTGTAAAATTTTCCGCCAAGGTATCGTCGGCAAACAGGCAGACCATATCCTGACGCGGCACCATTACCTCCCGGGCAACTCTGTCGGCAAAATCAAAAACATTGTCAATCATACTGCTTTCAATGTGGTCAATCTGGCCCTCCTGTTCGCTGGCACTAACAATGCGGCGCAGCTCGTCCTCACTGCGGGCAATATCTTCTGCAGGCTTGGCAATATGAAAAATTTTCTGCACCGCCGCCGATGCTTTGCTGGAAACCAAAACCAAAGGATAGAGCAAATAATGAAAGAAAATTAACGGATACACCGTGCCCATAGCGGCCTGCTCCACATTGCTTTCGGCCATAGCGCGCGGCACCAGCTCACCTAAAACCACGTGCAGCAAAATAACAAACACAATACTTACAGCCCAAGCCAAAATAATATCCATCGCCGTATAGGCCTGTAAAAGCATGGTAAAAAAGCGTCCGCCCAAAATGCCTAGAAGCACTGAGGAAGCCGTAATACCCAGCTGAATGGCGCTCAAATAAGTATCCTGCTTAGCTAAAACCTTCACAACCATACCTGCACTGCTCTCACCAATTTCCGCCAGCTCCTCCAGCCTGCTTTTACGCGAGCGCACCAAACCATATTCTGCTACCACAAAAAAACCGTTTAACAACACCATCAGCAATATCAAAATAAATTGAATGATACTGCTTAACCCGGGACCGCCGTTAATAGGTCATCACTCCTTTTTCAACTCCTACTAAAATTATCAGCGCGCATTATAACCAAACTGCTTTAAGGCCTTATCCTGATTACGCCAATCAGGCTTTACCTTCACCCAAAGGTCAAGATAAATTTTACAATACAAAAGCTTTTCTAAATCAGCGCGCGCCTGCTGGCCGATTTTTTTCAGCATACCGCCTTTAGCTCCGATAATAATACCCTTTTGGGACTCACGCTCCACAAAAATTGTAGCGCGGATATAAATATTTTCGTCATCACGTTCCTTAAACTCGTCAACCTCCACAGCAATAGCATGAGGCACCTCGTCCCGCGTTAAGCGCAGCACCTTTTCACGAATCATTTCCCCGGCAATCACGCGCTCCGGCTGATCCGTAATCATATCGTCAGGATAATAAGCAGGTCCTTCCGGCAAAAGTTTGGTAATCTCCTGTACCAAGCCCGGGAACTGACCGTCAGTCAAAGCCGAAACAGGCACAAGCGCTGCAAATTTATACAGCTTGCTGTAATCCTCCATAATTTTAAACAGCTTAGACTTATCCTGCAATTTATCAATTTTATTGCACACTAAAATTACCGGCGTTTTTACCTTCTTTAACAGCTCTAAAATATAATCCTCGCCTGCGCCGCGTTTTTCGGTAACATCCACAATAAAAAGAATTACGTCTACTTCCTGCAAGGTACCCTCTGCCGTACGTACCATGTATTCGCCCAGCTTATGGTGAGGCTTGTGAATCCCCGGCGTATCTAAAAACATAATCTGCGCGTTATCCGTATTCATGATGCACATAATACGGTTGCGCGTGGTTTGCGGTCTGTCACTCATAATAGCAATTTTTTCGCCAATTAGGCTGTTAGTCAGTGTGGATTTGCCAACATTGGGACGTCCCACCATGGCTACAAAGCCTGCGTAATGCTTAGGTTCTGCTTGCATAAATTTCTCCTAATTCTTATAAATCAAAGCCGTAAGGCAAAATTTCTTCTAAAGTATAGATTCTGATATCTCCTTGGAGATTAGCCAAAATAATATTGTTTATTTTAAATTCGCTCATCACCTGACGGCAGGCGCCGCAGGGGGACACGGGCTTTTGGGTATCTGCCACTACGCAGATAGCTTCCAGATCCCGCTCGCCTGCGCACACAGCCGCAAAAATTGCGTTGCGTTCACCGCAGCAGCACAAGCCGTAAGAAGCGTTTTCCACATTGCAGCCGCCGTAAATTTTGCCGTCTGCTGTACGCACTGCCGCTCCCACAGCAAAATGTGAATAAGGGGAATAAGAATTTTTTCTCGCCGCCACCGCCGCCTCAAAAAGCTGCTGTAAATTTAGGTGTAACGCCGTCACATGAGTATCCTGCATACAGAGCGCCTCCTTTAATGCTCGCCTGTGGGATGATCAAAATATTCTTCGGATAAACCAATGTCGCGCAGCGCTGCTTCCTCATGCTGGCGCATAACGGCCTTATCCTCCTCTGTCATATGATCATAGCCTAACAAATGAAACATACCGTGTACCGCCAAATAGGTCATTTCTCTTTCCAAACCGTGACCGTATTCTTCCGCCTGACGCAGAGCAGTTTCCGCAGAAATAATAATATCGCCGTAAAGATGCTCCTCCGGCCCGCCGATAAGTTCCGGCTCCTCGCTTTCTTCGACATCCTCGTCCAAAGCAAAGCTCAAAACATCCGTAGGCTTATCCATACCGCGGTAATCGCGGTTCAAAGCGTGGATTTCTTCATCATCAACAATAGTAACGTCAACCTCTGCATCCGCTTCCAAATCATGCAGACGCGCCACGGCTTCCAAGCCTGCCTGCAAACGCTCCAGCACGGCGGCGGGCAAATTTATTTTTTCCTGATCATTTTCCAGATTGATTATCATGTTTTTGTCCCTTCTCAAAAGCCTCGTAGGCTTTAATAATGCTGCCCACAATTTCGTGACGCACTACATCCTGCTGACTAAATTTAATCACGCCGATTCCGGGCACATTGCTCAAAATTTTAGCAGCGTCCTTTAAGCCGCTGGACTTGCCGCCCGGCAAATCTATTTGCGTAATATCGCCGGTAATCACCATTTTGCTGCCAAAGCCAAATCTGGTCAGAAACATTTTCATCTGCTCCGGCGTAGTATTCTGCGCTTCGTCCAAAATAATAAAAGCGTCGTTTAAGGTACGGCCGCGCATATAGGCCAAGGGCGCAACCTCAATGGTGCCTTTAGTCACATATTTTTGAAAAGTTTCCGCTCCCAGCATATCGTATAAGCCGTCGTACAGAGGACGCAGATACGGATCAACCTTGTCCTGCATATCTCCCGGCAAAAAGCCCAGCTTTTCTCCGGCTTCAACAGCGGGGCGCGTCAAAATAATGCGCTCCACTTCTTTTTTCTTTAAAGCGGCAACTGCCAGCGCTACAGCCAAATAGGTTTTGCCCGTGCCCGCAGGGCCAATACCCAGTGTAATATAATTTTTGCGGATTGTTTCCACATATTGCCACTGACCCAAGGTTTTAGCCTTTACCTGCCGACCGCGATTGTTGACAATAATCGTATCTGCGTACATACGGTGCAGATTTTCAGGCTGACCGGATTTAACCATAAAAATGCTGTAACGCACGTCGTGAGTGGTCAGCGGCAATCCCTGGCGATATAAAAACAGCAGCTCCTGCAATAATAAATGCAGCTTGGACGCTTCTTCCTCCGCGCCCGTAATCGTAATCGTGTTGCCGCGGGCAACCAGCGTGCAGTCAAAGGCGCTGCGGATTAGCCGCAAAAATTCGTCGTTGCGTCCGCAAATACCTACCATTTCCTGTTGGTCAAACGTTTGTAATTCAACGTTAGCAGCCAAATTTGTTCCTCCTATTTATTTTCAATAGTAATTTTTTTAATAACCACCGGCTGTACCGGCTTATCGTTGGGGCCGGTTTTGACCTTGCCAATTTTATAAACCACTTCCATACCCTTAGTTACCTTGCCGAAAACAGCGTGCTTGCCGTTCAGCCAGCCGCATTCGCGCAGCGTGATAAAGAACTGGCTGCCGCCTGTGTTGGGACCGGCGTTAGCCATAGAAATTACACCCGGGCCGTCATGAAGCAGCTTGCTGGAAAATTCGTCCTTAATTTTGTAGCCGGGGCCGCCGGGGCCGTCGCCCTTAGGACAGCCGCCCTGAATCATAAAATTATCAATGACGCGGTGAAAGGTCAGACCGTCGTAAAAGCCCTGCTTAGCCAGCTTAATAAAATTCTCGCTGGTTTTGGGCGCATAATCCGTCGCCAGCTTTACTTCAAAATCACCCATGCTGGTTTGAAAAACAGCAGTCGCAGGCTCCGCCTTTACCGGCTGCTCCTTTTCCTGACCGCAAGCAGTTAAGCCCAGCATACATAAAAGCAAAAGGCATATGGCAAAAATTTTTCTCATACTTACACAACCTCCGCACTAGAGCAAAATATTTATCTTTTTATTATAACTAAATTTGCCGATTTCAGCAACCTTTACCCAGCCAATCGGCAATCAGCGCGCCTGCCTGCTCGCTGTATTCCGTAAAGCTGTGGTCGCCGTTAGGATAAAGATGCAGCTCGCCGTTGGCGCCCAAAAGCTCGGCGTTGCGCTTAGCCTGCTCCACCAAAACAGTTTCGTCGCCCTCGCAGTGCAGCAGCAGTACCGGCCTATGCTGCCAGCCGCGCAAAATTGCGCTCAAATCATAATTGTCAAAGTCCGTCAAAAAATCCGGCGTTAAAGCGCATTCGCCGCGTTCGTCGTTAAAATGCAGCGTTTCGCCTGCATCCAGCCGCTCATAATATTCGTCGGTCATCACATAGCGGAAGGTTTCCCGCAAATTGTTAGGCGTCGCCCACAAAATCAGCTTAGCAATTTGAGTATCCTGCCCGGCAGTGATAATGGAAGCCGCGCCGCCTAAGCTGCGCCCCAAAAGATACACCTCGCATCCCGGCTGACGCTGGCGTACTGCCGCAATAACTGCCTCTAGCTCCGCCACCTGACGGGAAATAATCTGCGTGCCCGTAAAATTAAACCGCACCACGCTGGCATGAGCGGCGCACTGATACGCCACGCCCGCAGCTCTGCCGCCGCTGTCGCGGCTGCCGCGAAAACCGTGAGCCATAACCAAAACTGCATTTTTGTCGCTGCGGTTTGGCTCTACAATACATTCTATGGGGCCTAAAGGGCCTTGAAAAGTAAAATTCTGCATGTTCTTACACCTCGTTATTATATTATTATAACACAAAAACAGAGTTAACGCTTCCGCTGATCTTTTTTAACTTCTTTTGCCAAAAAGAAGTTAAAAGAAAAGCTACACTTTTTATTGTAAATTTTTTGGTGGGCGTGCAAGTTGCACGCACGGCTAATTTTATTCAGCTTCTTTCATTTTATTTTTACTTTAGGCGTGCAAGTTGCACGCCTGTACTTTTATACCTACTTTTTTCATAACTGAAAAAAGTAGCAAAAAAGACTAACTATAAAGAGTCAAGATATAAATCGGCTATATTTTATTAAATTGCGAAATTTATAGTAAGATTTGTAGTTAGTCGAAAAACTGCATAACAAATAGAACATCTTTACTGGTGCTCTAAAAAACAGTATTGAGTTAAGTCTATTTTAAATGGTTTTTATGTAAGGTTGCCCGGTCCTTTCCAAATGACAAATTACCCGTACCAGCTTCTTGACGGCATGAGATAAGGCTACGTAATAGTGTTTTCCTTCAGCACGTTTCTTAGATAAGTATTCCGAAAACGTACTGTCCCAAATGCATACTTTCTGAGCAGCGTTGAATAAAGCATATCTTAAATATCGTGAACCTCGTTTTTCCATATGTGAATGGCAATTATCAAGCTTGCCGGATTGGTATGTAGCAGGAATAGTAGTAATTGGAGAAGCCATACTATCCATCATTTTTCTGATTTCTGCCTCTATCTCTTCAATTTCTAGGTTTAATTCACGAATAAGCTTAATGGTATGCTTTAATTCAAGAGATTTTGCAGACATATGAGAGCCAATAGAGTTTCTGGCTGTATCTCTAAATTTAAGAGACGTATCACGATTATAGTGTCCGTGAGAACTTTCTTTTAGAAGGTTTGTCAGCTTAGTAAGATGAGCAGAAGCGATGAAAGAAGCGCCGGGATATTCTTCTAGCAGCTTGTAAATAGAGATCATATGGAGTGTGGGTACTAGTTTTTCGAGCTCGGGAAAAAGAATCTGCACTAAACGAGAAATGGAAGTTTTAAGTTTTGCACGTTCCTGAACTTTAGTAAATCTGTAACGAGTTAATGACTTTAGGTTTTCGTTATGGTATGATATATCTGAGTAGGGCTTTAAGTCTACATCGGACAATAACATCATAGCTATGGTTCTGGAATCGACTTTATCCGTTTTCGTCTTTCTAAGGCTAAGACTTTTTCTGTAAAGATTTGTATGTAACGGGTTGATGACAAAGGTGGGTAGACCTTTATCAAGTAGGAATCCAAGAAGATTGTAGCTATAATGTCCGGTAGCTTCAAGTCCTACTTTTATTTTGTCGGCAGAAACAGATACTGAACATAGTCGTTCATAGAAGAAATCAAAGCCTTCTTTAGTATTAGCGAAAGTAAAAGATTTTGCAAGTATTTCGCCATCTGAATTCATAATAAAGCAGTCATGCTTATCCTTTGCGACATCAATACCAACTAGAATCATAAAAATCACCTCATAAAAAATAGAAATTGATACTGTTTTAGAACCACGGGTACTCTTTGCGATTGTATCCTCGTGCTACATAAACCGTCATGCGGTATCTAACTGATTAACAAATATACAAAGAGACTGTGGTTAGAGCCTTTCTTAAACCATCTAGTGGTAGTTCGCGCTCACTAATCCACAGTATCTCTAACAGTATAGCATACAGTCCTTGGAGAGGGACTATAAATACTACTACTTTATTATACGAGGTTCGCGCTTTTGAAAAGCGCGGGAAACTTTCGCTTTTTGCCTCGCCGCAAAAAGCTTAGCAAAAAAGGCTTTACCATTTTCCTTGGGCTAGACGTTCTGCATTTTGGCTGCTGCTTTTAAGTTCGCAGTTCAAGGTTATTTAGTCTCGCAATGTAAAGCTTTAGCGGTCTGCAGAAAAGTGATTTGCTAGTATGCTAAGAGTTTTACGGTAATATATAATCACTCGTTCAACGCGTTTTTTCACGCTCGCTGCGGGCGGAAGCATGACGAAATTTCGCAAAACTCGCTGCGCTCAAACATTGCTCAATTTCTATGCTTCCGTGCCCTCACTCACTAAAAAACGCTATCTTCACTCCGTGATTATATATCGCCTTGCCGTTTTTAAGTGCTTACCCACGCACCTATCCCAAAACACCGCAGCACAAGTATTTTTAATAAATTTTGCAACAAAAACAGATAAAAAATGCAGGCACAACGATTTGCCGTTATGCCTGCACACAATATTAAGTTAAGAAAAATTAGTAAGTAAAGTTTTTACCGGGTTATGCTTCTACGTGCATACCGCCGTCCACAAAATGCACCTCTGCCTTGCGTTCGCGCTCGTTGCGCTGTTTATCCCATTGATACCACGGATACTTATCCTCTGCCTGCCAATTATGCGGGTCGTCAGGACCGGGATCCGGATCAGGTTTCGTACCGGAATCGGTTACGGTCAACGTGCCGGGAGTAATAGTTACGTAGTAGTTACCCAGTATATCGGTTGCTTTTGTTGTTTTTTGGAAATACCAGTTGCCATTAATGTTAACGCCAATGTCATATTTACCTGCAACAGAGGGATCTTGTCCAGGATCAAGATCATAACCCAATACGATATTCTTACCGTTATCCCCATTCACAAATTCAGAATATCCACCATTATACTTAGGTTCATCCTCGCCAGCCTTAATTTGGTCAGGACTATCGACAGTAATCGTAAGCTGCGCTCTTTCTACCTTGATATCACCTTTGGCTTTGCCATCGAACGTGTAGTTGCTCAGCTTCGTATTTTCGCCTGCAGTCAGTTTAATATTGCTGATACTCAGATCACCTTCATAACTGTCTTTGACATCTGCTGTATATCTGTCGCCTTTGTTACTTGCGTAATCTCCGCCAACTGTATACTTCGCATTACCCAAATCAATCGTTATTACGTCGCCGTTTACTACGCCGCTCAAAGTGCCTTTCTTCGTCAGCTTCTTTGACCAGTCTACAGTTTCATTATTATTACCATAAACTACTTTTGCCAAGAAATCACTCAGCGTCAGCTTTCTTGCTAATACATGCGAATTAGCAGTATATACGCCCTTAGCCTCGGTTTCATTAAACTCCTTTCCATCAGCTTTAACAAGCTCATAGTTTTTAGACAAATCTTTGCTGGCATCAAGAATTGCCTGCAACGACCAGTTATAATTACCGACATCTTGAGTATGGTCAGCATCTTTTAACGCACCGTCAACAACAGTACTAGGTTTATCTTTGTCGGTAGGCTTTGTTACTGTTACTAAGTCTTTTATCTGACTAAGCATAGTTTCATTTTCTTCTAAAGTAATGTTCTTACCTTCAAAGTCAAAACTGTAACTGCCAGGATTTGTTAAACTTAAACTATCATCACCGTATATTGTCTTCGCGTCACCGTAAATTCTCCAAATATCCTTCAGCGTCAGACTGATTTGAGCTTTATTAACTGTTACTTTATCAAACTTATCATCTGGGTTCGGAGGTATTTTACCGTCAGTCGTTTTCTTGATATCTGTAATGTCAAAGCCTAAGTTGTTGGGATCAATCTTGCCATCACCCGTATTGATCTGCTGAGTATTGAAGATACGGTAATAAGTGTCTGCGTTAGTAGCAACATCACTATCAGATTTGGTCAGAGCGTTACCTTCCAGCAAAACGTTTGTACCATCAGCAATTTTACTGTTCAGAAAATCTGCCAAGCTGTGAGCTGCTTTCGCATCATTAGACTTATTATTAGAAGCATTGACAAAATAACCAAGGAATTTTTCGTTGCCAAGACCATCCTTATTGTAAACCTTAACAACATTGTCTACTGCTTTAACAATAATATTTTGCTTATGGGCGTTGTAAACAATTTCATTGATAGCATTTGGATTGTCCGGATTCGGAACAAAGTTAATCTTCGTCAGGAATACGCTCAACAGCTTATTGGTACCGTAATTATTACCGTTGCCGTAGGTTGTCCATTTCTCTTTCTCTTCCGTGATACCTTCAGTACCTCCGCCTATAACTTTTTTACCATCTTTATCAGTAATACCCAAAACCATGTCATAAGCGTTCTTTACAGTACCATTATTATCATTATAGCCTACAACTTTACCAACAACTTTGCCAGTAGCGCCTGTAACATTTTTACCTGCATTAAACACTTGGTCAACCGTTGAGCCATTCACATTATTACCTACAACGCCGCCAACATTGGTGCCGCCATTAACAACACCGGTGTTGTAACCGGCAGTCAAGCTGCCAGTTTCGATGGTACCACCAACATTTTGGAAGCCATTACTGCCAATCAAGCCGCCGATGTCATAACTATTGGTATCTACTTGATACCAAATAGTAGACGGATTACCTTTGTCATCGGTAATTGTTTTGGATGTCCAGCCAGTAGTATCTTCCGGTTCTGTATCTTGACCCTTGCCGCCGATAACTGTGCCGTTGTTGTAAACTTGATGTGCATAGTAACTATCGCTAGCATCACGACCGCCGGCAATAGTTCCCTTGTTAATACCAATCAAGCCGCCGACATTATCTTTGCCGACTACTAAGCCGTCAACAGTGTTGATAAGGTCAGAATTATTGATGTTACCGCTATTCAAGCCAATAATACCGCCGGTACCATCGGGAGTATAACCTACAACAATACCGCTGTTTTTCAAAATAGCATTAGAAATATTTGTTCTATTTTCGCCAAAAACGCCGCCCGCGCCGTTATCAGTAGCAATAACAATACCTTTATTCTCAATAGTAGTAGCTCCACTGCCACTATCTGTTCCTGAAACAGAACCAACGTTTAAGCCTGCAACGCCGCCAACAAATTGAGCGCCAACAACCTTACCGCTGTTGCTGTTGCCTGCGCCGGTAATCTGACTCTTGCCTGCTTCAAACGTACCATCTGCTTTCAACTTACCGTTTACGCCTGTAATGCCGCCTACATAGCTTGCGCCCTCTGCCAAAACGCTGCCCGTATTGGTAGCGTTGGTAATTGTGCCTTCGTTGCGCCCTGCAACGCCGCCAAAATATTGTGCAGTTTTACCGCCAAGCTCTTCGTCATTAACGTACAGCGTAATATTACTGTTGGTATTTTTAATCTCACCGATAGCTTCGTTAACACCGGCTATACCGCCTACATTGGTAACACCATAAACTCTGCCGTCGTTAACAAGACCCATATCTTGGGCTTCAATTTTGCCCGCATTGGTACCAACCAAACCACCTACATTATTAACACCTTTAATCGTAGCGTTGGCATCGTTGATAATGTTCTTCAAATTAGAATCTGCATCATTATTGCCAACAATACCGCCAACATTGGTAACACCGGTTATTTCGCCGGTATTACGGCCACTGTCGATTTTCATGTTAATGCTTTTACCGATGATACCGCCTGCATTTGTTCCGGTAGAAGTAATATCGCCTGCACTCACAACTTCTTCAAGCGTACCTGTACTTCCGCTGCCGATAATGCCGCCTACGTTACCGCCGCCGCTAACGTGCGCTACGTTATAGGCTTTATTAATTTGCGCGCCGCCTTCGTTAATGCCCGCAATACCGCCTACGTCATTAGATACTTTGCCATTGAGAGTATAATTACCGTTGACAATACCCAAGCTTCTTACGGTGTCTATAAGTGCATTACCGCTATTGATGCCGACAATACCGCCAAGAGCATGAGTACCTTGAGTAACAGTTATATCAGAATTAGCAACACTGTTATCAATTTTAGCCTGCTTCTCTGTCGTACCCTGGTTCATACCGGCAATACCGCCTGCATAGCCCTTTTCATCTACTTCATCTGCTACAGAATTAGCAACCGCATCATTAGCGACTGCATTACTAATCGTACCATTGTTCACACCGACAATACCGCCTGCACTGCTTATGCCATCTACAACCGCGTCACTATTAACGCGATTACCAAAGGTCGTAACATTATCAATCGTACCTTGGTTGATACCGGCAACAGCACCTACCTTAGCACCGTTAAAGCTGCTGGAGTAAATATTCAAGTCGGATACTTTACCATTAGTACCAATTTCAGAGAACAAACCTGCCGAAGCGTCATTATCAACACTCAAGCCAACAATAGTATTGCCGCGTCCGTTAAAATTACCGGAGAAAACTTGTGTACCTTTTGTCTTAGTACCAATAGCTTCAAAACCGGTAACTTCTGTAGCGTCGATATTATTCTTTAAAGCAAAGTTATAGGTCAGAATATTATTATCAGTACTATTGTTAATACCTTTTAATGCAGCTACGTCATCAATCCAAATGTGGAAAAGTTTAAAGCCGTTGTCAACGCCTTCCACTTTCATTTTACGCAGTGCATCGCCAAGAGTAGTGTGATCTGAAAGCTTAAAGCTATCAGTATCCCACAAATCCATGGTAATCATAGCATTAGCAGTATTGCTGAAAGAAATGTCATTAGCGTTTGTGTCACCTTCGTTAATAGTCTTGAAATGTGTAACAAACGCTTCGCGAGCTTTTTCTTGACCTTCTGCATTAGTATTTACCGCACCAATATTGGTGATGTCAAGCACGGTCTTATCCGTTGCTTTCAAAGCAAGGCTGCCTTTAATGCTCAAATCGCTGTCCACATAAACGTTTTGGCCGGTAATAGTCAAATTATTAGAAGTATTGATTACGCCTTTTTCCGCAACACCCAAAAGCACACTTACATCACCATTTTGTGAGGTAATAGTAACGTCGCCTTTTTGAGATGCAGATGTAAAGCTACGGCTATAATAGTCGCCGACGGAAGGCATAGCTTTATCTTTGTCAGCAATATTAGCAATAATCTGCCCTGCTAACACATTACCTGGATCAGTAGGATATCTGCCGACGTTAGGCACAACAACATTTGTTTCGCCGTTGGACGTAACCTCGCCGATAATCTCCACGTCGCCCTCGGCACGCAAATTAACATTACTGCTGGAGCCTACCTGTCCGGTAGAACTAATTTTGCCGTAATTTACCAACTTACCGCCGCTGGTAATTTTTTTAGTTGTTTCGTCATATGTACCGCTAGTTACGTTAATGGTGCTGCCATACAGCTTAGCGCCGCTACCTAACAAAACGTCGCCGCTATTAGTTACGTTGCCGCTACCATCCACAGTTTTAACATTGTTGATACTTAAATCACCCTTAGCATACAGCGTACCGCCGTACAAATTACCTTTAGTATCAAATTTGTCAATTTTCAAATTGCCGTTGAATACAGCAAAGGAAGCGCTGCGGTCAGGATTGATATCATTCCAGGCAAAAGAAATGGTATTGGAACCATTACCCTCAGCATTGATAATAGTTAGCAAAGGATTGTAGGCTGTACCGTATTGAACGCTGTGAATATTGGTTCTATTGGTTTTTCCTGTAGCAGAATTAGTTCCAAAATAATTACTGGATTTAGGCATAAAAGCGTTTAAAATTGGCGTAGTGGTAATCTTATTCTTGTCAGGAGCTTCATAATTATAAATACGCCAAGCGCCTTCGCTGTTAAAAGTTGTATCATCTACTAAGCTGGTGTCGCTAAAGCCAAAGTCATTATATTTTCTCCAATTTGTCCTATCAGCAAAGTTAATAGAAGTAGCTCCATTAAGATTGTCATCCGTTAAAGTTCTAAAGCCAGCGTTGCCACTTGTTACTGATATTTGTGGCTTAATGTAGTATGCGTTTTCTATAGTAGGAGTTACAGCACAATCACCGCCCACTATCGCTCTCATATTGGTTGTATCAGATTGTCCATTTGCAAAAGAATACAAATTACCTAAAGTATATACGTTACTGATAGTTAAGGATTGAATTGGTCCTTCATCATCATGAGTCCAATTAAAAACCCCGCCAACAATACCACCAACTGAATTGTTTCCAGTTCCAGAAGCGGTACCTTTAAAGCTTCTAAGTATACCTAAATTATAAACATTGCTAATTTCAATTTGATTATAAACATCTAAACCACCAACAATACCGCCAACTTGGCTCGTAGCATTGTTCTGATTATAAACAGTAATATTGCCGATATTAAAACTATTTTTAATACTACCAGCAGCCATATAACCAGCAATACCACCCACTACATTGTAGCCATTATAAATAGCTCCAGTATTATAAGCTTTTTCTACTTCACCGGACAAACGGCCTACTACGCCGCCCACATGACGTCCGTAATAATCTGTAAGCTGTTCACTGCCAATTACACCGTCATTATGTACATCGTATATTACCGCGCGTGCTTCGCCTTCTTCAGTAGTATCGCCAACAATACCACCCATATTCAACGCCTCTACTGATCCACCAGCCGTTGAGGATTGCCGTGTAGCCCTAATTGTACCAGAATTATCCGACGCAGCTACCGCGCCCTTATACATTAAGCCTATAACACCGCCTACACCGGTATAGCCTTGAATGTCACCGCGATTATAGCAATCATAAACTGCTGCTGTACTTTCATTCGCAATAATATCAGTAAGATTTCTATTGGTATCTCTATTAATTCTACCCACAATACCGCCTACATTGGCAGCTTTAGCTGTAAGAGTAATATTACCATCATCAATTTTTTGCGAATGGACATTACCGCGGTTACCGCTTTGGCTGACAAAAGCATTGTCGCCATACATATAGCCCACAATACCGCCCATATTGCCAATTAAAAAGCGTTCATTATTTCTATAACGAATACTTTCATAAGCAAAATTATTTTCATAATCTTTTATGCCATTCACATCAGTATAATCTAATTCACTAGTTCTAGCACCAGTGCCGGTAATTTCACCGCCGTTATTAGAGGAAAGAGTTATGGTTCCGTGTTCCAAATAACCGGCAACACCGCCTACATTATGCGCGCCAACCACGGTATTTTCTTTATTCTCAGCATTGGTAATAGTTACGACATTACCTGTGCCAGAACCTACAGCGCTACCCACAATACCGCCTACATTGCCTGCATGGTAATATTTACCATAAGTCTCACTGGATGTAAATTTAGTAGAAATATCGCCGCCTTCATTAGTGATGGTATCTAACTGAGAATTACCACTGATACTTCCTGCAATACCGCCTACATTGGCTACGTTAACCTTTAAATTTTTATCTCTTTTACCTCCTACTTCAGTTTTATACTTATACGTTTCCTCCGTATATCCTGTTGCCGTTACGTCCGCATTATTTACAGCGTTGGTAATATTTACGTTAGCGCCACTGCCAACAATGCCGCCTACATTATAGCCGCCGACAATCTGTAAATTGTTCTCTACATTGCTTATGTCTGTATTGCTTGCACTGCCAGCAATACCGCCAATATTGTTAGAATATGTATTTGCGTCTTTATCAACGCCCTGCACGGGGCCAATATTTTCTGCACCGCTAATAACGGCATGAGCATCAGTATTACCCACGATGCTGCCCACAACGCCGCCAACATTAGCAAAGCCCTTAATATTGCCTGCGTTCAAAATATCGCTAATTTTAGTTGCACCTTTACCAGCTGCATCTTCAACTTTGCCTACAATGCCGCCAATATTTTCCGAAGTTTCACCAGTACCGCTGACATTAATGGAGTTGCGCACATTTTCAATTGTAGTATTCGTTGCCGAGCCAACCAGCGCGCCAATATTACTGCTGGTACCGGTGCCGGTTACTTCACCGCCTGTCAGCAGCACGTTTCTAATTTCTGCGCCCTCAGTCTTGCCGAATAAGCCAAGATTACTTTTGTTATTACCGGTAACATGCAAGTCAAAAATAGCAAAATCAATGCCGTCTACATTGCCTTCCAAGCCGTCAAGTTTACCGGTAAAAGGATTATCTGCATCACCAATAGGTACAAAAGTAGTATCTTTTGTACTGATAGCACCAATGCCGTTGCGCAAAGCGTAATTGCCGCTCTTATTGGTATTCATAGCCTGCAGCTGCTCTAAATCGCGCACCCACATGTAACCGTCGGCTTTGGTAATACTTGTGTTAGCAGTATTGCTTGCATCTTCAAGATTTGCTAACTTAGTACCATCATTTTTTCCAGCATAAGTTTTTTTATTTTCACCTACATTATAAGCGTCATAACCAATAACAACATTATCCTTACTGTTAGTCTTGATAAGGATATTATCAGCTTGCATTTTATTTTCTAAGCCGTTGGTAGTCAGCATCTCCGTATCCAATACAATGCGGTTGCCGTCAAAGGTTACATTGCTAGCGTTGATGTGGCCAAGGCTCATCAATTCCGCCGGGGTTGCCGGTTGGTCGCTAGCAAACATGTTATTTATACTAGCAGCAGTACCGTTAAAGTTACCTAAGACATCCTCATTAAGTTTTTTATTCGACACATACAAACTGCCTACGTCTACCTGCGCGGAGTTGCCAATAAACACGCCTGCCGGATTGACAATAAATACATTGCCGTTTTCCGCTTTCAGCGTACCACGAATTTGAGACATAGTACCGCCTGCATCGTAATTTAAAATATTAAAATTTCCGCCGCCCTGACGTTCAAAATTGACCGTAGCAATAGAACCAATGCTGAATTTACCCCATTTAATAACAGCATTTTCACAATTTTGAGAAATGTTCATGGTATTATTATTGAAAGTTCCTGTACCACCTTCATTAATAATGCCACTACCACCCATAATCCACTTTCCGTTCTCTGGCAGTTGGATATTAGGCAAACCTACGGCAAAAGCGCTGGCGCTGTAGCAGAATAATGCGCCGGTAAGGCATGCCAGTCTTATATAATGATTTAATCGTTTGCTTTTTTTCATGCTTCTGCACCTCGCTTAAAACATCTTGTAAACTTGGAACCACATACGTCCGTTATGGTTGTGATCCTCGCTTGTATAATCTTCGCCGTTAATTTTGCGGGCATAGTCAAACTGTGCGTACCAGTCTCCCGGCTTTGCATAGCGCAGTCCCAGGCCCCAGCCTGCCAAATTGCGGTGATCGCCATAACCCTTATAGCGGGTTACCTCGCCAACATCAACAAAGGCCGCTACTTCCAAGCCTTCAATACCGGTGGCTCTGCGCAGCTCCATAGTTGCCGTGTAGCCAACGTCGCCGCTGGTTTCGCTGGCAGGATATGCGCGCACGCCGCTCAGGCCGCCAAGGTAAAAACGCTCGCTGCCGTCTAGACTGCGGTTGGCAAGCTGCGCACTGGCATTAAAGCGCAAATTCCACAGCTTCCAATAGCGCACATGGTTAAAATCTGCCGTCAGCTTGTGGTAACCGCCGTCGTAATAAGCGCCGCCGTTATCGGTGTCGATATCGCCGTACCAATAGATTACGTTGCCGCTAGTAAAACGGTTGGGCAGATACTCACTAAAGGCTAAACCTGCGTGGAATACGTCGGCTTCCTTTTCTGTGCCTATTTTCCAATTAAGTTCGGGGATTAAATCAAAGCGCAGATCATCGGTAATTTTACGATGGTCATAGCCGTAAATAGCAGTTAATCTTTTGCTCTTGTCGCGATAGATGGGCGTTAAACCGTAAAAGCTAAAGCCCTCGGATTCGCCTGTCGGATTCCAAAAGTTTACGGTTCCCAAATCGTAGCTGCTCTTGCTGTAGCCAATGCCCCAGCGGGTGCCGCGGCCGCCAATGGCAGTTTCGTAGTTTACGCCGTAGTTTTTGGTGTGCTTATTGCTGATATAACCGGTAATACCAATTTTATCGCCTTGGTGTCCGGGGTTGTTGATTTCGGTGTGGATGCCATAGCGGTAACGTCCGCTGCTTTGGCTGCCGCCGTTGTCGGCAAAAATATAGTTGTTCCACACGCGGCGCTCCAGCACTTCCACATCTAAAGAGGTGGTAGCAGGCTTGCTGCCCGGCTGTAAAATACCGCGGCCAATAACTCCCGGCAAATCGTTCAAATTATTTAAAACGCTTTCCAGCTTTTTATCCGTAATAACCTCGCCGCTGCGTAAAGGCTTCATAAATCTTTTGATTACTCTGTCGGCTACGTCGCTGTTGTTAACCTTTAAATCTATCTTGTCGTAATCGGCAACATAAACCTTAATTTCCAGCTTGCCGTCGGCAACCTCCTGGGGCGGCACTACGGCCTGCGCCACGGTAAAGCCTCTGTTACGGGCGTATTGGGAAATTTCCGCAGTCAGCTTTTGCAGCTCTGCCACTTCTACGCTGCGATGGGTATATTTCTTTACAATGCCTTGCAGCTCGCCCAGCTCATCCGGCAGCTCAAAGCCTGTAAGCTTTATTTCTTTAATATAAAAAGCAGGATGCTCCGCTGTTCCCGTATTGCCGGAATTCCAAGCATCACTAGACTTCTGGCTATCGGTAACGGTAGCCTCCTGCTGTCCGGTACGATTATATGGATGTGTGGTTACAGCTTCTTTATCAAAGCTGGGAATAGGAGAAGCAGCCAATGCGGCCGCATTTAACGCAGCACAAAACAGCGCTGTGGTGATAACACCTATTTTTTTCATATTGCACGACTCCTTTACTCACGTTTTTATAAAAATAAATTTTATCTTTTATCTCATTTTATATTATGCACGTTTGTCCCCCCGGTCAAACAAAATCCGTATTAAACGAATTTTGTTAAGCAAGGCCGGGCCTTTTATACCGGTACCCAAGCCTTAAACCGGCTCTATCATTATTTCTTCATGGATAACAGAGCGTTAGCAAAATCATTCAAAGAAAATAAACCCTGTTCCTGCCGGGGCTTTTGCTGCTCACCGTCAATATCTACAAAAAAATCGCTTACCGGACATTGCAGCACTTCGCTTAATTTAATAATATTTTCTAAGGTACAGTGACTGCGTCCACATTCTATATTACTCAGGCTGGCCTGACTAATGCCAATTTTTTCGGCTACCGTTTTTTGCGACAGTTGTTTTACAAGGCGCAGATATTTTATTCTGGCGCCAACTTTAGTTATTTTTTCATTTACCATGATAAAGGCTCCTTCGGATGCGTCGTGCTGCTTTTCCTGCAGCTTCAACGCGATTAAACGCATACTGGATATAATAATTTTGCAGAGTACAAACATAAGCAAGCTTCATTTTTCACTATTTTTACTTATAATCTATTATTGTATATTATACCACCGTGTCTCCCCCCCCGCAAGCAAAAGTTCGCGTGGCGAACTTTACTTGAACCCAGGAAAATTTTTTCCACTTCATAGCCGCAAACGCTCCGACCAATGTCCGGAGCGTCTTTGCTGCTTTGATATTTCTTGATAAGCTTTTGCAAAACAATTTACGGTTTCTTTCAAGTATTATCTTCGCATAAAAAAACCGCAGCTATCATGCTCGCTACCAAGCACAATATCTGCGGAATTTTTATCGTTTTGCAATTATAAAGCTAAACTGTTATTTTACCAATGCGCGCATTTCTTCTGCCGTTAGGGTAAAATATTCCTTAACGGTGTACAGCTCGCGTCTGCCGCGGCAATCGGCAAACAGCGCTACATCTACATCGGGAACGCTTCCCAGCGCTTCGGCAATGCTTTTGCCGTTTTTGGCATAGGCTTCAAAGCGCAGCACCAGCTTTTTGCCGGTACCGGCAGGCACCAGCAGCGCCTCAAAATAATCGTCGTCGCGCAGCACGCCCTCCAAATTTACCTTACCGCGCAGCAGCACATCGTCATACTGCTCCTGCGGCAAATAAATGCGCATATAGGCGTCTAAAATTGTTCCCTCCTGCTTGCCAACATTATCAAAGGGAACTTCCAGCTGAAAATCAAGCCGCTCGCCCTCAGCAGCAACCTTTGCTGCCTGCGTGCGCTGTTTAGTCAGCAGGCGCATTTGCGCATCACCCTGCACAGCAATATATAAAGCCACCACTGCGCAGCCTAAAATCACCAGACCTACAAGAATACCAATTACAGTCACCAGCATTTTGCTTCCTCCTTACGCCCGATGATAATTTTTAATAATACAAATAGGCGTTTTTTCACTGCCGTTGCCAAAGGGGTTGTCAATCAGAATTTCTGCCACCCTGTCTGCGTCCACGCCCTTAGAAACACCCAGCACGGCGCTGCGCTTTAAATCGTTAACGTCGGCAATAGCCGCGCCGTAGCAGCCACAGGCTTTGGTAATTTCTTCTGCCACCTTGGCAGGCTGCGCCGGACCGTAAACAACATGCTTATCATAGGGAGGCATAGTGCCGGTAATATCGTCAATCAAACGCGCCTGCTCACCGGCCAGGCGATAAAAGGTACCGCTTATACCAACGCATTTAGCGGCAAAACCGCAAATTACGGCATACAAAACCCGCATACCGCCCTCAGCGTCAATCAAAGCCTGCATACTGTACCAGCTGCTGATGCTGCCTTTAGAGGGAAATAAATGGCACAAAGTTTTAGCTAAAAATCCCGGCTTAAACTCCTCGCAGCGCAGGGCGCGTCCTTGAGTAATCGCAACTACGCTTTCTGCCGCGCAGACTACGTCATCAGGACCGATTTTATCCTTGCCAAATTCCAAAATCGCGTCACAAATATTATCGTGATGAGTCAAAATTCTAGTAGGAACAGGAACAATTTCGTATTTTTCCATATTTTCACTCCTCCGCAGCTTTTTGCGCTGCATATACCTTATGAATTTTATCAAACCAACGCGGCTCCAGGCGGATAATCCGCCCTTCCTTGTCTGTAAATACGTTGCGTGTATGGCCCTCCACCGCTACGGCGCCGTCGCGCAGACGGATAACCTTATAATCAAAATCCATCTTTGCTTTATTAAAAGCGCTCATTTTTACCTGCACCTCAAAATCATCATCAAAGGTACAGGAATTTTTATATTGCGCTTTAACCTCCGTAATGGGAAAGATAACTCCCGCATCCATCAGCTCGCCCAAGGTAATACCGCAGGCTCTTAAATAAGCCACGCGGCCCATTTCAAACCAGCGCAGATAATTGGCGTGATGCACAACACCCATCATGTCGGTCTCCACAAAGCGAACCTTATCACGAATAGTAATCATCTTAAAATCCTTTCACTATGAAAAACAAAACTTTTGCAGCATAATCAGCCTAGCTTTTTTGGCTGATGCTAATATTTAATTATAACACTTTTTTAGCTAAATTACTGCTAAAATCTGTTTGTCACAAAATTTTTTCTTGCCGCCTCTTGCTGTAGGTGATAAAAGAAGCGTCCAGCTGTGGTAAAAGGTTGCACCTCTTCCCTACCTATGCTATAATGATACAGTAATTTGCGCCTGTAGCTCAGTGGATAGAGCAGTGGTCTCCGGAACCGCGTGCGGAGGTTCGATTCCTCTCAGGCGCACCATTTTTACAAAAAAATTTACGCAGTTGCTGCTTGAGTGCAGTAGCTGCGTATTTTTATTTTTTATTTAAAATTTTGCTAACAAGTAACCTAACAGCACGCCCATATCACGATAAACTATTTTACTGGAGCTGTCGGCGCAAATATCCTGCAAAAGCTTGGACCAATTTGCACGCCACGCCTGCTGATTAAGCTGACGGCGCTGCTTTTTGGCGGCTTCTGCTGCTTTAGCAAAATATTTCCCCGTACAGCAGCGGGCTAAAGCGCAGATATTTTCTAAGGCAGCAATATTGTTCTCTTGCTGCTGCCATTTTTTCAGCATAGCGCGAGCTGCGTCCTCGGCTGCAATTTCGCTGTCGGCAGCATGATATGCTTTGTCAGTCAGGCTATAAACAATGGCAGTAAAATGACCTTGGGCAGCATGCTCCTGCAAAATATTTTCCTCATTCTGCAAGGCAGAGTCCAGCTTTTTTTGCAAAGATGTGCGTCCCAAAATTTCTTTTCCGGCTTGGTTAAGACGCTCCCACAACAGCTGTATACCTTGCAAATTGCGCATAGTATCCACAGCAGCAAAAATTTCCGGCCAAAATTCGCATTCATCTGCATTTATAGCAATTAAAGCAGCTGTACTGCGCAAAGTTACCAGCTCCCGGCGCAGCGCTTTCAGCGTTTTTTTGTCAAGACCGGCCTGCAATTTTTGCTGTAAATCCAGCAATATATCACCATGCCGGGCAATAGCCGTCAAAACTTCCTGCTTCACTAAAGCGCTGCCAAGCTTGCTTTTTGCTAAAGGCAGCTCGCTTTGGATACCGCACAGAGCCAAACCCCGGACAAATTTGCTGCGTTTTTCTACAAATAAAGGCACCTGCGCGGCAATTTGCGCGGCAAAGTTTAACAAAACGCCCTTATCGCCCTCCAGCAATTCTATTTCTATTTCGTCAATTTTATCCGTTTCTCTGCCTGCGGCAATTTTGCCATGGTCAATAGCCAGCTCTGCTGCCGCGCCGTCCAAATCTAAAATATAGGTAGTGCGCTGTACGGTAACCGTAAATAATTTGTTGATGCCACTTGGAGCCAGTTCGCTTAATTCATAGCCTAAGCCAAGCTCGGCAAAGCCAGCCAACACCGGACGTTTTCTTGCCAGAGGCAGATTCAGCTCTAATCTTTCACTAAGTCCTGCGCTATTTTTAATACTGGTTTTTACGGTTGCTTCGCTGGTACCGTCGCCTTTATCGCGCACGCGGTAAGCAATTCCCTGACGCATAAAAGCCATGTCCTGCGTATCGTAATAGGAGCTTACTAAACGACGCTTTTGGCAGCTATCCGGACGTATAGCCGCAGCTACAAAATCTAAACTCAACAGCTTTTTTAAATTATGTTTATCTACTAACAGCTTTAATTCAATTTCCGTATTTTTTGCCATCATTATCACTGCCTCTCCAGTATTGCTTGAAATTTAAAATATTCTGCCACCCTTTAGCAGCGCCGCTTTTCTGCCACCACAGCAGGGGCACGCCAAAAGCCAGCACGGTCGCTGCCAAAGCCAAATAAAATCGCTTCGTTCCAAAGGAATCTGCCAAAAAATTATAAGCCAACGCTCCCGGCAGCATTCCTAAAAGCGTAGCGCAGCCGTAAATTTTAAAGGGCAGGCGCACGCTGCCGGCAATTATGCTGACCGGATCATAAGGAAAAATTGGCACGGTGCGCAGCCACAGCATTTTGGTAAAGCTGCCGTCGCCTACTAAATACGCCGTGAGCTTTGTTCCCCAGCTGCCGCCAAAATGACGCAGCAGCCAGCTGCCGCCGCCAAAACGTCCTAAAAGATAACAAAAGGAAGCGCAGCCAAAACCGCCCAACAATAAAAATATTATTCCCAGCCAAGGGCCAAACAATATCCCCGCGCTAAGATTTAACAGTAAAGTGGGAAAAAATAACAGCGGACGCACAGTATAAACCGCCACATAAATCAGAGGAGCCCAAACACCAAAGCCCATTACCCAACGGCGTATATCCTCCGCTGACCTTGGATGAGGGTTGTAAGGCGAGGCGTACAAGCCATACAAAATAGTAGCCATTAACAGCACGTATGCCGCTACCCGCAATAACAAGTAAATTTTTTCTTTGCTCTTCATAAAAATCCTTTCTTTTCATTTTAATTATACGGCTATTACTCCCGGCGTGCAAGTAATTGGCAGCTCTTTCTGCAAAATTACTGTGAAGGCTATGATTTAACTGTGAACTCCCTTGACTTTAATATTCAGTTATATATAATTAAAGCATAGCTAGGTTATAAAAGATTTGCTTTAAGGCAAAATTAATTTTTAGAAAGCGGGGGAAAGAAATGATTTTTAAATTTCAAGGTAAAGCTCCAAAAATTGACGAAAAGGCTTACGCCTTCAACACTGCTACGCTGATTGGCATGGTTGATATTAAAGAATATGCCAGCGTTTGGCCCAACGTAACTATCCGCGGCGACGTAAACCGTATTGAGGTAGGTCGTTACAGCAACATTCAGGATAACAGTGTACTGCACGTTGCTGATGATTATGCCTGCATCGTAGGCGATTATGTAACCGTTGGTCACTGCGCTCTGCTGCATGCCTGCACCGTTGAGGATCACTGCTTAATCGGTATGCACTCCACCGTTTTAGACGGCGCCGTTATCGGCCGCGGCTCCATTGTTGCCGCAGGCGCTGTTGTTACCAAAGGCACCATCGTGCCGCCTAATTCTTTGGTAGCCGGTGTTCCCGCTAAGGTAATCAAAACCTTAGACGAAAAGGGACTTGCTTCCATTCATGCTCAAGCCATTAAATATAAAACCCTGTGGACCGAGCGTTACGGTCTCCTGCCTGATGGCGGCGGCGAAACCTATCACGGTGAAAAAATCGTCTAATTTTATAAGAAATATTTTAACTCAGAGCTGTTTTACGGCTCTGAGTTTTTTATTTATACAGCAAAAGGACCGTCAAAAAATGACAGTCCTTTGCACGGAAGCATTATTTATATAAAAGATACGGCTGTGCGGTTTTGGCAAAAGCTGCACATTCTTTTTGCCAGCGTGAAAAAACTTCCGCGGCAGGCAAGCCTTTGCGAGCGCTGCTTTCGCCTAAATTCGTGTCAATTTTATATCCCGGCAGTCCGTAGCCGCGCTCCTTAAAGGTGAGTTTATCGGGGTAAAGCCGGCGTAACGCCTGCAAAATAGCATAGCCTGCTTCCGGCAGATTGGCAGTACGCTTATCAAGCACATAAATTTCCACACCCTGCACTAATTCGCCAGTATAAGCGCCTGCTTCGGGAGTAAAAGCAGCGGCTCTAAAGCCAATGCCTTTAAGCTTTAAAGCATCTAAAGCGGCCTTAACCTGTGCAGCGTCCATAAAGGGCGCGCCGATAAAATGAAACGGCTTGCCCGTGCCAATACCCACGGATAAATTACCATTGCCCAAGCTGCCGGTAATGCAATAAAGAAAAGCTGTTTCCGCCGTGGGAATACGAGGCGAGGTTTGTACCCAAGGCAAAAGGGTATCGTCCCAAGTCATCAGGCGGCGATAGTTTTGCATAGGCACCACTGCCAAGGGACAATTTATTTTTTGCTCCTTATTGATATACTTAGCAAATTCGCCGATGGTCAAGCCGTGACGCAGCGGTATAGGATACAGTCCGATAAAGGTAGCGTATTGCTCTTTTAGCACCGGTCCCTGCATCAGTCCGCCCAAGGGATTGGGTCTATCCAAAACCACCACCTGTTTTTGCTGCTCTGCACATTCTTCCATAATATATGCTAAAGAAGAAAAATAGGTGTAGTGGCGCACGCCCACATCCTGAATATCCACCACCATAATGTCAATTTTATCCAGCATTTCCTTATTTGGTCGACGGCTGTCACCATAAAGGCTCAATACGGGAATTTTTTGGTATTCATGGCTGCTAAATTTTTCTCCGGCTGCCACTGCGCCGAACAAGCCATGCTCCGGCACAAAAATAGCTGTCAAATTATAACGCTCCCGCACTAAATCTACGCTGGAGCGCAATTGGCTATCCACTCCCGATTGATTGGTAAACAAGCCTAAGCGCTTACCTTGCAAAAGCTGCTGCACCTCCGGCTCTGCCAAACGCTCCACGCCCAAAACTACACGCTGACTAGCGCCGCTATGGCGCAAAACTTCTGCCGACATATTTTGCTTACCGGCGTTAGTATAGGAACAGCCTGTAAGCAGCAGCACGCATACTAAAAAAGATAATATTCTGTAAAGCATTAACTAATATACTCCTTCATTGGTATTGCAGCAAATTATTTTATAAGCCACTGATAATCCTGACGGCAATCAATAACATAATCCACAAAAACCGTATCATTCTTAATCTGATAGATAATTAAATAATTTTTTCTAACTACCAGCTTGTGATATTTATTAAAGGGAATAAAATCTCCCTCCAGAAAAGCTCCCCGTTCCGGAAAAATCTTTAATGAACTAATTTCGGTAATAATATCCTTGCGCAGCTGTGATGCGGCATGAATACTATTAGCAGCAACATAGCTTACGATATTTCCCAAGCTTCGCTTAGCTTCATTAGAAATCAGTACCTTATACAGCTTCGTTTCTACCATTGGACACATCCTCTATTACTGCTGCCAAATAGCTATTCAGCTCGTCAATAGTGCTGTCAACACTGCCATGCAGACGATTTTCCTCAACGGAGAGCAATTTTTCTCTAAGCTTGAGCATTTTTTCCCTTTTGGAAAAAGACTCAATGTCCATAACAACTAAATCGCCCTCACCATTTTTTGTTAAGTATACCGGTTCTTTACTTGTCTTACATAGTTCAGATATTTCATTATAGTTTTGGCGAATGGCAGCAGATGCTTTAATAATCATGCGTTTACCTCCATAGTAATTTTATAATATTTTCTTGATTAAATTATACTATGCAGTGAATTGAAACGCAATGATTGCGCAGGCTTTTCCTTTTTTATTTTTAATTTAATTTTTACTTTAGGCGTGCGAGCGCACGCACAGCGTGTTTTTATTCAACTTCTTTTGTCGCCAAAAGAAGTTGCAAGAAAAGCGCGCGCTTTTCGAAGCGCGGCAAAGAATCTTCGACGTTCATTGATAATTCGAACTTTGCGACAACGCTTGATCAATGCGTAGTTTTTGAGGCTAGAGGCTTCGGGTCATTTAGGCTCGCAATGCATAGCTTTGGCGGCCTACCGCAAAGTGCAAATTTACTTTAAGCGTGCAAGCTGCACGCACGTCGCATATATCATACTTTTTCTTTGGGCAAGAAAAAGTATGCAAAAAGAGCCTCACCTGCAGGTGACAAGAATCACAAGCTTCATCTTGATAACGTTAATTCGAAAAACTCATATAGAGTTTACAGAGATAACTCTATCGCGCTGTACAACTAATTTAATCTGCTTAATTACTTTAGCACATAAAAACTACAATTCACTTTGCGGTAGCCACAATAGCCATAAATCGCCGAGCAGTGCTTACCTGGAACCACGAACACAAAAGCACTATCCTAAATCAAGCACGCCTCTCAAAAGTAATATTAAAAGCCCCTTTTGCAAGCTTTTCCGGCACGGAAAAGCGAAAGTTTCTCGCGCTTTTCAAAAGCGCGAACCTTTTTTGCTACTTTTTTCAGTTATGAAAAAAGTAGGTATAAAGAGACGTGCAAGCGGCGTTTCTTTCAGTTATGAAAGAAGATGAGATAAGTGCAAGCGTGCAATTTGCACGCCTTTATCGCTTCTTCTTTACAATTATAGACAAAAACTCCGCAACCATAACGATTGCGGAGTATATTGTGCGATTTGTGATTGGTGCCGGACAGTCCCAAAAATTAACGTTTGGAGAACTGGCTAGCTTTACGAGCTTTCTTCAAGCCGTATTTACGACGTTCTTTTTCGCGCGGATCGCGAGTCAGGAAGCCTGCTTTTTTCAGAGCAGGACGGAATTCAGCGTCAACTTTCAGCAGTGCGCGAGCAATGCCGTGACGGATAGCACCAGCTTGACCGGAAATGCCGCCACCGTTTACGTTAACGAGTACGTCATATTTACCTTTGGTTTCAGTAATTTCGAGCGGTTGGTTTACAATCAGCTCCAAAGTTTTCAGACCAAAATATTGATTCAATTCACGATCGTTGATTACGATGTTGCCTTCACCCGGAACCAGGCGAACGCGAGCAACGGAAGATTTACGACGACCGGTTGCGTTATAAGTAACTACTGCCATTTATTAGTTCCCTCCCGGATGTTATCTGATGTTGATTTCCATAACTTCAGGTTTTTGAGCTGCATGCGGATGTTCGCTGCCAGCATATACATGAAGTTTGCTGTAAATATCGGCGCCAAGACGGTTATGAGGAATCATACCTTTAACTGCCAATTCAACCATTTTTACAGGGTTTTTCTTCAGCATGTCGCCAGCTTTTACATAGCTGTCGCCGCCGAGATAACCGGAATGATGGAAATAAATTTTCTTAGTCAGTTTTTTGCCGGTCAGAACAACCTTATCTGCATTGATAATGATTACGTGATCACCGGTGTCCATATGCGGGGTAAAGGTAGGTTTATGCTTACCGCGCAGGACTTTTGCAACCTCTGCAGCCAAGCGGCCCAGAGTTTTATCAGCTGCGTCAACAACGAACCATTTGCGTTCGATGTTGGACGGATTAGCCATAAAAGATTTCATCGCTTATGTCCCTCCTAGATAGTTTCCAAGTATACAGTTCGTTGTGAATTTTCTCACCGTATTTCGGGGCTAGTGAAATCAAGCGGAAAATCACGTAGATATATTATACTGAAATCAATGTTATAAGTCAAGATTTTTTTGCAAAATATTTTACACTTTTAAGCTTTTTGCCTAGCATAATACAGTGCATGCACAAGCTCTTTGCCTTGATAATTTTTAATCAACGTTCCTTGCTGGGTCATACCCAACGCTGCCGCAACTTTAAGGGAAGAAATATTTTCCGGACGAATTTCTGCCACCACGCGCTGATAACCTAAGCCGTAAAGATATTCTATGCTGGCTTTAGCTGCCTCACGGGCAAAACCGCGTCCCCAATATTCTTTAGCTAAAATATAGCCTATGCCAGGGGTTTTGACGCCGTTGATATTTTCCATTAACGGCCCCATAACGCCAATTATTTTGCCGCTGTTTTTTTCTACGGCAGCAAAATAGCTAAAGCCGTCATCTATATAACGGCGCAAATTTTCCTGTAGCCAAGCTTCCGCTTCCTGCTCGCTAAAGCCATGCTCCCAAGCATACATAACCTCCGCATCCTGCAAAAAATGCTTGACAGCAGCTAAATCGCCATAGTTAAGCTTGCGCAAAGCTAAACGCTCTGTTTCAATCACGGCGTAATTTTCATAAAAAACCTGCTCCAAATACAGTCCCTCTGCAGGCGCAGGCTCGTTTAAAAACTCACAGCGTTTGGCTGACAATTCTGCGGCAAAGTCAGCACAGCTTCTTTTGCCCAAGCCAACCTGCACCAGCGACCACACAATATTGCGCACCATGTGATACAAAAAGCCGTCGCCTGCTATGCGAAAAGTAAACTCCCCGCCCTGCACGCGCCAGCCTGCTTCATAAATAGTTTTAACCGGCGAGCTTTCTACGCTGCCGCTGCTGCGAAAGGCACTGAAATCATGGGTGCCAATAAGCATTGCCGCCGCTTGATTCATCGCTTGCACGTCAAGCCTCTCTGTCAGCTGCCAGCTGTAACGCATTTTAAAGGGATTAGGCTTAGGCGCACAAAAAATTTTATACTGATAAATTTTCCAGCAAGCGCTAAAGCGCGCATGAAAACCCTCCGGCATTTCTTCCGCGCTGAGTACTACAATATCCCGGGGCAGCATACTGCGAGAAGCGCGCACAATATTTGCGCAAGGTATGCGGCCATTAGTAGTAAAGGTCACGGTCTGCCCTAAAGCGTGCACGCCTGCGTCCGTGCGTCCGCTGCCGGCGGCAGCTATCTTTTCACCACACAGCTTCTCCAGCATTTCTTCCAATATATTTTGAATGGTAAGGATATTTTTCTGCTTTTGAAAACCATGATAGCAGCTGCCGTCGTAAGCAACAACCAGCTTTATAGTCCGCATATATTCCCCCAACGCATTACTGCCAGCACCACAGTTAATACTACAACCAACGCAAAGGCCAAATAGTCGCGTCCATTATAACTTAGCTCGTGCATTCTGGTACGCCCCTCGCCACCGCGATAGCAGCGTGCCTCCATGGCAATCGCCAATTCGTCCGCGCGTCTGAAGGCGCTGATAAACAGCGGCACCAAAATCGGCAGCATATTTTTCATGCGCTGCAAAATATTACCGTTGGCAAAATCAGCGCCGCGGGCAGTCTGCGCCTTCATAATGCGGTCAGTTTCCTCTAAAAGAGTAGGAATAAACCGCAAAGCAATCGTCATCATCATGGCCAGCTCGTGAGCCGGCACGCCGATGCGCTTAAAAGGACGCAAAAGATTTTCAATACCGTCCGTCAATACAATAGGCGAAGTAGTAAAGGTCAGTACAGAAGAAAAAAGCAGCAAAAGCACAAGGCGTACTGCCATTTTCAAGCCTAAATCCAATCCCTCCTGCGTAACGCTAAAAAACTTCCACGTAAAAATTACATGCTCGCCAGGCGCAGTAAACATGTGGATAAGCATAGTCAAAACCACAATTATCCAAATAGGCTTTAAAGAACGCAGCACCATTAACCAAGGCAGGCGGGAAACGAGAATTACCGCTGCGGCAAAGGCAGAAAGAATGCCATAGGATAAGGGCGTCTGTGCAAAGAAAATCGCAATAATATAAATTATTGTCGCCAAAATTTTTGTGCGCGGGTCAAGACGATGCACAAAGGAATTGCCTGGGAAATATTGGCCTAAAGTAATTTCTGTCAGCATCATTTCCACCCCTTTGCCCGTTTAATTGCTTTCACTAAAGCCATTTCGTCTTTAATTTCTTCCGGCAGCGCTAAGCCCTTTTGCCGCAGCAAATCTGCCAGCTTATATACTTGAGGCACATCAACACCAACTTGTACCAATTCAGTACCATACTCCTTAAAAATCGTAGCAGGTTCGCCGTCAAACAACACCTTACCCTTATTGATAACCAGCATTCTGTCAGCATATTTTACGGCTTCCTCCATACTGTGAGTTACCAATACGATAGCAATGCCACGGCTTTTGTGCAGAGCCATAATTTCGCGGAACACCGCGTTGCGGCTGCGCGGGTCAAGTCCGGCACTAGGCTCGTCCAGCACTAAATAATCAGGATTCATGGCAACGACACCGGCAATGGCTACACGGCGCATTTGTCCGCCGCTCAGCTGAAAAGGAGAACGCTGGGCATAAACATCGAAATCCAGGCCTACAAATTCCATAGCCTCACGTACCTGCTTAGCCACCTCTTCCTCGTTAAAGCCTTTATTACGCGGGCCGAAAGCAATATCCTCAAAAACCGTTTCCGCAAAAATTTGGTGCTCCGGATATTGAAACACCATACCCACCTGCTGACGCGCAGCCTTAGCCTGCGCGCCCTTGTCGGCGATATTTATTTCATCAATACTCGCCGTTCCCTTATCAGGCTTCAAAAGGCCGTTCAAATGCTGCACCAGCGTAGATTTACCGCTGCCGGTGTGCCCAATTACCGCCACAATTTCGCCTTTATTGATATTTAAAGAAACATCCTTGAGCGCCAAGCGTTCAAAGGGGGTTCCCTTAGAATATGTATGATAAATATTGTTTAATTTTATTGACATAATGCTTGTGCCAGCTCCTCATCGGTTATGATATTTTGCGGTAGCTTTACGCCGCTTTTACGCAGCTCGCCGGCTACTTTAGCTGCCAGCGGTGCTTCTAAGCCCAGCTTTTCCAATTCGTCCACACGGCTGAAAACCTCCCGCGGCGTTCCCATAAAGCAGATATGCCCCTTATCCATCACTACCACTTTATTTGCAGCCAGCGCTTCGGTCATATAATGGGTAATATAAACAATCGTAATCTGCTTTTCTTGGTTTAGCTTCTGCACGGTACCGATAATTTCCTTGCGTCCCTGCGGATCAAGCATAGCTGTAGGCTCGTCTAAAACGATACATTTAGGTTCCAAAGCCATAATACCCGCAATAGCTACGCGCTGCTTTTGACCGCCGCTCAAACGGTGAGGCGCATGCTTAGCGTATTCCGTCATTCCCACAGCCGCTAAGGCATTTTGCACGCGGGAGGCAATTTCCGGCCCTGGCACGCCGATATTTTCCGGACCGAAAGCCACGTCCTCCTCGACAACTGCCGCTACAATTTGGTTATCCGGATTTTGAAAAACCATGCCTACCTGCTGGCGGATATCCCACATATTTGCTTCTTCGCTGGTATCCAAGCCACTGACAGTAACCTTACCCTCTGTTGGTAAAAGCAGACAGTTCAAATGACGTGCCAGCGTAGATTTGCCGCTGCCGTTGGCACCGATAATGGCTACAAACTCACCTTGAGCAATTTCCAAATCAATGCCGTCCAGCGCTTTGACCTCATTGCCGTCAGCGTCCATATAATAATGCTTTAATTTTTCTATTTTTATCACAGGATTGCCTCCTAATGTTAAGTATCACCAAAAATTTTTTGTACTATCTAATTATATCCACAATAAAAAAAATAGTCAACCAGCTATTGTTAGTTGGTTGACTATAAATATATTTTATTGACGTTCACATTACGTTTAATCTTTTTCTTGAGGTAACAATCTATAACAAATATTTTGTCGATAAACTTGACTATAAAACAAAACCGTTATCGTCCTATTTGTGCTAAATTTCTTCCATCTATTTTAGTCCATTCTTTACGACCATTAGAAGCTCTACCCAATACAACTGCTGAAGCAGCTGAAGGAGCTGCAAACTCATAATCCTGCGTAAAAACATTGTCCTTGATTATACCACTAGCTATTAAATTGTCTCTAAGAACCTTATAACTAAAATTACTATCAGTAACCTCATCAGAAATGCGACTTCCCTTATGAACAATAAATGATTCTGCTCCATTTAAATAACCTAAAGCATTTGCTCCGCGTCCCGCGACATTATACATACTATCATTTACAGGAGGCTTAACATTGTTACTCAAATTCCAATTATTACTAAATATATCCAGTAACTTTTTTTGTCGACTTTTTACAACATTAGGAGTCCATTGTTCAACATTAAGAACTTGCGTTGTTAATGTATACGAGGTTGTACCTCCTTTTGTTTGGAAATATTTGGCTTTTTTAGTAGCAAAATCATAATTTTGTGCAGCAGAATTTCTTTGTCTCGACAGCGGAACCAGGTTTGCAATTCTATTCAACCAATAACCTTGCTCTCGCACATCAGGCCACAAGCTCATCCATTGGCTGTTAACAGCTGGATGTTGCGGTAAAATATGCTCGATAGTAAAAATTTTAGTATTATAAAAAGCACCACCATCACTTACAAAAGAATCTAATCTTTGAATAATATAGTTTCTTCTTTGTGCCGTCATGGTATATATTTCATCATTTAAAGTACTTAAAAATTGTTCTTTTTCCCATGTAGTTAATTCAACATTTAACAACGGTTTCTCAAAGCTATTATTGGGTCTACTATCCATTTCAACTAAGACCCATTTATATCTATCAGCACGTTGATTTACATCTCTCCCTGTAACTAATAAATAAGATGCTAATCTCTCTAGTTTTTTTATAAACCACAAAATGTAAGCAGAATCATTTTTATGCTCCGCTAAAAATTTTATAGCAGGCGGCATCCAGTCATAGTTATTTGTCTTATTTAGCCAATATAATAAATTATTAATTTCATCCGCATAGTTTGTAGATGAAAATTCACAATTTTTTAATTGTATATAAGCGTTAGTATAGGGAACAAGATAATCATCGATCAAAGCTTTGGGATCAATTTTAGAAACTACAAACTCTTTAAACTCATCTAACAAGTTTTTCTTTGGCCTTTCTTTGGCAAATATTGTTCTAGTATGAGTGAATACCTCGTTAAATCCTTCTCTACCAGTACGATTTTCAAGTTCTTCCCATTTTTCCGTATAATCATTTTTGCTAGCTTCATCAAGTTTTCCTATAGTTAAAGATTTTATGATATCCGTAGGCAATAGATCTAATCCACGACTATTCATAACAGAGAAAACTCTAAAGGCAGAATCTTGATTTGGAGTTGAAACAGTAACCAAAAAACATCTTGTTAAAAGAAATTTGCTAAATTCCAATAACTCTGTTTCATTAGCAAACGCATCAATAAATCTATTCTTAAGTATTTCGCAATTCTTTTGAATATGTTTTTGGGACTCTGTTTTCAAAGTTTCCGAATCAATAGCCAAAAGTTCGTTTAATTTTAAATTTTGTATATACTTACAAAAAAACGCCTGATCTCTTTCACGCAAAAACAGTCTAGGCTGTGCGACTATCCCCTCCAAGATATTGCCTTCATCCTGCAAATACTTTTTGCAGTTGTTTTTATAATCATCCGTTTGAAAACTATCTGCCATAACTGAAAATAGAATAGATAAAGTTGTCAACCTTTGCTGACCATCTATTACATCAGCATATCTGTTATTCTCATCTTTAATTAATACTACACTTCCTAAAAAGTAATTATCAATTTTTTCATTCTGATAAAATTCAAATAAATCATCAAATAATATTCCTGTTTCACTTTCAGTCCAGGCATACGGACGTTGATAGCTTGGAATGTGGTATTCAAAATCAGAACTAAAGATCTTTGATAAAGGATACTCTTTACCTGTAATTTTATTTCCCATAGTAATAATAAACCTCCACAATCAAAAAGTATGTCACTTATGCTCAAAAATTTTTTATATTTTTGTTGTCTCTCTAATCTTTAACTTAATTCAAAAACAATTTAGTTCTATAATTTGTTTAACTGCTTGTATAGCCGTGTTGTAAGCTACTTTTTCTATCATAAGGCTTGAAGTAATTTGTTCGTAATCTGTTTTGTACACATCTTGTTGAACAACTTCCTGCAAAAGCCTTTGTAAATTTACTTCGCTTTTTGCAGAAGGGCAAATGTCCAAAGCAGCCCTTTCGGCTCTTATTTTAGGAATCAAACAAAAAAACTTTTCATCAATTTTAATATCATTGAGCAAAAAATATATATCATAAATATGCCTAGATTTATTGACAATATTCCCCTTAAGATAATAGTCACAGATGGCAAAAACTTTATCTATCAAAGTGCGCTCTAAACTTTGAAGCTTCATTGAAAACGGTATTAAATTATATTTTATCAACAAATCTTTATTTTCTTGATGCAAGTATTGCCAAATAATGCTGTCAACTTCTTTAGTAATGACGGGAAAAGATTTTGAAGCCAATGCTGTTTCCAATTTTACGCAAGGAGTTAAAAAAGGATTTGCCAAACTGTATATAGACCGATACTCAAAATAATAACTATTAAGATTTCTGCGACTTCTCGTCTGTTCCCAATTAGATATCGGCAGATTAAGATTTTCACTAATAGTTCCGATTACTTCGTATTTTAGCTTTTTGCGTTGGCCTTGGGATAATTTTTTTGTAAAAGTTATATCAATGTCTTCCGAAAATCTATTGATTACATGAAAGCATTTTGATAAAGAAGTTCCTCCTTTAAAGACAGCATCCGGTTCAATCAGCGATAACTGCTTTAGAATCAAAGATATGTAATAATCTTTTTCAATTATTGTTTCTGATATACCGCTTATAGAAGTAGTCGTTGTTATTATATCCTTAAAAAGTTCAATATCATTGTGCAAATACATTGTAAAGCTCCGTTTCAAATAAGGATTTGTAAATTTTATCAGGGTAGAATACTATGTATTCTTTTAATTGTTTTAAGGTAAGCTTCGTTTTTAAAATATAATTTTTGAGAATTTCTTTGCACTGTGCCAAAGGCAGTTCCGAATATTTTTCGATATCTTTAAGAAGATCTAAAAACTGCAGTATGAGATAATTATCTTTTGTAACGGTAACACGAGGTTTTCTTAAGACTATTGTTTGGTTTTTAATGAAAACTTTCTTTACACTTGTTCCTGTATTATTAGATACAATGTCAATAGTTACAGGCACTTGTGTTGTTATGCCAAGCTGGTTTGCAAAACTATATCCGCTTAAATAACCACTTATATTATTATTTTTTTCTATATATTTTGAAAAAGCTACTTGATATGGAGATAAAGAAATTACCCCTTTGATTACTGATTTTTTAGGAAGATAGTATATTCCATTTTCATATCTAATAAGCTTGCCAGAATCACATAATATTTTTATATATTGTCTTACAGTGCTATCGCTTATTCCTGTTATTTTAACATCAGCTAAAAATATGGGCTCCCCTGGTTTATATTTATTTATAAGATAATCATACAGCATTGTTTCACCTCCAAACAAAATCAGAAATAATGTTTCTGCTTTTGTTTTTCTTTATTGTACATTATTATTGATGTAGTTGCAAGTAAAATCAATAACGTTTTATGAAATCTTCACAAAAAAATAGTCAACCAGCTATTGTTAGTTGGTTGACTATAAATAATAAATTATTCCTTGCTCAAGCTAAACGACCTTACAAAAGAACGCTCAACTACCAAAACTTATTTTTTCTTACCCAAATAAGCAGCTTTAATTTCCGGATTTTCCAAAAGCTCTCTGCCAGAACCGGTCATAGTTATTCTGCCGGTTTCCAGTACATAAGCAATATCCGCAATTTTCAGCGCCATATTAGCATTCTGTTCAATCAGCAGAATGGTCATGCCTTGACGGTTAATCTCTTCAATAATTTTAAAAATATCCTTAATAATCAAGGGAGCCAAGCCCAAGGAAGGCTCGTCCATCATCAATACCTTGGGACGACACATCAATGCTCTGCCTACGGCCAGCATTTGCTGCTCACCGCCGCTCAAGGTGCCGGCCATCTGCCAGCTGCGTTCCTCTAAACGCGGAAACAAATCGTAAATCCAGCGAATGTCCTTGGCAATTTCTTCTTTATCGTTGCGCAGATAAGCGCCAATCTGCAAATTTTCTAAAACCGTCAAATTAGGGAATACACGGCGTCCTTCGGGTACCAAGGTAATACCATTTTGCACAATCTGCTGAGAATTTAAACCGATAAGCTCCTTGTCGCCATAGGTAATGGAACCCTTGTCCGGTTTTACCAAGCCTATAATACTGCGCAGCAGCGTGCTTTTGCCTGCGCCGTTAGCGCCAATCAGCGTAACTATTTTTCCGTCGGGCACATCTAAAGAAATTCCCTTGAGAGCTTCAATGCCACCGTATGATACTACCAAATCATTAACCTTCAGCATCTTCATCCACCCCCAAATATGCCTCAATTACGCGGCTGTTATTTTGAATTTCCGCCGGTGTTCCTTCGGCAATGAGCATACCAAAGTCCAAAACATAAATCCAATCGCTGATTTCCATAACTAAATCCATATGATGCTCAATCATAAAAATAGTTAGCTTATATTCGTCACGAATTTGGCGGATAAACTCGGTCAGCTCTTCTGTTTCTTTAGGATTCATACCGGCGGCAGGCTCGTCCAGCAGCAAAATTTTAGGATTGGTTGCTAAGGCGCGCACAATTTCCAAACGGCGCTGCTTACCATAGGGCAAACTGCTGGCTTTTTCGTCGCGCAGCTCCCATAAATCAACGGAACGTAAAAGCTTTTCTACATCCGCTGCCATTGCACGCTGCTCTTTGTTGTACCAAGGCAGATGCAAGGCTGCCGATAAAAAGTTGGATTTCAAATGCAGATGCTTAGCAATCATAACATTTTCGTACACGCTTAAATCCTTAAACAGACGAATATTTTGGAAGGTACGGGCAATGCCCATTTTAGCAATATCACTAGGCAGCTTGCCGGTAATTTTCACCGGCTCTTTGCCGGGAGCAGTATAAATAACGTCGCCCTCCGTAGGCGTATAAACGCCGGTAATCATATTAAAGGCCGTGGTTTTACCGGCGCCGTTAGGTCCGATAAGCGCCACAATCTGATGCTCGCGGATATCTAAATTTAATTGAAAAACAGCAGTTACGCCGCCAAAGCGCATGGTCATGCTGTCAGTTTGCAAAACGGTTTGTGTCTTAGCCATTATTTCTTGCTCCTTTCCGCATAAAGTATTTGCACGGATTCTTGCAGAAAGCAACAAATTTATTCCAAGTAAATTCCTCCGTGCCCATAATGCCCTTGCGCCAGAAAAGTACGCAGACCATTAAGAGCAGTGAAAAAATTACCATACGGAAGCCGGGACGGAACAAAGGAATTGCTGTGCCGAAAATTTCCAGCGGTTCGTCGAAAACGCGCAGAAATTCCAAGCCTGCGGTAACGATAATACTGCCCAGCATACTGCCGGTAATACTGCCCATACCGCCTAACACGATAATCAGCAAAAAGTTATAGGTCAAAGTAAACAGAAAATTCTTAGGGTCAACAGTGCCCAGCAGTGTTGCATACAGACCGCCGCCAATACCGGCAAAGAACGCGCTGAGCATAAAAGCCATACACTTGTGATGGAACAGGCCTACGCCCATGGCTTCGGCAGCAATTTCATCCTCGCGGATAGCTTTAAAAGCGCGGCCGTAGGAAGAATTTACCAAACAGGTTACAAAAATAAACACAAAAGCTGTTGCTAAGAAAATGTAACGCACATCATTAATAGTAGGAATATCCTTAATACCCAAAGCGCCGTTAGTAAAGCTTTGCGCATTAGTAATGACGATGCGGATAATCTCGGAAAAGCCTAAAGTTGCAATAGCCAAATAATCGCCGCGCAGACGCAGAACAGGCGTACCGATTAAAAAGGCCACCAAAGCTGCCAGCAGACCGCCAAAAATCAGCGCCAGCCACAAGGGCAGCTGAATATCCGCAATCAGCGGATTCATGGGCACTGCATAAAAGACATTGGCGCGTAATTCCACAGGCACGGTAAAAACGCCGACAACATAAGCGCCTAAAGCCATAAAGCCTGCCTGTCCCAAGCTGAACTGACCGGCAAAGCCGTTAGTCAAATTCATAGACAGACCGATAATCGCATAAATCAAGCACAGGTTGATAATTCTGCGCAGATAAGAATCCAGTTCAAACTGGGCGTAGCAAGCACCGGCAAAAAGTACAATAATGCCAACTACGGTCAATATCATATTTCTTTTACTCATGCTTACACCTTCTCCGTAGTTTTTTCACCCAATAAGCCCGTAGGCTTGTAGAACAGAATAATAATCAAAACAATAAATGCAAAAGCATCGCGGTAGCCGGAAAGCTGTGGGAAGAAAGCAACAATTAAAACCTCGCCTAAGCCTAAAATAAAGCCGCCGATAACTGCGCCCTTAATATTGCCTATACCGCCGATAACTGCGGCAATAAAGCATTTCAAACCGGGCATAACGCCTAACAGCGGCGTAATACCGGGATAACGCACACCCCACATAAAGGCACCAATTGCCGCCAAAGAGCTGCCGATAATAAAAGTAATAGAAATTACTCGGTCAATATTGACACCCATAACGCGGGCAATTTCGTAATCCTTGGAAACTGCGCGCATAGCCATGCCTGTTTTAGTATGATTAACAATGTGCAGCAACACTAATAAACTAATAAAAGTAATCACAGGAATAACTAAGCAGATAGCCTGAATCTGCACGCTGCCCATAGTAATGGTCTGGCTTAACAGCGGAATATCCGGGAAGCGCAGCGGACGACCGCTGAACAAATAGTTAGCCAAATTTTCCAATAGAAAAGAAGCGCCGATTGCCGAAATGAGCACAGAATTTTTCGGAGCATCACGCAAAGGACGATATGCAGTACGCTCAATAACTACGCCTAAAATCGCCGTAGCTATAATAACACCTACAAAAGTTATGTACCAAGGTATGTGAAATACGGTGATACCAAAAAAAGCAAAATAGCAGGCCATCATAACAATATCAGCATGAGCAAAATTTATCATCAGCAAAATTCCGTAAACCATAGTATAACCAATGGCAATTAAAGCGTACAGACTGCCAAGAGAAATACCGTTTACAATATGCTGCGCCAGGCTTGCAGCTGACATGTTGGCGATAACCTGAAAAAATTGAGTTAAAAAGTCCATTTTTTCACCACCAAAAAATCTAAAATGAATGCTCCCTCCTCCTCGAATGGAAGCGGGAGCACCTTTAAGATCTTATATTATTTTACGTCTACAAAATCCAAATATTTGAATTTACCGTCTTTAACAACCTTAATTACAGCAGCTTTAATAGCGTCGCCGTTTTTATCCAAGGTAGTTTTGCCGGTTACAGCTTCCAAATCTTTAGTAGCAGCAATAGCGTCACGAATCTTTTGAGAATCGGTAGTACCTGCACGTTTGATAGCATCAACAGCGATTAAGTAAGAGTCATAACCCAAAGCAGACAATGCAGAAGGCTCGCCTTTATACTCATCGGTATAAGCTTTTAAGAATTTCTTAGCTTCTTCGGTAGATGCTTTTTCACGGTCGAATGCAGTGCTCAATACGCAGCCTTCGACATCCTTACCGCCAACGTCGATAAATTCTTGAGTTTCCCAAGTATCACCGCCCATGAACGGAGCTTTAATACCCAGTTGACGAGCTTGTTTAACGAGCAATGCAGATTCGGTGAAGTTACCGGGAGCAAATACTGCGTCAGGATTTTTAGCTTTCAGGTTGGTTAATACAGCGGTAAAATCTTTATCGCCGGTTTGATAGTTAGCAACGTCAATGATGCAATTCTTATCATTAGTCAATTTTTGGAAAGCCTCAACAAAGAATTTTGCCAAGCCAACAGAATAATCGTTAGAAACTTCTTGTACGATAGCAATTTTTTTAGCGCCTTGTTTATAAGCGTAGTTTGCCATTACAGTACCTTGGAACGGGTCAATAAAGCAAGCACGGAAATAATAGTCGTTATTAGCAGTTACCTGCGGATTGGTGCAGCTGGTGCCGATAGCAGGAACCTTGGCATCCTTAACGATATTGCCGGCAGCCATTGACAAAGAAGAACCATAGCTGCCCAAAATGGTGCAAACCTTATCCTTTTCAATTAAACGCGCTGCAACAGAAGCAGCCTCTGCTTTATCAGATTTATTATCAGCAACAATCAATTGAATTTTTTTACCGTTTACTTCAGGATGCAGCTTATTAGCTAATTTAATGCCGCGCAGCTCCAATTCGCCGCCAGCGGCGTTATCACCAGTCAAAGGCAGAAATACGCCAACCTTAATGGTATCGCCGGCAGCCTTCTTATCATCTTTTTTGTCGCCGCCGCAACCGGTCAATGCACCCATCACTACAGCAGAGGCTAATAATACAGATAACAGCTTCTTAATTTTCATAATATGTTTACCCTCTCTTCTCCCGCTGCCATAAAGATGTGCAGCAATTTGATGTTCCGATTATACCATGCAGCAAACTCCGTGACAAGGGCATAAAAGTGTAACATAAATCCAGCTTTTTCAGATTATTCACCAATTTATTTTCTTCAATTTACAATAAAATAGTAGACATTTTCATCTAATTTGACTCTTTGTATTTTTTTACGATACAATTCTCAAAAACAAAATAGTCGATTGTACTTTCACGCAGGACAGAAAATTTTAAATTTTTTTTGCTCCGAAAAGACAGATTTACATTTATCTTTCAAAGTGTAATATATGAAACATTTTTATGGTTTTCTTTTGGTTAGCAGCTTCGTTTTTCACTACGGCGGCTGCAAGCTGCCTTTATTTTTCCCGCGCTGATGCTTGGTATTTTTCGTCATTGATTTCACATATTATTCATTTCTTTGCCCTTTTTCTGCCACTGCTATATAGTATACTGTAATCGTAGCAAGGATGAACTTGCTGCACCCTTCCCATCAAATTCATCATAAACAGCTTTCCTAAGAGAAACACTCTGCAATATCCCCTGCAGAGTGTTTTCTCTTTTTAGTTTTTATTTTTAAAGAAAGCAGACAGGGATTTTCCACTTCTGTCTGCTTTATTATGACAAAAGGCATGAACTGCACTTATAGCAGTCCATGCCTTTTAATATTTTATAACTATTTACTTTGTTCTTTTAAATGTTTTTGGTAAGCTTTGGTTTCAGCCACAACTACTCCGGACAAAGCCAAAAGAGCAATCAAGTTAGGAATGGCCATTAGACCGTTAACTATATCGGCTAAAACCCAAATTTCTTCTAATTTAAGGAAAGGCCCGCAGGCAATAAGAATGATAAAGATAACGCGGTAAGGCATAATTGCTTTAACGCCCATCAAATATTCTACGCAGCGCTCGCCGTAATAGTTCCAGCCTAAAATAGTGGTAAATGCAAAGAGTACCAAGCCAACCATCAGCAGCATACCGCCCCAAGCAGGGAATGCCATTTTAAAAGCAGCGTCGGTCATAGCAGCACCGGACAAAGGACCGCACCAAACACCAGTTACAGTAAGAGATAGACCAGTTAATGTACAAATAATAATGGTATCAATAAAAGTACCGGTCATAGAAACCAAGCCTTGTTCGGCAGCCCATTTAGTTTTAGCTGCTGCTGCAACAATAGGAGCAGAGCCTAAACCGGATTCGTTGGAAAATACGCCGCGGGCAACACCGCTGCGCATAGCCAGCATAACGGTTGCGCCTAAAAAGCCGCCCTGAGCAGCAGTGGGAGTAAACGCATCCTGCAAAACCATACCAATAGCTTCGGGAACTTTATCTGCAAAGCAAATCAAAATACCAACTGTAGTTAAGAAATAAAGAACTGCCATAGCAGGAACGATTTTAGAAGCAACATTGGCAATGGATCTAAGACCGCCAATGGTTACGGCTGCAACAAGCACAGTCAAAGCAATACCAGTGTACACAACAGGAATACCTGCAGAAATTTTGGTAATTTCTACAATAGAATTTACCTGCGCAAAGGTACCAATGCCAAAGTAAGCACACAAAACGCCGAAAACTGCAAAAAGAACAGCCAAAGGTTTATAAGACTTACCCAAACCGTTTTCAATATAATACATCGGGCCGCCGGAAATGTTGCCGTTAGCGTCCACAGTACGGTATTTTACCGCCAGCAGACATTCTGCATATTTGGTTGCCATGCCAAAGAAAGCGGCAATCCACATCCAAAACAAAGCACCCGGACCGCCGGCCTTTACAGCAGTAGCAACACCAACGATGTTGCCGGTACCAACGGTTGCAGCTAAAGCAGTACACAAAGCCTTAAAAGAATTTACGTCGCCGCTGCCATCATTTTTAGCACTAAAAATCAATTTCAAAGCCTCGCCCAATTTAAAAATCTGAATCAATTTCAGACGAATAGTCAACCAAATGCCGGTGCCCACCAAAAGCACCAAAAGCGGCGGTCCCCAAACAAAAGAGTCAATCTCGTTCAAAATATCCAACATTACCAAACATCTCCCTTTAAATAAAAATAATAAAATCCATAAGTAAATATAAAAAACCGGAGTATCGCGCTAATACTCCGGTTAAAGTCAATGACCATATAAACACCCATTACAGTGTCTACATATAAGCTTTGCTCCGTCCATTGGCCTGAGAGATTGGCCTGCTGTCAGCAGGCTTGCACCTTCGGCGCCCATTTAAGGGACTCTCCAGAGTTGTGTCAATTTACGGTTCCGCTTCTTGCGAAGCACCTGAGAGTTTTGCTCCTTCGGTAGGCAATGCCTTCTCCCATAAACGTCATCCACTCGTTATTTACTTATGTACGCTATTATAGTACATCATCCGCAAAAAAGCAAGTGTTTTTTACTAATTTTTTCTAAATATCTGCCATAAAAAGCAGCTGCTTGCCTGCTAACTTAACTGGCGCAAAAGCAGCCACTTGCCGCTGCTGGCGCATACCAGCCAATTACCGTGATTATTTCTTAAAAAGCTGTTCAGGCTTTTATCCTTAACCACAACTAAAGCATAATTTTTCGTATCTAAATCAGCAATGGGCATAACATTTTTACTGTTCCAGCTCAACCCCTGAGGTCTATAATTAGAAAGTCTCTCAGATTCCAGCAGCTTAACTAAAATTTTGTCGCTGTAAAATACTGCCGAGGTTGGATAAGCACCGTAAACGCCTGCTTTTGTATTGCTTGTATTTGCCAACAGTTCTCCTAAGCCCTTGGCAGAGCGTTCTTCGGAAAGAGAAATCGCCACACCGTAAATCAGGGAAAGATAGAAGCAGATACATAATCCGGCCAACGCCAGCACCTTACCACATCTGCTCTGCAAAAAAATATACAAAAGCATACCGCCTATTAGGCTTAAAGGCAGTACAAATAAATGCTCACAGTTTAATATACCTGCTTTATCAGCCCAAAAAGCTGCTCCCAGAAGCGCCGCCAGCACAATTCCTACAAACAGCATATAGCTGCGGGTTAAAAACGGCTTATACTCCTTGACAAGCTCCTGTGCCAAAAAAATACTCATTGGGAATAGCAGCGGATAAGTATAGGTGATATATTTCGTGGCCACGCACTGAAAAAAGCAGAACACTGCCGCAGCCCACAACAGCAAAAATTTTTCCTGCTCCTCTAAAGGCTGCTGCTGACGGTATCTGCGCCATAAGCACATTGGTACCAAGGCGCTCCACGGAAACAGAGCCAAAATATTCACTAACAAATAATAGTACCATACATTATCTCTCGGATGCTCGGACACTGTGGCCCGCAGAAAATTATGCACGCCAAAAAAGGTATTGATAAAATCACTGCCGTGCAGGCTGTACATAGCTGCATACCAAGGAACGGCAATTACCGTGCACAACAAAACGCCGCTGAAAAATTTACAGCGCCGCAATACCCGCCAATCACGCTGCCACAAAAGAAATAAGGTAATGATAAGTCCCGGCAGCAATACGCCGATAGGCCCCTTAGTCAGCACTGCCAATCCGGCGCTGGCATACATTAAATACCAAAACACAGCCTTATTTTCTTTATAGCCTAGATAAAAGAATAGCAAAGAAGCACTGAAAAAGCAAAACAGCACCGCATCCGTGATAATGGATTTGCTGATAAGAAAAAATTCTATGCTGCTTAAAAGCAAAACGCCGCTGAAAAAGCCAACTTTTTCATCATATAAACGATAACCGCCGTAGCAGACCAAGCCCAGCCCTGCCAAACCAAACAGCGCCGGAAAGAAACGCGCGGCAAATTCCGTAAAGCCAAAAATTTTAAACGCCAAGGCAGTCAGCCAGTAAAACATTATCGGTTTATCGTACCAGTAATGACCGTAAATCTGCGGTGACAGCCAATCGTTGGACAAAACCATTTCTTTCGCCGTCAAAGCATAATTAGATTCTACACTATCTGTTACTAAAAGCTGGCCGTTGCCAAAAAACAACAGCAAAACCGCTGCCAGCCAAAAAGCCAGCCAATATTTGCGCTGCATAAAAAATCCCCCTTAATAAATTTGTTAATCACAGTATAAACACACTGTCTTAACAAACTATTAAGATGGGTTTCATATTCTATTAAGCTATCTTAGTATTTACAAAGGAAGCGACACCTGCATTATTGTTCCGCAAGGTTTATTATCTAAAATTTTTATCGTGCCGCGATGCTGCTTAACAATAGCCTGCGCCAAGGATAAGCCTAAACCTAAACCGCTTTGACTGCGGCTGCGCGCCTTATCAACTCTGTAAAAACGGTCGAAAACCTTCTTTTTATCTTCGTCGCTGATACCGCAGCCTTCGTCCTTCACCACTATCAGCAGCTGCCCTTTGCTTTTTTCGGCAGTAAAAACAACAGTGGTGTTTGCAGGAGAATATTTCAGCGCGTTATCCAGCAGAATAACCAGCAGCCTATTCAGCGCCGTTTCATCTCCTACAAGCGTTAAATTCTCTGCAAAACGCTGCTGTAAAGCAATGCCTTTTTCCTGCGCCAAAAGCGATAGCTGCGCACCTACCTGACGGCACAACTCGGTCATGTTTATCTCGGTTTTTAAATTAGGCAAAATACCTTCGTCACTGCGGGCCAAGGCCATTAAATTTTCTGTAAGCTTGCTCATGCGCGCCGTTTCGCTTTGTATCATACCAATGGATTCTTGGGCAAATTCGCTGTAACTGCTGTCCTCATCCTCCGCCAGTCCCTGCGCCGCCAGTTTCATAACGGCCAAAGGCGTGCGCATTTCGTGAGAAGCATCGGCTGTAAACTGCATTTGCTTTTCGTACATACGGCTTATGGGCAAAATATTGCGTCCCGCCAGCCAATAACCAAAATAGCAGGCAAAAACAAAAAGCAGCGCCGCTACGCATAATAGCTTAAATAAGGTTCTAAAGGCTGCGGCATAATAAAATTCAATGTTTTCAAACATATACAGCTTGCCGATAGTTTCGCCTTTATCCGTCACAGGCGCTACTGCCGCCAAGTAACGGTAGCGGGTATTGGGAGTGTCGCCATCAACGCCGTGCATACGCAGAATGCGCGTACTATCCATTTTTTGCGGCCATCTGTCCCGATGTTTCCAAATAGCTCTGCCGCAATTACCGTCGCCCAGCTGATTTAAAATCACCTTTTTGCCGTCCATCGTGACAAAATAGGCCAGCATACTGCCCTCTTTAACTGATGTATCAGAACATGGATTTTCGCCGCTGTTTACCCATTCCTCTGCCTCATGATATACCTTTTTTACCAGCTCCTGCTTTTCGTTAGCCAGTATTTCCCACCAAATAAAGCAATAGGCAGTAAATACAATCGCTAAAATCAGCACGCCGAAAATTACAGCGTAGGTAAAGGTCATGCGCAGGCGCAGCCTTTCAAAAATTTTATTCCACATAATAACCTACTCCGCGCAGGGTTTTAATCAACTCTTCATTATGCAGACTGGAAATTTTTTTGCGCAGCAAGCGAATATGCACGTCCAAATTATTTTCTGTTACGTCACTGTCAATGCCCCAAATTCTGTCCTGCAAAACAGCGCGCGGCATAACATGACCTTTATTGAGCAGCAAAAGCTCCAGCAGTTTATATTCCCGCGGACGCAGCTCCACTCTTTGCTCACCATAGGCTAAGCAATAGGTACCGGCCTCCAGCACATAATCGCCGTAAGACAAATTGCTTACATTATAGGCAGGCTGACGGCGGCATAAAGCATGCAGACGCGCAACCAATTCTTCCATAGCAAAAGGCTTTACTAAATAATCGTCGGCGCCGGCGTTCAGTCCCTGCACCTTATCGGCAACAGTGTCTTTGGCTGTAAGCAATAAAATTTTCCCCTGATATTCTTCGTCGCGCAGACGCTTGCACAGCTCCACGCCGCTTAATTTAGGCATCATCCAATCCAGTACCAACACGTCGTAACCGTCAGCATAAACCTTGCTGTATGCTTCTTCGCCGTCCTGCGCCCAAACGGTATTTATATTTTGTTTCTTTAAAAGCATCATCAAGAGCTTGCCCAAGTTCAAATCGTCTTCAGCCAATAATATTTTCATAATTTCGCCTCCGCAGATATTATACCATTTTGAATAATATCTGTCGCAAATTAAATTTAGCTTAATTTAGCCGTAAATATTTTATCATGACAAAAGGAGAATGCCTAAGCACTCTCCTTCGCCTTTTATCTATAACTATTAAGTTCTGCCATAAGCTCTGCGTAGATGCCTTTTTTATCAGCCAGCATTAAATTCAGCGCCCACATACTCTGCCCTATGTCGTCCGTAGTACGCGCAGCCTGTAAGCGCGGTTTAGCATTGCCAATAAATTTAAGAATGTTTTCACCCTCCAGCAGCAAGGGCATATCTCCGCGCACATAGCCTGCTAAGCCTTGGTCAGAAAACATAACCGTCAGCATCAGCATATCATCCATACGCCAACATTCCAAACGATAGCTGCGTCCATCGCTTAAGGTACCTGTTTTATAACCAACATCCATTACGCCGTCCTCATCCGGCTCATAAGGCGAAGGCACATAGTTCACCCTACAAGGAACATTAAACTTTTTAATCAGCATCTTTATCTCCTACTCGTTTACTATCCCCTTGCCATAAATATTTTTCCAGCAGCATATGAGTAATATTGCCCGCAGGATAAACCAAAGCCAAAGCCTGCTTTTTAGGCACCCAAATAGCGTCGTGAATTTCTTTGGACAAGGAAAGCTCTGCTTTTTTAGCTTTAGCAATAAACCCCATCAACAACAGTTGCTGCTGCGGCTCCCATTGACTGCAAACAAAGTGTATTTTTCCTACGGTTAGGCCAATTTCCTCCTGTACCTCACGAGCGGCACAAGTTTCAGCCTGTTCTCCTGTCTGCACATAACCGGAAACAAAATTATAATATTTTTCGGACATATACTTGGTTCGCAGCAATGCTACCTCTTCCAACTCGTTAATGACCATAGTAACGGTCACTATGGGAAAAATATCAAAAAACGGCCTATGACAAACGTGACACCAAGGTACGCGGCCATCATCACCAAAGGGAACGCTGCCCAGCTTAGCACCGCACTGAGGGCAAAATGTAAAATGCATAATTATCTCCTTAGGCTTAGCTTTTAGCAGCCAAGCCTGCTTTATAAAAAGCGCTCCAAAGCCAAGAGCCATGGAGCGCTTAATGTGTTAATTATTTTGAAACAGGTTATTCAGTAACCTCACCGTTTTTTTCAGTCTCTTTCGGAACATTATATTTAACCTTAATGTCACGATAACGGCTCATGCCAGTACCGGCAGGAATAAGCTTACCGATAATAACATTTTCCTTAAGACCAAGCAGCGGATCGACTTTACCTTTAATAGCAGCGTCGGTAAGCACGCGGGTAGTCTCTTGGAAAGAAGCTGCGGACAAGAAAGAATCGGTTGCCAAGGAAGCCTTAGTGATACCCAGCAGAATAGGATGTCCTTCGGCAGGCTCTTTGCCGGCTTCAATCATGGCAGCATTCTGCTCTTCAAATTTTGCTATATCAACATCATTGCCTGGCATCATCGTAGTATCGCCGGATTCGTCAATGCGAATCTTGCGCATCATTTGACGTACCATTACCTCAATATGCTTACTGTTAATATCTACACCTTGAGATTTATAAACGCCAACTACTTGAGAAACCAAATAATGCTGCGTTGCCTTTACGCCGCTGATACGCAGTACGTCGTGAGGATTGAGAGAACCTTCGGTCAAGCGGTCGCCTACTGCCACCTGCTCGCCCTCGGTAACAGCCAGCTTAGCGCCGTAAGGAATTTGATATTCCTGACCCAAGCCGTCCTCACCGGTAACGATTATGCGGCGGCTGCCGGCTTCTTCAATAATATGTACTCTACCTGCGTTTTCAGTGAGCAGGCCGGGATGCTTAGGCTTACGTGCTTCAAACAATTCTTCAACACGCGGCAGACCTTGGGTGATATCGTCGCCGCCTGCAACGCCGCCGGTGTGGAAAGTACGCATGGTAAGCTGGGTACCAGGCTCGCCGATGGATTGAGCGGAAATAGTACCAACTGCTTCGCCAACGTCAACATTTTTACCTGTTGCCAAATTGCGGCCGTAGCATTTGCGGCAAACGCCGTATTTTGCTTTACAGGTCAATACGCTGCGAATCTTAACCTTGGTACGGAGCTGGCAAATACGCTCTGCCATATCCTCGGTGACATACTCGTTAATATGGTAGAGAATGTCGCCGTTTTCGTCCAAAATATCTTCAGCCAGGTTACGACCAATAATGCGGTCATACAAAGTTTCGATAACACGTTTTTCGGTTTTGCCTTCAACAATAGCTTCAACCTCAATACCGGCAATATCGTTATTGCGGATACGCAGTTCCTTAACGGTACCGTCAGCTAAAACAGCGTCAATAACCGCTTCGGTCATGGTTTCACCGGTATGAGCCAGCACTTCACCGGCAGCGTTAACGATATCGTCAGCAACTTCTTTATTTGCAAAATTGTGCATCATGGCTTCTTTCAGCACTTTGTGAGCGAATTCCTCGCTAATATTGATGCGGACAGTTTCTACATCTTCGCCGTTCATGTCCTCGCTGGAGTACAGGCTGATTTCTTCAACCTTAGCATCGTTGAGTTTGGCAAACAGCTCCGGAGTAACATTGGTATCTGCTTCGGCAATCAAATTACCGTCTGCATCCAGCACACCTACAGCTAAGGTGCGGCCCATAATGCTGTCGCGGATTTTATTTTGGCTGGAGCCCAAAACAGTTTTGCTCAAGCGGTTGCGCTCTTTCACCAAATTCATACCTACAATATCGCAGTCGTCCTCACGTACAATAACATCCTGAGCAACGTCTACCAAACGGCGGGTCAAGTAACCGGAGTCGGCAGTACGCAGCGCAGTATCAGCCAAGCCTTTGCGGGCGCCATGGGAAGAAATAAAGTATTCCAAAATGGTCAGGCCTTCGCGGAAGTTGGATTTGATAGGACGGTCGATAATACGGCCGGAAGGATCGGCCATCAAACCACGCATACCAGCCAGCTGACGAATCTGCTGTTTGTTGCCGCGGGCGCCTGAGTCTGCCATCATAGCTACGGAATTAAACTTATCCATAGTAGACTTCATCAAAGCGTCGGTAACCTTATCGGTAGCTTGGTTCCACAGCTCTATAACCTTGCGGTAACGCTCGTCGTCGCTCATCAAGCCGCGACGGAACATACGCTCTGCCTTATCAACCTCTTTTTCTGTTGCGTCCAAAATAGCTTGCTTTTCAGCAGGAATCTTGATATCGGAGGTAGCTATAGAGATACCGGACTTACAAGCATTGTCGTAGCCCATTTTCTTAACAACGTCGAGAATTTCGGCAGTACGCAGATTACCAAACAATTTATGAGCTTTAGCAACCAATTTGCCCAGCTCACCCTTATTGATAAGCTTGCCTAAATGCCAGCTTTCATTGCCATAAGCGTCCTTTTCCTTGTGGAAATAACGCATTTCTTTTGGCAGCTCACCATTGAAAATAGTGTTGCCAACAGTAGTGGTAACCAAAGAAACGCCTTCGTTCTTAGGTTCGTCAAAAATTTCGCTATTGGGAATATATACTTTAATTTGCGCTTGTAAAGCAACTGCATGGTGGAAATATGCCAGCTGTGCTTCATCAACGCTGCTAAAACGTTTGCCCTCGCCAAAAGCGCCTTCCTTAACGATGGTTAAATAGTAAGCGCCCAAAACCATATCCTGGGTAGGAACAGCAACAGGCTTACCGTCTTTAGGAGCCAGAATATTGTTTACAGACATCATCAGCATACGCGCTTCAGCCTGCGCTTCTACGGACAACGGCAGATGGACTGCCATCTGGTCGCCGTCGAAGTCGGCGTTGTATGCGGTACATACCAAAGGATGCAGCTTAATTGCACGGCCTTCGCTCAAAATAGGCTCAAATGCTTGGATACCCAGTCTGTGCAGCGTCGGTGCACGGTTAAGCAGTACGGGATGCTCTTTAATAACATCCTCTAAAATATCCCAAACCTCTGCCTCAGCACGTTCAACCTTGCGTTTAGCACTCTTAATATTAGTAGCAATACCGCTGGTTACCAAACGTTTCATAACAAAGGGTTTGAACAGCTCTAAAGCCATTTCCTTTGGCAGGCCGCATTGGTGCATTTTCAGCTCAGGGCCTACTACAATTACGGAACGTCCGGAATAGTCAACGCGCTTGCCTAACAGGTTTTGACGGAAACGACCCTGTTTGCCCTTCAGCATATCGGACAGAGATTTTAAGGGACGGTTGCCAGGGCCGGTAACAGGACGACCGCGGCGGCCATTATCTATTAAGGCATCAACAGCCTCTTGCAGCATACGCTTTTCATTACGCACGATAATGTCGGGGGCATGCAGCTCCAACAAACGTTTCAAACGATTGTTGCGGTTAATAACGCGGCGGTACAAATCGTTGAGGTCGGAAGTAGCAAAGCGACCGCCGTCCAACTGTACCATGGGACGCAGTTCCGGAGGAATAACCGGAACTACATCTAAAATCATCCATTCAGGACGGTTGCCGGATTTCAGGAAAGCCTCGCAAACCTCCAAACGGCGTACAACGCGCACCTTACGTTGGTTGCTGGCATCCTTCATTTCGGCGCGCAGCTCGCTAGTAAGAGCTTCCAAATCAATCTCTTCCAACAGTTCTTTAACAGCCTGAGCACCCATGCCTACGCGGAATTCATCGCCGTATTTATCGCGAGCTTCCACATATTCAGCTTCGGTAAGCAGCTGCTTTTTGGTCAAAGGAGTGTCGCCCGGGTCAAGAACAATGTAGCTGGCAAAATACAGCACCTTTTCCAGATTTCGGGGAGAAACGTCCAAAATCAAACCCATACGGCTGGGAATACCCTTAAAATACCAAATATGGGATACCGGCGCAGCCAGCTCAATATGACCCATGCGCTCACGGCGAACCTTGCTGCGGGTAACTTCAACGCCGCATTTATCACAGATAATACCTTTATAGCGAATACGTTTATACTTGCCGCAATGACATTCCCAGTCCTTAGTAGGGCCAAAGATTCTTTCGCAGAACAAGCCGTCACGTTCCGGCTTTAAGGTTCTATAGTTGATGGTTTCGGGTTTTTTAACTTCGCCGTAGGACCATTCTCTAATCTGGTCAGGAGAAGCCAAACCTATACGCATAGAAACGAAATTATTTACATCTAACAAGAATCATTCGCTCCCTTCTCTTAGTTATCATAATCATCCAGGTTTGCGTCAGGAGTTTCTCTGATTGACATACCATCGTCATAATTGCCCATATCGGCAATAATATTATCGTCGTCAATTTCTTCGTCCTGCTCTACGGACTGGCTTTCTACATACTGGCTTTCCATATTGCCAACTTCACGAATATTGGCTTCGTCGTCCATATCGCGAGTCGGGATATCATCGTCTTCATCATCCTGCAAGGAAATTTCTTCCTCATCCTCGTTAAGCACCTTAATATCCAAACCAATGGATTGCAATTCCTTAACCAATACCTTGAAGGATTCGGGGATACCCGGGTCAGGAACATTTTCACCTTTAACGATTGCTTCATAAGTCTTAACACGACCAACAACGTCATCGGATTTTACAGTCAGAATCTCTTGCAGAGTGTAAGCAGCACCGTATGCTTCCAACGCCCAAACTTCCATCTCACCAAATCTCTGGCCGCCGAACTGTGCCTTGCCGCCCAACGGCTGCTGAGTAACCAAGGAGTACGGACCAGTGCTGCGGGCATGGATTTTATCATCAACCAAATGGTGCAGCTTCAAGTAATAAGTCAGGCCAACGGTTACAGGATTATCAAAGGGTTCACCTGTACGTCCGTCATATAAAGTGGTTTTAGCGGTTTTATCAATGCCTGCCAGCTCTAAGGCATCAGCAATATCCTGCTCATGGGCACCGTCAAATACAGGTACGGAAATTTGTACTGCTTTAATGCTCTTGTCGCCAAATTTATCAATTTCCACGGTCTTAGGCATACCGTATTTATCTACGTCATAGCCATATTTAGTCAAGCGTTCTACCAAACCCTCGGCATCGTTTTCAATCTGCATACCAAGAGCACGGGCAGCCCAGCCTAAATGGTTCTCCAAAACCTGACCGATGTTCATACGAGAAGGTACGCCCAAAGGATTCAGTACGATATGTACCGGCTCGCCGCTAGGCAGGAACGGCATATCCTCGCGCGCCATAATGCGGGAAACAACGCCCTTGTTGCCATGACGGCCTGCCATCTTATCGCCTTCAGAAATCTTACGTTTTTGAGCGATATGTACGCGAACCTGTTCGTTTACGCCAGGCGGCAGCTCGTCACCGTTTTCGCGGCTAAATACCTTTACGCTGACAATTTTACCTGCTTCGCCATGCGGAACGCGCAGGGAACTATCGCGCACTTCGCGGGCTTTTTCACCAAAAATAGCACGCAGCAGACGTTCTTCGGCAGTCAGCTCGGTTTCACCCTTCGGAGTTACCTTGCCTACCAAAATATCGCCAGGACGTACCTCAGCACCAATACGGATAATGCCGCGCTCATCCAAATCTTTCAGAGCTTCTTCGCCTACATTAGGCAGTTCGCGGGTAATTTCTTCTTTGCCCAATTTAGTGTCGCGGGCATCGCAGTCATACTCTTCAATATGAATAGAGGTAAAGATATCAGCCTTTACCAAATCTTCGTTCAAAAGAACGGCATCCTCGTAGTTATAGCCTTCCCAAGGCATATAAGCTACGATTACGTTGTGGCCTAAAGCCAGTTCGCCGTGGTCGGTTGCCGGGCCGTCAGCCAAAACCTGCTTAGCTTCAACATGGTCGCCTTTGTAAACGATAGGACGTTGATTTACGCAAGTACCTTGGTTAGAACGTTTAAATTTCAGCAGCGGATAAATATCTACTTCGCCGTTTTCAGCACGCACGCGAATTTCGTTACCAACAACGCGGATAACCTCGCCAGCACGTTTAGCCAGTACACAGACGCCGGAGTCAACGGCTACCTTGTATTCCATACCAGTACCGATAATCGGTGCTTGTGTGCACAATAACGGTACAGCCTGACGCTGCATGTTCGCACCCATCAAGGCACGGTTAGCGTCATCGTTTTCCAAGAACGGAATCAACGCAGTAGCAATAGAAACTACCTGCTTAGGAGAAACGTCCATTAAATCGCAGCGTTCGGGAGCAATAGAAAGAACGTCGTCTTTAGCACGGGCAGTAACACGCTCACCTAAGAAATATCCCTCGTCGTCTAAAGGTTCGTTAGCCTGTGCAATAATATATTTATCTTCCACATCGGCAGTCATGTATTTTACTTCATTAGTAACACGCTTATGCTCTTTATCAACTACGCGGTACGGAGTTTCCATAAAGCCGTATTTATTGATAACAGCAAAGGTGGACAAGGAACCAATTAAGCCGATGTTAGGACCTTCAGGGGTCTCAATGGGGCACATACGTCCATAGTGAGAGTTGTGTACGTCGCGGACTTCGTAGCCTGCGCGCTCACGGGACAAGCCGCCAGGACCTAAGGCAGACAAACGGCGTTTATGAGTCAGTTCTGCCAGCGGGTTATTTTGGTCCATAAACTGAGACAACTGACTGCTGCCAAAGAATTCCTTAATAGCCGCCACTACGGGGCGAATATTAATCAAAGCCTGCGGAGTAATAACCTCGGTATCCTGGATGGACATACGCTCACGCACAACGCGCTCCATACGCGCCAAGCCAATGCGGAATTGGTTTTGCAGCAGCTCGCCTACGCAGCGGACACGACGGTTGCCTAAATGGTCGATGTCATCGCCGGTACCGTAGCCATCCATCAAATTCAGCAAATAGCTGAAAGAAGCCAGTACGTCCTCAACAGTAACAGTATGCTTCTTTTCGTCAATACCTGTAGTAAAGAGCATCAACATAGGCTCTTCCTTAAACATAACCTTTAAGGAACGCAGGCCTTGCTCTGCATATACACCGCTTGCTTCGACTTTATCTAAGTTAGCGTCAGTCATCTTGGTGCCTTTTTCCAGGATGATTTCGCCGGTTTCGGTATCTACTAAAGGCTCTGCCAAAATAGTACCTTCCAAACGCTGACGCCAGCCTAATTTTTTATTTAATTTATAACGGCCAACGCTAGCCAAATCGTAGCGTTTATTATCAAAGAAGGTTGCTTCAATTAAAGAAACGGCATTTTCTAAAATAGTAGGCTCGCCGGGACGCAGTTTTTTATAAACCTCCAGCATAGCTTCATCTCTATTTTTAGTAGTATCCTTTTCCAATGTAGCCATCAGATAGGGATGCTCGCCAAAACAAGAAATAATTTCTTCATTAGAAGATAAACCTAAGGCACGCAGCAGCACAGTAGCAGGCAGCTTACGGGTGCGGTCTACACGAGCATAGATAACATCGTTAACGTCAGTTTCATACTCAATCCAAGCGCCGCGATTAGGAATAACAGTAGTACCATAAATCTTTTTGCCGCTGGGGTCAATCTCCACGCTATAATACACGCCGGGAGAACGCACCAATTGGCTGACGATAACACGTTCAGCACCGTTGATAACAAAGGTACCGGTTTCGGTCATCAGCGGAAAATCACCCATAAATACGGTGGATTCCTTAATTTCACCGGTATCCTTATATACCAGGCGAACTTTTACATTCATAGGAGCAGAATAGGACTCATCCCTCTCCTTACATTCTTCAACGCCATATTTAGGCTCACCCAAGCTGAAATTTTCAAAATACAGCTCTAGATTACCGGAAAAATCTTTGATCGGAGAAATATCGTGCAGAATATCTACCAAACCCTCGTCAATAAACCATTCATAGGATTTTCTCTGAATGTCGATCAAATGAGGCATGGGTAAAATCTCGTTGATTCTGGCATAACTATACCGAGTTCTGTCACCTACTTGAACCGGTTTAAACATGTAATTCCTCACCCCTTCGTTTATTTTTAACCACATTAAAGCTGACGCATACATACGTGACAAAAAAAACAAGGTTCTTACCACAAGGACCTTGTCTGTTGTCTGCGATGATGTGTCTCATCCTTCATTATAAGCAAGATACGCCGTCCAACCACTGACCCGGCAATATTTGTTGTCAATTACACCTGCAATTAGTAATAATGATGTAGTGTATTATGATATCATACATTACCTTTAGTGTCAAGCTAAATGCTAAAAATTTTGCAAGCATTTTGAAAAACGTCTGCACTGTGTAATATTAGCTGCTAAAAGCTCAATGCTCATCTGCGTTTGCATTTTCTTCTTCTAACAATTCTTCATAGCCTCGCAAGGCCATAAAGGCTAAAAATTGTTTGGCTCTGCTGCTATTCACATTGTACCGTATTTTCGCTTCAGCAGACTGCTGCCATTCTGCACTTTTGAAAACCTTAGCCTTATTATTATCATTCACCATTATGACCTCCTACCAACTTATTGCGCAAAAAACCAGTAGCTTTCTCCTGATAACTTCGACCACGCATAAGCATATTTTTGCCAAAACGTTCCTTAATATTCAACACCGCCTTTTGCACCTGCCTGTCCTTAACCTCCGTGGTATCATCTGCAAAAAGCGATTGCTCTACATCTATCAACCGCACTAATCTGCCTGCGCTGACTCCGAGCTTGCGTATAGGCGCTGACCTATCAACAGTTTCCAAATACAGCTGTTTAAAAGCTTGCGTCAGCAAACTATACGAAGCTGTTTGCTGCGCCAGTCTACGCGTACCGCCTGTAGCAGCACGGCAATCCTTACTGTATTTTACCGTTAAACCAATAGCGCCACAGACTAAATTTTTATCCACCAGCTCCAGGCTTAAAATTTCTGCCATTTCCAGTAGTACAATCAAAGCATCTTTATACTGATAATCCTTAAACAACACTTGACTGGTAGAAATACTGTGTTCCTTAACGCGGTAATTATGAATTTCTTCGATAGTACAGCTTTCTCTTCCCCACGCATGGTCCAGTAAATATTCCGCATTCACGCCAAATTCCTTATATAAAAGTTTAGGCTCAAAATGTGCTATACCATATAAATCATATAAGCCATAACGCTCCAAACGCTTAGCAATCCCCTTACCTATATTCCAAAAATCCGTCAGCGGACGATGATGCCACAGCTGAAGCTTAAAACTTTCTTCATCCAAATAAGCAATTTTGTCCGGCATATGCTTGGCTAAAATATCTAAAGCGATTTTCGCCAAAAAAATATTAGTACCTACTCCCGCTACGCTGCAAAGGCCAAAGCGTTGCTGCACTGCCTTCATAAGCATTTCTGCCATCTGCTTAGGCTGTATTCTATATAAGGAAAAATAAGGTGTTAAATCGATAAAACATTCATCAACCGAGTAAACATAAATATCCTGTTGAGCAAAATACTGCAAATACAACTGATAAATATTGGCTGAATAACGCATGTACAGTTTCATCCGCGGTTTAGCTGTAATATAACTAATATAACTAGGAATTTCGTACAAACGGCAGCGATTACGCACGCCCAAGGCTTTTAAAGCGGGAGAAATCGCCAGACAGATAGCGCCTCTGCCGCGAGCAGGGTCTGCTACTACCAAATTTACTTGAAAAGGATCCAATCCCCGCTCTACACATTCCACAGAAGCATAAAAGCATTTTAAATCAATGCAGGCATAAATTCTTTCTTGAGCAGTCAGCGTATATTTCATCGTAACCACCTTATATAGCAAAAACTTTCTACATATATTATAACATTTTGCGAACTTATTTTCAAATATGGGCATTAAATTTCATATTTTGTTTGCTTTAATTACTGGAGAAAAATTGTCATCGCCCCGCAAATATGCTATAATCAAATTAAAGTTTAAATAGAGCATTCGCAACAATGTATCTTAAATTACATGTACAAGGCAGCAAGAAACTTGTTATCAGCTTTAATTTGCAAAGGAGCACTAATTATTCTATGGATACAGCAAAAATAACGCAGAATATTACCACAGAATTAGAACAGCTAAAAAAATACACGTCTACTCCTGAAAAAGGTATTACAAGATTTCCGTTTACACAAGAAGCAAAAGAGGCAGCTAATTATCTTGCACAACTGATGACAGAAGTAGGTCTTAAAGTCAGAACAGATAATACAGGTTCAATTATTGGACGGCTGGAAGGAAAATCCAGCGAAACCATCATGCTAGGCTCCCACTATGACTCTGTTAAGCATGGCGGCGCTTATGACGGAATCGCGGGTGTAATCTGTGCCATTGAGGTTGCCCGTCTGCTTAGAGAAAATAACAACACGCTTAGCTATTCGCTAGAAATCATCGCTACTAATGATGAAGAAGGCGCACGCTTCAATACTGGTCTTTTTACGGGCAAGGTATTATTGGGCCAGCTTACAGTTGACGATATTAAAAATCAATTTGATGCGCAAGGCATCAGCGTCTATGACGCTATGAAATCCTATGGTCTCCAGCCTGACGAAATTGCTGAGCACACTCGCAACGATATCAAAGCCTTTTTGGAAATTCATATTGAGCAAGGACCGGTATTGGAATATCACGGAGCGCAGTTAGGCATTGTGCAAGTTATCGTTGGTATCAAACGAGCAAAAATCACTATCCGCGGACGTGCCGATCATGCCGGTACTATGCCCATGAATATGCGGCAGGATGCGCTTGAACAAGCATCTAAAGTCATTAGTAAAATTAGCGATAGAGCTAGACTTTTTCCTAATTCAGTCGCCACAGTAGGTTATTTAGAGGTAAAGCCTAACATTATGAACATTGTTCCCAGCGAGGTAAATTTTGCCGTTGAAATCAGAGGAACCGATGAGGACTCCATTATGAGCCAATATTATGCTTTACTTGCTGATCTTGATCAAATGTCGCACGCCAGCGGTCTTACCTATACCGCCGAAAACCTATTATTTACTAGTCCTGTAAAAATGAACGAAACCATAATGAATATCTTGGAAGCCAGCTGCATTGAACGGGGCTATTCTTACATGCAGCTGCCAAGCGGCGCTGGTCATGATGCCCAAATTTTTGGAGAACAAATACCTGCGGCCATGCTGTTTGTGCCAAGCATAGGCGGCAGAAGCCACTGCCCAGAAGAAAAAAGCGACCCAAAAGATTTAGCTGTCGCAACAATAGTTGCTTATGATGCTATTTTAAAAATCGCAAATAGTTTATAAACAAAAAATCCTCTGACTGCAATTGCTTACAGTCAGAGGATTGATTTTTGTAGCAAGTAACTACCTATGCTGCTTAAGCAGCGGGCAATTATTTTACTTCTACAGTAGCGCCAGCTTCTTCCAATTTAGCTTTCAGAGCGTCAGCGTCAGCTTTGGAGATTTTTTCTTTAACAGGAGCCGGAGCACCGTCAACCAATGCTTTAGCTTCTTTCAGGCCCAGGCCAGTTGCTTCACGAACAGCTTTGATAACAGCGATTTTGGAAGCGCCAGCGGAAGCCAGAATTACGTCGAACTCAGTTTTTTCAGCAGCAGCTTCAGCAGCAGCAGCCGGAGCAGCAGCAACAGCTACAGGAGCAGCAGCGGATACGCCAAATTTTTCTTCCAGAGCTTTAACCAATTCGGACAGCTCGAGTACGGTCATGGATTCAATAGCTTCGATGATTTGATCTTTATTCATTATTGTTACCTCCAGTAATAAGTTAATTTTTATTTTATTTATGCTGTTTTAAGCAGCGCGCCGCAAAAAATTATGCGGACTCTTTTTGTTTGCGTACAGCTTCCAGAGCATATACGACATTGCGGATAGTACCTTGAAGTACATTGACAAAGCCAGAGATAGGAGCATTCATGCTGCCCAGCATCTTGGCAATAAGAACTTCTTTCGGCGGCAGGGAAGCCAGAGCTTTAATTTCTTCAGCGCTGATAACTTTGCCATCCAAAACGCCAACTTTAACTTTCAGTTCTTTGTTTTCTTTTGCGAAATCACAAACGATTTTTGCAACTGCTACAGGATCTTCAGGAGCAACAGCGATAGCGGTGTTTTTCTCCAGAGAAGGCTCCAAACCTTCAATACCAACTTCTTGTGCAGCAATACGCAGCAAGGTGTTCTTTACTACATTGTAGTGAACGCCGGCTTCACGCATTTTGCGGCGCAGAGCGGTATCCTGAGCAACAGTCAAACCACAGAAGTCTACTAAAACAGTGCATTTAGAGCTAGCAAGCAACTCTTTAATTTCAGCTACTTTAGCAGCTTTTTCAGGTCTAATAACTGCCATTGGATTGCACCTCCTTTTTTTGATGATTTTTATTAAATCAAAAAGACCTCTCGGCCGTAGCCGGAGGTCGGAAGGTCTATATATCTTCACGCTCCAGCCTCGGCAGGCGTAGTTAAAACTTACGCTAGTAGGCACCTGCTGTCTATGGCCCGATTATCTTCTGATTTAGTAAAATTGATAAAAACTACAATTATTTATTGCTGTTAGCTCTCAGAACATCAATTGCGATGCCAGGGCCCATGGTTGCAGACATGGTAACAGATTTAATGTATTGACCTTTAGCTCCGGAAGGTTTTACCTTAACCAAAGTATCAGCCAAAGTAATGTAGTTTTCCAACAGTTGCTCGTCAGTAAAGGAAGCTTTACCAATCGGGCATTGTACGTTGCCGGCTTTATCAGTGCGATACTGAATTTTACCAGCTTTAGATTCTTTTACGGCACGAGCTACGTCCATAGTAACAGTACCAACCTTCGGGTTAGGCATTAAGCCACGGGGACCGAGGATTTTACCAAGGCGGCCAACCAAGCCCATCATATCGGGGGTTGCGATGCAGACATCAAACTCCATCCAGCCTTGTTTAATTTTGTCTACGAATTCTTCGCCGCCAACAAAGTCAGCGCCTGCAGCTTCTGCTTCAGCAATTTTGGGGCCTTTAGCAAAAACTAAAACGGTTTTGGATTTACCAGTGCCGTTAGGCAGAACCAATGCACCACGAACTTGTTGGTCAGGGTATTTAGGGTTAACGCCCAGACGGAAAGCAACTTCGATAGTGCTGTCGAATTTAGTTACAGCGGTTTTCTTAACCAGCTCTACTGCTTCTTTCGGAGAGTAGAATTTGTCAGCTTCGATTAATTTCAAAGCGTCAGCATACTTTTTGCCCATTTAAATATTCCTCCTATGTGGTACTAACGGCATTTGCCTCCCACGAATTAAGAAAACTGCTTAAAATCAGTCTTCGATTACGATACCCATGCTGCGTGCAGTGCCTTCTACCATTCTCATAGCAGCTTCTACGTCGGCAGCATTAAGGTCAGCCATTTTGCTTTCTGCGATTTCGCGAACTTTATCGCGACCCAGTTTAGCAACTTTCTTTTTGTTAGGTTCACCAGAAGCCTTTTCCAGACCAGCAGCCTTTTTCAGCAGAACTGCAGCCGGAGGGGTTTTGGTTACAAAAGTAAAGGAACGATCCTCAAAAACAGTGATCTCAACAGGAATGATGAGGCCAGCTTGTTTTTCAGTACGTGCGTTAAACTCCTTAACGAAGGCCATGATGTTAACACCAGCCTGGCCAAGTGCAGGACCTACAGGAGGAGCCGGGGTTGCTTTAGCAGCCGGTACCTGTAATTTTACCATTTTAACGACTTTCTTCGGCATTTAATTACACCTCCTTACTTATTCAGCTTCTTCAACTTGTGTAAAATCAATTTCAACAGGAGTTTCACGTCCAAACATATCAACTAATACCTTCAGCTTGCCGCGCTCCTCGTTAATCTCAGAGATACGAGCAACTTGGCCTGCAAAGGCACCGTCTCTAAGACGCACCAGCTGTTGTAAATGAAAATCAATATGGGGTCTTTCCTCTTCCATACCCATAGAGCGCATGATTTGATGCACTTCTGCATCAGTAAGAGGAATTGGTTTGGTTCCGGATCCGACAAAGCCGGTTACACCCGGAGTGTTGCGGACGGCATACCAGCTGCGGTCGTTAACAATCATTTCTACCAGTACATAGCCGGGAAATACCTTGCGCTCAACCAGTCGCTTTTTGCCTTCCTTGTTAAGTTCAACCTCTTTTTCCATAGGGATAATAACATTGAAAATTTCATTTTCCATGCCCAAGGACTGAACCTTACGTTCCAGGTTAGTGCGCACTTTATTCTCATATCCAGAATAGGTATGAATGACATACCAATGTCTTTCTTGCTTTTCTTCTTCCATCAACAAGCGGAAAGCAACGCTTCCCCTACCCTCCTTACTAAAGTCCTACTGCTCTATTGCAGAATCATACGGAACAAAATACTGAATATAGTATCAATTATCCAGATCAAGCCCGCACACAAACAAACCGCAATAATAACCACTATGGTGTTAGCAATAAGCTCTTGCTTGGTAGGCCAGGTTACCTTTTTTAACTCTACTTTTGTTTCTTTAAGAAATTCAGAGATACTGAATCCCTTTTCTTCTGTTTCCGTAGTTTCCGGAACGGCCATCTCGTCACATCCTTGCTATTACTACCCAATTAAACACAAAAGGCTAAAATTACTTAGTCTCTTTGTGCAGAGTGTGCTTTTTGCAGAACTTGCAGTATTTATTGAGTTCGATACGATCAGGATCGTTCTTTTTGTTCTTGTTGGTTTGGTAGTTTCTTTGTTTGCATTCAGTGCAAGCCAAAGTAATCAGATTACGCATTCAGTTCCACCTCACTTACGTACATAAAATAAACCAATCACAAATTGTCGCTAATATAGAGTATCACAGTTAACACTTTATGTCAACAAATTTCCTCCGCAGATTGTGAAATTTTTTACATTATGCGCGATTTTTATTGACCGGCAAAAAAGCAAGACCGGCCACAAGCGACCGGTCTTAGATGGTCAGATTTTCAAGCGAAAATTATTGTTCTTCAACTTCGGAAACAACGCCTGCACCAACGGTACGACCGCCTTCGCGGATAGCGAAACGCAGACCTTTTTCAATAGCAATCGGGGTGATCAGTTCTACTTCCATGGTTACGTTATCGCCGGGC
>Ga0129309_1000137_pt1 | contig 65662 bp, 58 predicted proteins | sample L1105metagenome_FD_94439 | JGI IMG/M metagenome (GOLD analysis project Ga0129309, IMG submission 94439) | Ring-tailed lemur group fecal microbial communities from Wisconsin, USA - L1105 metagenome | ecosystem: Host-associated > Mammals > Digestive system > Large intestine > Fecal | place: USA...
GAAAGCACCAGTCCGGCGGCAAAGCAGCAGACCGCAGCTCCCGCCGAGCAGAGCACCACCCCGCGAAAGCTCTGGAACACCCGCATCGCAGTCAGCGCCGGAAAAATAACGAGGCTTGAAATCAGAAGCGCTCCCATCATTCGCATTCCCACCACCACCGTCACAGCGGTCAGCATCGCGAGCAGGGTATTGTAAAATCCGACCCGCACGCCGGTCGCGCGGCCAAAGGCCTCATCAAAGGTAATGGCGAAGATGCGGTGGTAGCAGAAGAGATAAAGGAAGAGCACCACCGCTGAAAGCACCGCCGAGAGGGCCACGTCCGAGGAGCTCATGGCAAGGATGCTGCCGAAAAGATAGCCGTTCACGTCCGCGTTCATCCCCGAAGAAAGGGAGGTTACGATCAATCCGGCGGCCAGCGCCGAGGATGAAATCAGTGCGATCGCCGCATCCCCGTTGATCGAGCTTGAGGAGCTGATGCGCAGCAGCAGGAAAGCCGCGAGCATCACCACCGGAACCGCTACCGCAAGCGGTGCGATCCCCAATACCAGCCCGACCGAAACGGCACCGAAGCCGACATGCGAAAGGCCGTCGCCGATCATCGAATAGCGTTTGAGGACCAGGCTCACCCCCAGCAGGGCGAGGCAGAGGGCGACAAGGGTTCCGCAGAGCAGGGCGCGCAGCATAAAGCCATAAGAAAACATTTCGCGCAGCGTTTCAAGCATGGTTTTCCCCTCCTTCAAGGCGGCGCAGCGCAGCGCTCTCAAAGTATTCCCGCACCCCCCCGAAGAAAGCACGGCTGGTTGCCATCTGCAACACCTTGTTTGCCCGCCGTACCGAGGCAAGATCGTGCGAAACCATCAAAACCGTTACCTTATGGCGGCGATTGAGGTGATCGATCATATCGTAAAGCTCGGCCGAAGCCCGGGGGTCGAGAGCGGCGGTAGGTTCGTCGAGCAGGAGCAGGCGGTCCGCGGCGCAGAGGGCGCGGGCGAGCAGCACACGCTGCCGCTGCCCCCCCGAAAGAGCCCGAAACGACCGTCTGCACAGGCTTTCCGCACCGATGCGGCGCAGCATTTCGGCCGCGCGGTCCTTTTGTGCGGCGGTGTAAAAGGGCTTCCAGCCGCCCGAGCCGATGCAGCCCGACAGGACTACCTCCCAGACCGAGGCGGGGAAATCCCGCTGCACCGGGGTCTGCTGGGGCAGGTAGCCGATCTCCCTCGGGGAAACCCCATGGTAGGAGATGGAACCAGACTTCGGCTGCGCCAGCCCGAGCAAGCCCTTAAGCAGGGTGCTTTTCCCGGAACCGTTCGGCCCGACGATGCAGAGGTAATCCCCCTCTTCCACCGAAAAGGAAAGGTCCTCCACCGCAATCTGGCTTCCGTATCCCATGGTCAGATGGCTGCACTCGATCATCGCCATCAGTTCAGTCCCTCCCGCAGATTCTGTGCATTTTGTTTCATCAGTGACAAATAGCTTTCCCCCGCGGCCAGTTCATCCTTTGAGAGGTTATGGCAGGAATGCAGCAGCAGGAGCTTCGCTCCCGTCTCCTGTGCAATCGAGCGCGCAACCTTCGGTTCGGTCAGCTCCTCATAATAGACCACCGGAAGGTGGTCCTCCCGCACCCGGCCGATCACCTCCGACACCGCCTTAGCCGAAGGCTCGGTTTCCTCCGAACAGGAGTCATAGGCGGAATAGGCGGTCAGCCCGTACTCCGCGGTAAAATAGTGAAAGGCAAACCGCCCGCCGAACACCAGTTCCCGCCGCTTGGCCTGCGACACGATCGTGCGGATCTCGTCGTCAAGCGATTCCAGTTCGGCCAGATAGCGTTCCCCATTGGCGCGGTAGGCTTCCGCCCCCTCGGGGTCCGCCTCGCAGAGCGCCGAAACGACGGTGCGCGCCATGATCATCGCGTTGACGGGGCTGGTCCAGATGTGCGGATCAAAGGGATGGGCATGTCCCTCCTCTTCATGCTCCTCCGCGAGCAGCGCCACACCCTGCGAAAGGTCCACCGCCCGCACCGTGTCCGGAAGGTCCCCCACAATCAGCTTTGCCGCCCATGGCTCCATCGCGTCCCCGGTGTAAAGCAGAAGGTCGCTCTTGGAGATGCCGGCGATATCGGCCGGAGTCGGCTCAAAGGAATGGCTCTCCACCCCCGGCGGCAGAAGGAGGATGACCTCCGCCCGGTCTCCCGCGATTTCACGTGCAAAATCGTACTGCGGGAACAGTGTGGCATAAACGGTCAGCTTTTCCTTCCCGGCCGGGGAGGAGGCGGCGGGCGCCGGAGCGCAGCCTGTGAGAGCCAGCAAAGCTGCCGCGCAGAGCGCCGCCAAGATTCGCTTCATCATAGTTTCTCCTTTTTTTCGGCCGCACATTTGCCGCACAGGCCGTACAGCACAATTTTGGAAGGGTCGAGCAAGAAGCCGTGGGTTGCCTTCAGATGCCCGGCCATCCCGTCGATGTAGCTGCACTCAAGGTGCAGCAGCGCGCCGCAGCAGGCGCATTTGAGGTGGTAGTGGGAATGGCATTCCCCAGTCTGATACTGATAACAGGCGCTCTCCCCCTCGCCCAGCAAAAACTTGCGCACCGTTCCCTGCTCGACCAGACGGTCGAGGCACCGGTAAACGGTCGCCTTTCCAACCGGACTTCCTTCTTCCGCCAGATATCTGGAAATTTCCTCGGCGGTGAGGTGCCGGTCCCCAAGTCGTTTGAGCAGCGAAAGCACCAGCGTCCGCTGGCGCGTCCGATATCCTTCAGCCATGGCCGCTCCTTTTCTTTTCGATCGTTTTGTCATTTGAATTTGAGTTTCGTTTTCACATTTTACTACTGGAAGAGGCGTCTGTCAAGCTCTTTTCGATGATTGGCATATGATTTATTCTGCGGGAAATCCTTCGCTCCAATCCCCAAAAGGAGCCGCCGCGAAGCGCTCTCCTGCTTCGCGGCGGCTCTCTTTCAATTCCTGCTATTTTCCGATCAGGCTCATCGGATCGACGTATTTCCCATCCCGCCGGCATTCAAAATGCAGGTGTGACGGCATCAGACTCTCCGCCGGAAGATAACCGACCGCACCGATCACCTGCCCCAGCGCCACATCGTCGCCCTTCTTAACCTGCGGCTGCTTGGCAAGGCCGCAATAGGAGGAAAGGGTCCCGTCCGGGTGGGTGATCTCAACAACATAACCCCACAGGGCGTCGGAGCGCACTCCCGTCACACTTCCCTTGGCGGCCGCCTTGACCGGCGTTCCCTCGGCAGCAGCGATGTCGATGCCGTTATGGGTGCGCCAGTCTCCGAGGGTTTCGCTCTTGACCAGTTCGCCGTTGGAATACTGGGTAAACACTTCACCATCAACCGGCTGAATCAAGGACAATTTCGGCGAGGACGCCGGCATCTCGGAAGCAGCGGACTCCTTTTGCTGTGCGGGCGAGGGCTGCTGCGAGGAGGACTCCCCGGAAGAGGAAGCGGCGCCGCGATTCTTTTCGACTGCGACTCCGGGCTGACTTCCGGCCGCCTCCTCGAACTGAGGGAAGGTCCATTCCTCATGATCGTCCGGCTGGGTCATCGGCGCGGGCTGAGGCTCCGGCTCGGTCACTGCACCCGGTGCGGTTTCTACCGCCAGATAAGCCGCGGCCCCCGCTCCGGCAAGGCAGAGCGCCAAAACAAAATAAAATCCCTTGCCGCTTAAAAAACGGGTAAAACTGTTTTCAGAATGATTGGACATCTTTTGCACCTCCGCCCTTATTTTGAGCGGCAGGTTCCACCGTTATGCCCGGTGCTGCAAATAAATTTAAGCGGGATTTTGTCCGCCTTCCCCGGATACGGTCTGCGGCGGCGGGCCATTTTCCCACAGAGCGGCAATTTCGTTGACAGCATAATTGAAGACACCCCGCAGTGCCGATCCCTCCCCCGAATAAAACCCCGTCAATGACAGGTGGGTGGGCGCCCACCGACATCGCGCTCCCTTCTTCCGAACTCCCCCTGAAGGGGGCGGGAGGTCTGCACTAGTCGGTTGGAGACGCTGAAATCCCTAAATTTATGCTTGTCGGATTATAAATGGAAGAGAGTGTCGCACACCGCAGAGTGTCACAATGATATTCTATGATGGGACCAACCGTTTATTCTTCGCCCTCGACGAAGTCGTAGTCATCCTTGAGCCTCTCCATAAAGACGGCCGAGACACGGTTAAATTCTTCTTCGCTCTCGATTGCCTCCAGAAATTCCTCGACCCCTTCGGCAACAACCTTCAGCAGAACCAGTTCGTCTGACTCGTCGTCCTCCTCCGGCTCTTCGTCCGCCGGGACAACCGCCACATATTGTGCGCCGTCAAGTTCAACCATATCGATGATCTCAAATCCATGCTCGACGCCATCCTCATCGACGAGGGTAACGACTCCGTCCATGCCCTCCTGTTCGCCGCAGCCGCAGCCGCATTCCTCATGTTCGTGTTCGTGGCCGCAATTGCAAAGCTCGCTCATTGGTCAGCGTCCCCTTTCAAGTTCATTTCCTGCACTTAGTTTACGACATCGCAATCAGAAAGTCAAGATAGGTTTTAATTTGTGAAATAAAGGCAAAAATAATTTTTTTCGTGGAAAACTATTGACATTTTTATCAAAATCTGATAGAGTAAAGACACAGAAGGAACATCGAGAAGATGAACCTGCAGAGAAAGGGGTGGCTCCGATGAACAGTGAAGAACCGAAGAATTCCGTGGCCGGCGCCACTGCGAAAATCTGATTTTTGATTGTAGACGTTGCAGGATGCAATGCACAAGAAGGGCGGCGCCCATAAGAGCCAACAGATTTCGTGCCGGTGTCGGACCACAAACGCTACCTGAATCCAGATCGGCTTTGATTCTGAAAATTCTGATTTTTGATTTGCTCAGTTGTGTTTCCCCGCCAGTGCCCCAAACGCGGTCTGAAGGATCGTCGCAGAAGACAACAAAGCGGGAAACACTAGGAAATTTTTGGATATCCTTTTGCAGCACAAGGTTTTAGAAAGCATCGTTATCCCGGTCCCATTGTAACAGACCCAAAATATCCAGCGTTCGTCAGACCGCTTTGGGGCATGTGGCAATTTGATTGTGGCAAAAGAGGCATTCTCCTTGGGTCCTGCCGGAAGGGATGCGGAGGGCATCCGGGACGCTCGAAAAGAACGTTTCGCCTGGCTGATTCGCAGCATTCCTAACGAACATTTTCACCCCGGTGAAAAATGTTTCGGTCCAGAATAGATTTCCCCAAACGGCAAAAATAATGATTGTCAGTTCCAGAACAATGCAAATGATCCAATCAGGCAGGTGAAAACAAAATCAGAAGGGGCCGTCATGATGACGGCCCCTTTTCCATTCTCCGAAAGCCTTTCACGGCATAAAGGGCTGCGCAGATTCCCGAAACAGCCAGCAGCCCGCTTCTGAACCCTTTCTCGTTTGTGTACAGCAAAATGCCCTGCTTTAAATATCCGTTGACTTTATTGGGAGCAAAAGCTTCTTAAACCTATATCTAATCTTTCAGCATACCGGCTGCATCCCCCAATTTCAACACCAGTATGACGGCGGACAACAGAGAAAGACCCCCACCAAATATAAAAGGCGCCGCCGCGCCGATGCCATCCCAAAGCAGCCCGGCGATGACGCTGGCCGGCAGCAGAGCAATTCCGGCGAGCATCGAGTGCAGGCCGAGCATTGTACCTATCAACTGCGGCGGTGCGGCCTCCACAATGAAGGTTCGCTCCGCTCCGGCGGTCATCGCTGTGTAGCCGCCGTAAATCACAAAGATCAGAGCCATCATCAGCTTTGTATTGCAAAGAGCAAAACCGAAATATACCAGTGAAAAGGTGAGATAGCCCCACACAAGTACTCTCTTCCTTCCGATCTTATCCGACAGCTTTCCACAAGGAATCGCCAAAGCAGAAGCAATCACATTGTACAAAAAATAAAGCAGGATCATATCACTGTCATCAAAACCGATGTCGGAAGCGCGCAGCAGCAGAAAGCTGTTGGATGAGTTGCCCAAAGTAAAAAGAAAGGTGACGGTGAGATAAAGCTTAAACCGTCCATCCAGCCGGGAGATATTTCTCCAGAAGCGTTCTCTTGGCGCAACCTCGTGTCTCCCCTTTTTTTCATGGATCAGAAAAAACAGCAGAAGGGAAAAGGATATCGGAATAATGGACACAGCAAACACTGTTCTGTACCCATCGCTGCCGACACGTCTCACCAGAATGAATGCCAGCAGAATGCCTATGGCGGACCCGGCCATGTCCAGCATTTTATGAATGCCAAAGGCCTGCCCCATACCGCTTTCACCAGCACTTTCCGCCACCATAACATCTCTGGGGGCGGTCCGCACTCCCTTTCCAAAGCGGTCAATCACCCGCGCACCGAGAATGCCCGTCCAGGACCCCGAAAACAGCAGGGCGATTTTATAGAGCACACCCGCCGCATATCCCCCGAAGGCAAGCGCCTTCTTCTGTTGAAAACGATCACTGAGATAGCCGCTGAACACTTTCAGCAAGCCGGCAACGCTCTCCGCAAACCCCTCAACGATCCCGATCATCGCCGGCGTGGCCCCAAATGCCGCAGTCAAATAGAGCGGTATCAAAGGATAGACCATTTCGCTGGAAATGTCGGAAAAACAACTGATAAGCCCCAGTACAACGAGGTTCCACGTTCCGCCTTGGCGGGGCTTCTTCCTGAACTTCATCATATCTCTCATCTGATTTTTTTCTTTTCACTGCGCATCCCGATCCGACAGAAGGCATCATCATGTTAAAATGAAAAAGCAACTGCAGCGGCAGGGCCAAGCCCTGCCGCTGCCAAATCGCTCATATGAGCTTTCCCCACCGCTGAGGGGATTTTTACATTTCACCCGATGACCACCATCGGATCGTTTGAGTTGACGGTCCCGCCGACCGAAACGAGCACTGAACTGACAGTTCCGTCGCAGGGGGAATAAATCTCATTCTCCATCTTCATCGCCTCGAGCAGCAAGAGAATCTGTCCGGACTTGACTGCATCTCCCGGCTTAACCATCACCTTGAGGATATTGCCTGGCATCGGAGCCGCAACGGTTGTCCCGCTGCCGGGAACCGGTGCGGCGGGTGCGGATACAGCAGCCGGTGCGGGTGCCGGGACAGGGGCGGGAGCGGGCGCCGGAGCTGCAGTCGGCGCCGGACGTGAAACAGGAGCGGGGGCAGGAGCAGCCTTGGCTGCGCCGATCCGTTCAGCGGTGAGGGTGACGCTGTCGGCGCCGACCTCCACCTCATACTCATTTCCATTGAGAGTAACCAAATATTTCATCACTGCGTCCTCCCTAAACTGCCTTGATCGAGACAAACCGCAGGCGGGACGGATCGCCGCCGAGCTGTTCGCAGAGAATGGCGATGACCATCGCAGCGGTGCGTTCATCAACGCCGGTCAGCTCGATCCTTCCTTCTCCGCCAACCGCCCGGACTCCGGAACCCAGTCCCACCATCGAGGCGGGGCCGAAATAGGGCGCCACCGCGTCGGACTTGGCTTCCATGGTCAAATCAGGGGGGGCAAAGGGGACGCCGAACTTCAGAGTTCCGGAACTGGCCTCGACAGCGGCCTGATAAGCAGCCATCCCCTCCTCATACTTCTTCATCGCGGCGGCATAGTCCCTCTTGGTCTTACCCGCGATATAAATGCAAAGAACCACAACAGCGACGAGAAGAATTGCGGGACCCGCAAACGGGCTGTTCAAAAATTCCATATCGGCACCTCCTTAACCGAGGCGGCGCACGCTGTAGCCAACCTTGACGCCGACAGCCGGCACAGAAGCCGGAGCCGGGGCGGCGGGAGCAGAAGCGGCGGCATAGCTCACCACTGCGGCAGCGGCGGCAACGGCGGCCGGATCCTCAGCGGGCTGGTCGCGCTTCTCGAAATACTTCTCAGCAAGCTGCGGGAAGACCAGATAGCTGAGCACATCCTCGTCGCACTTCGCCTTTGCGCCAAGCTCCTGCTTGGTGGATTCAAACGCGGGGGCCAGACGGTCGGCATAGCGCTCGGTTGAGGGCTTTTCATCCTTGAGCACCTTTTTGATCACTTCGGGATTGACCTCGCCGGGCGCCCGGCCGTATTCGCCGCGCAGATAGCCGCGGACCTCGTTGGAAACCATCTTGTAGCGTTCGCCGGTCAGGACGTTCATGACCGCCTGCACGCCGCAGATCTGGCTGGTCGGGGTGACCAGCGGCGGATGGCCGAGGTCGGCCTTGACGCGCGGGACCTCGAGCAGAACCTCGTCAAGCCGGTCAGCTGCATTTTGCTGCTTGAGCTGGGTAATGAGGTTGGAGATCATGCCGCCCGGAATCTGATAGACCAGCGCGCCGGCCTTGGTTCCGAGAACATAGGGATCGAGAAGGCCGGAATCGATGCCCTTCTTCTGGATCGGAGCAAAATAATCGGCGATTTCTTTGAGCTTCTTGTCATCCACATCGAGGCCGTAGCCGAGCTGGCGCAGAGCATAGGCCATGCTCTCGGTGGCATACTGGCTCGAACCGCCCGACATGCTCGAAATCGCGGTATCGATGACATCGGCGCCCGCTTCGACAGACTTGAGCAGAGTCAGCGGTGCAAGGCCGGTGGTGCTGTGGGTATGAATGATGACCGGCAGCTTGACGTTCTGCTTGAGGGCATGCACGAGGTCATACGCCTCCTGCGGGCCCATGATTCCCGCCATATCCTTGATACAGATCGAGTCGCATCCCATATCGCGCAGCTGATTGCCCAGCTCGATGTATTTCTCAAGGGTATGCACCGGGCTGATGGTGAAGCAGATAGTACCGGAAGCGATGCCGCCAAATTTCTTGGTGGCCTTGACCGCAACCTCGAGATTGCGGGGATCGTTCAGGGCGTCGAAGATGCGGATGATATCGATGCCGTTCTTGAGCGAATGCTCGACGAATTTCTCCACCACATCGTCGGGATAGGGCTTGTAGCCGAGCAGATTTTGTCCGCGCAGCAGCATCTGCAACTTGGTATCGGGCATCGCGGCGCGGATTTTGCGCAGCCGCTCCCACGGATCTTCATTCAGATAGCGCAGGCAGGTGTCAAAGGTGGCGCCTCCCCAGCACTCCACCGAATAGTAGCCGGCCTCGTTCATGGTTTTGAGGATTCCTTCGAAGTCCGAATAGGGCATCCGTGTAGCAATCAGCGACTGCTGCGCGTCTCGAAGGACCGTTTCGGTAATTCCAACCTTTTGCATGGATAAGCCTCCCTGTATCATCAGTTCGGGCGCTGTCCGCAGACAAGCCGCCATCTTATTTATACTATCACAGGTATGGGGAAAGAAACAAGGGCTTTCTGTTAAATTTTAACGGTCCTCACTTCCCCTGATAGAGAAATTTCCCGCATTGTGCGAGGATTCTCCGGTCGATCATCGCGTCGAGCAGCACTCCTTCGGGCAGAAACTCCTCGGCATAGACCGTCCCGCGCGAGCGGATCTCCCCGGCGACCGCCCCCTGGTCATAGGGGATCAGCACCTTCATTCGGGTATGGGTCGGTGCAAGGGCTGCGGCGATCCGCTCGAGAAGCAGATCCAGCCCCATGCCGGTCTTGGCCGAGACAAGGCAGTTCTCCCGCCCGATCGTCTCCGGCATGGCGGAGAGACGGTCGCATTTGTTCAAAACATTGAGCACCGGAACCGTCTGTGCGCCGATCTCCCGCAAAAGTCCGGTCGAGACGGCAATCTGTTCAGCTGCGTCGGGAGCCGAAATGTCACAGACGTTGAGGATGAGATCGGCATTCGCCGCTTCCTCAAGGGTGGAACGGAACGCCTCAACCAGAAGGTGGGGCAGTCTGCGCACCAGCCCGACGGTATCGATCAGCATCACCTGCCTCCCGTCGGGCAGCTTCAGGGCGCGGGCGGTCGGATCGAGGGTAGCGAAAAGCATATTCTCCGCCAGAACCCCCGCGTCGGTCAGCGCGTTTAAAAGAGTAGACTTTCCCACATTGGTGTAGCCCACAATCGCCACACAGGTGAGCTGGTCCTTGCGGCGGCGGCTGCGCATCAGCTCGCGGCGGCGCGTGAGGTCGGCAAGCTGCTGCTCCAGAGCGTTGATTCTGCGGCGGATGTGCCGCCGGTCGGTTTCCAGCTTGCTTTCGCCCGGGCCGCGGGTACCGATTCCTCCGCCGAGCCGCGAGAGGGCGGTGCCCTTTCCGGTCAGCCGGGGAAGCCGGTATTTCTGCTGCGCCAGCTCCACCTGCAGACGTCCCTCGGCCGAACGGGCGCGCTGGGCAAAGATGTCAAGGATGAGGGTGGTCCGGTCGATCACCCGCACGCCAAGCGTCTCTTCGATATTGGCGGTCTGACTGCCGGTCAGCTCAACGTCGAAGATGACCAGCTCGATTCCAAGGTTTTTGCAGGTCAGTTCGGCTTCGGCCAGGCGTCCCGCGCCGATGCAGGTCGCCGGGTCAGGGGTATCCCGCCGCTGAATCATCGTCGCGGCGACCTCGGCGCCGGCGGTATCCGCCAGCTCCGAAAGCTCGCCGAGGGAGGTTTCCACGTCGTATTCGCCGGTATCAACGGCGATCAGCAGCGCGCGGACCCGCGCCGACGGATCATGATTCTGCTGTAATTGTCCTGTCATAGGTTCTCCTTTGCTGCACAATTTCGCCGTTTGGAAGACGGCTGCCAAAACTGCTGCCCGTCCTTTCCACGGCGGGGTGGGAATCTCCGCCAAAGGCCCCTTCAGGGCCTTTATGGAGGAAGATTCCATTGATTTCGGGGGTTTCTTTATTATACACTTTTCTCATCGAAAACAACAAGAGCCCTGTGCTCTTTCCAAAGGAGTATCGCCATGAAACTCAAGCTGTTCGGATGTCCCGCCCTTCGCCGTGAACTTTTCCTGCTTGCTTCCTTTTCCCCGCATGAGATCGATGTGGAAATTCTGCCTGCCCCGTCCGGCGCCGCGCTTCTTCAGGACCGGATTGAGGGAACACAGGGCTATGACTACATACTTCCCTGTGTGGGAAGCCGCCTGTCGGAAGGGCTGTCCGCCGCCGGCATTCCACTGGTCATTCCCCGTGCCCACAACTGCGCCCACCTGCTGCTGGGAAGCCTCGACCGTTATCACCGCGCTTTCTCGGAAAATGATGACGAACCCCGCTGGCAGCTCGAAGGGGAGTGCTCCGCGATGTCTGCCGCGCACGGCACACCCTGCACTGTGATCGACACCCTTTTCACCGGCCTTGTTCCGGCGCAGGAGGGGCGCGAATACGCCGCGGACATCTCTCTGCTGCGCGACTATCTAAACGGCTGCTGGGACGCCCGTTTCCTGACCGTTCATCCCGGAGAGCGGGCGGTGCAGGACCCGGTTGAGATTCTTGCCGCCGAGCCGGCCTGAATGAAGCACCTCCACCCTTTTCTCCTTTGTGCGCTTTCTTTCCCTATTACCTGAAAAATTTTCTTCGAACAAAACGTTTTTTGGTTGACAGATCGGACTTGCTCTGCTATAATAAGTGACGCTGCATGTGGCGGCTTAGCTCAGTTGGCTAGAGCATTCGGTTCATACCCGAAGTGTCGTAGGTTCGAATCCTATAGCCGCTACCAAAGTGGAAAAGCCCTTTTGTAAAGGGCTTTTCCAGTATTCGGCCCGTTGGTCAAGAGGTTAAGACACCGCCCTTTCACGGCGGTAACATGGGTTCGATTCCCATACGGGTCACCACGAAACGCGTGTGTAAACGTTATCGTTTACACACGCGTTTTTCTCGGCTTCCCGGAGAAATGAAAACTTCCGGCTCTTCTGTTGGAAAGAAGAAAAACCTTTATTTCAAGCATCGTGCAAAGAGAGAAATGAGCAGCAATCTTCCCGCAGAAAAAGACTTCTGCGAAAGAATGAAATGTCCGTCTCCCGGCCTTGGGAAAGCGGATGCAGGGGGCTGAATTTTCAGCGTCTCTTGAGGAGCCTTGCAGGACCCATTCAAGCCTTCGGCTCAGCCGGAGGTTTTGTTTTGTCCCGATCGGCCGCGCGTCATACCGCCGCTCACGAACGGGTTCGACAGCATTATGGAGATGTCGACGGTCGCCCCTGCCCCGCTCCCGCTCTCTCGGACGGGCATGACAGCATGATGGAGATGCCAGCGGCCACACCCGCCCCGCTCTCGTGGTTGGGGGTAACATCATTATGGAGCCGCCAGCGGTCACCTCTGCCCTGCTCCCGCTCCCGCGGAGGGACACAACAGCAGCAGGCGGTACTGCACAAGCGGCGCCGACCCTTTCAGGGCTGTCACACCTGCAAAATTTTGCCCCGGGAATTTTCCGCGGACAGCCCTTCCTGCGGCGCTGCGGAGGAACCGGCATCAAGCCGGAGGTGATTCCCCGTCCCTCCTCAAGAGGACTTTGGACAGCCGGAAAAGCAGCGGAAGATAGGTCGCAAAAAAGACCGCCAAGGCCCCTGCCGCAATGCATTGCCTCTTTCTCGCAGGAACCGCGCAGCCTATCATAATCCCCATCGCGCAGAGGCAAAGCTTGACCAGCGCAAAATCGGTCCAGTCGGCCTGCTTTACATACCCGTTCCCAATTTCGATCAACTTTTTCACTCTCTTCCTCTCCCTTCGTCCCTTTTTATCATCATAACACGCCCGCAGCAGGAAAGGAAACCGAATCTCACCGGCGGAATCATATTCTCCCTTTTCGATAAAATCACCGGCCTGTTCTCGACATTTTGGCCTTCTTGTGGTACGGTAGGAGCAATCTCATCAGAAAGGAACGACCCGGCCATGAAAATCCAGCCGCCCCAGCTCCCTGCGCAGCCGCAGGCCGCAGAGGATTTTTTGCCGCTCGCGCGGCGCTGCATTGAGGAGGAGCGTCCCGTCGAGGAAATCCTGCTGCGGGACTGCGCCGCCGAGGGAGAATCCATGCCGAAGCTGGAGATTCGACGCTGCATTTTGGAAGGCTGCACCTTTTCCGGCTGCGACCTCAGCGGAGCAGGCTTTGCGGATGTTGCATTTACAGACTGCAACTTTTCCAACTGCCGCCTGCCCGACGCGTATTTTTCCCGCTGCCGCTTCTTCGGCTGCAAGTGGCTGGGGGCGGAACTGGACGGCGCGGTGCTTCGGCAGATTACGATGGAAAATTCCAATCTGCGCTACGCTTCCTTTGACAGAGCCAAGCTTCAGGAGCTTCTGCTTCATAACTGTGATTTTACCGAAGCGTCGTTCAGCGAAGTCCGCTGGAAGAATCTTTCGGCGGACGGCTGCCGCTTTCTTCGGACAAACTTTTTTAAAACGCCGCTTTCGGGGATGGATTTTACTCAAAACGAGCTGCTCGCCCCCATCCTCTCGTCTCCGCCCTCCGAGCTTCGGGGTGCAAAAATCAGTCTGCTCCAAGCCGCCGATCTGATCGAGCTGTTCGGGGTCAAGGTTGACCGCTGAACAGCTCCACCAGATATTCCTCGACGAACCGCGAGGCAACCGCCCCATCGGCGGCGGCGGTCACGATCTGCCGCATCGGCTTGGTGCGCAGGTCCCCCACCGCGAAAACGCCGGGAATACTGGTGCGTGTTGTCTCATCCGCCACAAGGTAGCCGGATGAGTCGATCTCCGCCTGGCCGGCGGCAAGCCCAGTATCCGGAATCCGGCCGATCGCCACAAAAAGCCCGTCGCAGGCCAGCTCGCGCCGCCGGTCTGTATCAACCTCGGCAAGCTCCACACCAGTCAGCCGTCCGTCATGGAGAAGCCTCGTGATGCGGCTGTTCCAGAGGATTTCAACATCATTCTCCTGCAGGGCCTTGAGATAAATCTTCGAAGCGGTCAGCGTGTCCCGCCGGTGGATCAGATAGACCTTCGCGCAGAGCTTGGCAAGCATCAGGGCGTCCGCAACGGCGCTGTTTCCGCCGCCTGCAACCGCCACCGTCTTTCCGCGGTAGGCCATCCCGTCGCAGGCCGCACAGTAGGCGATGCCCTTGCCGCGCAGCTCCTGCTCCCCATCAAGACCAAGCATACGCGGGTAGGCCCCCATCGCAAGAACAACGCTTCGGCCCAGCCGTTCCCCCTGATCGGTCGTGATCCGCTTTGGATTGGCCCGCAGGTCGGCTTTCTGCGCCTGTGCATAGAGGGTCTGCGCCCCAAAGTGCTCCGCGCCCTCGCGCATCCGTTCAGCCAGCTCGAAACCGCCGACTCCCTCTCCGGCGCCCGGATAGTTGTCCACCTGCTCCGTTTCGGCCATCTGCCCGCCCGCTGAGAGCTTTTCGATGACCAGCGCCGAGAGCCCGCTCCGCACGCAGTAGAGCGCCGCAGTGTAGCCGCCCGGACCGCCGCCGATGATAATCACATCATAAATGGAATCCGCCATGCTGTTTTTTCCCCCCGTCCTAAAGCGCGCCGTTTTCCTGAAGCCAGCTGCTGATCTGCGCTTTCGAGGAGGGGGCGATCAATGGTTGTCCGATTGCTTTCCCTTCGCGGAAAAGCATCAGAGTGGGAATCGTTTCCACCTGAAACTGTCCGGCCAGAGCCGGCTGTTCATCGATGTTGATTTTGCCGACCCCGAGCCGTTCCCCCTGCTCATCCGCAAGCTGTCCGACTGCGGGGGCGATTCTCCGGCAATAAACACACCAGGGCGCCCAGAAATCAACCATAACCGGACGCCCGGAATGCAGCACCTGCTTTTCAAAATTTTCCTGTGTGACGGTGATCATCTCCATAGAATCCATTCCTTTCACTACGCGTATTTTGCATATTGTGCCTTGAGAAAGTTCATCAGGGTACAGCTGCAAGTATGCCCCATGCGCGCCTGATTTCTCCTGAAACGAAAAGGAAACGGCTTTTGTCAAGCCGTTTCCTTTTCGTTTCACCGGAATTCCATCAGAATCTCGGCCGCCTCGCGCAGGATGTATCCTCCCCGACATTATCCGGAAAGATCACATAGGAAATGCCCGGAAACCTGCTTTCCGCCCCGGTCTGCCATACCGGAATGCCGGGACGGATCTGGCCCATCACCAGCGCCCGCCGCACCTTCAGCGCCTTGGTGCCGATACCGCTGAAAGTGATTCCCCCCTTGGCGCTGAAAATTTTAACATCCACGTCGGCAACCGCGTTGACAACCACTTTACCAAAGCCGCAAACCCCCAGCAGTTTTCTCTCAATCCCGTCCAAATCAAGCTTCCTCAGCTCCTCGATGGAGATTGAAACGCCCTGCCCGGCGAGATAGGCGCCGCGGTTTTTTCCTCCACATAGTCCTTCAGATCGTGGGAACGGTATCCAAAGGTGCGGTCCTTCGCAAACTCGGTCTGCCCTGCTGGAATCAGCCTGTCCCCATCGCGGACATAGTGGATATCCCCGATGGTAAAACGGCCCGGCCCTCCTCCCGGAAGAAAGGGCAGAGAATTTCCCCGTCGATCCGCTGACCGGCGGCTTCCGCTCCAGCTTTCAAAAGTTCGGTTTCCAGCGGACAGCGTCCCCGTAAGGTGGAATCTCCCCGGCTTATGATCAAGCAGCTGATCCCCGTTTTCCGGGAGACCGCGGCAGTTCCCGCGGCAATTTCCCGATGGGCGGCGGTAGTTTGTTCCGCGGTAAAGCCGCGCGAATTGGTCAGCAGATAGAAAAGCCGCTGCTCTTCCGCAAAGCCCTCGCGGATGCTCTCGATGCTCCAATCCGTATAAACATATATCATGTACTGTTTGTACGCCTGTGGGGTCGTCATCCAGTACGATGCTTTTTCGGCTGCTCTTTTTGATCTCCCCGGCAGGCAGCGCATCCACCCTGCTTTCATCGACCTGCGGGAAAGAATCCGGAATTCCCGCGCGGATCACGTTGACCTCTCTCATATCGTTCCCTCCGCCCTGCCGCTTTGGCGACCTTTTTTCTCATCATGGCTCGTCTTCCGATGATGGTCAAGCAGAACATTCTAAAAAGGAATGTTTAATTTGTAATGACGCTTCCCCTGCACGAGTCGGATGGAAGGTGCGGTACGGCAGAAGAAACACCGAAATTTTTTGTGTTTTGATGAGCGAAATCCTATATTGAAGGTCTGTCCGCCGTTTCGTTTCCTTTCTCTAACACGTACACCTGTCCGGTGAGCGGCGTGCCCAAACGGAGGAGAATACCTTAATCCCGCTTGCTGCCCGGATAAAATACGCGGGAGGGCATGCGGGCACCCAAAAGCCGCCTGCGGTGCATGAGGCGATCGCCCAGCGACAGACGCATGGATGGCGCCCCCAAAAATTGTCACAAGCGATCTGCTTTCCTTGATGCTTGAAGCGGGCGTTTTTGCCTTCACCGGCAGAGCCAATGACTTGAGTTGGCCTATAAAGGCCCATCGCCGGCAAGCATCTCAGAATAAACTTGTTCCACTTGCAACGCTTGTTTTCAGCCCGCAAAAAGGCGGCTGCCGTTCTAACGGCAACTTTCTATCGTTGGGAATCTGCTGTCGGCATCCCGCTTCGCTTGATGTTTATAGCGAAAGCTTTTTACTGGGTACCTCCACCGGCAGAGCCGGAGGTTTCCGTTAACAACAAAAACGGACGGTTCGAAAGAACCGTCCGTTTTTGATCGCCGAATCTGCTTATTTCGCAGTCTCGGAGGGCTTTTTATTCTTCAGAGTGTTGATGCCCTCGACAGCCAGCACAAGCGCCAGCACAAAGAGTACAGCGCCCAGTCCAGCCTGAATGTAGGGAGCCACATCCACGCCGCCGCTCTTGAGAACAGCGTTGCCGGAGGTGATCACGCCAACCTTGGCCACAATGGTCTGTGCCAGAGAGCAGAGGGTCACAACCAGCATGAAGCCCATCGGGAAGAGGAACATCTTATTGTTCTTGCCGATGTTGCCCAGCCATGCCGCGACAGCCAGCAGCGCCAGCGCAGCCAGCAGCTGGTTGGCAGCGCCAAACAGCGGCCAAATCTTGGAATAGCCACCGAGGCCAAGGCCGATGCCCAGAACAACAGTGATCAGAGTAGCAACAAAGGGATTGCAGAGGGTCTTTTTAAAGCCGGTGACATCCTTATAGGTCTGGCCGGGCTTCAGCCAGAATTCCTGGAACATATAACGTGCCAGACGGGTGGCAGTATCCAGTGAGGTCAGGCAGAAGGCCGAAACCGCCAGAATGAGCAGGGCCTTGACGGTCGACTCAGAGGCGGCCAGGCCGGGGATGGTGGCGACCATCCGGGAAAGGCCGGTCGCAAAAACAGTGGTCGGGGTGCGCAGACCGCCGACATATTCCTGCCAGATATAACCGACCGCGCAGAGTGAGATCAGCGCAAGCGCACATTCAATCAGCATGCCGCCGTAAGCGATCGGGCGGGCGTCCTTCTCGTTATCCAGCTGCTTCGCGGTAGTGCCGGAGCCGACCAGCGAATGGAAGCCCGAGATCGCGCCGCAGGCAATGGTGACGAAGAGGGCCGGGAACATGGTGCCCAGCGAGGAAAGCTCGTCGGTAAAGCCGGTAAAAGCGGGAATCTCCATGTTGAGATTCTGGCCCATCACACCGGCGCCGAGGACACCCACAACCGCCACGATCATCATGCCGTAGAGCAGGAAGGAGGACAGGTAGTCACGCGGCTGAAGCAGAATCCACACCGGAGCGATCGAGGCAATCAGGATATAAACGCCGATGATGTACATCCAGGTGGTGCCGTTGAGGTAAATCGGATGGAAATTCAGTCCGATAGCAAGACAGGCAACCAGCGCGATCACCCCGACAATCGTCGCAACCGAAAGAGGCGCGCCCTTGCGGTAAACGAAGAAGCCGAAAACAATGGCCATGACAATGAACAGCAGCGAAATCATCGCAACGGCGGCGTTATCGTGATTGAGAGCGCCGTCCGCAGTGAAGCCGTTGAAGGTGTTGGCTACGATCGAAGCGAAAGCGGCGACAACCAGGATCAGGGTCAGATACGAGAAGATGATGAACAGCTTCTTCGCACGCTCGCCGATATTGGCGGCAATCACCTCGCCGATCGACTGGCCTTTGTGGCGGATCGAGGCAAAGAGCGAGCCGAAATCGTGCACCGCACCAAAGAAGATGCCGCCGATCAGGACCCACAGCATAACAGGGACCCAGCCGAACACGGCGGCCTGAATCGGGCCATTGATGGGGCCGGCGCCGGCGATCGAAGAAAAGTGATGTCCCATCAGAACGGGAGCCTTGGCGGGGACATAGTCCATGCCGTCCTCCAGTTCGTGGGCAGGGGTAACGCGTTTCTCGTCCACGCCCCACTGGTCGCTCAGCCACTTACCGTAAAAAACGTAGCCGGCAATCAGAATGGCGCAGCCGATTACAAGAACCAATACTGCATTCATTTGTTTTTTCTCCTCTCTCTTGTGTACTGCGTAAGATTCTGTTCGAGTGTCTTTCGAACGTCCTTCCCGGCAGGATTGCTGATCAGCCTCCCGCTGGAACGATCAAACGCCGCTATGCGAAACTCCATCCAGCCATGGAGTGATAGCCAAAAATTTTTGTGAAACCGATAACGGCGAATCAGCCGCACGGTTTCCTCGGGGATTTCCTGTGCGATGATCGAGAGGGAGACATGGGAGTACATGTGCTCGCTGTGGGGCCTGATTCTGCCAAGCCCATCCTCACGCGCAAGATCGACCGCATGCCGGAGCGTCTCCGGCTCCAGTCTGTCGGCAAGCAGGAAATAAACGTACTCGTTCATTTCCATCCCCCAGATTTTTGCCTTTTTTACCAGAACATATTTCTCAGAGCGGGAGTGGAACTCGGCCATGGCAGGAAACACCATGTCTCCTACCGGAAATTCCCGGGTGACATCGTAATAACAACGGTAGGCATTGAGCAGCTTTTCAAACTGCTCCTCACGCGTCAGAGTCCCGCCGCCGTTCCGGCGTTCCAGATCGTTTGGCATTGCTCCGTTTTCTCTCCTTCTGAAATGGCCAACCCGGAAACACGGTCCGGAAAGTCAGCTATATTATATACCATTCTTTTCAGTTTGTTAATAGATTCCCGCGCAATTATTGCCATAATATGAATACAAAAAGAAATTTCGTCCTTTTGCACGATGAAGCAGTTCAAATATCGAAAATTATTACTAAGTTTGCCTCTTGAAATCCGCGATTGAAACACAAACGCAACAAATTGCGGACAAATTTCGAATCAAAGTCTGCATATTTTGTGCCGATTTCTCCATTTTCCCCGCGGCAGCAGCATTTTTCCACATAAATTCAGCTTTTGTTGCCTGATCAAAACAGCGGGGCCATTTCTCCTGCCCAGAAATCTAAGGGAGTCATTTTCAATGATAAGATCTCCGATTCTGAGCGGCAGGACGCCGCCCGATTTCGGGAACACCTTCACATCTTCGAGAGAAGGCAATACCGGCAAAAACAGCCGCCGAAGCAGGCCGGGGGCAGGCCGCCGCTAACGTGGCCTGTTTTTATGTCTTTGTTTCCATGCTGCCAGTGAACGGCTCAATATATTCGGAGGATTTTTTATCCAGAGATTCTTTTTCTCACCAGCATGGCTGGCGGTTTATTTGTGCTTAAACTACAACAATGAAAACAGGACGCCGCAGAATTCCGCGGCGTCCTGTCGTCTTCGAGTCAAACCCGGTGCATCAGATCGGTATAGGTAGGCATCGGCCAATCGGCGGCATTTACGACCTGCTCCACTCCGTCGGAGATGTCGCGCAGGGCCTCCATATCCACGCGGATCGTGTCGCGCAGCATCCGATTGCTCTCCTCGCTGACCTCGGCAGGGAGAGCATGCAGATCATCCCGCAGCTTCTCGACGCCGGCAAAGAGGTCAGAGACCGCTTTCGACAGCCGCTGGGTATAACGGTAAAGCGCAGCGTTATCGAGACCTACCGACCGCAGGTGAGCAAGCTGCGCGGCGCTTTTCCCCGCGCAGGCGATGACGGCGGGAGTCACCTGCCGCTGCACCATCTCCAGAAGGGTGCGCGCCTCAATCAGAGCAATCTTGCGGTAATTCTCAAGCATGATCTCATAGCGGGAATGGCATTCCAGCTCGGAGAAGATATGAAAGCGTCCGAAGAGATCGATCGTCTCCGGCATCTGCCAGACCGCCGCGGCGGAAAGAGAGTCGGGATAAACAGGCAGCCCGCGGCGCGCCGCCTCAATCTGCCATTCCTGCGAATAATTGTTGCCGTTCATGATGATCCGGCCATGTGCCGCATAGGTTTCACAGGCAATTTCCCGGACGGTGCGCTCGATCTCGGTGCTCTGCTCCAATCGGGCGGCAAAAAACGAGAGGCTCTCGGCAACCAGAGCATTGAGCACAATGTTGGCCAGCGCAATCGATTGAGCCGAACCCACCATGCGGAACTCAAACTTGTTTCCGGTGAAGGCAAACGGCGAGGTGCGGTTTCGGTCAGCGTCATCTGAAAGGACCGCCGGCATGGTCTCGACCCCGATCGAAACGGGGCGCTTCCCGCTGCCATGGTCCTCGTTGCTGCATTTGGCGAGCAGCGAGGTATAGCGTTCCCCAAGGAACATCGAAATAATGGCAGGCGGCGCCTCATAGCCGCCGAGACGGCAGTCGTTGCCGGGCGTAGCGGTCGACATCCGGAGCTGGGTGGCGTAGCGGTCGACACCGCGGACAAAGGCTGCGAGGAAGAGGATAAAGGTCAGGTTGTTTTCGGGATGCTCGCCCGGCGAAAGAAGATTCTTTCCCTGATCGGTGCAGAGAGAATAGTTGTTGTGCTTGCCCGAGCCGTTCACCCCATAAAACGGCTTCTCGTGCAGCAGGCAGGCCAAGCCGTGCTTTTTGGCCACGACCTTCATCGTCTCCATCACCAGATGGTTGGCGTCACAGGTCAGATTGGCTGAGTCGTAGACGGTCGCCAGCTCATGCTGGGTCGGCGCAACCTCGTTATGCTTGGTTTTGGCTGCGACCCCCAGCTTCCAGAGCGTTTCATCCAGCTCATGCATAAAAGAAGCGATTCTCAGGCGCACTCGGCCGAAATAATGATCGTCAAGTTCCTGGCTCTTGGGCGGCGGTGCGCCGAGCAGGGTGCGTCCGCAGAGCTTCAGATCGAGACGCTGCTCATACCGCTCGCGGTCAACGAGAAAATACTCCTGTTCCGCGCCCACCATCGGGGTAACGCGGCTCACATTCTTCCAGCCGAGCAGCCGCAGCACCCGCACCGCCTCGTTGGAAACGGCCTCCATCGAACGCAGCAGCGGAGTTTTCTGGTCCAGCGCAACCCCGGAAGGACCGCAGAAGGCGGTGGGGATGTAAAGTGTCTTATCTCGTACGAATACAAAAGAGGTGGGGTCCCATGCGGTATAGCCGCGCGCTTCAAAGGTATTGCGGATTCCGCCCGAAGGAAAGGAAGAGGCGTCCGGCTCTCCCTGAACCAACGCCCGCGAGTCAAAGTCAAGGATTGCGGAGCCGTCCCCTGCCGGGCTGAGGAAACATTCACTCTTTCCGACCGCTGCGTCGGTCATCGGCTGGAACCAGTGAATGTAGTGGGTAGCACCCTGTTGAAGCGCCCATTTGAGCATTGCCTCCGCCACCGGACCGGCAATCGCCTCATCCAGCTTGCCGCCTGCCTTGCGGGTACGCTGCAGGCTGACAAAAACCTCGCTGGGCAGCATGGACTTCATCACTTCATCCCGAAAGACATGGCAGCCAAAATCCTGTTCAAAACTCATCGTATCTTCCTCTCTGTCCTGTATCCCGAGCCACCGTTTCCGGGCGGGCCGGCCTCAATTGCTGTGTGAAGATCTATATGCAGATATCGTAACATTCGGAAGGGCTCTTTGCAAGATTTCACTAAAAATTCTTTTGAATTTTCTAACATTCGGGCAGGAGCCTGAGACAACCTTCTATAAGACTTGATTCTTTATCCAAAATGGATAAAAATCCGGGAGCAGAACGCGACAAAATCTGCAAGGATGCTTGACAACCGCTTCCAGATGTGATATATGATAAATATACTTGTGATATATTACAGATATATGAAAGAGAGGGCGGCCATGCCTCAAAAACAATCAATGAGCGATCAGGTTCTTCACCGCTTGCGTGAAGATATCGTCAACTGCGTATACAAGCCGGGGGAAATTATTACCGAAACCGAGGTAGCACAGCGATATGGTTCAAGCAAAACTCCGGCCCGCGAGGCTTTGAGCACTCTCTGTCTGGAAGAATACCTGCAGAAGTTTCCCCGGAAAGGCTATTTGGTAAAAAGCATCTCCCTCTCGGATCTTCAAAGCCTGTTCCAATTCCGCTGCATTTTGGAATGCGCTTCCGCTTCTCTCGCTGCGCAGCATGCCTCCGAGGCGGAAATCCGGCTGCTCCAGTCCATCTGCAGCCAAATCGAACGCTTCGAGGACCGAACCGCCGGCATCACCGCCGGACAGCATGACGCGGGCAACGCCTCATTTCATATGCAGATTGCGCGCATGTCGCGCAATCCCTACCTGATCAGCGCCACGGCAAATATCCTTAATCAGATGCGCCGCGCGCTTACCATGGATTTGATGACCACCGACACAAGCGGTGCCTTTAAGGGACATCCCCATATCGTTCAGGCGATTCAGGAACATAATCCCGCCGCTGCAGAGGAAGCCATGCGCCTCCATATCGGCATGACACAGGACCGCATCTATCTGCAGAATTCCCAGTTTTTCCGCAGCGCAGGAGAATTCATATCGGTGTGATATCCCGGGACATTATCAAGCTTCTAGGGAGAGATAGGTCAAGATGAGCAAAAGTAAAGTGATTATTTTCACAACCGGCGGGACAATTATGAGCCGCTTTGACAGCGCCACCGGTACAATTGTGCAGGCGGAAAGCGGGGATCATCTGCTCAGCGCCCTGTCCGCATTTGACAGCAATATTGAAATTGAAGCATACGATTTCTGCAACAGGCCAAGCCCGCACATGGACCCGGCAATCGGGCTGAGCCTTTCCCAAAAAGTTCGGAAGGCGCTCGAACGCGAGGACATCTCCGGCGCGGTCATCGCGCATGGGACAGATACGATTGAGGAGATGTCTTATCTCACCTCCCTGATTCTTTCCAGCCCAAAGCCGGTCGTTTTTACCGGCGCAATGAAGAGTTCGAGCGAAGAATATATCGATAACATCGGCAACCTTCTCGGCGCCATCCGGATCGCCGCCGATCCCCGCTCCCGGGAGCGGGGGATAATGGTTTTTTTCAATCAGGATATTTTTCCCGCCCGCTGCATTGTCAAGGGTGACACCAATCATATGAACTCCTTTCTTGCCACCGAGGGCGGGCCGATGGGAGCGGTGATCAATGGAGAAGTCATTTTCTACCACAGCCTCCCGGCTCAGAAAACCTACGATGTCAGTCGTCTTGACAGCAATGTGCAGCTCATTAAGGCTTATTTCGGCATGTCTCCGCTTTTGATCGACGCCTGCACCGATGCCGCGGTCGATGGAATTGTCATCGAAGCCCTCGGCGCGGGTAACCTCCCGCCGAGCGTTCTGCCGAGCATCCGGCGCGCGATCGACGCCGGAATCCCGGTCATCATCGCCTCCCGATGCCTGCGGGGGCCATCCCTCGCCGTTTACGGCTACGAGGGGGGCGGCGCGCAGCTCAAAGCAATGGGCTGTATCTTCAGCGGAAATCTGAACGGTACCAAAGCCAGGATTCAGCTGATGGTGCTGAAAAGCGCCTGCTGCGGGCCTGCCGAAATCGCCGCCTGCTTCGCCGCGCGAAGCGGCACAGAAGAGAGCAGATCCCGGTAGGGTGCTTTTCTTCACCGCTCGGGGCGGCTTTGTCAAATTGTTCAGCGCAAGGGACGCTTCACCGGCACAACTGCGTGAACTGTGGAAAATATAGTGTCCTTTTCGCTGTTCAAAATAGAAAGTCTCATATTTGTTAAGGAGGATTCTCATGAAAAAGAACAAGAAGTCTCTGCTCGCTCTGCTGCTTGCTGGCGCTGCAATCCTGTCGGTCGGATGCAGCAATACGCCTCAATTGATTTCGTCTTCAGAAGCAGCTGTCCCGTCGTCTGACGGAGCTCCGGCTGGGTCGCAGCCCGCCCTTTCCCAGTCCTACAGCTTCACGGTCGGAACCTCCTCCTCAGGCGGAAGTGTTTACGCCGTCGGCGCTGGCCTTTCCCAGATGCTCACCGAGAAAATCAGCGGACTGAATATGCGTGCAATCGCCACCGGCGGCGCGGTCGATAACGTGGGGCTGATGAGCCGCGGCGAGGTTCAGCTTTCCCTGAATGCCTCGAACACCAACTATCTGGCCTGCAACGGGCAGCTGGAAGGAATGGACAAGCAGGAAAACCTGCGTGGTATCGTCAGTCTGTATCCCAGCGTTTTCCACTTTATCGTCGGGAAAGAGTCTGGTATCACCGGCTTTGATCAGCTCGGCGGCAGGAAGGGCGCTGTCGGCGCTCCCGCAAGTGCGACCGACCTTTACTGTACCGATGTTCTGAGCTATTTCGGCTATGACTATCACGACCGCAAGGATGTGGAGGCGGTTTATGCCAACACCAGCGACGCCACCGACCAGTTCAAGGATGGGCACATCGACTGGGCACTGTTCCCGCTGGGCGTTCCCGGATCTGCCGTCCTCGACCTGAGCATGAGTGGCAAGATCGATATTCTGCCGATCGAGGGCGAGGATCGTGACGGCCTTCTCAAGCAGTTCCCCTACTACATCCCCTACACCATCCCCGCCGGCACCTACACCGGCTTTGACTCGGATATCGATACTGTTGGCTGCGTGATTACCCTCGTTGCTGATGAGAGCGTCGACGAAGAAGTGGTCTATCAAATTACCAAGACCATCTGGGAGAACCTTGACAGTGTACAGACCATTGCCAATTCCCTGACCTGGATGAACAAGGAAAATGCGATTGCCGGCATCGGCGCTCCCCTGCATCCCGGCGCCGAGCGTTATTACAAAGAAATCGGCATTCTGTAATCTTCCACGCACAACCCTTACAATTTTTCAGAGAGGTGGATCCAGTTGAGAAAAATACGGATGGAGATCCCTGAGCTTTCGCTCACCGCTGTGATTCGATGCGAAGAGCGCAACATCGCCCTTTGTGATGAAATTTGGAACCGCTTGCCCTTTGACTGCGTTCAGGAACACGGTATGGTGTCGGGCGAGCTCATCTACTGCTGGGTTCCACTGATCAGTACCGCTCCCACCCCTTATAAACTGATGTATACGGAATCTCCCATCGGCTGCGTGACCTACTCACAGGGGACCGGAAACAAAATCATTGTGAAATACGGCCCCTGTGGGGAGGACCTCTACGCACCTGTTCTGGGTTATGTCGAAGCGGAGGGCCTGAAAGATCTGGCTCGTGCAGGACGGGAAGTCTGGTTCAACTATTTCGACGATAAAAAAATCTTCGTTGTCCATTTCAGCAAGGAGGAGGAATAAGATGGCGGCATGGCAGCAGCTCAAAGAACGTATCGACGCGGAAACGCAGCGAATCTGGCTCAACGAGCCGGATGAAATGAAAATCCAGCGGCTCGGCCTGCTGAAAAACAAGGCGGGTTCCTACGGCCAGTACTTTGGAGCATGGGATTTCGCCAACGGTATGATCCGCGACCTCTCTATGTATACCATGTACCCCCTGCTTCGCCTGATGGTCGGCGGAAATTTCTCGCTCGACCAGATGAAGGAAATTTACCAGACGGTAATCCCGGTCTATACCGAATATCTGCGCTACTCCGGATATCCCACGCTCGGCGGTTTCTGCCGGGAATTCCGTGCCTGTCTCGATTCCATTGAGGCCAAGGAAGATTTTATCTCACTCTATAAAAGCCTGCTGATGTACTGCAACAAGCTGACCGCATGGATGTATCATTACGCACCGTGGGAAATGGCGGTTTCCTTCCGCCAAAAGGATGAAGCTTGGGTCAACGAGGCGAAGCGTTTGCTGGAGCTTCAAAATTAAAACGAATAGGAGTTTTAGTCTATGAGCAACTCAGTACCCGCGAACTCCGCGCCGGACGAATTTTCCGGGCGGACACGGCGAATGGGAAACAGCTTCTGGGGCCATGTCATCCGCTACGGCGCTGTTGTTCTTTCCCTGTTCCACCTCTATACCGCCGGCTTTGGCACCCTGCCGATGGTCAAGCAGCGCAGCGTCCACCTTGCGCTGGTACTGTTTCTGGTGTTTCTCTGCTTTCCGCGCAGCAGGAAGCACTCTTCGCGTTTGAAAATGTCGGCCGATTCGGTTATTTTAGCCGTTCTGGGCTTTGCCCTCAACATGTATGTCTTTGTCCGATTTGATCAGATCGCCATGCATTCAGGCATCATGAATCCCACCGATATGGTTGCCGGAGGCCTTCTGATTCTCGTCGTGCTGGAGGGCTGCCGAAGGACATCAGGTCTTGCGCTTCCCCTTCTGATGAGCTTTGCTTTGATTTATTGCTACTTCGGGCCTTATTTTCCGTCATTTTTCCGGCATAACGGCCTGACCCTGCATCGAATTATCCAGTACATGGTCTGGTCCACTGAGGGGATCTACGGTCTGGTGCTGGGCGTTTCATCCACCTATCTGTTCGTGTTTATTCTCTTTGGTGCGATTCTTGACAAAACCGGACTTGCCGCAGTCATCAACGATCTTTCGATGTCAATCGCCGGGCGCGCCCGCGGAGGTCCTGCCAAGGTTGCAATCATCGCCAGCGGATGCATGGGGACGATTTCCGGCAGTGCCGTCGCCAATGTTGCAACGACCGGCACCCTAACCATTCCGCTGATGAAATCGCTGGGCTATTCCCCGACCTTCGCCGCATCGGTTGAGGCCATTGCCAGCACCGGCGGCATGATCATGCCGCCGATCATGGGCGCTTCGGCCATGATCATGGCGGAATTTCTGGGCGTTCCCTATGTCGCCATCATGAAAGCAGCCCTGATTCCCGCCCTGCTTTACTACTTCTCCACCTGGGTTGTGGTCGATTTGGAGGCGCGCCGTCTGCATCTTCCCACGATGTCGAAGGAGGACATTCCTCATTTTCGTACCGTTCTCCTCAAGCGCGGCTACATGCTGATTCCGATTCTGGTGCTGCTGGTTCTGATGATCATCGGACGCACCCCGCTCTATTCCGCTTTCTACTCGATCTTGGTGGCCCTCGTCCTCACATCGCTGAAAAAGGAAACCCGCCTGACCCCCGAGCGTGCCATTGATGCGCTGGAGGATGCGGGCAAGCTGGCAATCCCGGTTGCCAATACCTGTGCTTCGGTCGGCATTATGGTCGGTATGACCGGCGCCACCGGCTTGGGCATGGTGCTCGGCGACGGTCTGATCAAGCTCGCGGGCGGAAACTTCTACCTGACTCTGATTTTCGCCATGATCACCTGTCTGATCCTCGGTATGGGCCTGCCCTCCTCCGCTTGTTACATCGTGGTTTCCACCTTGGCCGCCCCCGCCCTGCTGCGTTTCGGAATTTCAGGAATTCCGGTTCATCTGTTCGCCTTCTATTACGGTATCCTTTCGGTTTTGACCCCTCCTGTCTGCACTGCTTCCTTTACCGCTGCGGGCATTGCCGGAGAGAATCCCAATACGGTGGGCTACAGTGCCTTCCGGATGGCGGCGGCCGGATTTCTGATTCCTTTCATGTTTATTACCTCGCCCGAGCTGCTGCTGATTGACGCCTCTTTCCTTGATGTCATTACAAAGATCCCGACTGCGGCCATCGGCACTGTCGCGCTGGCCTTTGCCATTATCGGATACTGGAAAGCGCCTGTCCGCCGCTGGGAGCGTGCCATTTCGTTCTTCGCCGGTATTCTTCTGATGGACGGCGGCATTCTGACCGATGTGGGCGGCATCGCGCTCTTCACAGTGGTCGTCGTGCTCAACTGGAAGCGTGAAAAGGATACCGCTGTACCGCAGCAGGCATAGTTTTCGTGGAAGTAGAGCGCGGACATGTTTCGCGCTCTACTTCTTACAAAGGTAAACGGGAAAACGGAAGGGAGAAAAATGAACCGACGTATTCTTTTGGAGTGGCCGGGGCTGGGTCTTTCAGCCCATGCCACACTGGCCGATGATCAGAATCCCGAGCTCTGTAACGAGCTTTGGAACGCCCTGCCCTTTGACAGTATTATGAACAACGCCGTGGTTACCGACGGTTCGATGTACTGCTGGACTCCTCTGCTGAGCTTCGCGCCGATTCGCTATAAAGAACGGATCGACCTCTCCCCGATCGGTCGGCTGCGCTATTCCCAGAACACCGGCAACAAGGTGATCGTTCAGTACGGCGCGTGCAACGAGGATATCATGGGAGCTGTTTTGGGCCAGATCGACGAGGAGGATCTCTCCGTCTTAAAGCAGGTCGGCGAGGAAGCCCGTACCGCAATCTTTATGTCCAAGAAGGAAATCCATGTCCACATCTCCCGCTGCTGTAAAGAGTCCGAATCTGCCGGAGAACGGCATGTTCTGGAAAAGCCCGCTGTTTGCAGCGAAGCGGTGGAGCGTCTTGCGCAGGAACTCATTTCCCTCGCCGAAGAGGCAAGCCTCCAGGAGCCTGAGGAGCATAAGAGAGTCCGCACCGGGCAGAATTCCGGCATGGGTTCCTGCGGGCAGTATTTCAGCACCTGGGAATTTGTTTACAGCCTCACGCGCGATCTTTCCATGTATACCCTTTACCCCATCGCCAGACTGTGCCGGGACGAGCAGCTCGGCGTGCGCCAATTGGAACGGGTTTATATGGAAATTGATCCGACCTACACCAATCTTCTTGGATCTTACGGGATGAAGCGCCTGCGTGAGCTGGCCAGAGTCTTCCGCGGGATGATCGCGGAAAAGATTCTAACCAAGGATGAGTTCCGTTATCTGATCGATTCCTTCACATTCTATACCAATATGCTTGCGCAGTGGTCCTATTTCTATTATCCTTGGGGAATCGGATGCGCCTGCTTCCGGTTTGATGAAGAGCATCAAAGCTATACCCCTGAAACGGAAGGATAACGGAAGTCCGGATTTCGTATGCCGTTCTGACCGTTTTTTGCTCTCACTTTTGCCTGCTTGATCGCTGCTTTTCAACATTTTTGCCGGACGAATGCAATTTTCCCTTGCCAAGCGGGATAAAATATGGTATGGTATATAAGTAAGTAGAAAGTATTGACAGGAGAGTGGGTAACAACCCGCTCTTTTGTTTATGTATAGGGAGGTTTCTATGGCAAAGGCAAAACCGAACACCGCGCAGGTCGCCGCATCGCTTGCCGAGCCGCTGCTCGAGCAAATGGGGCTGCGCCTTTGGGACATCCGCTTTGAGAAGGAGGGCGGGGTATGGTTCCTGCGCTTCTTCATTGATAAGGAGGGCGGGGTCGATATCAACGACTGCGAACGGTTTTCCCGGGCCATCGACCCGGTTCTCGACGCGGCGGACCCGATCGAGCAGTCTTACTGTCTCGAGGTATCCTCGCCCGGCGTTGAACGCGAGCTGACCAGGCCCTGGCATTTTGAAGAAAACCTTGGCCGCAAGGTCAATGCCCGCCTCATCCGCGCAAAAAACGGCATCCGGGAATTTTCCGGCATCCTTGAATCCTATGAGGACGGGGTCGCCGTCATCCGGGATGAAGAAAATGACATGACCCTTTCGGTCGCCAAAAGCGAGGCGGCCTATGTGAGATTGCAGGACGATTTTGATTACAGCAAAGGAGAAGACCAATGATCAACCGCGAATTTTTCGAGGCGCTCGAGCTGCTCGAAAAGGAAAAGGGCATTCCTGTCCCCTACATGATCGAAAAGATCCAGAATGCCGTCTCGATCGCCGTCAAGCGCGATGCCAACGGCGGGGAGGACAACATCGTTGAAATCGATCCGGTTACCGCCCGTTTCTTCGTTGCGGTGAGAAAGCATGTCGTTGAGCAGGTCGAGGACCCCGCCATCGAGATCGGCCTCGGAGCAGCACAAGGCGTTAAAGCCGGCGCCAAGCTCGGCGACCTCATTGAAATCCCGCTCGACCCCAAGCGTTTTGGGCGCATTGCCGCCATGAGCGCCAAGCATGTCATCCGCCAGGGGATTCGTGAGGCCGAACGCGGCCAGCTGCTCGCTGAGTATCAGTCCAAGCAGTGCGACATCGTAACTGCCACTGTGGTGAAAACCGATCCGCGGCGCGGAAACGTCACCGTGGAGATCGGCCGTTCCGAAGCGATCCTGCCCAAATCCGAACAGGTCCCCGGTGAGGAATACAAGGACGGCGAGCGGATTAAGGTTTACGTTTCCGATGTGATCAACGGTGAGAAGGGCCCCAAGATCATGATCTCGCGGATTCATCCCGGACTGGTCAAGCGGCTCTTTGAGATGAACATCCCTGAGGTTTACGACGGCACCGTCGAGATCAAGTCGATCTCCCGCGAGGCCGGCGTGCGCAGCAAGGTCGCAGTGACCTCCCGCGATGAAAACGTTGACGCGGTGGGCGCCTGCATCGGCCCGAAGGGCGCGCGCGTCAACTCGATCGTCGACGAACTCGGCGGCGAGAAAATCGATGTTATCCGCTATTCTGAGGATCCTGCCGAATTTGTGGCGGCCGCGCTTTCGCCCGCGTCGGTCCTGTCGGTCGAGATCGATCCCGAGGTTCCCAGAGCCTGCCGGGTCGTCGTGCCGGATCATCAGCTTTCACTGGCGATCGGCAACAAGGGCCACAACGCCCGTCTGGCTGCCCGGCTGACCGGCTGGAAAATCGATATCCGGCCCGAGAGCGGCTTCCCCGAAGAGGAGCCCGCCGCACCGGATGAACAGCAGGCGGAAGAAGCCGGCGGGACGCTCTGAGCCGATTTTGACAGGAACCCACACGGAGGTGAACGGGATGAAGGAAAAGAAATTGCCGCTGCGGATGTGCACCGGCTGTTCCGAGCACAAACCCAAGAAGGAGCTGGTCCGGGTGGTCAGAAGCCCCGAGGGAGAAATCTCTCTGGACCTGACCGGAAGAAAACCCGGCCGGGGCGCTTACATCTGCCCCTCGCTCGACTGCCTGCGGAAGGCCCGCCGCGCAAAAAGGCTGGAGCGCGCTTTCTCCTGCCGGATTCCCGACGCCGTCTATGACGCGATGGAAAAGGAGATGACCGACGGTGAAGGGTAACATCCTCGGCCTGCTCGGCATCTGCCGCAAGGCAGGGAAGCTCCGTCTGGGCTTCGATCCGGTTGCCGAGGGGCTGGGAAAAGACGTACGTCTGCTCCTGTTTTCCAATGACATTTCCCCAAAGACCAAGGAACGGATGCTGCAAAAAGCATCCGGATCCCCTGCCGCTTCGCTCACCCTTCCCTACTCGGCCGACGAGCTCCTCGCCGGTCTGGGTAAGCGGGTTGCAGTGCTGGCGGTCACCGACCGGGGGCTGGCCGACAGGATCAAAGAACTGCATACGACCGCGACAGAAAACCGCGAGGAGGATTTGACTTTATGATGGATAAATACCGCGTACACGAGGTTGCCAAGGATCTGAACATTCCCAGTAAGGATATTCTGGGCCTTTTGGAGCAATATTTTCCTGACGCCCAGCGTAAGCATATGACCGCTCTTTCGGATGAGGAGCTGAGTCTGATTTTTGAGCGCTTTACGCAGGAGCGCCAGATGGAAAGCCTCGACCCCTATTTTGCGCTTGCGCAGCAGAAGAAGGCGGAGCCTGAGCCCGAACCGGCGCCCATCCCCGAAAAGGCGGCCGCTCCCGTTCAAAGCGCCCCTCAGCCCCGCCCGGCTCAGCCGGCCCAGCAGCGCCCGGCTGCACAGCAGCAGGGCGCCCGCCCCGCGCAGGGACAGAGCCCGCAGCGCCCCGCACAGCCGCGGCCCGTACAGCAGGGCCAGCAGCGTCCCGCCGCGCAGCAGGGCGCCCGCCCCGCACAGGGACAGAACCAGCAGCGCTCCGCACAGCCGCGGCCTGCACAGCAGGGCCAGCAGCGCCCGCAGCAGGGTGCCCGCCCCGCACAGGGACAGAACCAGCAGCGCCCGGTTCCGCAGCCGCCCCGCCCCGCAGCGCAGCCTGCGGCGGGACAGCCTAATCCCAACAAGGTCGAGCGTCCCGCCGCGCGCCACGTCGATATGCGTTCAGCGCAGGTCAACCTCGATAAGTACAACGAAAAATATGAGCAGATTGCTCCTGTCAATCTTCCCGCCAAGGCCCAGGGTCCATCCAAGCAGAAGTTCACCGGGCGGCAGCAGCGCGGCAAGCCGATCCGTTCCCGCCGCGAACAGGAAATGGAGAAGATGCGCAGACTTGAGCTTGAACGGCAGCGCCGGCAGAAGCTCGAGGTTCAGCTTCCCGACGAGCTGACCGTCGGCGAACTGGCCCTTCGCCTGAAGGTCCAGGCTGCTGAGATCGTCAAGCGTCTGATGGGGATAGGCATCATGGCCTCGGTTTCGCAGGTCATCGATTATGACACTGCCGCTCTCGTCGCCATGGAGATCGGCGCGAAGGTCGAGCATGAGGTTGTCGTCACCCTTGAAGAACAGCTCTTTGACACTGCCGAGGATCACGATGATCATCTCACTCCCCGCCCCCCTGTCGTCGTGGTCATGGGCCACGTCGATCATGGCAAGACCTCCCTGCTCGATGCCATCCGCAAGACCAACGTCACCTCCTCCGAGGCGGGCGGCATCACCCAGCACATCGGCGCCTATCAGGTGCAGATCAACAATCAGCCGATCACCTTCCTCGACACGCCGGGACACGCCGCCTTCACCTCGATGCGGGCGCGCGGCGCGCAGGTCACCGACATCGCGGTACTGGTCGTTGCTGCCGACGACGGCATCATGCCTCAAACCGTCGAGGCGATCAACCACGCCAAGGCCGCCGGCGTTCAGATTATCGTCGCCATCAACAAGATCGATAAGCCTACTGCCAATCCTGAGAAGGTCAAGCAAGAGCTGACCGAATATGAGCTGGTCCCGGAGGAATGGGGCGGCGATGTCATCTGCGTTCCCGTCTCGGCCAAGAGCGGAGAAGGAATTGAATCGCTGCTGGAGATGATCCTGCTGGTTGCGGAAACACAGGAGCTTGCCGCCAATCCCGACCGTCTCGCCCGCGGCACCGTCATCGAGGCAAAGCTCGACCGCGGCCGCGGACCGGTCGCCACCATCCTCGTTCAGAACGGCACTCTGCACACCGGCGATGTGGTCATCGCGGGTACTGCGCTTGGGCGCGTCCGTGTGATGCTCGACGATAAGGGCAGCCGCATCGACCAAGCCGGCCCCTCGACGCCGGTCGAGATCACCGGCCTTGCGGAGGTTCCCGCCGCCGGCGACGTTCTGAACGCCGTCGAGGATGAGAAGCTCGCCAAGGAGCTGGTCGATAAGCGCCGCTTTGAGGCCAAGGAGGAACAGTTCCAAACCTACCAGAAGGTCACCCTCGACAACCTCTTCAGCCAGATTTCCGAAGGGGAGATGAAGGAGCTGCCGATCATCGTCAAGGCCGACGTGGACGGTTCTGTGGAAGCGGTCCGGCAGTCGCTCGAAAAGCTCTCAAATGATGAGGTGCGGGTGCGGGTCATTCACGGCGCGGTCGGCGCGATCAACGAGTCGGACGTCATGCTGGCCAACGCATCGAACGCCATTATCATCGGCTTCAATGTCCGTCCCGACGCGACCGCCAAGGAATCGGCGGAGCGCGACAACGTGGATATGCGCCTCTACCGCGTCATCTATGACGCAATCAACGAGGTGACCGACGCCCTCAAGGGAATGCTCGCTCCCAAAACCCGCGACAAGGAGCTCGGACGCGCCGAGGTGCGGCAGGTTTACAAGATTTCCTCGGTCGGCACTGTTGCCGGCTGCTACGTCCTCGACGGAAAGCTCACCCGCAACGCTCTGATCCGGGTGGTGCGCGACGGCATCATTGTTGCCGACGACAAAGTGGAGGGCCTCAAGCGCTTCAAGGACGACGCCAAGGAGGTCACCGCCGGATACGAGTGCGGCGTAACCCTTTCGAAGTTTTCCGACATCAAGGAAGGAGATATCTTCGAGGCCTACGAGATCGAGGAATACCGGGAATAATCATTACACGTTATGATACAGCGAAAGGAGGAAGTGCCTATGCCTTCCTACCGTGCAGCGCGGACCAGCGAGGATGTCATGCGGGAGCTGACCGCCATCCTCCGCGAAATGAAGGACCCCCGCATTGCCGAAGCAATGCTCTCGATCGTTAAGATCGATCTTTCCAGCGATCTTTCGAGCTGTCAGGTTTTTGTCAGCTCGATGAAGGACCTCGCCGCCGCACAGGAAGCGGTCAAGGTCCTCAAAAACGGCGCGGGCTTCCTGCGCCGTGAACTCGGCAGTAGGCTCAAGCTCCGCCACACCCCCGAGCTGCGGTTCACCGCCGATAATTCGATCGAGCATTCGGCCGAAATCTCAAAAATACTCCACCGCCTCGAGCAGGAGGGACGTCATGAGGATTGACAGCAAAACGGCGGCCGCGCGGCTGCTGGAGATGGATGACATCACCCTGCTCTGCCACCGGGACCCCGACGGGGACACCTACGGCAGCGCAAGCGCCCTGTTCGACGCCCTTTCCGCGATGGGAAAGCAGGTCAATATCCACTGTCCCGATCCCTTTCCTGCAAATCTCGCCTACCTGCACCGCGAAATGCCCCGGTTCGAAACAAAGCATTTTGTGGCGATCGACATGGCTGCTTCGTCGATGCTCGGCGATCCGAAGGAAACGCGCCCTGCGGTGGAGCTGAATATCGACCACCATCCGACCAATCCGCTTTTTGCAAAGGAAACCTTCCTTTGCAGCTATGCGGCGGCGGGCGAGGCGGTCTATGAGGTAATCCGGGAGATGGGGGCTCCGGTTTCGCCGTTCTGTGCAACCGCCCTCTTCACCGCCCTTTCCTCCGACACCGGCGGTTTTCGCTATGCCAACACCACAACCCAGACGCTGCGTTACGCGGCCGACCTCATGGAGCTCGGCGCAGATACCGAGACGATCCGGGTGCAGCTCTTCGAATCGAAATCCTGCGGGCGGATCGCGGTGGAAGCCGAAGCTCTTTCCCATGTCCGCTACTATGCCGGCGGACGGATTGCGGTCATCGCAGTTACGACGGAGATGGTCGAGCGGGCCGGGGTCGATGAGTCAGAGCTTGAGGGCCTCGCCTCCAAGCCGCTGACGATCATCGGAGTGGACATCGGCATTACCCTCAAGGAACGGGCCGACGGCTCGATCCGGGTTTCGATGCGCTCGAACGATCAGGCGGACGTCTCAGCGGTCTGCCGGCGGTTTGAGGGCGGCGGACATATCCGTGCGGCTGGCTGCCGCATCTGGAAGCCGCTCGCCGAAGCCGAAGCAGTCCTCGTCAACGCCTGCCTGGAGGAGTTGTCCTAAATGGCTGACGGAATTCTGCTCATCGACAAGCCGCAGGGCTTCACTTCCTTTGATGTGATTGCCAAGCTGCGGGGAATGTCCCGCCAAAGACGGATCGGCCATGCGGGAACCCTCGACCCGATGGCAACCGGTGTCCTGCCCTGCCTCTTCGGCAGTGCCGCGCGCCTCTGCGGCTGTATGCCCTGCGAAGACAAGACCTACCACGCCGGAGTGCAGTTCGGGGTCGCCACCGATACGCAGGATTTGACCGGCGCCGTACTTTTTCAGAACAGCGCTCCCCTGACGCGCTCAGAGCTCGAGGCTGCGCTGGACGGCTTCCGCGGCGAGATCGAGCAGATCCCGCCCATGTATTCGGCCGTTTCGGTCGGCGGCAAGCGCCTCTATGACCTCGCCCGCCAGGGAAAGGAGGTCAAGCGCCCGAGCCGCACCATTATCATCCATGACCTCACGCTGCTTGAATACAACGAGGAGTACCGCCACGCCCTGCTGGAAGTCACCTGTTCCAAGGGCAGCTATGTGCGCACCCTCTTTCACGATATCGGCGCAGCCCTCGGCACCGGCGCGGCGCTCTCTTCGCTGCGGCGCACCGCCTCGAGCGGATTTGCGGTCAGTCAGTGCATCACCCTCGACGAGGCCCAGCGCCTGACCGACGAGGGGTGCCTGCTCGAATATCTGCTGCCTGCCTCCGAGGCTTTTTCGGGTTTGCCCCGCCTCTGTGTCGGGGAGTGGCAGGCGCATATGCTCGAAAACGGCGTGGCGTTGAGCCTTTCCAAGCTCGGCAGCCCGAAGCCGGGGCGCTACGCCGTCTGGCTGAAGGACCGTTTCCTCGGACTCGGCACCGTCGAACCGGACGCCCCGGGCATGAAGCTGAAACGTTTTTGAAAGGTGACCCAACCGGACATGAAAACTGCAACGACTCTTTCCATCGAAACAAAACATCCCACCGCCGTCGCGGTAGGATTCTTCGACGGGGTTCATCTCGGACACCGTGCGGTGATCGAATCGGCCCTTGCCGAGCAGAGAAACGGGCTGGAATGCTGCGTCTTTTCCTTTGCAATGAACGGCTCGGCTCCCGCGGCCAAAAGGGGCGCCCGGCTTCTGCAAAGCATCACCCTCAAAAAGCAAACCCTCGAGGAGATGGGCGCCGACTGGCTGCTGATTCCCCATTTTTCCAACTTTATGGGCCTGACCCCCGAACAGTTTGCCGTTGACGTGCTGCTGCGCGGGCTGCACGCCCGCGTCGTCTGCTGCGGCTATGACTACCGTTTCGGAAAGGGCGCCTGTGCGGGAGCCGCCGAGCTGGCCGGACTGCTGACCCCCTACGGGGTGGCAGTGCGGCAGATCGGCGCAGTGCTCGACGGGGGCCGGCCGGTCAGCTCCACCCGCATCCGCGCCGCCCTCGAGGCCGGGCGGCTGGAGGAAGCAAACCGCCTGCTCGGGCGTCCGTTTGCCATCGACTGGACGGTGGAGCATGGGCGCAAACTCGGGCATAAGCTCGGTTTTCCCACTGCCAACCAGCATATCGGAGAGGAATTCGCCCGGCCGCGCTTCGGCGTCTATGCCACCCGGGTGCTGATCGACGGCGTCCCCTATGCCGCGGCGACCAACGTTGGGATTAAACCGACGGTCGGCTCCGACTGTGTCTCGGCGGAAAGCTACATTCTCGATTGGTCGGGCGATCTCTATGGCCGGCGGATCGAGACACAGTTTCTCAAATTTCTGCGGCCCGAAGAGAAGTTTGAAACTCTTGAGGAGCTGCGCCACGCGATCGGCGTCGACGCAGAACGCGCCCGCGAAGCGGTGGCAGCCGCCTGCGCGGCGGGAGGCTGCACCTGAATTCTTCCGCAATTTGTAAAAAAAGCAGTCGTCCGACAGATTTTCTCTTTACAAAGGAAATCCGGACTGATATAATGTTTTTATATGGCCTGAACACGGCTTGGGGCGGCTGCCCGATTTTGGGAACGCTCATCGACCCCTTGCTGTGGCAGAGCCGAATGATAAAAAGGAGTGTTTTTCCCATGCTGCTCAAGGAACAGAAACAGGAAGTCATCCAGGCCAATGCCCTGCACGAGGGCGACACCGGTTCCCCTGAGGTCCAGATCGCGATCCTCACCCGCAGGATCAACGATCTGACCGAGCACCTCAAGGCCAACAAGAACGATCACCATTCCCGCCGCGGTCTGCTCAAGATGGTTGGACGCAGAAAGAACCTGCTCAATTACCTGATGAAAAACGACATCGAACGTTACCGCGCGATTATCGCCAAGCTCGGCATCCGCAAGTAAGGAACTGACAGAAAGGCAGGTGTACATGCAGTACGCCTGCCTTTCCGTACAAATAAGCGGGATTCGGCCTTGCGCTGCAGCAGTGAATCGAGCCCTTGAGCCGTCATCGAGGGTTGGCTTCATCGCTTCGGCGTCCGGCCCGTCCCCTTTCCAAAAGGAGGATTATCATTGGTATTCGCACACAGAATTTTTGAAACCGAGTTCGCCGGACGCACCATGAGCTTTGAGGTCGGCAAAATCGGCATGCTCGCCAACGGTGCCTGCATCGTCCGCTACGGCGAGACGACAGTGATGGTGAACGTCACCATGAGCAAAAAGCCCCGCGAGGGCATCGACTTCTTCCCAATGTCGGTCGATTTTGAGGAAAAGCTCTATGCCGCCGGCAAAATTCCCGGCTCCTTCCTGCGCCGGGAAGGCCGTCCCTCCGACCGGGCGATTCTGGCTTCCCGCTTGGTGGACCGGCCGATGCGCCCCCTCTTCCCCAAGGACCTGAGAAACGATGTCACCATCATTATGACGGTGCTTTCCTACGACCCCGACTGCTCGCCTGAAATCTGCGGCATGATCGGCGCCTCCTTCGCCCTCTCGATCTCGGATATTCCGTGGGGCGGCCCGATCGCGGGCTGCGCCGTGGGCCTGATCGACGGTGAACCGGTGCTGATGCCCGGTGAGGAGCAGCAGCAAAAGAGCGCGATGAATCTGACTGTTGCGGGCGATGTGAATAAGGTCTGCATGATTGAGTGCGCCGCCGATCAGGTTCCCGAGGACCTGATGATGAAGGCGATTATCGCTGGCCACAAGGAAGCGGCCAAGATGGCGCAGTTCATCGCCGATGTCAAAGCCGAGATCGGCGTACCCAAGGTTCCCTATACCGAGGTGGTTGTCGATCCCGAGCTTTTTGAGAAGGTCAAGGAATTTGCCGTCGACCGGGTTCGCGAAGCCCTCGACACCGACGACAAGAATGTCCGCGAGGAGCGTCTCAAGCCAATCGAGGCGGATATTCATGAGAAGTTCGAAGCGGAATATCCCGACCTCGCCTATCAGCTCGACGAGGCCATCTATAAGCTGCAGAAATTTGTCGTCCGCCGCTGGCTGCTTGACGACGGCAAGCGGGTTGACGGCAGAAAGCTCGATGAAATCCGCCCGCTTTCGGCCGAGGTCGGCCTGATCCCGCGGGTTCACGGCTCCGCCCTCTTCACCCGCGGCCAGACGCAGGCGTTGACCATCACGACTCTGGGTGCGGTTTCCGAAGCGCAGATTCTCGACGGCATTGGCTCCGAGGACCGCAAGCGCTATATGCATCAGTACAACTTCCCGTCCTACTCGGTCGGTGAAACCCGTCCCTCCCGCGGCCCCGGCCGCCGCGAAATCGGCCACGGCGCGCTCGCGGAAAAGGCTCTGCTCCCGGTGATCCCCTCCGTGGAGGAGTTCCCCTATGCGTTCCGCGTCGTCTCCGAAATCACCAGCTCGAACGGCTCGACCTCGCAGGCTTCAATCTGCGCTTCGACCCTCTCGTTGATGGATGCAGGCGTACCTCTGAAGGCCCCCGTCGCAGGCATCTCCTGCGGGCTTGTCACCGAGGGGGACCGCTGGATCACGATGGTTGACATCCAGGGCGTCGAGGATTTCTTCGGCGATATGGACTTCAAGGTGGGCGGCACCAAGGCAGGCATCACCGCCATCCAGGTGGATATCAAGATCGACGGCCTGACCTATGAGATCATTGAGGAGGCGCTGCGCAAGACCCGCGAAGCCCGCTTCTATATCCTCGATGAGATTATGCTCAAGGCGATTCCCGCACCGCGTGAGCACCTTTCCAGGTATGCTCCCAAGATGCTCACCCTGAAGATCAATCCCGACAAGATCCGCGAGGTGATCGGTTCGGGCGGCAAGGTCATTCAGAAGATCACTGCCGAGTGCAACTGCAAAATCGACATTGAGGATGACGGAAGCGTCTTCGTTTCAGCCATCGATATTGAGGATGCCAACCGCGCCATTCAGGTCATCAAAACCATCGCGATGGATCCCGAGGTCGGCGCGGTCTATAAGGGCAAGGTCACCCGCCTGATGGCCTTCGGCGCTTTTGTCGAAATTGCTCCCGGCAAGGAAGGGCTGGTTCACATCTCCAAGCTCGACACCAAGCGGGTCGAGAAGGTGGAGGATGTCGTCACCGTGGGCGACGAGGTGCTGGTCAAGGTCACTGAGATCGACAGCCAGGGACGAATTAACCTCTCCCGCCGCGATGTGCTCGAGGCGCTGGCCGCCAAGCAGAAGTAAACGGAAAGGCAAACAGGACCGACGGTATTCCGCCGGTCCTGTTTTTATGCTCTGCCCATGGCAGAACATCTGCATTGGGGCAGCCGCTGCGGCTGCCGGATTCCGCCGGAGTCAGCAACTTTTTGCAGCGGAAGGCCCGTTTATCCATTCCCTCTGCAGTCTGCGGACAGAGTGTTTTGCATCCGGACAAGTCTTTGTGACATCCTGCCAAATTCAGAAAAACGGCATACGGTTTCTCAGAACCATCTCAAAACACCTTATCCAGATCTCTTCTCAGCCTGCGGATAATCCGCTTTTCCAGCCGGGAAATGTACGATTGGCTGATGCCGATGATATCGGCCACCTGCTTTTGGGTGCGCTCCTGTCCGTCGAGGAATCCGAAACGCAGCTGCATGATGAGGCGCTCCCGTTCCCCGAGCCTGGCGATGGCTTCCGCAAGCATTCCTCGCTCGGCATCCAGCTCCAGAGGTCGGTTGATCAGATCAGGTTCGGTGCCGAGAATATCCGAAAGGAGAAGCTCATTTCCGTCCCAGTCAACGTTGAGCGGTTCGTCGATCGACACCTCGTTTTTAAGCGGCTGGCATTTGCGCAGGTACATCAGGATTTCATTTTCGATGCAGCGCGAGGCATAGGTGGCAAGTTTGATTCCCCTGCTCGGGCAGAAGGTGTTAACCGCCTTGATCAGTCCGATGGTTCCGATGGAGATTAAATCCTCCACCCCGAGTCCGGAGCTTTCAAATTTGCGCGCGATGTAGACGACCAGGCGCAGGTTATGTACAATCAACTGCTGCTTCGCTTCAGGATCATCCTGCTCAAGGCGGATGAAAATTCCCTTTTCTTCTTCCCGGGAGAGCGGCGCGGGCAGCGTCTCGGGACCGTTGATATAGTGCGCCGCTTCGGCGAGCCCAAGCCGCAGCAAGAGCGAATGCCAAAGCTCCCGCGCAAGAATCGACAAGGAGCGTTTCACAGTGTTTCCCCCACTTTCTGATGATTGACAGAGACCGGCCGGTTGAGCAGATCGGGATTCATTACTGCGCGGCAGCCCCCCGCCTCCAGCGGCCGGTCGGTGACCGCGAGGTAGGCCCCGGCAGCGCTGCGCCACTCCCCTCCCTCCGTCCGGATTAGAAGAAGCGGCGGTTCCACGGCCGGCAGCATCCCCGAAGAACCGACCGTCTTATAAAAAACGTACCGAATTCCCGGTATTCCCTCCTCTCCCGCGTGCGCCAGCAGCGGCAGGGCGGCTGCTACCGCCGCCCGTTCGCAGACGATGACCGGTTTTTGCGAAAACGGTTCCACCAGACTGTTTCCGGTGTCGATCAGCGCCGCAAAGCTGCAGCTTCCGCTCTCCCCGCCAACCAGCACCTCGCAGCGCAGTTCCCGCGGCGCACGGCGGCGCAGAATTCTTTCAAACCAGCAGGCCAGCACGAAGCAAAGGGTGGCGGCGCCCAGCAGCGCCGCCGCCGAGAGGTCAAGGTAGAATACACCGCGCGACATCAGCATTCCCGCCGGACGCAGCGCCAGCGAGAGCGCGATCATGCCGCCGGAAAAAAGGAAACTGACCGCCAGCAGACAGAGCACCGATCCCGCCCAGCGCCGCAGTCCCGCCCAGGGAAGGGCGATTCGCGTCATGACAGCCGCCAGCATCAGGCGGAAAGCAAGCCAGGCAATCTGCGCGGGGAAGGCAACAAAAATAGAAAGGGCCCCCACCGCGCCGACCGCCGCGCCGAGGGCGAGACGAAGTGCCGGGGGCGGACATCCGGCCGCAGCTGCGGTGAGACGCAGCAGCAGGAAATTGATGACGAAATTCAGTACCAGAAGGACATCTACATAGATTACCGTCGGCACGACACATTCCCCCTGCCGTCGAGATCCCTCCCATTATAGCGCGGAGAACTTGGGAATCTTTGTCAAACCACGGTGCCGCCGTCCAAAACCCGGAACCTGTTCGGAATGCGGTGCATAGGATGTGATAACAACATTCATTGGAGTTGATAGTATGCCTTGCCGGTGCCAAAATCATCGTCCGGGAAACGCAGGGTGCGCGCATCGGCCGCCCTCCGGCACTCCTGTGACGCCGCCGTCCCCGTCCAATCGGCCGTGCCGCAGCCGCTACTGGCCCGAATTTGCCCTGCCGCGCTCGGTCCGGCCCAATATCTGAAACAGGAGCCCGGGCCGCGGAGCCCCAGCCGGTGTAAAATGCATTCTGCGTTTTGCACCGGTCTTCTTTTGCATGGTCCCTTTCTCTGTTGCGGGACTTCAGATTTTCCGCTATAATAGTGGAACCAGCATATCCCGGACAGGAGCCGTCACGGCAGGCCGATGCTTGCGCACCGGTCATCCGAATTTCAGAATGGCCGCAAGGGGGAATCCAGAATGGAAAACAATACCCGGAATCATCCTTCTCAAAAAGACCCGAATCAGGAGAATCCGCAGGCGCAGAACGTCGTGTTTGTCGATTTTCTTTCCGTGAAAAAGGCGGTGGAAAACCTGCGGAAATCCAAAGAGGACTTTCAGCAGCTTCTCATCCAGGCAGAACTCGGGGACGCTTCGTCGCAGTATGACCTTGCAGTCCGCTATATCACCGGCGACGGCGTGAAAACCAATGAGGCAAAAGCAGCCCGCTGGTTTCAAAAGTCCTCCGATCAGGGCGATCTGCGGGCGCTTGAGGCCTACGCCCGCTGCCTGCTGACCGGCAGCGGGGTGGCACAGGATGAAGCGCGGGCCGTCGAGCTGCTGGAGCAGGGCAGCGCGCAGGACTTTCCATCGGCCCAGTGCAGTCTCGGCCTTTGCTATGAAAACGGCAGTGGTGTGCAGGCGGACCCGGTACGCGCCGCCGAGCTTTACACGCTCGCTGCTGAACAGGGCTATGCCCCGGCTCAGTGTAATTTGGCAGTCTGCTATCTCAACGCCATCGGGGTGGAAAAGGACTGCATTCAGGCAACCGCATGGCTGCAAAAGGCCGCTGAACAGGACTATGCCCGCGCCCAGCGGATTCTTGGGCGCTGCTATGAATACGGCGACGGAGTCGAAAAGGATATGTCCCGCGCGATGGAGCTTTATACCCTTGCCGCAGCTCAGGAATATGCTCCGGCACTCTGCGACCTGGGACTCTGCTGTGAGTTTGGCACCGGCACCGCCAAAGACCTTCCCAAAGCTGCCGAGCTTTACACCCGCGCGGCCATGCTGGGAAATGCTCCTGCGCAGTGTAACCTTGCTGTCTGCTACCTTCAGGGCATCGGGGTCGAGCGCGATCTTACCCAGGCGGCCGCATGGCTGCAAAAGGCCGCTGAACAGGACTATGCCCGCGCCCAGCGGATTCTCGGCTGCTGCTATGAAAACGGAGACGGGGTTGAAAAGAGCATCGATGAAGCGGTGCGGCTTTACCGGCTGGCGGCAAAGCAGAATTATCCGCCCGCCCTCTGCGACCTCGGCCTCTGCTACGAGTTCGGGACCGGTGTACCGTCCGATTTAGCGAAAGCCGTCGAATATTACCAAAAGGCCGGCGAAGCCGGTTATGCTCCGGCGCAGTGCAATCTCGCCGTCTGCTTCCTCAATGGGAACGGGACCGCAAAGGACAGTGTGAAAGCGGTTGAATGGCTGCGAAAGGCCGCCGCACAGGAGTTTCCCCGCGCCCAGCGGCTTCTCGGCTGCTGTTATGAGAACGGCGACGGGGTTGAAAAAAATTCCGGCGAAGCGGTCGGGTGGTACCGGTTAGCGGCAAAGCAGAATTATCCGCCCGCCCTCTGCGACCTCGGGCTCTGTTATGAATTTGGGACCGGTGTGGAACAAAGTCCTGAGAGAGCCTGTGAATTCTATGAGCAGTCGGGCCGTCTCGGCCACGCGTCTGCGCAATGCAATCTTGCTTACTGTTATCTCAACGGAAACGGCCTGCCGCAGGATTATGAAAAAGCGGTCGAGTGGCTGCGAAAGTCCGCCGCGCAAGGGTTTGCCCGCGCCCAGCGGCTTCTCGGCTGCTGCTGCGAGAACGGAGACGGGGTTCCGCGCAATATCGACGAGGCAGTCAAATGGTATGCCCTTGCCGCCGGGCAGAATTATCCGCCCGCCCTCTGCGACCTCGGCCTCTGTTATGAACTGGGCACCGGGGTGGAGGTGGATCTTGCCAAGGCCGCCTCCCTTTACGAGCAGGCCGGCCGGTTGGGACATGCACCTTCTCAATGCAATCTTGCGGTATGCCTCCTCAACGGAAACGGCGTGACACAAAATGAAAAGCAGGCGGTCGAATGGCTGCAAAAATCCGCCGCGCAGGGATTTGCCCGCGCCCAGAGAATTTTGGGCTGCTGCTGTGAGAACGGCGATGGAGTCCCGCGCGACATCTCAGAGGCCGTCAAATGGTACCGGCTCGCCGCCGAACAGAACTATCCTCCCGCCCTTTGCGATCTTGGGCTCTGCTACGAATTCGGAACCGGCGTGGAAACCGACCGAACCATTGCAGTCCAATATTATGAAAAAGCCGCAAAACTCGGACACACCGCCTCCCAGTGCAATCTGGGCTATTGCTACCTCAACGGTATCGGCGTTGCAAAGGATTCAATCCAAGCGGTCAACTGGTTTCGGCAGGCAGCAGAACGGGGATTCCCCCGCGCGCTGCACCTGCTCGGCTGCTGTTATGAGGAGGGAGACGGCGTCGGGCAGGATGACGCTTACGCCGTAGAGTGCTACCGTCAGGCCGCCGGGCAGGATTACGCGCCTGCCATCAACGACCTGGGCCTCTGCTACGCGCGGGCTGCCTGCGGTCTTACGCAGGACTATGTTCAGGCAGCCGCCCTTTACCGCCGCGCCGCGGAACTGGGCAACGGCACCGCCCAGAACAATCTCGGGGATCTGCTCTACAAGGGGCTCGGCGTTCAGAAGGACGTGGAAGAAGCCTTTCGATGGTTCGAGCGGGCCGCAGAGAAGGGTTCGGTTTCAGCTCTCTATAATCTGGGCCTCTGCTACGAAATGGGAAGCGGCGTCCGCAAGGATCTGCGCAGGGCGGCGGAATACTACCGCAGGGCCGCCGCGAAGGATCACAAAGGGGCGATGCTGACTCTCGGGCGCTGGTCACTGGAAGGCCGCAACGGATTCAAAAAAGATCCTGAACGGGCAAAGCACTGGCTGGAACAGGCCGCCGCGCTTGGCAGTGAAGAGGCCAAGGACGAGCTGGAAAAGCTCAGGAAAGAATCACAGGAAATGCCAAAGAAGAAAAAATTTTTTGGACTCTTTTCCTGATCGCAAAGGAGGAAAACAACCATGACAAAAAAAGAGCGCGCTGCCGAGGCGGTGCGTCTGCTGGAAGAATGCTATCCTGACGCGGTCTGCTCGCTGGAGTACGAAAAGCCCTATGAGCTTTTGATTTCGGTGCGGCTGGCCGCACAATGCACAGACGCACGGGTGAATCTCGTCACGCCAGGGCTTTTTGCCAAATACCCCACTCTGGAGGCGCTCGCCTCCGCCACTCCTGAAGAAATCGGAGAGTGCATCAAAAGCTGCGGGCTGTATAAAACAAAAGCACGCGACATCGTCGCCCTCTCCCAAAAGCTGATCACCGAATTCGGCGGGGTGGTTCCCGACACCATTGAGGCACTGCTTACCCTGCCGGGTGTGGGACGCAAAACCGCCAACCTGATCATCGGAGATGTTTATCATAAGCCCGCCGTCGTCTGTGATACCCACTGCATCCGGATCACCAATCTGCTCGGACTGACCACCACCAAGGACCCGCTCAAAACCGAGCGGGAGCTTCGCGCCTGCCTGCCGATGGAAAAGGCCAATGACTTTTGCCACCGTCTAGTGCTGCATGGACGTGCGGTCTGCATCGCCCGCCGTCCCCAGTGCGGCGCCTGTGTGATGGCCCCGGTCTGCAAGCACGCGCAGGCGTTGAAAAAGGCCGAATAATCATAACCATGCCATATAGATCCTCTTAAAACTTCCTCTCGGGACGTACAACACATTGCAGAAGATCGTGGATTTCCCGGCGGAGCCGCACGGGCGGGCAACGTCCAAAATTTGCCGTGATCAGCCCGCTCCTCTTTCTGCTGAAAGAGAAGGCTTTTACCCTTATCAGCAGAGCTGGTGCTTCTGTGTGCTAAAGCTATACAAAAGAAAAATCAGGTGCGATAAACCGCACCTGATTTTTTGTTTTAAGAAATCGAAGGACTACTTGTTCATCTCCAGCACGTCGGCAAACGCCTGGATGGCGGTCGCCGCCTGACCGAAGTCGCGCATCTGCTGGTCGATGCCCAGCTTAATATGCGGGATTCCGGCATTGTCAAGCGCCTTCTTGAGGCAGGGATACTCCATCTCCTCAGGGTCACAGAACTGCTGCATGAAGAGCACCAAGCCCTGTGCGCCGCTTTCCTTGACCATCTGGGCAATGAATTCACCGCGGCGGTTCTCCGCCGAGGCGGGATCGTAGAGCAGAATGTCATAATCCTGCATGGCAAACTGACGGGCCAGCGCCTCCATCGGATCACCAGTCTCCGCCGCATCAACCCGGATCATCCGGCTCTCATGGGCGACATCGTCGGCTGCGATGGCGACATTGTTCTCCTCAAAGATCTGCAGCAGCTTGGGATTGTCGCAGATAATGCCGGAGGTGACAACCTTAACGCCCTTCCAGTGACATACCGGCAGCTTCTCAAGCTCGGTATTGAGCGCTTCGAGCTTTTTGGTATAGGCATCCTTGAGCATGAAATAGGAGGCCTTGAAAACGGCGCTGCGTTTAACCGGAGTGATCACGTCGCAGTGCTCGCTCGCAAGCTTGGCAAAGCGGCGGCGGGCGGCGCGGCTGCGGTTGTAGACCTTGATCGCCTCGCGGATCGCCTCATCGGTGATCGGCGCCCCGGCGATTTCCTCAAGCTGCTTGCGGACGCGGCCGTACTGGTCGGCGCAGAACTTAAGGCCGAAATCTGCGAAGCGGTTCTGCGGATGCGCCAGGAAAATGACCTTCATCTTATCGCCCATCGAAACCCGGAAGTTCTGAGACATCGGGCGCAGGGTATCACAGATGGTGGGGGTGATGATGCCGTCGAGCTGATCCATCGTACCGTCGAGCAGCATCTCAAGGGCAAGCTGCGCAATGGTGCAGTAGAAGGTGGCACAGTACTCCTTGGCACGGTTGATGGTCTTGGTGTTGCTGCCCCAGATTCCCATCGGCACAATGCCGGCGGCATAGACGAGCTCCTCGGGAGCATAGTAGGGCAGGACGCCCACCACTTTCTTGCCGGCGGCCTTATACTCCTTGAGGAGTTTGGCCGGACTGGCAGCGGCTTCCTTGAATTCATTCAGCAATACTTCGATACTCATTATGCCTTGCCCTCCTCTTTGAGGCGTTTGTTCTCCTGCATCGCCTCCACGAGGCCCTGCACGCGGGTCTCATACTGGGCGGCGTTGAAGTTGCGGGGGTCGGCCTGATCGCCGTCGAATCCCGCGGTGGGAACGCCGAGATCCTTGGTGAAGCGGCGCTGCATCTCCGCCATATAGCCGCTCCACGGCTTGCAGCTGCGGTTATAGTGCACCAGCACGCCGTCAACCTTGTTGTCGCGGCAGATTCCTTCGCGCCAGTCAACGCCCTGCTCGATACAAACCGAGTTCGGGGCCTTGCAGTAAGCGCGGACCATCTCGTCGAGATTGTTGTAGACGAAGCCGAAGGCAGGCGCATAAACAACGGCGGTCACGTTGACGCCATTGGCTTTGAGGGGCTTAAAGAGCGCGGGCAGCTTGGGCCAGCAGGGGATGCCCTCAAACATGACGCGGAACTGCTCCGGGAACGGGGTGGTGGTGGTGCCATTTTTGATATGCTCTTCCATCTCGGTGGCGAGCAGCTCGAACGCCTCGGCAGCCTCACGACGGCCGCGGGCGGTTACGACGTCAGCCATGTGGTTGAAGAGGTCGAAGCCGCTGTAGGGAGCGGGCTTATACTGCAGGTAGTCGCAGACCTTCAGCCACGCCTTGGCGGTGCGGTTGGCATGGGCGCAGGCGTCCTCGAACTTCTTCTCGTCGAACTTGCGTCCGCTGATCTTCTCCAACTGCTTGATCGCGTCATCGAACTGGCCGCGGATGTACGCAACATAGGCGTCGTCAACCTCGACGGTGTTGTTGTAGGGGATATCGACCATGACCAACGGGATGTTGTGCATCCGGGCGATATTCTCATACCACTTGGTCATGCAGTTGCAGATGTTATTGCAGCAGAGCACGAAATCGGGCATCGGCATCTGCATCTGACGGTAAGACTTGATAGCGGCCAGACGCTTTTCCTTCTCCTCACCGTCGGGCATTGCCCAAAGCTCGTTGATATCGACGAGCTCGGTGTAGGGGGTCAGCGTCTTGGGGTCCTTCTTCGGCTTGCCGGTCTCGGGATCGATGACGACGTTGCCGTTTTCATCCTTCAGGGGTTTGCCGGAGTTCGGGTCGATGACATATTCGAGCGTCTCGGGGTCGAGCTTCTTGGCAGCGCGCTTGCCGGCCGCATAAGCCAGGCTGATGCGGGCATAGCCGCAGATGTCGTTATCGAAGCCGAGATCCTCAGCGGCCTGGCACATCACTTCGCCGTCGCGGTTGGCGGCGATACCGGCGGCCTGGTTCTCAGGATATACCACATTCAGGCCAAAGGCCTCATAGAGCTCACAGGGGAATTTTGAAGAGGACCAGCCAACCGGCTTTCCCTCCTGCTTGGCGATGCGGGCGTCGGCATAGACATCCTCCACCACCTTGCGCAGAGCCAATACGCCCGGACTTACGGTCTTCTTGGGCTTTGCAGTTTCAGCCATGATGATTCTTACCTCCGAATCTTTAAGGATATGGCTTCACGCGGCTTTCGACCGCGTGAAGCCCGAACATGATTTTACTTTTTGATGCACTTCTGATAGGCGAAGAGCGCGGCGCCCAGCGCCCCGACATACTGGGTGATCGGCGAGGTGTAGACCTTATGGCCCAATTCCTCCTCAAGAGCCTGCACGACGCCGCTATTCTGTGCGACGCCTCCGGTCATCACTACCTGATCCCGCACCCCGACCCGGTGGGCAAGTCCCGCGACCCGGTGGGAAATCGAATGATGGATGCCGTTGATAATATCGCACTTGTCGGTGCCCTGTGCAAGCTGGCTGATGACCTCGCTTTCCGCAAAGACGGTGCAGGTCGAACTGATGCCGATCTTCTTGGTAGAGTGGGAGCCGAGCATCGCAAGGTCGGAAACCTTGACCTCAAGCACCCGCGCCATGACGTCCAGAAACCGTCCGGTTCCGGCGGCGCACTTGTCGTTCATCTGAAAGTTGATCATCGCGCCGTTTTCAATCTGCAGGACCTTGACGTCCTGTCCGCCGATATCGATGACGGTGTGAACCTCGGGAAAAAGGAAGTACGCGCCCCGCGCATGGCAGGAAAGCTCGCTCATCTGGGACTGTGCCTGTTCGAACGAATTGCGGCCGTAGCCGGTAGCGAGGATATAATCCATCTCCTCCAGCTGCATGCCGGTCGTCTCGACAATGGACCTGACAACCCGCTCGGGGCCGCTGGTCCCGGCGCCGACATCGGTCAGCGCCTTGCCGATGATCTCTTTCCCATCCTTCAGCACAATGCATTTGGAAGCGGTTGAGCCAACGTCAATGCCCATTGTAATGATCGCCATAAAATCCTCCTACAGGGCGCGGTGACATGGCCCGGCCTCTGCTGATTTATTACTTGGTATAGGTCTCGAAGTCGCGCATGGTTCTGGGAGTGAGCATCTGATGGAAGGGGCAGACCGCCTTCGGGTTCTGATAGTAGGCGGAAGCAAACGCCTTCATATAGGAGCGCAGCATCGTCATATCCACAACCTTGTCGACCAGGCCGTCCTTCTCGCAGTAGAAGGGGCTGGACTTCTCGGCATACTGCTGGATCAGCTCGTTCATCTTGTCGATGATCGGCTGAATATCCTTGCCGGCCTTGGAATCCTTGACCAGACGGCGCGAATACATCGCGGCGGCAGCGGTCTCGCCGTGCATGACGTAGATTTCGGTCGCGGCGGTGCCGAGCGAGAAGACGTTGTTGTCGTTGCCCTGCGGGCCGCCCAGGACATAGTGCGCGGCCGCGGTGCCTTTTCTCAGGGTGATCTCAAGCGACGGCATATTGGAATTCTGGATCGAGTAGATCAGCGCCTGACCGAGACCGAGCAGCTCCGCCTTCTCGGCGTCGTCGCCGACATCGATGCCGGTGGTATCCTGCAGCCAGATCAGCGGAATCTTGTCGCGGGAGCAGAGGGTGACGAACTCGTTCATCTTGATCAGGCCCTGGCGGTAGAGCTTGCCGCCGATGCCCATTGCGCCGGCTCCCTTATACTCGGGATAATTCATCAGCAGACCCTGCGCGTTGGCGATCACGCCGACCAGCAGGCCGTCGAGCTTGGCAAGGCCGGTGATCATCTCGGGACCATAGCCCTTCTTGTACTCGAAGAACTCCGAGTTATCGAAGAGGCGGGCCATCACCTCATAGGTGTTGTAGGTCTTCTTCTGGTTGGTGGGGATGATGCTGTAAAGATCGTTGGGATCGAACTGCGGCTCGCGCGGATCGTCAACACGGAAGTACTCAAGGTTGTAAGCGGGGGTGTACTCCATGTACTTCTTGATCGCCTCGAGGACGCCCTGTTCCTCGGCATAGACCTCGCGGAAGAAGCCGGTCTCGTTGTGATGGATCGCAACGGTTCCGGGAGGCGCGACCTTCGGCCCCTTGACCGTCGCATCGATCAGCGCCTGCGCGCTCTCCATGTCAACATGGCCCTTGGGGTTCATGCCGCCGAGGATGCCCGCGCCGCCGACCGCCATATTGGCATTGGCATGGGCGATCAGGATGGTCGGGGAGATCGAATGGTAGCCGCCGCCGGCCGGGTTGGTGCCGTAGATGGCGACCAGAACCGGAATTCCCATCTGGGCAAGCTCCGCATTGCGGTAGAAGGGGGTGCCGCCGCCGCGGCGGTTCGGATAAACCTTCTCCTGCTCGTCGAACTTCACGCCCGAGCAGTTGAGGACATAAACCAGCGGAATCCGCAGCATCTTGGCGGTGTCGGAAGCACGCAGCAGGTTGTCGGCCTGGCCGGGCACCCACGCGCCGGCGAGCTTCTTGTTGTCCGATGCGACGATGACCGCCCACTTGCCGCCGATGCGGCCGAGGCCCTTGACGATGGAGGTCGATCCATCCTTGTTGTTGCCAGGATTGTAAAGGGTGTTGAGCGGGCACCAGGTGCCGGCGTCAATCAGGTGATAGACGCGCTGCATTGCGGTCATCTCGCCGCGGGCGTTCAGCTTTTCGGTCGTGACGGTGCCGGCATCCAGGGCTGCCTCTTCCTTCTCGTGGAACTCGGCTTCCCGCGCCTTGATCTCGGCTTCGTTCTCCGCATTGGGGTTGGTCAGAGGACGGCCAATCACCGGCATATTCTGAAAATATTTGGGCATCGAATAATTGCTCATGGGTGTTTTCCTCCTTGTCGTTTGTCCTGATCCGTCGGGTGTTAGGCCTTGGGCTCCTCCTTGGGGACCTGGATAAATGCCTGGCCGGGATCGATCTCCTCGCGGATCATGCGGATGACTTCAGGATCGGGCGCTTCGATCGGAACGGCGCGGGACACATCGATCTCAAATCCGGTGTTCTCGATGACGTCCTCGGGGGAAGAGGTGGGATAGTAGCCGGCGAGGTACATTCTCTTGGTCTTCTCGTCGAACTTCATAACGCCGCGGTCGGTAACGACCATCTGGGGTCCGCGGTTGGTGGGCAGGCCCTTCTTGGCACGGCCGTCGGGACCGTCGATATAGCCGGGGCTGGTGATGTAGTCGATCTTGTCCATGAAGCGGCGCTTCTCGTGCTGCATCATGATGACGGTGTTTGCGAAGGTGGCGATGCCGTTGGCGCCGCCGGAGCCGGTAAAGCGGGTCTTGGGATGATGATAATCGCCGATCGAGGTCGAGTTGACGTTGCCGTAGGGATCGATCTGCGCGCCGCCGATGAAAGCAATCAGGCGGTCGTTGTCATGCAGCCACTCGTTGGCCTCAAAGCCGACGAAGCGGTAGTTTGGCCACTGCACGGCGCAGTGGGCCATGAAGCGCAGGTCGCCGACCGAACGCGGAACCTCAATGGGCGAGCAGTCCATGAGGCCGCTCTCGACGATGAGCTGGCAGCCGGGCGCGAAGACGCGCTTGGCAAGCGAAGCGCCGATCAGCGGAAGGCCGGTGCCGACGATGACGATCTGACCGTTCTGAATGACCTTTGCAATGGTCACGGCCTGCATCTCTTTATTGGTGTAGTTGGTGTAATCAGCCATTATAATACCCTCCCTAACCTTACTTGACGGTGGCCGCGTAGCCGTAGCCGGGAACAGTCTTGAGCTTGAGCAGGCGGGACGCGCCAATCTTGTCAAGATATTCGTAGTGGTCCTTCACGCCGTAAACATACTTGTCGAGGAACGCCTTGAAGTCCTCGTCGGTCTTGGAAGCGGCGCCGTACTCCTTGAGCATGGGGTTGTCATAATCGTAGTAGCCGTAGCACTGGGACGGATGAGCGCCGTAGGGGCAATGCACGACAGCCGCGACGCAGAAAGGCGGGATGCGGTTGGTGGTCGGGTCAAGGCGGATCTCCTCGTCGGAGATCAGCTCTTCGCAGGTGACAATGACGTTTTTGGCGGCAACAGCCACGTCGACGTCGTGGAACTCGTCGCCCTCGATCACGCAGGTGCCGTCGGGAGAGGCTTTCTGAACATGGATAATGGCGGTGTCAAGCTGGGGAACCGGCAGGGCGACAACCTTCTCGCCGGGGTTGAAGGGGTTGTCAACATAAACGAACTTATCGTCGGGTAGCTTTTCGATGGTCTTTCTGACTTCCTTCGAAATGCCCCACATATCGGTAAGCGAGGAGCCCTGCATCAGACGGACAGGCAGGAAGGGCAGACCGAGCGAAGCGGCGTGCAGCATGAGCATGAGGGCGTCCTGGGAGTAGTCCTCCATGACCAGCTCGCCCTTCTCATAGGCGGCGCGGAAACGGCGGGAGACGTTGGTCACGCCCGAGTCGGCGGTATAGCAGTTGATGTAGGCCTTGACCCGGCCTTCGCCGATGAGCATATCCCAGTCGCCGCCCGCAGGGCCGGCTTCGACGATGAAATCGCCGAGTCCCTGGCGCAGGATTTCGCGGACCGCAGCGTAGGGCTTGCGGTTGGTGGTGAATCCGCCGAAGCAGATGTGATCGCCGTTATGGACGAACTTGGAAATCGCCTCAGACAGGGTATACACTTTTCCCATAAGTAAAACCTCCACTATTCCTTTTCACTGTATTCGCACGTCCCCGCCGCCCAAAGCGGAAGGGGCGACCGATGCAAAACGCTTTCTCCGGAAAATCAGCCGATGACCATCAGGGTCTGTCCGGGCTGAACCGCAGCGCCCTGAGAAACCGACAGTTCCTTCACAGTACCGTCGCAGGGGGCGAAGATCTCATTCTCCATCTTCATCGCCTCAAGCACCAGAACGCACTGGCCGGATTTCACCGCGTCGCCGACCGCAACGAGGGTCTTGAGGATGGTGCCGCTCATCGGGGCGGAGATGGTGCCGGCGCCGGCGGCAGCCGGAGCCGCAGCAGGGGCGGGAGCGGGAGCCGCAGCGGCAGGGGCCGGAGCGGGAGCAGGAGCGGGAGCAGGAGCAGGAGCCGCAGCGGGGGCCGCAGCGGCCTTGGGCGCGGAGACGGTGATCGGAGCGGCAGGGGCAACGACGCCCGCGGCAATCTCCTCGCTGGTCAGCGGGCGAAACACATCGGTCCTCTCGATCTCGATCTCATAGGTTCTTCCGTTGAGGGTGGCAGTATACTTCATGACCATTCTCCTTCTAACTGTACTTTGTCAACGTCGGCGGGTTGTCTGATCCGTCAGGCTGCTGCACAGAGGAAATGACTCCTGCCGACCCCATTCCCCGCGCCCCGGCACGGGGCGAACGGTTCCGCAAGAGCATTTTGCCGTTGTGCCGCTGAAAGCTTCTTCACATCTCATGCACCGGCTTTCAGACGCTTCCCCTGTTTGGTGCCTACAGTATATCACACAATTCAGATTAATAATTAACCCTAATTGGCAAAAATCTTGCGTATCTTGTCTTTCGAATTGAGAAACCGCTTTTCACAAGTCAAAAGTCAAAATTTGTTCAGAACTCCGACGCATTTAAAGCTTTTCCGGGGAGCTTCGCCAACAAGATTTTGGGGGATTTACTGGAGCAATTTTAATACTTTGCATATCTTGCGGATTTATGCTATCATGAATAAAATTGATTTTCACGATTCTCCGCAGGAGGTAACCGCAGTGAAGGCGCCAAAATATCAGGTCAAATTGAACCGGGACGACAACTGGCACATGGATCGTCCACATTTTCATGAAGATATTGAAATTCTGCTCTCCCTTTCGGACGGCGGTGATTTTTTCATTGAGAACGAGCTGTATCCCCTCTCATGGGGAGAGCTGTTTCTCATCGGTGATGCCACGCTGCATAAAAGCTTTTCCCGGCAGTCCTACCGCCGCTATGTGCTACACATCGCCCCTTCCACACTGGAGGAGCTTTCGATGCCGCAGATTGATTTTCTCTCCTGCCTGCGCCGCTCGGTTCACCGGGTACAGCTTGACCGCAGCCAGGCCGCCGAGCTGGTGGGGCTTTTCGGCCAGCTCGAGCAGGCGAAGGAAAACGAGGGCTTCGGCAGCGATATGAAAGCGACAATCGCCCTTCTCAGCCTGCTTCTTCAGGTCTTTTCCTACTTTCAGACGGTTGACCGCAGCACCGTCAGCTATAATCCCGACTTTGCGAGGATTACCCCTATCCTCGAGTATATCGGGGAAAACATTGCCGAGCCGCTGACCCTCGACAGCATTTCCACCCGATTTTTCATGAACAAATACCACCTCTGCCACTCTTTTAAAGCGGTCACCGGCTTTTCCGTCATGGAATATGTGATCCACTGCCGGGTGCTGCGTGCGCGCGAGCTGCTGCGCACCGGCATGCGGGTGCAGGAGGTCAGCGAGGCGGTGGGATTCCGCAATAATGAACATTTTATCCGCACCTTCGGCGCACTGACCGGCACCTCCCCCAAGCGGTACGCCAAAGAATACCTCGCCGGCGACCGCATCTGAAGGCCCGCTGATTCTGAAAAGTCCGGCTTATCGCCGGACTCTTTTAATTGGAATAATTTAACAAAAATTAGTCCTATTTTCTATTATACATGCGCGAAATTGCTAAGACTTCGTTATAGTTATTTACAAAACGTTAAAATTTCAATATAATATTTATATTTCCATGATATATGGAAAAACAGAGGAAAGGATTTAGGGTGAATCGTATGAAAAAGAACAAACTCGGACTCCCAGCACAAATCGTCATCTCTCTGATTCTTGGAATCGTCGTCGGCCTCGCCTGCTACTTTATTGAGGGAGGCCCCGCCTTTACGACAAACTATCTCAAGCCGTTCGGCACGATCTTTGTCAACCTTCTGAAATTTATTGTTGTCCCCGTCGTGCTTTTCTCGATGATCGACGGCATCATTTCGATGGACGACATGAAGAAGGTCGGCTCAGTCGGTTGGAAAACCGTCGCCTATTTCATGATTACCACCGCAATTGCCTGCGTCATCGGCCTGGTGTTCGCCAACATATTCAGGGCGGCCAATCTTTTCCCGACCCTGCAGCTGCAGGAGGGTGCCGTCTGGGACAAGGCAACCTCCGCCAATTTTATGGATACGCTGGTCAATATCTTCCCGAGCAATATGTGGGAGGCTTTCCGAACCTCCAACATGCTTCAGGTCATCGTCATCGCCCTGTTCTTCGGCGGAGCGATTCTGTCGGCCGGAAAGAAGGGCGCGCTCTGCCGCGACATCGTTGTTTCGTTCAATGAGGTCATCAACCGCCTGATGGCATTTATCATCAGCCTCTCTCCCATCGGCGTCTTCACCATGATGGCCTGGGTCGTCGCCACCCAAGGCGCCGAAATTCTCGGTTCCCTTGCGCTCGTGATTCTCTGCGCCTATCTGGGGTATATCGTTCACGCGGTTGTCGTTTACTCCGCGTCGGTTGCCGTCTTTGCCAAGGTGAGCCCGCTGGCCTTCTTCAAGGGCGCCGCTGCTGCGATGATCTTCGCTTTTACCTCCACCTCCTCGACTGCGTCCCTGCCGGTTTCCAAAGAGTGCGCGGAGGACCTCGGCGCGGATAAGGACATCGCTGCTTTCGTTCTGCCGCTCGGCGCGACTGTCAATATGGACGGCACCGCTATCTATCAGTGTGTTGCCACCATATTCCTTGCCGCCTGCGTCGGTATGGAGCTTACCCTGGGCCAAATGATCACCGTGGTCGTTACCGCGACGCTGGCCTCCATCGGCACAGCGGGCGTTTCCGGCGCCGGTATGATTATGCTGGCTATGGTGCTGACCGCCATGGGCATCCCCGTCGATATGATCATGATTATCTACGGCGTCGACCGTCTCTTTGATATGGGCCGTACCTGCCTGAACGTCACCGGTGACATCTCCTGTTCGCTGTGCGTTACCAACTGGGAAAACAACCGCGCCGCCAAGGCCGTTGCGCAGAAATAAGAAGCGGCCCGCATCTGCAAAAACTGTTCATACTGAACAAAATAGGGGGAAACGCAGAACCCGTTTCCCCCTATTTCCTTTTGTATAGCTTTAGTGTACAGAACCGCCAGCTCTGCTGGGGAGAGTAAAAAAGCTTTCGCTGCAAGCATCGGGCGAAGCGAGAAGCTAACAAGAGCCTTTGAATGATCGGCAACAACCTATCCACAGAGGGGGTTATTGCCTGTTTATAAGCTGCGTAGCAGGCGATGTGAGCGGTGCCGCCCTCCGCTCGGGCGCGCCGGGCAGGACGGGAGGTCCGCGGGCCTCCCGTTTACGGACTTCGAGGCGGGCGATGCAAGAGGAAAATTTTCAGCATCTTTTGAGTGGTTTACCGGTACAAAACCCTTCCCTGGCCGGCTCATTCCCCCAGCTTCTTCCCCCAGCTTCGCCGGGGGAATGAACATTTTGTAAAAAATATTTTCCGAATTACCGGCTCTGATCCTCATAATGGGTATGCAGCAGGTCATGGGCCTGCGCCTCTTCAGAGAGCAGCCCGTTGTAGAGCGCCGAGATGACCGGATTCTGCTCGGAACTCTTGATCTGAGCCACCTTATCCGCCCGGTAGAGTCCGCGTGCACGCAGGTTCTTTTCAGGGGACAGGCCGAACGGCTGGCCGGCGCCGCCGATGCAGCCGCCGGGGCAGGCCATCACCTCGATAAGATGATAGGAGACCTCTCCGCGCTCGATCTTTTTGAGAAGTTCCTGTGCATTTTTCAGGCCGTGCACCACAGCAATCCTGATCTCGTCATCCCCCACCTGGACGGCGGCTTCTTTGACCGACCGATCCATGCCGCGCACACCGCTGTACTTAATCTCGCGCAGCAGATTGTAGGTTTTCTTTCCCGAAACACGGCGGATTACCGCTTCGGCCACGCCGCCGGTGGTGCCAAAGATAACCGCTGCTCCGCTGCCCATGCCGAGCGGCAGGTCGGGCGCATCCTCATCAAGCTCGCTGAACTGGATGCCCATCTCCTTAATCATCGTGGAAAGCCCGCGGGTCGTCAGAACGTAATCGACATCCGGCACTCCGTTGCGGGAGAATTCCGGGCGCGCCGCTTCAAATTTTTTGGCCGCACAGGGCATGATCGAAACGACAACCGTCTCGCGGGGGTCGGGCGTGGAAATCTGGCGCTGCGATTCCTTGATGACGGCGCCGAACATCTGCTGCGGGGATTTACAGCTCGAGAGATGAGGAATGTACTTGGGGTTGGAGTTCTCCACATAGCGCACCCACGCCGGGCAGCAGGAGGTAAACATCGGGAAGGGTCCGCCCTTTTTGAACCGCTCGAGGAATTCATGTGATTCTTCCATTACGGTAAGATCGGCGCCCAAAGTGGTGTCATACACCTCGTCGAAGCCCAGACGGCGCATTGCCGCCACCAGCTTGCCCATCGCGTTGTCGCCCGGCGCAAATCCAAAGCTCTCGCCGATAGCGACCCGGACCGCCGGTGCGATCTGGGCGATCACCCGCTTGCCCGGGTCCTGAAGTGCCTGCCAGACCTCACCGATGTTATTGCGCAGGGTGATCGCGCCGGTCGGGCAGACCGCCGCGCACTGACCGCAGTTGACGCACTTGGTCTCGGCAATGCTGCGGTTGAAAGCGGGCATGACCCGCAGCTTGGAGCCGCGGTGAACAAAGTCGATAATCCCCATGCCCTGAATTTCGTCGCAGACCCGCACACAGTCACCGCAGAGAATGCATTTGTTGGGGTCGCGGACGATCGAGCGGCTGCTCTCATCCTTCTCCATCGGCTCGCGGGTATCGGGGAACCGCACCCGCCGCACACCAAACTGGCGGGCCAGCTCCTGCAGCTTGCAGTCGCCGTTCTTCTCGCAGGTGGTGCAGTCGCGGCAATGTGCCGCGAGCAGCAGCTCGAGGATCATCTTGCGGTAGCGCAGGGTTTTCTGTGTATTGGTGTAGATCCGCAGTCCATCCTTCGGCTCCATCGAGCAGGAAGCTTCGATCGTGCCGCGGTCGGTCTCGACCACGCACATCCGGCAGGCTCCGTAGGTGGAAAGCTCTGAGTAGTAACAGAAGGTCGGCACCGAAATGCCTGCCTTGCGGATGACCGAAAGCACATTCTTTTCGCCGTCAAATTCGACGCGGCGATCGTCTACATACATAATTCCCTTGGACATCTCGCTTAGCCCTCCTTGATTGCGCCGAACGGGCAGGCCGCCATACACGCGCCGCATTTGATGCACTTGACAGTGTCGATGACAAACGGCTTCCGGATTTCGCCGCTGATCGCGCCGACCGGGCAGCCACGCGCGCACTTGCTGCATCCCTTGCAGATTTCGGGGTCGATGCGGTAGCGCTTGAGCTTCTGGCACTGGCCGGCCGGACAGCGCTTATCGACAACATGCGCGAGATACTCGTCGCGGAAGTATTTCAGGGTGCTCGCCACCGGGGAGGCGGCGGTTTTCCCGAGACCGCAGAGCGCGGTGTCGGAAATCATCCGGGCCAGGTCCTCCAGCATATCGAGGTCCTCAAGGGTGCCCTCTCCCGCGACGATCCGTTCGAGAATTTCAAGCATCCGGCGGGTTCCCTCGCGGCAGGGCACGCACTTGCCGCAGGATTCGTTCTGTGTGAAGTGCATAAAGAACCGCGCCACCTCGACCATGCAGGTGTCCTCGTCCATAACGACGAGGCCGCCCGATCCGATCATCGCGCCGACCTTTTTGAGCGAGTCGAAATCAAGCGAGATGCTGAGGTCGGAGGTGATCAGGCAGCCGCCCGACGGACCGCCGATCTGCACCGCCTTGAAATTTTTGCCGTTCTTGATTCCGCCGCCGATGTCCATGATGACCTCGCGCAGAGTGGTTCCCATCGGCACCTCGATCAGGCCGGTGTTGTTGACGTTTCCGGTCAGGGCGAAGGCTTTGGTGCCAGGGCTTTTCTCGGGACCGATCGACCGGTACCAATCCGCGCCGTTCTGAATGATCAGCGGGACGTTGGCAAAGGTCTCGACGTTATTGAGGACGGTGGGTTTGCCGAATAGCCCCTGCTCGACGGTGCGGGGCGGCTTGACGCGCGGCATCCCGCGGCTGCCTTCAATCGAGGCGGTCAGGGCGCTTCCCTCGCCGCAGACGAACGCTCCCGCACCGCGGTTGATGTGCAGGGTGAAGGAGAACTTCGAGCCGAGGATATTTTCCCCGAGCAGGCCCCATTCCTCTGCCTTGGCAATGGCTGTCTGCAGGCGGCGGATCGCCAGCGGATACTCTGCGCGGACATAGATGAAGCCCTCGCGCGCGCCGGCGGCATAGCCCGCAATCATCATTCCCTCCAGCATCTTGTGGGGATCTCCCTCCATGATGCTGCGGTCCATAAAGGCGCCGGGATCTCCCTCGTCACCGTTGCAGACAACGTAGTGGACCGGCTCGGGCTGGCGGCGCACCTGGTCCCATTTTCTTCCTGCCGGGAAGCCGCCGCCGCCGCGTCCGCGCAGGTTCGATTCCAGAATCGTCTGGCAGACGCTCTCCGGATTCATCTCAAAAAGCACCTTCGACAGCGCGCTGTAGCCGCCCTTGGCGATGTATTCCAGCACATCCTCCGCGTTGGTCTGGCCGCAGTTCGAAAGGACAATGCGGGTCTGTTTGTGATAGAAGGGGATTTCCTCCTGATGCTGATAGGCCTTTCCGTTCTGGGTATAGAGCAGCCGTTCGATGACCTCGTCCCCGATGATCGAGCGTTCGATAATCTCATCGCAGTCGGACAGCTTCACCTTGATATACAAGACGCCCAGCGGCTCAATTTTCAGCAGCGGTCCCATCTCGCAGAAGCCATGACATCCCGAGGCCTTGAGCCCGATATTTTCGCCATGAGGCTCATGCTTCAATTCCACACAGACGTCAATCCCGCGCGCGCGGCAGGTTTCCTTGATGCGGTCGTAGATCAGCAGAGAACCTCCGGCAATGCATCCGGTGCCGCAGCAGACCAGTACCTTCTTCTGCTGCATCGACAGTGAGTGCTGCGCCTGGCAGCGGATCGATTCAAGCTCCGCCAGATTACGAATTTTAGGCATCGGCAGCTTCCTCCTTTCGGATTTCATCGATCAGGGCCAGGGCCTTCTCCGGGGTCATGGCAGGGTGTACCTTATCGTCAAGGGTCATCACCGGTGCAAGGCCGCAGGCCCCGAGACAGGAGACGGTTTCCAGAGTAAAGAGCATATCATCGGTCGTCTTTTTCTTTTCCGAAACGCCCAGTTCACGTCGCAGCGCCTCAAGAATCGGGATTGACCGCCGGACATGGCAGGCGGTGCCGTCACAGATTCGGATGATGTGCTTCCCCTTCGCCTCAAGCGAGAAATTTTCATAGAAGGTTGCCACGCTGTAGGCCTTTGCCACACTGATCCCGAGGCCCTCGGCAATTTGTTCAATGGCTTCAGCGGGCAGGTAACGGTACTGCGCCTGCACATCCTGCATCACTGCAATCAGTGCCGACGGCTGATGCTCATAGTGAGCCAAAATCTGGTCCACCACTGCATCACAGGACTCTTTCTTCATTTCATTTCCTCCAATTTGGCTGCTTTTCCGGCCGCACGCCGGCCGATCCCGGCGTTCAGTAATAGTGTAAACAGTGTGTGAACAATTGTCAATATATTAACAAAAATCTTTATTTTTTAAAATAAAATCGTCAAACTTTACAATTTTTTCTTGATTATATGATTAAAACGTCAAATTTTATCTTAATGTGCATAGAATTCCATCACATTCTCGGATACCGCGGGCAATTTGTTGCAAAAAATGTACATGAGTGGAAAATAGTTGGGCGAAAAGACTATTGCCGGTGTGCCCGCCCGCACAAAAAAAGCGGCGGACAGTATTCTCTGTCCGCCGCAGCGCCATCAAAGCGCCGATGCGCATTCCCGTTTTAGTTTTCCTTAGCGCCGAACATCCTGTGAAGGAACGTCATCACGCCGATCAGCAGAGCCAGTGAAACGCCCAGGGTAAGGATCAGATTCCCGTTGGTAAAGCCTGCGACGAGATAGCCGAAGAAGCAGCACCCCGCCACCACCACGCAATAGGGAAGCTGGGTCGAGACGTGCTCAATATGGTCGCAGCCGGCGCCGGCCGAGGCCATGATGGTCGTATCCGAAATCGGGGAGCAGTGGTCGCCGAAGACCGAACCGGCCAGCGAAGCGGCAAGGGCGGGAACGATCAAGGCGGGTGCGACCGATTCGCAGATCGCAAATACAATCGGAATCAGGATGCCGAAGGTTCCCCAAGAGGTTCCCATCGAGAAGGAAAGTCCGGCCGCAATCAGGAAGGTCACGGCAGGCAGAATCGCAATCGGAATATTGCTGGTCTGGACGGCTTCACCGACAAATTCGCCGGTCATGAGCAGATCGCGGCAGACGCCTGAGATAGTCCAGGCAAGGACAAGGATGATATCGGCAGGGACCATCGACTTGATGCCCTCGGTAATTCCTTCCATGAAATCACGCGCGCTCATCAACTTGCGGGGCACAAACTGCAGGAACGCAAATACCAGCGACACGAAGGAGCCAAGCACCAGCGCCGGGCCGGAGGAGCAGTTACCAAACGCTTCGGCAATGGTCATGCCGCCCGCAAAATATCCGCCGTTTTCCAGCATTGCCAGCGCCGAAACGCCAACCAGCACGATGACCGGCAGAATCAGATCCCAGACGCTGCCCTTATCCGAAATCGCGGGCTGCTCTTCCAGCCTGACATCGACAGCCCCTAAGTCTCCCTTTTTGGCTTTGAACTCCGAACGGGCCATCGGGCCGAAATCAAGATCGGTCAGCGAAATAAGGATAAGCATGACGATCGAAAGCAAAGCGTAGAGGTTGAAGGGGACGGTAGCCACCATGGCGGCAATTCCGCTTGAGAAGAGGTTGCTCCCCTCAGGCATCGAAGAGATAACCGCCGCGCCCCAGCTCGAGATCGGGGCGATGATACAGATCGGGGCGGCGGTCGCATCGATCAGGTAGGCCAGCTTGGCGCGGGAAATCGAGAAGCGGTCAGTAACCGGCTTCATAACGGTGCCGACAGTCAGACAGTTGCAGTAGTCATCGATGAAGATCAGCGCGCCGAGGCCGCCGGTGGCCAGCATGGCGCTGCTGCGGCTCTTCAGCTTGCGGTTCATCAGCGCGCCATACGCCTTCGAACCGCCCGCGCGGGTAATGAGCGTGACCAGTGCGCCGACCAGCGCGAGGAAAAGGATGATGTTGAGATCAAACCGGTTCCCCATCAGCTCAAACGTGTTTTTCATGGTGTCGAGCACCAGGTTCTGGCCCTGTGCATACGTGTAGATCAGCGTGCCGGAAAGAATGCCGATCATCAGGGAGGAGATAACCTCCTTAGTAATCAGCGCAAGTCCGATTGCGATAATGGGGGGCAGGATTGAAAGCCAACCCACGTTGACAGCTTCCATAATGATACCTTCCTTTTCTTTGTCGTTCCTCTGTCCGCAGCGGCGCCTCTCGCGCCGGAAAATAAAAAAGCCGCAGTGCAACGTCCCAGTTGCGCCACGGCCTTTCAAAGGGGAGTCCCCTTCGAATACAAGGATAGCGCTTCACCTGATGTGACAGTCCGCCGCATCTTCTGCGGCGGCCCAGCATAGCATTTCTCCGGCAGAGAAATACCTGCTTCGGCGGCGGCCCCTTTCTCCCCTCCGGCTGCCGCCCTGTGGAAAGGATACTCTTGACCTCCGCGCCTCTACCATTGTTGGTTATAAATTGTACAAAAAATGTTTATTTTTGAAGATCATAGCATACCACTTTACAGGTGTCAACTGTTTTACGGAAAAAGGCGCCGCTGTTTTTCAGATTTTGTCGAAAAACAGCGGCGCCTTTGGATTTCCGCCTTCTTCCTTATAATGGAAAAATCAGGCCAAAGCGTTGGATTATTCATGCTTGAATGGTGGAACTTTTCATGTTTGAGCATCCTGAATCTGACGGCTGCGGGATCATCCTTTTTCTGGATTTCCGAGTTTCAAGAAAACTTCTGGCGGATTGAGCTCACCCGCTGTGCAGAAACCCGTCTGAAAATGCGGGCCGTCTGCATTCAGGCAAAAGGCCATCTTTGCAGCCTGCTCACTCCGCTCGATGCTTGTAGCGAAAGCTTTCCCCCACCGGCAGAACTGATGATTCTGTGCGTCAACGCTACACAAAGGAGAGGCCAGCGTCTTTTAAGCGCTGATCTCTCCTTATTTCAAGTCCCGGCGGCACGACCCGCTTCTGTCCTTGAAGGGGTCTTCACACTCTTTATGAGCAGCGCTTTCACGAGAGCCGGGGGCCTTCCCCCTCTGGAAAAGCCCCCGGCTGTTTCAGCCGGGCTGTGATGGCCTGTCTCAGGAATCCGGTTCTTCCTCCCGGCGCAGGAATCCGATTCCCAGCATTCGGGGCCCGGCGTTTACAGCCACACAGGGCCCGATCGGCCCCATGAAAACAGGCGACCGGCCGCTGAGCTTGCGGATAGCGGCGGCCAGCTCCTTTCCCTGCTCGGGATTATTGCCGTAGGCGATGATATACTCCCCCTTGACGTCCCGCGCCATCTCGGCGTAAAGCTGGACCATCTTGGGGATCAGGTTGCGGTCGCCCCGCACTTTGGCGACCGTCTTGTTTGCCCCGGCAATGGAAAGCACCGGCTTGATGCCGAGCGCATCGCCCACCAGCGCGGCGCAGGCGTTGAGCCGCCCCGACTTTTTGGCATACTGAAGGTTGTAAAGTCCGACCAGCGTAATCGAATGACGGTACCATTCCTGCATCCAGGCGGCCACATCGGCGGGAGCCTCCCCTTTTTTGAGGCGTTCCATCCCCATTGCGACCGGCATGGCAATCACATAGGAATAGGTGGTCGAATCGACGACGTGGATTCTGATTTTCCCTTCGAGAGCGGGATATTCCGACGGCAGAATCTCAGCCGCATGAACCGCAGCCGAGTAGGTTCCCGAGCCGCGGGCGTTCATCGTCGTACAGATCACATCGGTGTAGCCCTCTTTCGCGGCGCGCAGGTATTCCTCAAGGAATTGCAGCACCGTTACCTGTGAGGTGTGCGGCAGCACTCCGGTGCGCTCCACCTCGGCATAGATGCGTTCGGAATCGATCTCCACCCGGTCGATATAGGGCAGTCCGCCCATTTCAACCCCGCAGTTAACCACCCGAATTCCGGATTTTTTCTCCTGCTCAAAGGAAAGGTCGCAAACCGAATCACACAGCATCAGCGTCTTATACATCGTTGTCCTCCCAACGGTAATTTCTCAGCCGCCCCTCCCCCGAAAGACCCGGGTATCCCCACTGGCGGAGCGTCTCAAACACCGCCACCGCGACGGTGTTGGAAAGATTCAGGCTGCGTGCCTCCGCAAGCATCGGAATCCGCACACAGCTCTGCGGGTTGGCGTAAAGAAGCGATTCGGGAAGTCCGGCGTCTTCCCGGCCGAATACGAGGTAAGCCCCGTCCGGATAGGAAACCGCGCTGTGCGCCCTTTGCGCCTTGGTCGTAAAGTAAAAGAAAGGTCCTTCATTGCGTGCAAAGAAGTCCTGGGAATCCGGGTAGGTGGTGATATCCAGCAGATGCCAGTAATCCAGTCCCGCCCGCTTCAGCTTTTTGTCATCAATCCCAAAGCCCATCGGCCCCACAAGATGAAGCCGCGCGCCGGTAGCGGCGCAGGTGCGGGCCACATTCCCGGTGTTCTGCGGAATCTGGGGCTCCACCAATACAATATTTAAGGTCCGCAATCTGACGTCTCCTTTTGGGAACCGGCACGGTATACCGCTTTTGGGCAAAGCGGCGGGCGGCTGGGCCCAATTGATATCAAAGTCGTTTTGCGGTATTGTACCATGAAAAGAGAAAGAGATCAAGTATCGCCTGTTACATACTTTTGGCAGTTTATCTTCGGCCTGCGCCGCAGGCGGCTTTTCAGATCAGTCTTCCCTTCTTTCCTTGGAAAAGTCATCCCCTCCGTTCCGGCGGACAACTTGCACCGGGCTGGCCGGACCATTTTCGTCAGGCACTCGGGGCTATCAAAATTTTTCTGTTTTTCCTGACCGCCGCCCGTAAACGGGTGGCATTCTCGCCCGATAAAGCCCTTGCCCTTTTGCCGGTTTACTTGTTCACGTCCTGCTTTGCCCGGCGCTGGAAGCGAAAGCTTTTTACGCGGTCCTCCCACGGCAGGGCGGAGATTCGACCTCAAAACTCAAAACCACCGGCTAAGCCGGTGGTTTTGAGTCAGCGCCATAAGAGCATATCACCGGCAAGCCTCTCAAGAGGCACTGAATTTTATTTCACCTGCATCACATGCGGGCGGCCCTCAGGCCGCTCGTTCCCTCCCGTTCCCCTTTCCCGGCCCGCCCGC